>Ga0247780_1000421_pt1 | contig 40669 bp, 48 predicted proteins | sample UWRJL079202R5_FD_179927 | JGI IMG/M metagenome (GOLD analysis project Ga0247780, IMG submission 179927) | Plant litter microbial communities from Arlington Agricultural Research Station in Wisconsin, United States - UWRJ-L079-202R-5 | ecosystem: Environmental > Terrestrial > Plant litter >...
AGCCCCGCACGGGAAGATGAAATGCATCATGTCAGCACCAAAACTAATGGCCAGCGGCTGGAGACCAACAACGCCGAGCTGCGATACACGGTGTGACCTATAAAAAGCGGAGAACTGGCCCGTGCAGAGAAGGATTGAACATTAAAATTCTGGACACTGATTTCGGTCACCACTGTATTACGATGCGGCATTGATCTGCTCGCTGGGTATGACTGCCTTCATCAGCAGTGACCTGAGCTGTCTCGGTTTCCGTCATTGATTAGGTGAGCTGTCCCTGCCTGGGCCTTGTGACTCCTCTCAAGTTAGACAGCCCCAGAAACATCCTTACGCCGTTGTCTAGCTCGAAATTTGGGACCGAGCCTTTCGACACGGCTGCATTTCACTGCGAAATCCAATTTATTATCTTGCATGTAGGCTATACTGAGACTTTTGTAGGAGATTTATGATAATATGCTTGGTTCCTTCACCTTACCTATGATTGATACCCGTAGACCCTGGAGCGCATGATGTTCTGCCATTGTTGGCTCGCCTCCGCTTCTCTCTCCTTCTCTCAGCCTTCTTGCCGCGGTGGCTCGCTTCTCCCGCCTCTCCTTCTCTCAGCCTTCTTACCGCGGCGGCCCGTCCCAGATTTGCTAGATTTGCCTTGGTCCGGGGCAGGTGTTACAGATGGACCTGCCTCACCAGTTCTCTGCAAATAGATTATTAGCAATTGGCATCAGAGATGACAAATACGGAGCGATAGGATGACTGACGTTCCTCAACCGGCCCAGAATCTGCCTTATGACATTCACGCTCTCATGAGTGCTGTTCCTGACACCAATCACGTACTGGAATAATATGCTAGCTAGGCAGGCCATATATGTCTTGCCCACACGAGGAGTATCTCCGCCATTTCACCCACACTTCACCCTTAGGCTGGTCAGTTTGAAGAAAGGCGACGATCTCGATAGTTGGTGATGAGGAAGTCTGAGTTGCCTTGCGCGCGTTAGGGGTGTATAGCCTTAACCGCTCGGCCACTTCGCCTGTTGATTGGTGTATTCGGGAGTTATCGGAGTTGTTGGAGGGTGAATGGTGATCCTGGAAGGGTTTGGGTGGCTTTGTGTAAGCGGAGTTGTGATGCATGAGAATAGTGGGGCCATCCGAGGATGCGGTCCGTGCGGCACCACCAAACCCACCTAAATCCTTAGCGCATAGTCTAAATAACGTTGCCGCTTGGTTGGGAGATACCAGCATCGAAAAATAATTCCGAGATGCATCTCAACTCAACAAACCGCCTCACTCGCAATCTCACCCCGCCACGTCAAAATATTATTCCCCACATGGGGTTTTGTGATTCCCCGGATTCTTGATTTCATGTGTTGAGGCTGTGCAAAATGACTCGGCCCACCCTGCGGCAGGGGATCGATCAAACTGTTTACGCCGTTGTGAGGAAGCTCGAGGACGAGCAGGAGGATCAAAAAAGCTCCAAGGCACGACGACTGACTATCGGCTTCGTATACGACTGCATCAAGAAGTCCAATTCAAGCCTTGCAAGGCAGAAAAAGAAGCTTCTCGAGGACGCGATTGATCGTGTGCTCGAAGTCAGGAAGGCCGAGTCAAAAGTCGACGAAGGCTTCGACTCGGACGACTTGCTGGAGGCCGAGGAAGCCAAAAGGATCAAGGAAGAAGAATCGAGGGCTGCTCGCGATTCTTCATTGCTCAACCGGCAAATCGCCAAGGGGTGGGGATTTGGCACCAAGGTCCCACGACCAACGTCTTCAGGGGACCCAGAGATGGCTGCAGGCGCACCAACGGATGGCGCCGCGCCTATAGCCGGCGCCGTGAACGGCTCCCAGACACCAGTCTCAGACAGGCAGCCGAACGGCGAAGCCCGGATGAAGAAGAGGAAAGGCGGCAGGACACCTCGGCCTGAGGTTGACCGGAGGCCGTCCACGAATGTTAGCATCCGCGATGTCGCCGGTGTTGACGATGCGCTACGGAGACTCCTTCATGAAGTATGGTTCCCACTGTGTGCCGGTGATGCCTGCGAGAAGATGGGCTACCGTTACGACAACGGCGTCCTCCTCCATGGACCATCCGGTTGTGGTAAAACTACCCTGGCCCACGCCGTCGCTGGAAGCGTGGGCGCTGCATTCATTCCCGTGTCAGCAACATCGGTGGTCAGCGGTACCTCAGGCGAATCGGAGAAGAACATCCGCGATCTCTTTGACGAGGCAATCCGCGTGGCACCGTGTCTCCTTTTCATCGACGAGATCGACGCCATTGCGGGCAAGCGTGATAGCGCGAACAAGGGGATGGAAAGCCGTATCGTGTCGGAAATCATGAACGGCATGGATCGCATCAAGCAAAACACGACCCTGGGCAAGAACGTTGTCGTTTTAGCGGCGACGAACCGCCCAGAGGCCCTGGACCAGTCCATTCGGCGGCGCTTTGGCACGGAGATAGATATGGGCATGCCGAACGAGGCCGCGCGAGAGCAGATCCTACGGTCATTATCACGAGACCTGAGCCTTGACGACGATGTCGAGTTCAAGGAGCTTGCCAAGCTGACGCCAGGCTATGTCGGCAGCGACTTGCAGTACGTTGTCAAGGCGGCCGTCTCAGAGAGCTTCCGCGGAAGCCTCGACGAGCTGCTCGAGAAAGCCAGATCTCTCCGAGACCCCACCGACCTCACTGAGGCATCTAGCGCACAGAGCGAGTGGCTTCTTCTCGAGGACCACAGAGACGCCTCATGGAACGAGAGCCGCATCACCTTCGAGCAGTTCAAGACCGCCATCTCGCGCGTCCAGCCAGCCTCCAAGCGCGAAGGCTTTAGCACCATCCCCGACACAACATGGGCCAATGTCGGTGCTCTCAACGACGTCCGCAAAAAGCTCGAGATGTCCATCATCGGCCCCATCAAGCAACCCGAGCTCTTCACCAAGGTCGGCATCAAACCCGCTGCTGGCATCCTCCTCTGGGGACCTCCCGGCTGCGGCAAGACGCTCGTCGCCAAGGCCGTAGCCAACGAATCCAAGGCCAACTTCATCTCCATCAAGGGCCCCGAGCTCCTCAATAAGTATGTCGGCGAGTCTGAGCGCGCAGTCCGCCAGCTCTTCGCTCGCGCCAAATCATCCGCCCCCTGCATCCTCTTCTTCGACGAGATGGACGCACTGGTACCCAAGCGCGACGATTCCCTCTCTGACGCCTCGGCCCGTGTCGTCAACACCCTCCTAACAGAACTCGACGGCGTTGGCGACCGCTCAGGCATCTACGTCATCGGCGCCACCAACCGCCCCGACATCATCGACGAAGCCATCCGTCGCCCCGGCCGCCTCGGCACAAGCATCTACGTCGGCCTACCATCCGCCGAAGACCGCGTCGACATCCTCAAGACCCTCTACCGCAACACAATCGGCAAGGCACGCGAAGGCAAGCCCTCCCAGGGTGTGAACCCTGTGGACTTGCAGAAGGTGGCTATGGATATGCGCTGCACTGGCTTCTCAGGCGCCGATCTGGGCAACCTCATGCAGGCCGCCGCACAGGCTTGCCTGGAGAGGGCCTACCTCCACCAGACCCAGAGCCAGAAGGATGGAGCTATGGAGGGCGTCGAAATGGACCCAGTTCTTACACTGGATGATTGGGAGGTGGCACTCAAGGAGGTGAAGCCTAGTGTCAAGGATCCACACATGTATGAAGACATTCGATAGTTATGACGGCGATAGATCTCCAGCATTTATATATCCATTCGGTATCTGCGGGCCTATTTCGAGCGTTGTGCCTTGTTCGAAGTCCTGGACTAGAACCACACAAGACTCTTGGTACAGGTATTGAGCCTTCGCAGTGCCACGTAAACTCTTCTTGGGAATGCTAGATAAATAGGGGCATCAAAGGATATTTTATGTCGCAACGCAAGATTCTTGCTGGATGATTTATAGGTGGCAATGCCGCTGGTGTTGATTGCGATGCATTCACTGGTGGAGATTCGGCCTGGCTGCATTCTGCTGCAGTCAACAAGCCTCCAGCTCATCTTTCCCAGATACAGGCGCTGCGATTTCTCACGTGGGGCTAGCCCGTTAGAGGCTACGTGGACGGTCTGATGATGACGTCTGCAGCTACTGTTTAGAGAGGTAATGCCTGCAAGGCACAGCTCAGGAGCTCAGGTCATGCAAGTCAACAAAGTCGAATAGATCTCATTTCCATTGCACAACACCATGCATTGGAGTCGTCCTAGCTCATAACAAAGAGGTGAGAATATTATAACCCGCGGCTGAGCACGCTGGTCTAAAGTCTATGATACAGGGTAGTCGTGTCAATGCCGCCAGTCGTCTAATGCAAAAGAGCCTTCCCTCTTTTCCCGTGATAATACAGCAACGCCCCCTACTCCGTCCGCCTGCCAGCAACGTCCCAGACACCAGTTTTCTATGCGGTGGCCTCCTTGAGGAAGCTAGAGAGAGGTCAGCATACAGCTCGTTCAAAAGGCAGAGAAATGAAACATACGTGATGATATCGTTCCTGTCCTTGTCCTTCTTGAGACCGCCGAACGCCATCTTGGTGCCGGGAATGTACTTCTTGGGGTTCTCAAGGTAGTCGAAGAGGGTGGCCTCGTCCCAGGTGATGCCCTTCTGCTTGTTGGCGTCGGTGTAGGCGAAGCCGTCGACGGAGCCGGTCTTGCGGCCAAAGAGGCCGTGGAGAGCGGGGCCGATCTTGTTGCCGCCGCCTGCCTCAAGGGTGTGGCACTGAGCGCAACGGGTCTTGAAGAGGTTGGCACCCTTCTTGGAGTCACCTGTCCTGGATGTTAGTAATCCGCAGTCTGGAGGGATCCGAGTGAACAGCGAGGCGCATGGTCAAAACAAGGCGGGGGGTCAAGCCTGGCGCCGAGAGAGCGTATCTGTCGATGTTCTCCCTTCTGGGCCAAGCCCGGGCTGGAGCGCAAAAGTGTTTGCGACAGCCAAGAGGGAAAATGCCGCAGGAAAAGCCAGTTCAGGACCCGTGTCAAGCTAGTGACATGGCTGAGTTTCTCGCGAAAACACGCAGATATCGCAGGAGAAAAGCAAACGCCACCAAGAGACACGTCCACAGCATCGCAGGGCCACGTGTGGGCAGTCAATGGCTCGTGGTGGTGGCTGGGCGGCGATTTGGTGACGGGGGGACGGGGCGCGGCAAGAGTCGCGGAGAGGAACAGCAAACGTACCCGACTTGAAAGGCATTTTGGCGGATGTGGTGTGATTAATTAGATGCTTAAAATAGGAGGAGTTGTGTGGTCTCTGAATGAGAGTTTTTGGATCGTAGGGGTCGTGAAGGTTTGGGTTGAGGAAGGTTGTAAAAGTTGGCGGGCGAGAAAAAAATCAAGCTAAATGACACCGAAGAGCCGGAATGGTTTCTGCAGGGGGTACCTCCCTCGATGACCTCGTGCCAAGCCAAAAATCATTCGGCGAGTGCCACAGCTGGGGCTGGTGAGAGGAGCTGCGCGGCCAATCAAACATCTGGAAATGGTCAGTGATGACGGAGACCCACGGGCAAACTCGGAAATGGCCGGATTGAATCTCCTCGGCTGTGCTTAGGTAATGACTTCCGGTGCTCCCGCGAATTGCACAAGCCACACGGGCGAGCGATCTCCGGTCTGGCTTTTTTTTTTCGTGCAGCTCCCGATTGAGCCGTAACGGCCGACTTGACTCCACGATCCCGTTCCGCCGTAGCAAGGCGCCATCCGACGACAATGGCAGCCGCAACTTCAGTCCCACATTTCCTTCTCCCCCAGTCCGGGCTCATCTGGCGGGGAGTCTCGGGGGCGGCATCGAAGGGCAGCAGGATAACCGTCCGGTTCTCCTCGTCGACGACCAAGCCCGGTCCACGCATCCTCGAGAAACCCGAACGCTTCAACCCGCCCTCCCACGGCGCCCGGCTCCCTCGTAAGGGTGCCATCCCCCGGCACTATGGCGGCGATATCAGCAAGGAGGAGGCAGGGGCGCAGATCCGGAAAGAGTACCCAGGACTGACGCCACCAACGGGAACATGGGCACATAAGATCATCTACAGCAAATGGATTCACCTGACCTTCACTCTCGTAAGCCTTCCAGACCCCTATTCTTGCGTCAGGATGCTAACATCGTGAACAGGGCACCCTTCTTAGTCTGACAGTGTACGTCTGGGTGTCAAACCTCAGGCACAACTCGCCATTCTCCGACATGCTGCCGGCCGGCAGCGATCTCTTCTACCACCCAATCGACTCGATCAGTACGTTTTTCGAGGTTCTTCGACTTGAAGAGATGCGAACGTCGGCCATTGTGGCCGCGAAGCGTGCGCGCCACGTCGACGATGTAGAGAAGCGCAGCAAGTACCGGAAGGCCCATGGGCTGAGCCAGGAGCAGGGCTTCGCGAGCATGCTTGGGCTCGGAAAGGCGAAGGAGGAAGAAGTCGAGGCGGTTCCGGCGGTAGAGCAGGCCGCGCCTGTGGCCGTGGTCGAGAACATTGCTGCGGCGTCGGCAGAAGAGATGGCTCAGGAGCCAAGGAAGAAATTTCTGGGTATCTTCTAAACATTGTACAATATGCTGTATGCATTACGGGTGGCGTGTATTTCTAGACACCACTGAAAAACGGCCAATACCCGACGTCAATGGCTCAGCCGTAGCCAGACATGGCACCATATGATTCCGCTTTTTGTCTTCCATTGAATGTGCCCGTCTATCCCAGGTCAACGCCATCCAGCGCATCTAGAACCTCATCTGCAACGCCACCTCTCTCCAACGTCTTCTGTACCAACGCAGCCATAACCAACGGCTTCGCTCCGCCTCTTGGGGCCCTCCACACTCCCTCGACTGCCTCAGCCTCCGCCGTCCTTGCCTCAGGCTGCTTCGCCGTAGCAGATGCACCGTACGCGGTGTTAGACGCATTAGGTACACCTGGCGGCGTCAGCCTGGACGGGGGGTCAATCGTCCTGACAGACAACAATCTTAGCTTCCGGCCCTTTCCTTTCCCCTTGTCGTCCGTCTCAGCGGCCTCCCCAACCGACACAGCCAGCGCGACGTCTGCCACTGCGAGCTCTTCCTTGGCCGGGTCGAAGATAATATTGCGCCCCACCGCTATGACGAGCAGTGTGACGGGCGGACGAGCCAAGGCCTTTCCACTCTGCTTGTCGCGCGGGTAGAGATACGGCGCAGCAGCCCAGTCGTCATCAAAAAAGGGGTCCTCTTCGCCTTCAGACTTTAGCCGCGGCAGGCGAGTCGCCAACAGCGCCAGGTGCGTGGTGAGTGAAAGTAGCGGCAGCGGGTACGACAGCGGCGGTGAAATAAGAAGGATCTGCACATCCCAGTCAGCGTCAACCACAAGAACCCAAAACCCCAGTCCCCTCCACGTACATCAAGATACAGCTTCCAGTGAAACCGCCGATTGATCCACAGCTTCTTCGCAAACCCCCCATCCGCAAGCAGCGCCTCGCTCAGCATCGCAGCAAGAAACGCCGTCCCGCTATCGTCGTCGCGATACCCCGGAATCTCCACCGTCAACTCAATCCAGTCATTGCGTCCCTCGCGCTCCACCTCTTTCTCTCCCTCGTCCTGCTCCTCTGCTCCCTCCTCGACCTCCAGCCCATCTACTCCCCTCGTCTTCTCCACCTCCGCCTTGACGCCCACAATAGCCTCCGTGCCGTCGGCAAAGCAGATGCGCGCGCTGCCGTTCGTGCCGGGGAGGATTCCAGTCTCGGCGACGAGCGGGCGAAACAGTGTTGGCGATCGGCCATCCGGGCGAATGGGCGGCGTGAGGGAGAGCGAAGCGTGCAGGTATGCAAGCTCCGCCGGCGACAGCAGGACATGCTGTGTCGAGGCCATTTTTTCTGGGATCCCGGCCTGTTTGTATGTTTTGCCGATGCCCCCGCGGTGTAGTTGTGGTGTCCTGTCCTTTGGTGAATTTTGGTCCAAAGGAGGGAGGGGCCGTTTGCGAAACTGAAAATAATTGGCAAGGCTGATGGAGAAGGAATTGATGTGGGGTGATGAGGCTGAAAGAGAGCTTTCCCGCTTTGCATTGCAGGGGGCCAGCTAGCTCGTGTGGGGGCATTTGGGCCGGTGGTGGGGTCGGCAAGCCATTGTTTATGCCCCTTTTTCTCATTTGTTGGGGCTCAAGTCCGACATATCGGCTCTCAAAAATTTTAGAGGCGTCTAGTTTCGCACTCTTGAGCTCTAAATCTATTCTAGAAGGTTTCCCAGAGTACCATGGCTTACACACCCCACAAAAAGTGATTATTTCCCACAATTCATTGCGCTGCTCACTGGGAGTTGTCTAGGATACATGTCTTCCTGTCGCTGAATCTGCGCTGTCCGCTGGATCTAACATGACATGTCTAATGCTATTTCGCGGAAATCGTATGCTCACAATCCTTGCCCATCGTGTTCCCAACTAGTTTGTTGAGCTTATGTATGAACTGCATCCCAAACTCCAAAATCCCGGTCCCCCAAAGCAGGTCACGACCCTTCATTTTGAGATACGATGCACCATTCGCGCCCTAAACTGTTAACCTGCGCCATGGCGCCTGGCTAATAACCTCCATGTTCCCCAAGACTCCTCAAATGCCACCGTGAGCAGTGGTTTGCAGATCTGGAGGAACCTTCCATCCGTGCGTATTTGCCGCCCGAACATACGCCTCCACGGCCTCTGCAACACCGTAGTCACTCGACCCATGGCCCGGTGTGACAACGGAGTGTATCCGACCCGGTCGCGGCTCCAAGTTGCACATGGCCATGCGCACCTGTATTATCACGCTCTCCATGCTATTGGCAGGACTCCAGCCCGTGTTGGTAAGGAGCTCCATGCACATCGCACCTCCGCCAGTGACATGGCCGCCTCCTCCCTGGATAAATGGTAGGAAACGCGGGCGCACCACGCGCACAAATGGCGGAGCCATCGGATAGTCCTTGGGGAAGCGGATTTCCAACACAATGGAGGTCATGTCAACTTTCTTCATGTCCTGCGCGAGGGGTAGCGCCGGGTCGAAACTATGAAGCTCCACAATCCACTGGTAGATGTTGTCCACTCGCTCAAAATCCATCCACCAGCCAAGCTCGTGGAGGGGGGTTTTGGCCTGTACTTCCTGCAGTTTCTTCAGCTCCCTTGCGAGCGCCTGGGTCGCTATCGTGTTGGAAAACGATGGCTCTGCAAGGCGAGGCAACATAGACCAGTTCAGCTTGCCCGGCTCAAAGTCGGTGAGACCTCGCTCCGTAATGGGAGGTGAGGGCGGCCTTGTACCTCCACTCCTATGGCCCTTGGTTAGTTTCAAATTGTTCATCAAGCGGGTAAGTACGTACGAATCCCGAGCAGGCTGCGATTCCTTGTTGGGATTCTCCGTAGGCAACCGTTTCTTTGGCGGGCTTTCCGAGTGGCCGGTATTCCCGTCCTGAAATAAGAACTCAACCTCCTCGTCACTGCTATCGTCTTTTAGGCGCCAAATGTTCCTCTTAGATGGCTGTGCCTGCTTGGTTGGCTCCGCACCCACATGTCTAAAGGGAATTGCCGACAGCGGAATGGTCAACGCTTTGCCGTCCGGGCCAGTAATCGAAGACTGTTTATGGAACTTCCCTTTACTTTTTCCCTGCATCGGGTTGTGGGTGCTAGTGGAAGTTGCTTTCATCAGCGCCGTCGTTGCTTCAGACCTAACGAACAAATATCGGCACTGATGCCAGTCGAGCTGATTCACAACGTAGTGTGGATTTGTGGACACGAACTCATCTGGCGCATTGACAATTTCGTTGAGGCTGATGCAACTGCCAACCTTGAGGTCCGAATTCGGCCACGTTGAAGGTTGTGAACCGACGTATCCAAGGCTCGTCGCAAAATTGGGGCTAAAGTAGACACCATTCCCGAATGCCCGAGCATTCCTGATGTCCTTGAAATCCAAACCAGTTCGGACGATAGAGTGCCAGTTGAAAAGGTTGCTCCCATGCCACGCAAAGATTGTCGGATTGCTCTGAATACTCTTGCGCGCAGCGACTTCCTTGAGCGCTCTCTTGAACCTCAACTCTTTATCTGGGGAGCCTTGCGCAAACCGAAACTGCACCCACCCGTTTATTCCGGGAATGCGTTCGTGTTCGCGGTCTCTCCCCCTGCCAACCTTGACCTGTTTCGTAGGCCCAGAGTCTTGGAATACTTCTCGGGTATGGTCAATTTGGAATATACAGGAGCGGTTCGATGACACAATCCACTGGAGGAGAGAAGCAGCGGCCGATGACACTTGTCTCATAGACCGGATCAAGCTGTGCGGGTGGCTATTTAGAAAGGCTTCCACCTCGAGGATCGACGGAAGCGTATCCAGGATGTGACGCATTGCGTCACCTTTCTGACCGTCGCTGAGCATGTCGAAGTCGGTGTCGTAGAAGAAGACGTCCACAGTATGATCCCCCGTGATGAATGGCACTGTCTCCAGAGACTGAAGGCCATCATTACCCTCAGCCCCCGGTGTCGAAAGGCTGGTAGAAGGTGTATTGCCAGTTGTCACAGGTTTCGCGTAGGCACCGGTGCCCCAATCATATGCGGATTGGGCCCTCTCCTCGAAGAGAATCGATCTGTTGACAGCATTGACACCTATTACTACCGCATGGTGAATCAGGCTTTGTCCAGGGACGCGGAATGCAATCCATGTATTCTCTGTGAGGCGCGGGTCCAAGTCCAGGGTCTTGTCCACATCGAAGACTAGCTGGATCCCGGAATCGCTCCAACGTGCTCGATGAGGGTTGGCAACTGCCTGGGAAAAGTCTGGGACTTGAAGACGGAGGCCTACAGGAAGGTTTCGGATTGGAAGATTTGTGTGTCCGGGATTTGAAATGTCTGCGGATGCTGCTGCAACCCCGTACGGGGATGCCTGGACGGCGACGTAGCATAGGCTAACGAGAAGATCGACGACGTACGGTTGGGTCATGATTTCGTGCTCGATGCTCGGCCCGAAGCCCATGTTCATGTACTGGAATAGACACAGTGGCTCGGAGCAGACGTAAGGGCGTAGCGCCTCAAATCCCTTTTCGAGTTTGCGGTGGCACCTCAGACAATACTCTGTGCATTTCACAAAGTATCGGATTGCAAACTGCATGGCTATGAGCGGGAAGCTGCGCCCTTCTGCAAGGTTGTTGTCCGTCAAGTGGTCGCAGGCCAGAATGCGGTGGTTTTCCTCAGGAGGTTGATCAACTTCCATAGGATCCTCGGAATACTCGGGCATGCCTCTGCTATCAACAAGTCCGAGGCCCGTTTTCTTGATCAGCTCTTCGTTTGCGGCCTCCCATGAAAAGGCAGTAGTTTCACGGATCTTGACCAAGGAAATGAGGGACTCATTCATATACTGATTCAAAGATGCGGAAATAAACAGCTTGTGGAACTCGTCGCTGTCGTTGCTGGTGTCGCTTTCGCCAAGTGCCTCCTCCGGTGGGCTTTGCGTGCCCTTTCGAAGTGTGTTTGACTCAGAAAAGGCATACAACGCCTGTTGAAGAGATGGCTTGTGCTTCTTGCACTTTCCGATCCGGAAGGCGATTTTACTATGCGAGGCAGGCTTCGAGATGATGCGGTTCAGAGGTTCGTACCGTTCCTCAAAGCGAATAAGAAGGACGAGATAATCGCTCTCCTCGATATCCCAAGCCTCCAAAGCCTCGTCCGACAGGGCCAATTTTCTAACGCGGATTGAGATGGAGACAATACCCTGATCGTTGTCGCGGCCCAGACCGTCCAAAGATCCGATTTTGTACCCGGCCTCCCTCACCCAGCGCAGATCTTCCCTGATGCGATGGCATGATTCCTCCACTTCTTTAGCTGTCGAACGAATGCCATGCTGTGGACGTTCAGAGTCAAGCCCAAATGCATCGTCATCAAGTGCGTAGAAGCTGTCATCCTCATCTTCGTCCTCCCCCTCGTCGCCGGAATAGTCGTCGTTGATCACGTCTGCGTCTTCGTTGAAGGCCTTGCCCAGCTGCTTAGAAAGCTCCATGGCCAGCTCGTAGACGCTGAGGCCGACGAGGTAGTCCTGCATGGCCTGAAGTGTGTCGATGGCGAGCTGTGGCGCGTTCTCGTCCGCGGCCCACAGCATGAACGTGTTGTCGTCGGGATACTCGTGGGCATTCTGGGCAACAACCTGGATCCGAAAATGCTTGGAAAGGCTCTTGTGGCCGTAAATGAGGGCGAACTCGTTATCAGATACTTCGGAAATGGTAGTGACGCCGACGAGGTTGCCTGTAGCCACTCTCTTCGCAGTGGCCGAGACATCAGCCTTGAATTTCTTCACGCCCATGCTGAGGGGAGCGGAGCGGCCGTTTGCCCTCTTTCTGGTGCGGGCGACAGCGAGAGTGGGAAATGGAAATGGAAAAAGGAAAAAAAGCGAAGGGGATCAGGACGTTGTGGTTGAGAGAAGGAATTCGGCCTGCGGTAGGTCACGAGTAGAGAGACAAGCTTTCGTTGGGAGGTGGTTGACCTTAACTCTGGGCGGTGGTGGGGCAGCGAGGCTTCGAGAGAGCCCAGGTGCAGTCTGGGGAAACCGTATACTTCGCCGTATCGTTCGCCCCGGGACCTACTTCCGCGCAGCGGCTCAACAGCAACAGCAAGTATAGGTACACGGCCGAGTCCGGAGAACACGAGCCAGTCTCGTTAGTTTGCCCGGCCGCAATGGGGAAGAGAGGGGTTCATCATACGCCCTGCAAGCTGGCGGCACGAGCGACGTACTGCTGAACTGGGCTGGGGCGCGGGAAGTATAAATTGGCCGGGTACTGATGTGAGAATATCGACAGTTCCCACTCAATGCAGCGCTAATGTGTAATGGCGGGATCAGTACAGTCCAATGTGCAACCTGCGCTGATTTTGGCAAGGCAGCAGCCACAGCAGCAAAGTGGGCAGCGGGGAAGCAGATTATGCCAGGCATTAACGCTCCTTGAGGTCGCAGACACAAACAACCAAGGTTGGTAGATGGAGCAAACGGACCGTCGTGCAGTGCGCTAGGGGGTAGGGTAGAACCCAACGGCCAATCCGGGGCGTCGCCGTCTCCTGTCATGGGAGAGGTAAGGCTGAAGCTGAAATCCAATGGAACCAATCTGAACCTACCGGCAGATGTGCCGAAAAATCAAGCAGTGGGTTGTTCGACCTCACACTTACCCCGGGCGGCTGTCCACTTGTTAAGACGAACTGCCCACTGAGAACGGGCTCCCCTCTCGTGAATCACCTCGACCCGACCATGCGAATGTACACGCAAACACCCCCCCCGGTTTCCTGGTTAACCCCAACAGAGGCAGTCAGGCAAGGAGCCATTTCAGAATTTAGAGAGGTATCCAAGATATCAGGCCTGTTTTGGGCCGAACCACACAAACCGCAGGTTCCTTACATTGCGATAAAAATGAGAACTATATCGACCTGGGATGGATGCATGAGCTCCTGTGATGTCGTCCCCTTAAGGTCGCAGAACTAGGTACCAGGTAAGCAGTGGGGTTGGCACTGGTGTTGAAGGGTGCAAGGACAAGGGACGAATAATCCGGGCCGTTGGTCCAACGCCGTTAGCTCTCTAGGGTGGGCCAACCCCCCACAATTAGGAGCGCAGGGCTTACCTAATTAACTGTCTGCTGAGTGCTGGAGCACGCTGTTCAACGCCTGCCTGGCCATGTCGTACGTGAAGCAAACCCCACCATCCGTCCAGCAGCGTTCACTTACATCGATCCAGACCACGCATTCTGTTTAAGGTTTTTGCTTCTTGATTCGTGAGAATATGGCCTGGGACTCCAAACCCGCCCGAAGGCGAGGGAACAGCGTAGCATCTGGGAATCCGCGACGACTGCAAGCCCCGCTGCAATCGGCACAGCCCAAGTCAGCGCATGTGGCCGACCCCTTCTTGCACGGCTTCCTAAACCCGTCGTTCGACCCAGCAGCCTACCTCAATGCCACGCTCCCGCCTCTATCATCCTCATCCTCCCGGTCTGTCCATGGCGCCGTGCCCCTGGCCGATCTCTCCATCCAGGCACAGTCCTCGCTGTCGCAGCTCAATGCTCACACCACAAGGCTTACCAACACACTGACCCAGCTCACCGATGACATCCTGAGGAGCGGCAGCCGTCTAGCCTACGAGGTTGAACTTTTGAGGGGTGAGACGCTCGGTCTCTCGGAAGCTCTCACAGAAGGGCTGCACGATGACATCGCCACGTTCGTGCCCGGCGGCCTCCCAAACAGCTCCGATAGCCAGGGTTCGCCCATCCACCAGAGGCGTCTTTCAGTCGTGACTGCAGCAGCGATAGCGGCAGAAGCTCCTACCACAGCCGCTGATGATGCAACAGCCGCCGCTGGGGCGACTAAGACAGCCGTCACACCAGATGAACCGTCCTACATCTCTCAATTACGCACTCTCACGCTAGTGCGGACCCGCCTTGACTCGGTGATCAAGACCTTCGGGGACGCCATGGAGTTTGTGTTCCCCCCGTCGGAGGTTTCGGTGAGCTCTTCGTTCCTGTCTGTGTCAGCTCCCGATGCCGGCGGCGAGAACCACAGCACCGAGGAGAAGGGTCAACAGGTTCTGCAGGCCCTGCGAGATGAGATATCCGGCTTGCTCAAGAATTCCGATCCAGTCAAGGGTATCGAGGATGCTGCGCGCCGCATTGAGGAGCTCAAAGAGCTGAGCGTGGTGTGGAAGGGCACCGCCGAGGAAAAGGGGCGGGCAAAGTTTATCGACAGCCTTGCCCGGATGGTAGAGGATAGGCACAAAGAACTGCTACGTGAGACAGAGCAAGCGTCCCGCAGAGATAACGGCAGGTCTGAAGCGGAAGGGAGTTCCAGGAAGGGCAGTGGAGAGGCCGAAACTGGCCAATCAGAAAACAAGGGGTATGGTGGTTTAATAAGTCAGCTCCAGAAGCTGAGGAGCGGTATATGATATGTGTCGCCACTTACACCATCGGTCGTTCCAAGTCTCGAACAGGAGGGTCGCCCGGAAGGCCAGCCCGCAGCGATCCAGTCACAAGGCATCACTCAGCTCCTTTTCTCTATTTCGAGGACCCATGTTCTTGGGGGCGTACTGAGGAGAGTGACGTCTGTACAGCAAGCTCGTGGTACTTCCATAACCCCCTCGGTGTAACGTGCATCTCCTGCGCAGAGTGCCGATGCTTCCGCTCTTCGACGCTGTTCAAGCGCGGGTCCGGTAAAGTGACAGGTAGCACGAAGCACTGTTATTTGTGTTGGACTTCTAAAGTCAATTTTTCTCGGACGCCTCATGTATGGAGAACTCGAGAGCCTTTCCGAGACATATATTCTGGTGACACTATCTTACATCAGTCGCCTCAAGAGGAAGGCGAGTTCTCTTCTGATGATCCGAAGTCTTTTCTCTCTCGATTACTACCCTTCTCCTGTACCGTCCATCGCCTCGCCTGATGCTCTTTATCATGAGGAATTTTCAGCACGCCTTCCACACGGCATGAGTACTGTGGTCAGTGCAGTGCGCCCCGGAAAATAAGTTACACACCCTCGCAGGGTTGAGCAACGTGTTGGAAGATGTCTGTCCTCAAAGCGATATGCCGCGAGGTCGCGGAAAAGTCTTACCATACATTGGCCACATTTATTGGTCCACGGAGACGGAAATTGTTGTTGATAGTGCTGATGGTCGCGGGGTGTGTCTCGCTCGGGTTTATGTCAGAACCTGTAAGTCGACAAAGTCTGCGATTTTGCCTGTCGACCACCCAGTTGGCAGGCTTAAAGGAGCCGTCATCCTACCTGCCGATCATACGCTCGAAGAAAAACTTACATGTATCAAACAGCAGCTGGCATTGCAAACTTTGTCACCCAGTCTCCGATGGCAGACGTTCTTTGTCCAGTTTTTTCAGACAGGCAGCCGGGCCTCGGACGAGCTTAGCGACACAGCTGTTCCCACTAACAAAACGTGGCCACGCCCCCAGCTCCATCTTATCGTCGACGGCCGTAAGAAAGGCGAAAGTTTGTGCAGAACATTGTTCTCGGCGGTAGTTCAGGGGTATCCGTCCCCCGTTCTGGTTGGGTATCGGGAGACCGACGAGACATCCATTGGCATTACGGAGCTCTCTGAGGCAGCACTTTGGGTGATATCCGACTATCGAAGCCATATCAAAGATGGGGATATTGTAATGTGGCTGGGGAAAGAAAACTTGATACAGTTGCCGACGGAGGTCATAGTCAGACGATTTCTCCAGCAACGGGAGGTATTGGAAGGGAGACTGGCGAGGCGTTATCCGACTTTGAACATTCATCCGCGAATTTTCTTCCCGGCTGCTAAAACATGTCTCTGCAACCCCTGGAGCGAAACTCAATTTGGCCCATTGCCTGAATCATCACTCCCACAAGATATATACGGTTCTTTTCAAGAGGAGAGCCTTGCAGACGCGAAATTCAGACGATCGCGCTATCTCGAACATGGTGCCTTCGTCGGAGAAGCCAGCGCCGTTGCGTCCTTCTTCAAAGCAGTCCTCGAAGCCACTGAGACGGACAATGCGACAAACTCAAACGAGACGGCCATCTGGAAACAGCTCTTTCTTCACCAGGAGCTAGCCAGACAAGAACACTCCTACCCTAACAAAACCAAAGTCGAGAAAATTATTGACTCTGTTTCCCATATCCTTTACAATGAGCGCGGTCCTCTCTATCGCCAAAATAACCTTACAACGCGCAGCCCAAACTCCTCTCTATCCGACACCGACCTCGGCATCCACCTCGACTACGAATCTCGCCTCTTCCAGCCACTAACCCCCGACACTGAAAACGACGTCCACCCTCTCACTTTCAACAATCCCACACAAGCCATCTCCCCATCTAAGCTTGCCGCCCACCTTTACGGGGAACCCCTCCGTCTCCCGCCCGAGCTTCCCCTTCACGTCTCCCCCTTTACCAAAGTCACGCTAAATACAGACCCAGAGCTACTTGACGAGGATCTCCAGAAGGAGCTCATCCGCCTCAAAGAGGAGGCCAAGTGGTCTACCCTGCCTCTACTAACCAACGTCGCGGTCCCGAGAGGGAGCGTCCCCGCTGTTCTGCTCCCTTCTGAAGAATCATTCGAAGAGACATGGAAGAATATGTGGTTTTGGCCGTACGGGCGCGTGATGTTGGGTGGGTATCTCCACCCGGATTGGAAAGCGCTTGGGGAGGTGGTTTGGAACGAGCGGGGAGGAGCAGGGGGTGTTTGGACGGATTTAGGTGAGTTAATCCTGTCTCGTGAGGGTTGGAGTTGTTAGGATCAGTTTGGCTGATGATACTGGGTGGATAGGGGCGTGGATTCCGTGGGAGCGGGTATGTGGTTCCGAGTATGATGATGCGCTGTTTGGTGTGGAGGAAAAGGAGGGGAGGGAAGCTGGGGAAGCTGGGGAAGCTGGGGATGGGAGTAAAGCAGAGGAACACGAAGCTGAAGGGCGTGATACTGAAGGAGTGAGGCCACAAGAAGGATAAAGGGATTGCCACGACAGCATGTGGGGCGAGGAAATGACCATGCAGCAACTCTCGTGTCTACGACAGAGATCGATATTGAATCGTACCAGCTATACGTTTGTAGTGATCAATCCGATATTCATCGTTTCTGAGCCTCCCCAACATTTCAAACATGGCAGTCCTAAGTAAGGGGCACCGCTACGCCGTCACTTTGCTTCCCCCACAAGCTCTGTTGCGCCAACGTCGCTAGTTCACCGCAAAAGAGGAGCTCTCGTTGGGCTCACTGTCCTCTGCGTGTCTAGCCACGTCGCAGTTGTCATTGAATTATGTTACAGTCTCTCAAGTATCGGGTGCTGGCTCGGGCTCTAAGTCGCCGTTTGTCGGGGGGACGGGGGTGGGGACGCCATGCAGCTGAGCCAACCGCTCCTCCTCCCTCCTGCTGTAGAATGCCTCTGTCTCCTTGCGGAGCTTCTCCAGGTTGAAAGCGTCGCTGTCTTCGTCGTCGGAGTCCAAATCCTCTTCCGTCCGCCAGTTCCCGCTCTCGAACAGGGCACGGCCTGTCGCCTCCTTGGCCCGCCTTGCTTGTTCCTCGGCTGCCTTCTTGTCTAGACGCTCCTTCTTCCATTTCTGGAACGACTCCTCCGTCACAGGCGTTAGTTTGCCCAGGAGCTGATGTCTCTCGGACTCGAGGAACTCCTCGAGAGTCAAAGTCTTGAGTGGTGACTTGTCCATCAAGGCCTTCTCGGCCGCCCTCTGCTCCTTGGTCTTGAGTACGAAGCTAGTCGTGCGTTAGTGGTATGTCTCCGGAGCTCATGGGTAAAATCAAACATACCCAGGTGGAAGAGCGTGCTTGTACATGCACTTGTCACCGCCATTGGGACAGACCCAAAACCAACCATACTTGCCATCTTCGATAGCCTCGATGAAGAACTTGCAAACCTTGTCGGTAGAACTGCGCTGGTTGCCCTTCTTGGACAAGACCACGGATCGGAGCTTCTCCTCGTCCCAGTCGGCCGACGTCTCTTGTTTCTTTACCTCTTCCTCCTCTCCTCGCGAGTCCTGGTACAGGTTACGCTTTTCGACCTTTCGCTCCACTTCGGGGTCGTGCGAGAACTTGCACTTCTTGCCCTTCTCGCAGTTGCCCTTCTTGTAGAAGATACACAACACCGTCTTGGGGTCGACGCCGAAGGGTACTTTCTGGATCTGGGCCGGCTTGTTGAGCAGCATCTCGGTCTCGCGCTTGGCGTCCTCGGCGGCCTTCTTCTCACGCTCGCGCTGTGCCTTCTCGGCCTCCCTGCGCTTCTGGTCGGCGCTGCCGCCTGCAGCCATCGATGACTGCATGCGAGCAATCTCCTTCTGGGCCGACGCACCCTTCTTGTTTTTCATGCCAAAGGTCTTGTCCTCGACGCTCTTCGCCGACTTGACCTTGCCGGCCACGGCCTTGTCCGTCTTTTTCGGAGGCATGATGGGCGGTTGTAGCGATGTAGCGCTGTGGTGCTGGTGGTTCTACTAGGTAGCTACCGTCGGTTGATGTTGTTTTTGAAGATTTGCAGGGGCAAACCCGCTGTCGAACTTCAAGCGGAGGGGATCTCGAATCGTCAATCTAGAGTTGTGGAAGTGGGCTGTAAGGACTGTGCTGCTAACAGCGGGGCCTAACGATTTTTAGCACGACCCACACGCGCCCCCGGAAGCCCTGACGTCGGATTCTGGAGGCCAAAGATTCCAGCTCACCAGGGTTGCCTCACACGTGACGTCCACTGGGACCCCTGCAACGGACAGCTGGCGGGACACAGCTGGTGTTGCAGCCACCGCGGTAAAGCTTGCCGTGTCGCTCGACGTGGAAAGCTGGCCAGATCCCGCTCCGATCACCAACATTCGATCATTCCAGACTCAATTCAAAGCGAGGCAACCTCAAAAAAAGCTGCGCAGCTAATGGTAACCCATATTCCTCTTAATATAGCACCAGTCAACTCAATTGTACTGACAATTGCCTCTGCTCTAGACAAAGCGCCAACTGCGCATCTATCAACATCTTTGAACGTGTTTGTCCAAAAGCCGGACTGAAACTACCGCGATGATTTCCGACGACGAGCTCTACCGCCTCGCCATCTTTCTCGGCTGCGCATCCATGATCCTGATTGTTATCTACCACTACTTTGAGGTCAACGCCGACGAGAACCAGCCCGCCGTGCCAGTGAAGACGAAGACGTCGGTCAAGGCGACACCACAGACGGCACCGGCTTCTACCAAGCCAAGGTAGAAGAGTCACGGCGGGTTGTACGATCAGGATGGGGCTCGGAATCACGGTACCCGCTCTAGTGTTGTAAACAGGAACAGCGGATGCGCCGCAGTTTGGAGTTTGACATGCGACGGTGGGAGGGTAGGAAGATATGCAGCGACACCGGGGATATGCTTTTGGGGCTAGTTTCTAGCAGACAGTGGTCGGGATATACAAAACGGTGGATGTCTAATACCCAACGACGGCAGGTCAGGTGTATGGCTGCGGATCTGAAACCGGTGCAGCTTTTGTGCAATTTCGTCAGCGCCGGGCTTGAAATGAAGAAGCCCAGGACATAGAAATATAAGGATCAAGTCCAAATACGCGTAGTCAAGTTAGTCTGAGAGCAAGCGCATCGCGATCGCATCGGCAGCTCTCTTGGAAGTTGCGCAGGTGTATCCCTGTGTTGCATCTCCTAAGCATCCTACCAAGTGTGTGCAGCTGGCAAGGCTCATGGGACCTGCCAGCATCAAGGCTCCACTTGCGTAAAAGTGACTTGTGGCTGGGGTGTTGACTCATCCAAAATAAGTTTAGCGGCAGTTCCCACGCCACTTCGCTGGTTGGAAGGTTTCCGTTCGGCCAGGTTTGAGCGCCCCTTTCCAGGCATGAGCGAACAGACCGGCGCCCTCAAAATCTCGCGCCTTCCACTTCTCTCTTCTTGCTCATCGTCCACCAACGCAAACCAAACCAGACTTCCTGCCACCACCCGTCTATTTTTCATTTCTTTCAGGCCTGCATCCAACTTCGCCAGCCTGATTCACCTTCATCTGCCACACTCAGATTTTGCACGACCTCTTTTTTTTCTCGCCGATCGGCCACTTCGCGCTCACAGAACTTGTACGTGACGCGATCCGAACCTAGACCTCGCACTTCAAACATCCGATCAGCGTTTTTGCATCAGCCATTCAACCGTCGACTACACATTTCGTCGGCATCTACATCGCGCTGCGTGAAGTATCATTCGCAGCATTCGCGACCACCTAGCCACTCACCTACAACCCCGCGCTTCTTCTCCTCAATCGCCAACATGTCTGGCAAGCTCGACCAGTCTCTTGACGAGATTCTCTCCACCCAACGGCGTAATGCCACCAAGCGCCGCTCCACGCGCCGCACCGCTGTCGGCAACCGTCCCGCGCCAACTGCGCCCGCTGGCGGTATTCAGAAGAAGCCCCAGACTGCGCGTAATGCCAACAAGCCGACGCCAGCGAAGGGCTCCGGGTTGGTAGGCGAGAGCAAGATCATGGTCAGCAATCTGGTAGGTACACCCGCAAGTCGCTCTGGAACCAGGACCATCATGCTAACCTCTTGAAAGCCCAAGGATGTCTCCGAGGCCCAGATCAAGGTATGTTATTACCGATAGGCCATTCAGCCTTCCGGACTTTTGTCGACATCCCTCTCCCGTGGCGTATCCTATCGACGTTCGTGTCCTCGACGGACAAACCAATGGTGGTCATTATCATTATACCCCAGCAACCGACTGGCAAGACATTCCAGCTCCTTCCCCGACGTGCATGCCCAATCATGCTGTCAACCAGGGGAGTTGAGCACATCCTGCGTTATGCACATTTGCATCTCATTTCTCACCTGGGTTGCCTGGCAAGCACCCGTGATCTGAGATGTTGCGCAGACGACTTGAATGGATAGAGTCTGCCAGTTCGGCACCGCTAGGTGTTACCGCATCATCTCTCTTGGCTGGTCACCAGGATGATGATTATGCGCGTGCAGGCGAGCTTTGCAGTGAGAAGTAGCGCAGCTCTTCGTTCTATCTTCATCTGGAGGGTTTCTGGGGGTATTGGGTGGGAAGGATTTCTCTTCACCGAACTGTTCGAACTTCAGGCATTGTTGGCGCTATCGAAAGTCAGTGCCTTCGAGGACGAGAGACGAAATTTTCTTGTCGGCTTGGATCGAGTTCGGCTGGGATTCCATCACACGCTCTGTTACTTGGATTGAGGGCTCAGGTCTGTACGATACAAACACCGGATGGGAACTTCCGGGTGTCGAAGTTGTTGGGTTCGGCTCACCTGCCAGTCGCTGGTGATGTTGCCGACGATCGCGCTCGCTGCTCTGCTCGCTTATTTTGGTTGTTCCACGTACAAGGCGCCTCCGTACTCGTCAATGACCTGGATTTTGAATGTCGAAGCACTCGGACCGCGGAAACTGACGCTCAAACCACATGACGCTAACCACACAACCCCCTCGATAGGAATATTTCCAGTCATCTGTCGGCCAGGTCAAGAAGGTCGAGTTGTCGTACGGACCCGGGGGAAACAGCCGGGGCATTGCCCAAGTTACTTTCCACCACGCTGATGGTGCCACCAAGGCCTTCTCCACCCTGAACGGTCTCCTCATTGATAACAAGCCCGTCAAGGTATGTTGAAAGAGTATTTTTTCAAGTACTTTGATTTTGCATTTTACTAACCCTCACCAGGTCGAGGTTATCATCGCAAACGCAGATCTCATCCCGCAGCCCAAGTCTCTTGGCCAGCGCATCTCGCAACCCAAGGCTCAACCCAAGTCTGCTGCTGCGGTCAAGCACAACGCCGCCACCAGCAAGGCTGGTGCGGCTGCTGGCAAGGGACCCAAGAAGGGCCCCAAGAAGGGAAAGAGCGTCCGTCCCGCCAAGAAGACTCAGGAGGAGTTGGACTCAGAGATGACCGACTACTTCAACAGCGCCAACAACGAGAACGCCGCTGGTGGAGCTCCGGCCGCTGCAGCTGGTGGTGATGCCCCCATGGAGGATGAGATTCTTTAAAGGAAACGAATGGCAGGCGTAGGATGGGTGGCGGAAGCTCCAGGAGACGCTTTCAGCGATAGCGAGGTATCGATGGCTTGATTTGGGTTTGCATTTGGGAGGTTTGGGAGGGGCCGGTCACTCGATTTCCGCATCATGGTGCATTACTAGGCACAGATTGATACTGCCTCCGTAGCCCGTTCGTTTTGCAGGGAAAGCTGTATAATTCAGAGCGATATGGGGGTTCCTTTAGAGCGTCTCCCAGCTGCGCGGAAATAAACGTGCATGTCTTCGGCATGGAGTTGCGTTCCACAAACAAATCGATTATTGGTTGTGGTTCATGTACGTCTTGTGATGCCTAACGACAATGTCTAAGACGTTCAATATTCTACCTGTAGACGCCCGCTCCGTCCTGCGTCCTCCGCCCCGACTATTACGTGTATCAAAACATGCTTAAGCGCCATTCCTACTTCCCCCCCGAGACAAAAGTTCCGAACGCCGTTACTCCTCTCTTCCGGGGTGTTGCCTCAGCCGTATGTATCAGACTGCGCGAACCAAAAGACAAACGAGAAACCTCAACTCTCGGCCCCCTTGAGAGTGGGCCAACCCAGACCTGCTTCCGCCTCCTTGACGGTTATGCTGTCTTGTAGCCGGGTAGTTGCCTCGAAGCCCTCACTTTGCCCGTGACACCTTCTTGACCTTGACCTTCTGTCCGTGATTGCTGTGACCCTTCTCTTTGCTATGTCCCTTCCCGCCATCCCCTCCTCCGGACGAAGAGGTGGATGAGCCGTACTCGTAGTCGAGCATCGGAACGTAAGCGTACGACTCATCGCCGGGCCAGGCCACGAAGCAAGCGCCAGCCTGAGCGTCGGCGGCTGCCTCGCGCGGTGCGTAGTAGCTGTAGCCGGCGTTGACTGCGGCGGCGGAGGCCCGGCTGCGGGTGGTGGTTGTTGTCGGCGAGATGGGCGAGTACCGCGGGGTGTAGGCCTGGTCGACGGGCCAAGGGAGGAAGCTTGCGCCGGCGCGGGCGGTTGCTGCCGCTTCGTGAGCGGCGTAGGCAGTTACCGCCGCTGCTGCGGGAGATGCCGTGGCGGCGGCGGCAGTGCTTGGGTTGGACGGCATTGTTGTATTTGTGTGCGAGTTACTGTGCGGCTGCGATGAGATTCTCTCGGGGTCCTTCGGGGATGATTGGGATGGCAGTTAGGGAGGGTAATGAAGTCCGATGTTCACTTTCGGTATATAGAACGAGCGAGATGGCTTGGAATCAACTTCCGATAGAGTAAGCAGGTTAAGTGCGAGGTGTGGCGACTTCGCTCTCCATCGTGGTAGCAAAGCCTCATCAGCGGGAGAGGACTTCCTCTCACTTTATACACTGTCCACCGAGCACCACATAGGGCTAACTAACCCGCGGCCGACTCACTCAGCCGATATCTCCCACATCCAGCACAGCGTGAGATGTGATGAGGAGGGAAAGTGGAACACCTAACGCCTCTTCGCAGGATGTGGTGTCTCTATTTGGCAACCTGTGTCATTTATCCATATCCGTTCATTCGCCGGTCTCGATTGGTGTTGGGCCCCCATAGTCCTCCCATCGCTCGATCTCACCGTGGCCAGGGGGTGCGTCCGGCCCTCAGCCGCAGTTGACCGGCTACTGGCTGGAGGGCAGCTCTGCGTGATCGAGTGGCTTGGTCCCAAGATCGGTGTAACAAAGGTTAAGACCTTTTTGTCGGGATAATTCCAAAGGGTACATAAGCAGGCAGAAAAAGCAAGTGAGACAACATTAAACGCAAAGATAAAGCAGGGAAAGTTCTGTGCGACGAACGTGCTGGCGTCGGCTGGGGTGCTTCATGATGTTGGACAGCCCGATGACACCTCAAAGATTCCCCCAGCCTACTAGCTCGCTTGAAACATTAGGCAATAGGAATAGATGGCCCAGAGGTTGAATGAGGGAGCGGAGAAGCAAAGAAATTAATTGTCTGTGAGTAAGACAGTGGACGGTCCCGGGGACCAGAGGTTATTATGCCTCGACGAGCAAGGCCTTCTAAGATCAAGGGGAGATCCCGTCGGCATCAAGAGTCGCGGTCAAAATCGAAAACAGAAAAAAAGTCCATTCGCCCAGAGTCAAAGTTACTCCATTGATCCTTCCTGCTAAAAGAGATCTCTTTCGTAAAGCAGTATCGAAATGCTTTTTTCTTCACAGCCCTCCGTATGCCCTGTCAGATTGCGGTTGACGCAGATTCCATTATGCCGCGGCCTTCTTGTCGCCGGCCTCCTCTTCCTCTCCCTCGAGAGCAGGCATATCCTCGTCATCGGACTCCTCCTCCTCCTCCTCCTCGCCTGTGGGAAGGCCGGCACCGCCGCCGAGCTTGGAAAAGTCGATGCCACCAAAATCGCCGCCACCACCTGTGAATCATGTCAGTAATGATCATACAGATAAATCTGCGTCAAACAGATGCGCCTATCCTCCACTTAGCTCTACGTACCCATGCCACCGCCGCCCATGCCTGGCATTCCTCCTGTGCGTTCACAATGTTTAGCCAGGTTCGGGGGGAGTGTGGGTAAGCACAGCGCGGGATAGCAACTGTCAATGCAAACCGGGCAGAGTTGAAGGGGCTACTCACCCATTCCCCCAAAGTTGGAGAAATCTTCCTCAGCAGCCTCGTTCTGCTCATCCTCATCGACCCACTTGTCGAAGTCGGTCTTCAGGAAGTGGACCTTCTTGGCCTCCTTGAGCAGGCGGGGCCAGTAGGCCTCGTCGAGCTCCTTCTTGAACAGCTTGAGCTCGATGTCACGATTGGTGTGGTTCACCTTGCTCGCTTCCGCGTCAATCTCGGCGTAGAACTCCAGCTCAAGGTGGTAGTTACGCTTGAGCGTGTCCGAGTAGCCTGTAAACGTCAAGCCGGTGGGCTTGAGGTCCAACTTCAGGTTAGAGGGCTCAACATCGGCCACGCCGATGGTCAGGTAAATGAAGTTCTTCTCCGGGTCGGCCTTGGATGAGCGTTGCGCCCAGAGAACTGTGGTCGCAGATGATCAGTTTCTGTTGTGACACCAGCGGGGACGAGCCAGCGCCGGGGATTTTGCGCGCGATGCAGCAGCCAGTATATCTTGGAGCTCCGCCAACACCGACAAGCGCGACTCTGGTAGATCGAATTCAAATGGGGAAGCACTCACCCTCGGGTGTTAGTGTGGTGGCCATTGTGATGTGAGTCTGTACCGGTGACGGTGAATACGAGGGAAGGGTTTCGTGCGGAAGGAGGGGTAGCTCTCGCGATGCTCTAAAAAAAAAAGCGGCTGGAGCTGTCTGTAGGAAGGCGGACTTGTAGAAGAACCGGCTTGGGGAGGCGGCCGATTGCTTTACTTGGTTAACGGCAAAAAGTAGTGTTTTGGTTAATGGATTTGCGACGACGACGGAATTCGGAGTGTTGAGGTTGTGTGTCGTGGGGGAAGATTGGAAGCGGTCGCGCGGGGTGGGAATGATTGTGAGGCTGCCAGACGGATTTGACACTCAATGCCTCGCAGTGCCAGGGGTCTTGGTGGAAGGCGTCAGAAGCCTGAAGATTCGTAGGTGCTTGTGACACGGACCACCACAGGGCTGAGCAAAGGCTACTTCTCTCTAACTGCGATTGGAAGAGGGAATGAGAACGAGTGGGCCAGGCTACGGAGTACCTCAGCAAAACATGCAGTTGATGCTGAAAGCATGAAGTTTGGTGAGGCTTCTAGAAACGCACGGCAACAAACCTTCTCCGTAAGTGCCTTTCCGTCTTTGCCTGTTTATTAGTCAAACTTGGCCCACGCCCAGGTTTCCCTCTCCGCTGCAGCTAGCCTCGCAGTTGTGCGCGCCACCGTCATGGCTGAACGGCCTTGTGAGTGAATGCGGAGTTTAGAAATTAACGTCTGACACTCGGCAGGTCCGGCTGCCGATGGATCATAGTGGAGATGTTGTTGGTTAGGGGGCCAAACAAGCAAAGATAACCAGCCGTTGCGACATGCAATTCCCATACCGCGGCAAGACTGGTCAGCCCTATCGCCAGGAATAAATCCCACACTGTTTCCTCCTCGGATCGGCAGAGGCCCGAAGCCGAGTTCGCTAGTATTCAACCAGCCCACGGGCCGAAGAACGTAAGGTAATGCAGCATCAGACCAGCATCGACACGCGGCCGAGAGGGCCACGGACTCCTGCCAAGAAAAGAAACCTCCGAGTAGACAGGCACAACACCGAGAGCAAGATGGTTGATCTTGGGTCACTGTTGAGGATTGTGGCATTGTTGCTTTCTGTTGAAACTCATGAAGAGGAAAGCTCAGAGCTGTTTGTCATTGAACCTAGAATAGTGTAGTAACTGTGGTGGGAAAATGGACCTGAGCACTGGCTGCACTGGAGACAGCAGCCCAGACCGCCAGTGCTTAGCGCCAAACTGCGGGGGGGGGGGCTGGCAAGCGCAGGCCGCCGAGCGCTTGGTCAGTTGAGGCTCCCACTCTTCCCTTCCTGACTAGGGGCCGGAACAAGACCACCTGCAACCCGAACCCAACCCTTTTCGGTCATCACCAACGACGTCAGCGTCCGCGGCGCCATCTGGGCATCGAACCCAAACAACGAAGACCGACGAGGACAGAGCCGGCAATAGCAACAATGGAAACACTCAGGGGTATATTCGCCAAGCCGGACCCTGACGCCCAGGTACTTTGTCCCAACCTTGCGAACCAGAACCCCCGCAGGCAGGCAGCCAAGTCTAACTCGCGATACCCCCCTATGACAGGTCCGAAAATGCAGGACGGTCATCCGCTCCAACATCCGCAAGCTCGATCGCGACATCGCGTCGGCCAAGCAAGCCGAAATGAAATCTAAGAACCTTATCCTGGCTGCCAACAGCCGTGGGCAGCGCAACCCGTCGCAGCAGAAGCAGGCGGCAAAGGAGGTCCGCACCTTCGCGCGCGAGCTCGTGCGCAGCCGCAAGAACACGGAGCGGCTCATCACGTCTAAGGCACAGCTCAACAGCGTGCAGATGCAGGTCAACGAGGCGTTTGCGCTGCGCAAGATCGAGGGCAGCATCAAGGCCAGCGTGGGTGTCATGAAGGACGTCAACGCGCTTATCCGGATGCCGCAGCTGGCGCAGACAATGCAGGAGCTGAGCCGTGAGCTAATGAAGGCGGGGATTATTGAGGAGATGGTTGGCGACATGTTACCCGATGATGATCTGCTTGAGGACGAGGAGGAGGCCGAGTCGGAGGTCGACAAGGTGCTGGGCGAGATCTTGAAGGACAAGATGGAGAAGACCGGCGCCATGCCCAGTGTTCCGCTTCCGGCCCAGCAGCAGCAGACACCTGCACAGCTGGAGGAAGAGGAAGAGGAGGATACCGAGGCTATGATGGACCAGATGCGGAACCGGTTGGAGGCCCTGAGGAGTTGAACGTCGGTGCTGGTTGCTGGGTGTCGTTTGTCATGTTGCATTGGTAGGATAAGAAGCGGATTGCTTTGAACGGATAGGCAGGCCAGGGCATGGCGGCGTTGGGGCGTTCTGATTATCATTCATCCCGGAGGCGAGTTCCTGCTGTCCCACATCGAGCAGAATGCGCTTTCGCGCTCATGATATACACGGGTTGGTCCTGGATCTTGGGATCTTGGTGCTCCATTTTAGACGTTATCTCTCAGCAACTACACAGGCATTTCACTAATCACGATACCTCGAATCATGTATCTAGAATTTCTTTCCGGGCCCCATGTTACATGTGTCCTTCAATACCCCGGATAGTCCTTTCCCTGCGACCTCCCAATGACCGGGCACATGGGTTCTTTTGACCGACCAGCCTTCCTAAGGTTGCATGAACAGGACAGACATACTTTTCGTATTATTGGCTTGGTGTTTCGCCGTCCCCGATACATCCACTTTCAACATCCTCCATTCAGCTCGATCCGGCAGTATTGCTCGCCCTGGAAGGTCTGTCGGGATGTTCAACTGAAGAGCTTTCGCTTGGATATAGGACCCTGGAGTCTGTTACGATTCATTGGAAGGTGGCAGTCGGAGAATTAGAACCGACAGCGAGAGCGCTCTCGTTCTGCGCCTACGTCTCAGATCAACCCCCCAGAGTCGGACTCTAAGTCGCTGTGAAAGGTTCTGGTCTACACACTGGCTGTCCTTCAGGGCGCTGTTACACTGACTGAACTCTCCCTGGGAGATGTCATGGTGATAACAGAGTGTTGTGGAGCTTTTCCATCATATTTATTCGACCCCTTTGCGATATACCCCCAGTTTCACCGAATTCTACCAGGGGCACTTGTGAGAATGAAGAGAGGCGTGTCATGCCCGCCCTCTCGCGACATTGGGGGCATAGGCAGGCATCAACGATCCGTCCCTTGTTCTGGGGATCGACGTCTCTTTGTGGAGGAGCTTGCCGGGGATGGACAAAGCTGGCATTACATCACACCACTTCCAGTCACCATTCATAAAGGTACGTTCTCCCCTGATTCGGGAGTTGTGGCTCAGTGAAAAGTCTGCAGCCTTTTCCGAGTATTATCTCGAGCTCTATTTAGCCACCAAGCTCATTATACCTATTGCCCAGCTACGATATCAACGCTCAGCAAAACCATGCTCCGACCAACCTCCCCCCAGAGGGCAAAAACCAAGGGATATAACCCCTTTTTAATGGGGACATGCGCCAGCCGCGAATCGAACGCGGGGCCCATCGATGGCAACGATGGATTTTACCACTAAACCACTGGCCCTGATGTATTGATGAAGAGTATGACTCGGTAGTCGAGAATATGTGCCCTGGTGATGGGGGTGTGGTGGAGCTGAACGGATCTCCTCGAGTGTGGAGTTTTGATCTCACAGCACGGGGCCCAAGGGACTGTGGATATCAACACGTAGAGGCCGTTGCCCGTCTACCCTGTGGGAAAGCGGCTTTGTGGTGTAAGCGCGATTGCTTGTATCAATCCCCCTCGGGCGGGGAGTGACTGATGGGCTTGCGAGTATATCGCTTGCTAGATGCCAAGATATGGCCTCTCAGATCTCATATCTCATAGCCCCTGGTCTGAATTTTCTCATTACATACCTGGGCTTACTTAGTTTAGAGCGAGCTGTGACCTCAGGGTACCGAGACCCAATCAAGATATATATACATACCCAGACAATATGCCTAGTTGAAACTCCATCATCTCCTATCACAGTGAATACTGTGGCTTTGGGTGACAATGTTCTCAAAGTATGACAGAAAGTTTATGCTGAATCCGGTCTCATACTTGGATGTAAGAGTCAATATCTAAGGTATTGTACGGGCGTTATTCTAGACCGGCCCCAGTGGTTGCGGAAACAGTATGACAAGAGTCGAGGTAAACAAGGTCGACATGAGCTAATAGTTGACAGCGCGACGAGACGCTTTCGTCATACTAGGCTTCTCTACCTGAACTTCAATTGCACCAGCCCCACCGCTTTCTACGGAGAAACACCCGATGCTGCCTCTCAATAGATTATCTCTCGGATCCTCTGACAAAAAGAAGAGAGAATGTAGGTTTCCGAACAAATAAGTTATCTTACTGGGCTCCCGTCTTCAAACTACATGAACAAAGATACCATCTCTTCTCCAAGCTCTGCGGATAACCCGAGAGTTAGACAATTTCGTCTACCCGTCCCGGACGACGAAGGTATAACCGATATCACCTTGGTACCTAGAGTAGTGACGGAAGCCGTATCCATACAAAGGCGACCTACATCCACCACAAGCCGACATATACTTTGTTCTTTCACGCTTGACTTGGCCCAGCACTACCACTCTTGTCCTACAAACTTCGGGGACAACTCATCTTTCAGGCGAGCTCACAAAACCCAACACACGACTGATAGGTATTCAGACAACACGGCTGACCAACTGCCCTCCGACCCGATGCATACCTGGATGTAACAACCAGGACCGGCCAACTACCAACCATAAACCAAATCTAACTGCCAACAACCCGCTTGCAACGACAGTTCAGTCCCGACAGAGACGAGGCGCCCTATCATCGTAAACCTCGCTTCCGGGCCCAGCAATCGCAGCCCGTGGCGCACGCAGCATCGGGCCTCGCCGTACGCAACCGAACACCCAGCCAGCAAGACGAGAAGATGGGCATATGCACGCTCAACATCCCTACAGCGTAGGTAGCTACAGCTAACCTTCAGGACTCAAAGCGCCCATGCCGCCCTCCCATTAACAACACACTTCCGGCGCCAACGCACTTACATCCACCTGCACTCACAACCACCAATACCAACACGCCGGCCTAGCCAACAGCGCGCTTGAGTTTGGCATCGATTGACCCAACCCAACAGCTCACCCCGCGTCAGGCGCGTACGCAAGTAAGCCGTACCTGCTTCCCCCTCTGCACCCACCAGCGCCCAACATCGATCCCCAGGCGACTACAATTCGTTTCCCCTTCCTGTCTGCATCGAGCACGTTGGCAGCAACGTATTGACTTCTGACTGCGTCGTCTCTGCCCGCCTTGCCTTGCCGCGGGAGCTAGCCACGGTCATTCTGCTGTCAGCAGCCATACCTACCTGACTGGCTCTCAGCGCGCTTGGCACACTCGTAAGGAGGGGGGGAAACGGCGATGGCCAGATTATGATTCGATGCAGTGGGGATAAACTAGGTGGTATGGAGTGAGCGAGGGAGTGAGTGATTGCATTCTGCGGGTGATCGAAGTTCCAAGCCGGGCGGCGGCCAGGGAGAGCAGCTCCCCGCCGAACATGGAGGTGCATGAATCCAACGAATCGCCGAGTGGCGAGCCAGGCTTTGCGATCTCATCGCTTGCGGGCGCGGGCCATGCGGACGAACTACAATCTCGCACCCTTCCCTGATGGATCACGGTAGTAGCCAGATAGATACGCAGTAGAACGAACTACTGGCCATGTACACAAATATATGAGACGGGCCATCCGTGAATGCGATTGTGAGGATCGAAAAACCAACATCGCTTACGGGTGGTAAGCTTCGCCGGCACCGGGGCACCATGCATCCACACGCCGTGTGAGACTTAGTGCGCCGCAACCATTGGCCAGAGACTACCGCATCACAGCTTCATCACGAGTGATATTGGGACCGTAGGAATCCATACCGCAAGACCCCCTCTCAGCTCGTTCCGCATTGAATGGATCCCCCATGCAAACTTATCTGTCCCTTTTTTGTTGCGCGAGGAGCGGGAAACCCAAAAACCCAAGAAAACGTGATTGCAGCACGATGTGGCCGACGTTGGATTGACCCCCCTTTTGTCTATTCTGGAGATGTGGGCCCAGCTGCTTGTAGCCGCCGCGACCTGTCGTTTTCCCTGTCTTTCTGGGTCACTTAATATCCCCACGACCATTTCTCGGGTTGGGAAGCTGACAGTGTTGCGGCAGTTTCGCCCTTTAGATGCTTCGTGCTCCTTCTCAACATCGTGCAGCGAAAAAAGCCCCGTGCACCCACATTTTCCCGTCTCAAAGGCCCATATCGCATAATGCGTCCGAGGATCTGTACGTGATGGATTCGGGGCCTGGCCATGCCAGGACCATGATTGGAGCTCGGAGAACCCGCCAGGAGCTTGGATCGTAGACCAAAGCCGCATCCTACCTGATAGTGGCCACTGAGCCCCGTAAAGGTCGATAAAGTGCCGCGCAGAGTTGCGTTCCCATCCTCGAAGTACCGTATACTTTGAGATGGAAGAGGGAGGCGATATCTTATCTGATCGAGCACTGCATGAATTCTGCTGGCTTTTACCCCTGCGAAGAGGGCCCCTTGCGCATGGGGGGAATGGTGATTACGATGCAGATTATTACCCACCGATGAGCCTGTCTTGCCTGTCTCGGGGAGTAGGTTTAATGCGCTCGGTATGGCGTGACGAGTGCCTGGACCACACAGAGGGGAAGAGGGAAACGTGATGTTGCACGACGGCCTCCAAACTATCGACATCCGTGGAAGCGATCGTGATGGCGCCTCTGAGAGGACGCCGGGTATAGGGGGTGACAGGATGGTGAGACAGATGCTTGGCCAGCACGTTCCTGCCGCGGCGTGGCGGGCATTGCTTCACTCGAAGCAACAGCACAGCAAACTATTTTGCTGTGCGCTGTGTCTGGTGTTCGGTGTGTGTGCAGCCGTAGCGTCCGGTTCCAGACGAATGAGTAGGTAATGACATCCAAGATCTCGGATGGGACAGCTGAACGAAATTGTGTTAGGGAGATAGCGGAACCGGCGCGGAAGGTCTGGCCCGGGCCGGTGCTACCGGTGTTTCCTGTAGAAGTGGAGCTGTGCTGCCGGAGCCGATCCGAAAGCAACCGGACCTCGGGGCCCCGCACCTTTCATTTTCCCTGGTGCACTCCCAACGTGTCGTCTAAGGACCTTGGCGAATGGCAGTCGCCCCAAGCATCCCGTGCTGCTGGGAAAAGGCATATTCAACGGCGACCAATCATCTCGGAAAACCACGGCATCGCAAGACGATTGGCAGGCGCTTCGGTGACACATTCAGGATGTGTGCCATGACTCTTTAGAGCCCATCGTCGCCATCCACTTGCCCCTCGAAAAGCTGCAACCGAGGTGTCGCTCAACTCATGAGATTGTTGGGACTTTGATTTGGCGGCGAGATCGAAGGCGCGAGGCTAGAGGGTGTCCGCGAAATACGCGCACGCGTCACCCTTTCGCCTGTTGAATCGGCTGACTGCGACTTCGCCTGTCGCCGAACTCCTGTTGGCCACGGTTCAATTCGACGTCCTAGCATGCGCACCTCATGGGTCCGAGTGGATAGTGTATCAACCAAGGATTGCTTCTCTGTTTCCCTGCTTTGCCCCCGGGTCAGCTTGAGTCTGTCGTTATTTGAGTCGCGGGCTTGGCGACGGCGTGCACCAGCGACCTTGGAAATCGCAACGTGATTTGGTGTTCTGGCATGTGATGGGGTCGTGCTACCCACCGTCCGCCAAGCGCACCGAAGAGTTGTGGAAGTGTTTCTGAGCCAAATATATCGCGGGGTAATATAGAGGCAATATCGACTGCGCTTTCAGCTCCGGGACGGGCCAGCTTCGATATCAAAAGGGAGCATTCAGCAGACAGCTTTAGGAGCTAGTTGACGCGATAAACAGGGTTGCCTGGCGATGGTCGCTAACGACGCGATTGCTCTTTCTCATCCAAGAATAGCGCAGTGAGAAGTGCGAGTGTGGGCTCCATCCAGCCTGGCGCCATGGGAGGCTCCTTCCACGTTGGTGGCAGATTGGGGTGATGGAGCACTGGAGATAGAGGGGAGTTGAGGGGCTGGCTCTCATCCTTGCGGCGGCTTCCCCGTTTCCCCCACACTCTTCACCAAGGGGAGCCCTCGGCGCAATCCTGTCACCCCACGCGCTGTTTTTGGCGGTGGCAGGCGTTTTTGACCTTTCTCCCTCACCGATGACCGGCAATCTCTGGTCTCTCCTCTGGGCATTTGGGGGTCCTCAGAGCGGGATGAGCCTTTGATTGAAAACGATGTCGATCAATTCAACGTCCGGAAAAGGGGGCAGGCGTGAAAAAGGACTCATGTTTGCCAACCCACCCTTAAGCTGAGCCCTCGCGATTCGTACACTAGGCAAAGCTGCGTCGAGGACGGTCTACCGACGCAATGAGAAAAAGAGGCGCGATAATAAAACGACACGTCGCAAGCAAACGCGAGTCAAGGTGAGGAAACACGAACGAGGCACGGCTGGACAAACGCTCACCGCGTTCGGTTCTGCCCCTGTCCTTTCGCACGGACAGCCACCCAAGGGAGAGCAAGGCACGGGTTTGCTTCCGGCAAGCCACCCGGACCCATACGCGGCGGACACCGTGCGTCTTTCAGTTTTCACATTTTCTGTCGCTGTTGTCAATCGCCGATCGGCTGGGCATTTTCTGGTCGGGACGGAAAAGCCCCCGATTTGGGGAGCATCGTGGGACGCTTTGATGTCTGTCCGCCGCTTTCGGGGGCTTTCGACGTGAGGAGAAGCGGTGCCGCAACCACTGTGCTTGACAGCTGGTGCGTGGCTTCTACACTAACTCCTGTCCAACGCCCAACATTTCCAACGGGAAACGGGAAGGAACCAGAAGGGACCGGGAGGCGGTCAGGACTTTTCTCGGAATGGTTCTCATTCCCGCCCAGGGCCGTCCCGTGTCTCGCTCCTCCTGCCCATCCTCATCGTGCCTCATCGTGACCGCGAAAACCAAAAAGGGGTCAAATACTGCCAATATTGTGGAAGGACAAACGGAGCAAATTAAAATCATAAAAAGCAAACGGATTGCTGCGGTGTTTGCTTCCTCTTTCCGCGAGCAGGCAATTACCCCCGAACGCCACACTATTCCGCCAGTCTGGTCGAAGTTGGGGGGAGGCAACGCCCCCATGTTTCAAAAACCCTGTGCCTTTGGGGGGAAGCCTGAGAAGGGGGTTGACAGTTGACCCCCGACCCATACGCGACCCCAGCCCAAAGGGACTGCCCCGTTTGGTTGTTTTGTTTCTCGCTGGCGGGAGGCTTGAACGTTTTGCGACTGGCGTTCTGCACGTCCACTTTCCCCGGAAGGGTCCGAGCCCGGCGCACGCATCTCCCAATTTCATCCTTCCCTCTGCCCCGAGTTTTTGGTTCGCAACGCTGGGGGACACGGACACGGGCCTTCGATCCTTGTTTGTATCGCGTAACGGGACATGGGACGGGGAAGCTGGAGAAGAAGGAAAAAGAACGATTCGGTCCCATTCGGCCGAGTCGGTTCCCAAGCTAGTGGAAGGACCTAGAACGGCTCCATTTCGGAACGAGACTTTTGCGTCTAGCGGTCGAGAACGTCCAAAGAGGGATCGGCTCTTGCAATTCGCGGGGAGCACTTTGGGAGGTTGCGTTTGTCCAAATTCAGATGCATCTGGGAGCTTGGCGGAACGGATCTAGCTGGGCGGGATCTGCCTTCCGGCTCCTCTTGCGCATCCGGTCGCGGATCGGCGGGCTGGAAACGCCTTTTTGGCCAAGATCTCCGCGTTGGCTGGGCTGGCCCATTGGGTTGGGTGGGGGTGTGTGTGTGTTGAAAAGCGGTCAAGGTCAGTCAACCTGACGGGAGTCCTCTGCCGTCGGGCCAGCAACCAGTGCAGCCGCGAGATGCTTCACTAAATGCCAACAAGCGTTGGGTACCGTGCCAGTTGCTGCAAGTGAAACGACGATGAAATATGAAAGGGTTCTGTCTCGAAGTCATTCATTCGACAGGAGCCCAGACGGTGAGCGCTGAGATGCATCAGGTCCTCGAATTGTTGGGTCCTTCAAAGGGTCTCTGTGCCACGAGCAACAAGTTTATTTTTGAGGCGAGGTGAGAGTCATGGTCGTGGGTTCGCAAGTCATACGAGACATCAACTCCCATCCCATCTCATCTCGTATAATCTACGATAGCAGATTGAAAATCGATACTCTTGATTAGAATAGGGTACAATACAATACAACCGTGTAACAATCAGCATGCCGCTTATCGATTTGCGACGTATACATGTGCTCAGCAAGACACCACCACACCGTCTGCCCGTCTCCGCTTCCTCTCCGCCTCTCCGTCCCGGAATGTTACCTCTTGCCGTAAAAGGGAATTCCCCAGGAAATTAATTGGACGTAGGCCCACCGACGACCAGAAAGACCGTACATACTCTGGGCCACACAAGGACGTAGCCGTGCCGTACTCTAACCATCCCCCGCCGCACCGTATTTCCCCAGATTTTCAACCAGGTCTGACTCACGGGGTACAGTGCATGTCCGCTTCGATCCTCTTGGGCTATTCTCGACGAACAGTTGTATCGCTGCAATGTAAATTGGGCATTCTGACGGGGCGGGACAACCAACATGATAGGCAACCACGAGAGCAGCCCTACATCTTATCGAGTAGCCATGGTGGCCCAAGTCTACAGCGCATCTTGCTTTCTAGGGCTGCTGCGCCATGCTGCGAGCCATCCCACATGCCCGATCAGGATGGTGGGTTGACCGCTGCCTTACCCCACCACCCTTCTCTCAGTCCCATCGGGATTGGGACGGCCTCGTCGGATAGTATCTAGAAGAATAACCACGATGCCTTTACCTGCCGGTCATTGTTGTCAGCGTCGGGCCATGACCTTGCAGGCAGAACGACGGTGTGGGTTTGCTGCAACATCGCGATGGGCTCAGGGTTGGTTCAACGACAAAAGCAGGATCAATCTATGTATTATTTAAGACAAACTCGCCGACCAACGGTCAGCAACTGGCCTCGTTGTTACTGTGCGCACCCCAAAATGGGAAACTTTTTTGCGGCGTCGCGATGCGGACCGATTCCAACACCCCGAGTGAGATCCGGGAAGGTCGGAATCCAGCATCAAAATCCAGCAGGAATCCGCGAATCCACGTATCAGTGTATTGGAACTTTCGGTCAGACAAAAATGAAAAGGGGTTGGCAACCTGGAAGTTTGCTCGTTGTTTTCCTTGCTTCTGTTAGTGATATGTCAAACCATCAAAAGTAAGGGCTGAAAGTGAGGAGCAATCAACAAGCAAAGAAGCAATCATGCAAGCCAGTGGTGCCCATCTCGGTCCAATCAAATAATAGACATTCTTTTTCCTGGTAGCTCTGTTCCGTTTGATTGTCCGTCCGATTTTCAGGCGGTGAAAGAGGCGGATGTGGCACTCAGCGCGAGCCAGCCGTTAGGCGCAGATGAGCTGACCAGGGTGTGCTCGGGGGAGGACCCGGGGAAGGGATTGGGGAGGGGTGTGCCCCGGCATCGTCTAGGGCTCCCTGGAGGGCGGCCTAGGCGGCGAATGGGGCCGGGAGGGAGGATGGGGGCGACGTGTGTCCGTTTTCGCGCGGACCCTGCCATCCCCGTCATTTCGCGCACCGAGCGAACAAGAAAAGAAAAACCGCGCTGGTGGTTCTAGCGGGGCGAGGGAAATTGCGCTTTCCCAGAGCTCTGGTCGGGCTGCCTCTCTGCCTAGGGCGAAGGGCAAGGGAGGAGGCCCTGTCCGGAAAACAAGCACAAACAGGGCAAACGGTTTGGCCAGCGGTGAGAGCGGATACGTCATGATACGTTGCGAGGCCAACCGTGGCAGTGCCCAATAAAGGGAGTATTCGGGTTCTGCCTGTCTGTAAGGCACAGGACTGGGCAATGCGAGCGGTACGCTGAGTTGTTGCCAGTTGGTGTTCTCGCAAGGCGGTCAGACACCGCAAGTCTGTCCGGCGTGTCAGCGAGCGGACGGCGCAAGTGCGCTGTTTGTCCATGCGCGTGGGGGGCCCAATGGAAGGGCGCGAATTTCGAGAAATGGGCGGAAACGGGCAGGAGCCCAGGAGGGCGTGTCAGTGCCCACGTCTGCGGTTGGGCAGGGAAGTGACCACCCTGGGAACCCAGCGACGCGAACAAGAAACGCCAGCAACGCCGTCCGGTTGTATCACACCCCAGCAAGTTTTCGCAAAGGCACAGGGGAGACAGGAGCCACTATCTCACGGGGACCCTCCCGACGGCCACCGGCGACGCTTCCGGGCTGACTGGCGTTGTGAGAAAAGTACATGGCCCCCTGGATATTGCAGTATAATTGCTTGTGTCGCTGTGCGCCGCCCCGTCCGCCCCGTACTCCCCAGGCTCATACCCTTGCGCGTCGGTTACCTTTCCAGAATTCCAGTTCTTTCGTGAAATCTGAAATCTCTCCGACTGCCCGTTTTGTCCTAGCAGGCTCCCAGAATTTAATCTGCCCCACGAGATCCCGTTCCTTGGGTCCGTCACCCTTGACACGCGCCTCCACACACCCACACGCCCACACGCCCACACGCCCACCCCCTTCTGGCCCCCCGTGCGAGTCACCAGGCATATAAGTCTCTCTGCCCACCCGTGAGGCTTCACTCCACCCCGATCTGTCTCGTCAACCACAACAAACCAACCTGAACAACCTCACGGCATACTCCAAGAGCATCTACCGCCAGCATCTTGCCAGTTCAGCAGCACTTCGCCCTAACGACTTACACCACACAGGACCGAGTTCCGACACTTCGCCGCCATGTTCGGCTCATACGGTTCACCGAGCTCCTCCTACAACAGCTCATACAACTCCTACAGTTCATACAGCAGCATGTCTTCACCGATGGATATTGCGCCGACGCCGTTCTCATCCAGGAGTCCCGATGCCAGCTGCGCCTTTCCCTCTTGGCCAAGGCGGGCCTCGCTCTCCGAGTCGGACTCTTCTGAGGAGCGCGCTACATCCTACCTCTCAGACGAGGACCTCTTCTTCGACGTCTTCGATGACGATGCGCGCAGTGTCTCCAGCAACGGGAGCGCATCGCCGATAGTCTCGCCACCGACGGCAGCGAACATGATGACCGACGCCGAGGTATACGAGCTGCAGCGCGAGCGGGAAGCATACCAACGCGAGGTGATGCGCACGCTTCTCAACGAGAAGGAGCAGAGGCGACGGCAGCAGCAGCAGGCCGCAAAACGCCAGCGACGCAGCAGTGGCGGTTCTTCCAAGAAGGGCACCAAGAGCAAGCTCAGCGCGATGACTCCCATCGCCGAGGCTGAGTAGAGTTGAGCCTGTCTCGTCGCGTCTGCAACCTATTGCATGTGGCGTGGCTGGTACCACAAACCACTTATTAATCGGTACGTCTGACTAAGACAGGCAGTCGCTTCGCTCGCATTTCCCAAATATACATTCTAACCAGCTTGCAGACACTAAACATTAATTCTGTCGCCTCGTCGCACCATCCTGCGACTTGCGCAGTCCTCCCATTTCCCCTGCGCCCGAGACCGAGTCACAGTCTCGGCCTCACTTGGACGCACTCACCCGCCAACAAGTCCATGTCCCACCGCCAGCACCCCGGTCGCGCTGGTCGCAGATAATTTTTTTTCTTCACTTTCGCACGGATCCAAGTGCCCGGACGCAGACGGTCCGGTCGGGAAGCGACCCGACTGACCCAAACTGCGGAGCTCACATCTTCCATCCGAACTCAAGCGGCAGACGGGGTGGGAATTTCGGGAATTCTCGGCCGAGGTACACAACCGCACTACGCTCGCCTAAATGGTACCTTGGCTGTACACCGACAACGCATAGTGGTTTCTCATTGGACACACTACGCGGCCAAGTGCCAGTCCACACCCGCCCCGATCCGATGGGAGATCACCAGCACCACGCTTGCACAACCCACATCACTGCACACCTGCCCAATCGAAGCCAGAGCCGCCCTTCCGCGGCAACACAGCGGTCAGTTCTAGTGCCAGTGCTTGGACACCTGTCCGCGCGATGCGCTGTTTCGCTTCTGGAATTCTTTGATACCAAGACGAGGCGGTCTGGCTTTCGCTTCCTTCCGTGCATCGGAACTATGGCATGGATAATTCGAGTTTTCAAGATTTTGGCGACCTCATCTTCTCTCAGGCCCATCGGTACCTTGTTTCCGGCGGCGCATTCGAAGATTCATTTGACGACGTCAGCGGATCATGATTTCCCGGTCGCCAGTTCCGCACCCGGTTTTTTTCTTCCACCCCGCGCACGTGGCTATCTTCCTCGGCCCTCACCTCACACACACGCACACTTCATACATATCTTTTTATTTTTTATTATTACATCTTGTCTTTGGCGTTGTACTTCTATGTGCCGGATCGGAAAAATAGGGACATAACGGGGCATATCGGCCGTCGTATCTAACAGCATCGTCATACAGAGGGAGAGATTGGCGGCTAGCTGCCTTGTTTTTCTTTATTTCCTTCAACTCTTGGCATACATACTATGGCATCGGGGACATGTGCGATCAATCGCGGTTGTCATCATCATCACGGAGTTTTCTATCAATCTTCCTTTTTATTTTATTTTTTATTGTCAACCTTGCTGCTGGAGCAAGCGAGCGAGCGATACCCTGCACTGGCAAACTAGCATGATACCCCCCTTTCATCCGTTTACGGATTGACTAGCATAGCGATATCTTTTTGGCTTTTGTTATTAGGTAGCTTAATATCATGTGTTTACAACACATTTAAACTATGACTTGACTCCCATCTTGTGGCTGTGTGACGGTAACCGAAAGAAGTCGCGCCGGTGTGATAGCTAAACAGCACTAGTTGTCGCCGACGGCCCCCTGCGGGCAACGGAGTAAGCGATTTGTTGCTTCGTTACTTAATTACTCATCGGTGAGCGGAGTTGTGTGATGGGGGAGACTAACGGGTGGCGGTTATCCTTCGGGATGGATCCGGCGCGTTTGATTCGATGCGTTGGATGCTGCTAACCAGCGGATCTTCGGCCGCAGCCGTAACGGCTGGCGGCTGCGGAAGCGGCTATCTTGGGTGACGGCCCGAGAACGGACGGAAGGGCGCGGACTCGCGGGGGGAGTGGGACTGGGTTCATGTTCTGGTTGATGAG
>Ga0247780_1000422_pt1 | contig 40371 bp, 53 predicted proteins | sample UWRJL079202R5_FD_179927 | JGI IMG/M metagenome (GOLD analysis project Ga0247780, IMG submission 179927) | Plant litter microbial communities from Arlington Agricultural Research Station in Wisconsin, United States - UWRJ-L079-202R-5 | ecosystem: Environmental > Terrestrial > Plant litter >...
CATGGACCGAAGCAATCAGCCCGACATCAACGCGCTACAGACCAGAATAAGACACCTTGCACTCAGACCATCCCCCCTCCAAACAACCAAGTCCGTCCCCTCCTCTTTTCCCCTCCCCTTTTCCCCGCCCCTGACTAACACCCCCAGAATGGCCTACCGTCTCAGCGTCCGCATCATCAACGACACCGGCGTCCACCTCGACGTGATCGAGAAGTCATGCTGGAAGGGCGCCGGCACGGCCTGGACGCGCTCCGAGGCGGGCCGTCACCTGTCGATGAACTCGAGCGGCAGCTCGGGCATGCTGCGCATCCGGTCGTCCGAGGGCGAGCACTTTGTCGTCGCCCTGGGCGTGCACAACTACAAGCGCTGGTGCGACGTCGATGTTAACTTGACGGACTCGCAGGTGCTGCATGATCTTCATGAGGCGTACTACAATGAGAGGCATGCCAAGTATAAGGCGTTGTGGGCGCAGGCGACGGAGGCGAGTGGGACTTCGTCCAAGGGGCGGAAGTTTACGATTACGTTCTATAGGGCTGATGGGAATGACCTGTTGGCGAATCTTGTTTTCAATTGAGGGCGGGACTTACCTATGGTTGTGTTTGGAGTTAATGATTAAACGCTCTTTGAGAAGGGAATTCGTACCACAACGTGGACTACCACTCGCTTGACTCTCCTTTGTTACGTCTCAAAGAAAAGCGACAAAGAAAAAAGACATTATTCAGCGTAACCTCCCGATACGTATGTGTAAACAAAGCTGCAGTGGACGCTTGCTTAAGACAACTGCCGAAGAATCTACCCCTGAGTCCCACCGACATCACGACAATGCAGCACAGAAACCCAGGGGCAGCCCCGGTGGATACCAAAATGCGGTGATTCAGTCCGTTGGGCACATCGTTGACGTCGTCCTGCGTTTCGCAGCCATCAGCCTCTGTCAGGGGCCATGATCGACGCAGGGAAGCCAATTGCCGCGCCATTCGACCAAAGAGACTCACAGCAGGCTAACATCTGAAGCACCGCCAATTTACCCGCCGCCACACTCTGCTTTGCCTATATCAGCCGCGGCACGCCTGACTTGGCGCTGTCCAACCCGGTCGCGTACCAGGCTCATATGGCGTGCGTGCTATGCACAGACGGGAAACCTTCTGGAAACACCACCAGCCATGGCCGTCGCCCCGCTATCTCCGTGGTGGCCCGGGACGTGATGCGCCTTAAGGGTATGACGCCCTCGTCGATCCGTCATGCGACGACACATGAGATGTTTCCTCGGGTAGTCTCCTGCCGCGTGGGCTCTGGACTTTCATCCGATCCGGATGGCGAGACTTAAAGCCTGGACGCCAGTGAATCCGGGGCTCTCGAGCTCCTCTCTTTCCTGGCTGTTGCTCCTCGAAGGATAGTCGCTCCTTTTTGTTTCTCGCTGTTTTTCGCCTCGTTTTCTTCGTCTCCGTCCCTTCAAAATGCCGTGTATTACTACTCCCGCAGCTGTGCTGCATCTTTTGCTCTTCTCCGCGGCCCTCGCTACCGCGCAGCGCGTGGGTACCGCCATCCCCGAGGTGCACCCCCGCCTCACCACCCAAGTCTGTACGACTGCCGGCGGCTGCGTCAACCGGCGCAACTTCCTCGTCACCGACGCCCTCGCCCACCCGATCCACGCAGCTGACAACCCCTCCGTCTCCTGCACGACCACCCCTATCAACGCCACGCTCTGCCCCGACGCCGCAACGTGTGCTCAGAACTGCGTCCTCGAAGGCATCGAGTACGGCTCCCTCGGCGTTCTCTCCAAAGACGCCGCCCTCACCCTCCGGCAGTACCTCTTCGACGGCACGGCCTACAAATCCGTGTCCCCGCGGCTTTATCTCCTCGCCGAAGATGCTATGAACTACGAGCCCATGAAGCTGCTCAACCAGGAGCTCACATTTGACGTCGACGTCTCCCAGCTGTCGTGCGGCATGAACGGCGCGCTCTACCTCTCCGAGATGGACATGTCCGGTTCGCGCAGCGCGCTCAACCCCGCCGGCGCGGCGTACGGCACAGGCTACTGCGACGCGCAGTGCTTCACCACGCCGCCGTTTATCAACGGCGTTGCCAATCTCAACGTCTCAGGCGCGTGCTGCAACGAGATGGACATCTGGGAGGCCAACGCCCGCGCAAACGTGTACACGCCTCATACCTGCAGCGGGATCGGCTCGTTTCTCTGCTCTGGGGACGAGTGTCTGCGTACCGCGCAGGGCAGCGGGGTGTGTGATAAGAATGGCTGCGGGATCAACCCATACGGCCTCGGGAATCAGCGGTTCTACGGTCCGGGGTTAACGGTTGATACGTCACGGCCGTTCACGGTGGTGACGCAGTTTATCAGCAGCGATGGGACGGCGAACGGCTTTTTGAGTGAGATTAAGAGGGTCTATATCCAGGATGGGAAGGTTATTCCGACGCCGGCGGAGACGACGAACCCAGCGGTAGGCAGACTGGAGGGGTACGAGGGCACCATTACCGATGAGTACTGCCAGGCGAGAAACACTTCGGATTTCCTGAGGCTGGGTGGGCTGAAGGGGATGGGGGAGTCGTTGAAGCGGGGGATGGTGCTGATCTTCAGTATCTGGAACTCGGAGGGGGATTTTATGGACTGGTTGGACGGAGATACGACGAACGGGCCGTGTAATGCGACGGAGGGGAACCCGGCGAATATTGTGCGGGATATTCCGGATGTGTCGGTGACGTTTTCGAATGTAAGGTGGGGGGACATCGGGTCGACGTTCAATACTTCAGGACAGACAGTTGCCTCCAAGGCGTTGAGTGCTGAGTCAGGGGCCTCGCTGTTTGGGGCGTCTGGGACGGCTGTAGGGATGGCGTTGCTTCTCGGGGCGCTGCTCTTATGAGAAATTAACAATATGCGCTACGTAAAGAGAGTTTTGTAGATTACGGATGTAGAAAACAGATATGTATATGGCTGAGATCGCTGAAAACCACGCCGCTCGGAGCTGTTCCGACCGAGACACTAACAAGGCAAATCCGGTCTAAATGCTGTCAATACTTGGTCCGGCTCGCAAACCGCATCTCATGATGCTCGACGTCAAACACGGCCACCACATTGTTCAGGAACGTGACTCCCAGAATCGGATCTATCGAGTCTGAGTCCGTGATGCCCACGCGGCACCACTCCTTCGTGGGGTCCCGCGCGCTCTGCCGCAGCAGATCCTCGGGCGCCATCCAAAAGATCTTGCCACCGAACTGCACCCCAAACTGCGGTACCTTGGCGTTGCACTTGGCATAGTACAGGCCGTATGCGACCAGCTCAGCAGGCGGGTCGAATGAGGCGTACAGCTTGTTGGCGAGGACTGTGCTCGTTAGCATCTGTATCGTTTTGAACAGTGATTAGAACTCACCAGTTGGCATGTAAGACAGCGTTGCGCCGGCATCAATCGTCACGGGAAACTGCGATGAATTCCTTGGTAGCCCCTCCCCAGAAACAACGAAAGTGCCGTTGGCATTTCCGTACACGTACGCCTCGGCAGTTAGCACATACAGCCCATGTTCCTTTGTCGTCAGCCCCCATGATCTCAGAGCTGACATATCCTGAATCGGTGTCCTCGCCCAGCTTTTATCATCGTACCCCACGGGCGGCAGCCCGCCGAGCGCAAGGTAAGACGTGACGTGGCTCGGATCGACGGGGCTCTGTGTAGGACTCTGGTCGATATGGCGCGACAATGCGATGCTGAACAGCGGAGAGATGAGCTTCTCCTTCCAGAGCGTGGTAAACACCGGATCGTAGAGCGGCTGCGTCTCGTACGGTCCATCAAGACTAGTCATGTACGGGTACGCCAGGCCCAGCAAGCCAGACACACGGCCATCGCCTTCCCAGTAGGTCGAGTTGACGATGCCGAGGCGCTGGCGCTTGGCGGTGAGCCCGCCGACCGTGACGTCTTCGTAGCCAAAGTAGCCCTCTACAAAGGTCCCATCGGCGTACTGCCGGCCAAAGGACACATTAGGGACAACGCCACCGGAGAGCTCGCCCTTGAGGCCCTCGCCGAGACCGCAGTTGGGTTTCTGTTGAGGTCAGCGGTATCCTGACAGAGACGTGAGACACGAGACTCAAGACATACCTGGTTCCAGTTGTCAAACCGGAACGAAATGCACTTGTACGGCGACTTGACCATCCACGTGTCGCTCGATCCGGTGTCGATGCTTACGGGAATCGTCTCGTTGCCCACGAGCAGGTCAATGATGTAGTACACGTCGTGAACATTCGTCAGGCTGGTCGACACGTTGGTCGACCTGCGGCGCAGATGGAGATCATGCGTGCCCGAAACATCGTGGCTGACCATGGGCACGACGTGGGATGTGACCACGTCCGTGAACCCGAGACGAGCAGCCGGCAGCACCGAGGCCGCGGCCCTGGAACCAGCGCATATCGCCAGCGCCGCCAGCGTCCGTACGGAGAATTTCGCGGTCATGGCGGTGCGTCTTGGCGTTTTTTTCCGAGGGCGATGGGAATCCTCGAGATCGGGATTCTGCCGCAGACATCGGAATCGTGGAAATGTGCCGTGGCGGCCAGGGCTATAAGGGGGGTAGGACGGGGCGCGCCATGCCGGTACTGGCGGGCATCAAGCTTCGAATTTGCCGGCGTCGGGCGTGGGGATATTTTGCCTGTATAGTGCCGCGATATGAGCATGCCTGCTGACCACTCTGCTCCCGCCTTTGACAGCTCTGATGGGGCCTACTCACGCGATTGCAGGGAACAACCCGTTCGATGTTGGTGTGGAATGCCATCTGGAAGTGTTCTGTCGATGCGCCACTGCAGATCGTCGGCAGCTCTTGGTGGGTTCGGTGGAAGCCGCTGTTGTCGGGTCGGCCGTCCCCGCGTCGTATTGGGCGGCCGGATGTCGGGGGGTAATCGCCGGCTCGGGATCCAGATATTTGCCCGGCTGATTGGCTTGCAATGGTGGGCAGTAGATGGCGGGGTAAACAATGAGGCATCTTGGGGAGAGATTGCGACTTTGCGTGGTAGTTCAAGGTGATTGGCAGAGGGAGAAGGCGGTTGTTGTTGCCGTCAGGATCGGCCTCGTGCCTTCCCGCGGAATGTTTGAGCCTCAGCTTTCGTAAACATCACGTCATCGCGGTCGAGACTTCCTCAACTTATAGCACAACCCTCATGAAAAGAAAAAAAAGAAAATGAGCCACGATGTGCAGGAGTAGTGGCGAGGGAAGAAAAGGTACGAGACGGCAGAAAAGAAGAAATTAACAGCAAAAAAAGTGGGTGTTGGGGTCGAACTGACAGCCTCAGCACTTGTCTGCTTGACCCGGGAGGAGACCCCCTCGACCGGAGGAGAGGAACTCAGACTGCCAGCTTGAACCACTGCGCCAAAGTGAACATGATTAGTGGTGCTTTCTTTGGTGGAAGGGCCTTGCTGGATCAAACTTATATACCCCAGACCCCTCCGCACACTTGACACCTACCAGTCAATGCCGGACGTCACTCACAGTGTTCAAGTATTCCCACGGTCAGGCCAGTATTGGGTTATCTCGTGTTTTGTTCATCTTTGATCTGAGAATGGGCGGCAAAGTTATGTGGGCTACAAGGTTCAAGTTCATGGGAATCAAGACACCAAACCGGGAGAAATAGTTGGGGGTTGTCACCTAACAGGATCAATCCTAGACCCTGATATTCGCGGCATCTACTGAGTAGGAGTGATAACTCCCCGCTACCTATAGATACATACATAGCCTCGAGCCCGATGTTCCCGCTCAACTCGCGTCCTAATGATATCTCTCCGTTCTCACTCCAATAAACCGCGTGGGCTGTTATACGAACTGGACTGCCATGTCGCAAGCTCTCCCGCCTCCCGGAAGCCCATCATATATGCTACCAAGCCGTGCGGCACGAAACGGCCGACGTGGGAGTCATATTCTTCCTCCGCTTACTTGCCCTTCATTGGCTCATCCCACCCAGTTCCCGTACCACTCTCTTCGTCATAGTTGCGAACTCTGCACTGACTCTGCTGAAGCCATGCGCTGGTCGCCGCTTTGTTGCGGTTCTTGACAGAGGTGATATTTTGCTTCGTCTCAGGGAAGGTCATCCAATCGTCAAGCTTCTTACTCTGCTTAAGCCTCCAGCCAAGCCCTGATCGCCGCCTCGTTACCGTCAGTGAAAGATGTGTCGATCTGGTTCGTGGGCATTCCAGCGTCAAGGGTCTCATCCTGCCCAAGCCAAGCCCTGATTGCCGCCTCGTTGCCGGCCGTGAAGGATGTGTCGATTGGGTTCGTGTCAGGGGCGGGCATGCCATTATCGAGATTCTCCTTCTGCCCAGCGCAGGTGTTGTGTTTATTCACCTCCTCGTTGGTATTCTTGGTGGATGTGATATCTTGCTTCGCCTCAGGAACAGACGCGTCATCTTCATGGTTCTCATCCAACCCAAGCCAAGCCCTGATCGCCGCCTCATTGCCGGCAGCCCAGGATAGGTTGATTTGGTTCTTGTCAGGGACGGGCATGGCATCGTCCGGGTTTCCTTTGGCCGCCTCGTTGGTGGCCTTAACGACTGTATCGATTTGGATCGTCTCGGGGACGGGAATGTCATCTTTAGGGTCCTCCTCCTGCCCAATCCAAGCCCTAATCGCCGCCTCATTGCCGGCAGTCCAGGATGTGTTGGTTTGGTTCTCGTCAGAGATGGGCATGGCATCATCCGGGTTCGCTTTGGCCGCCTCGCTGGTGGTCGCGACGACTGTATCGGTTTGGGTTGTCTTCAGGACGGGAATGTCATCGTTAGGGTCCTCATCCTGCCCAAGCCAAGCCCTGATTGCCACCTCGTTGCCGGCAGTCCAGGATTGGTTGGTTTGGCTCGTGTCAAGGACGGGAATGCCATCGTTGAGGCTCTCTTTAGCTGCCGCGCCATTGATGATCTTGGTGGCTGTGCCGATTTGGTCCATGCTAGGGACGGGAATTCCGTCGTTGAGGTTCACTCTGGTCGCCGCTTCGTTGGTGTCCTTGACTGCTGTGACGATTTGGTTCGTGCCGGGGACGGAAATGCCATTGTCAAGGTCCTCTTTAGCCGCGGCCTTGGTGATCTTCCTGACGGCTGTCATAATTTGATCACAGGAAGGAATGGGCTCGCCATGATTGATGTTCTCCTTCTGCCACGCCACCCTGGATTGCAATGCCGTATGTGTTCCAGCCCAAATATCCCGAGAGGGATTGACGCCATCCAATCCGTACCGCCAGGTCGCAACGTCCAGCCAGACGCGAAATAGTCGAGAAGAGTTGACGAAATTGATCTCCTCATCCCGGATAAAACCCAACACGAGCTTTCGGAAGGCCCCTTTGTCGCTTGACTCATACCAGGCAGTGCACTGGTAGCACTCGAGATGCTCAAGGAACGCAGCCAGCGGGTCGCTTCGAGAGTATTTCCTGAGCCACTTGATACCGCCGACGTCGATCTCAAAGGGTCCAAGGCCCGCCTGGAGGGGAACCCGCGCTTCCCACGCGCTTTCGCGGGCATCACGAGGCATGCGGTACTTCTGGCGGAGGGGACTGTGGCTTGGCCACTTTGGGACCAGGGACCTTCTCGACTTCGGGGAGAAAACTAGCCGGGTCAGTACACGCCCCAATTCAATTGGAGGATGTGTTGGTATCGGTGACCATTCTTACCTATGTCTTTTCTTGCTTGCCGCCGGTTCAAGACCGCGACGCGCCGCTCGAAGAATTCCGCCCAGTCGTTGGAGCGAACTCCGGCCGCCAGATTGCGCTTGCACCGTGAGATTTCGCCTTCCTAAGGGAATTCCATCTTGACAAGACCGTAGACCTTCTTCCAAATGAGGAGCAAAATATATTCCTCCGGGAAGCCAGCTAAGAGAACGTTGTTGTCGTCCCGATACTCGTCGTACACGTCTACGCAAACGACGCTAGTGATCACCTTCAACTTGTTCGTGGCCTCTTTGGTTCTCATGTGCCCGTGCTCCTTGAGGAACTTGATGACTCGAGGGCGACGCGCGTGTACATCGCCGGGAATTTCTCGAAGAGCTGCCAGCATATGCTCGAAAGCGTCGAGAGCTGACTTGGGCTCTTCCATTTTCTTCGGTTTGCTCAAAGGTTGCCAATCGCGATTTTGGTCGTGGTGGTTGTTGGTGGAGGAAGCAAGGAAGGTGGGCCCAATTGACAGAGAGGCTGCGGTCAAGCACTCAACTGAGGAAACACCCAGCTGGCCCAAGCTTTCGCCGACGAGCACATGCATCTAAACATGGGATGACTACTCGTCTAGCGCATGAGCAATGTGACAGGTACCCATTTCGTCCTGCTGGCGGCCCAGCATCGCCTCGCCGTTCCAAGCAGTCACTGTATCATATCGGCCCGCCCCTTATCTATTTTTCATATAATGGAGACCTCTCAACTCGCCGAGCCCTTGTTCAAGTTCTTTGTTTGACTTGGCTGTCGACTGAGACCCGACGGCAGAAGTAGAGCCCGGGGCGGAGAACACTCAACTCATCAATTGGCGGCGCGGCTGACTTGCCCCGCTAAGCGAGCCAGCACCATCACAAAGATAAATCCCAATAAACCAAAACCAGGCTCATCTACTTGATTTTCCTCGTTTCTATCTCAATCTCTATCAATAGTTCTTTGCAATATTTAGCAAGAAGTTGTAGCAGTGCAGCACCATGGCGCGACGGGGCCGGGCACTGAGCGGCAAGTTACAGTGAGCCAACAGCCAGCCCGCGCCGGTCTCTGGTGACATGGCGCAGTGTCCGGAGGCGGCCGGCTTCCAGTTTCTTGGCAACTTGTCCGAATCCTGAACAGAGAACTGAAGTTCTCTCATGACCCCTTCCTGCTGTATTCGGGGAGCGCGGCTGACTTTGCCCGCCGAGTATTAAAAACGCTCTGGTGCCCAAAGCCAGCAGCTGCAACAATGTAGCTACGGTAGATCAACAGCTGCGGCAGGGCATGAGGTCTTCCTCATACACAGAGGGAAGGTACGTACCCCGTTCCGTTCCTGCGCCAATCAAGCGCAGTTCAACAGTTTGGCCCAGCTGGATCTGCAACTGCCAGAAAATAATCACCCCCTCCGGACCTATGATTCTTTCCGAATCCCACAACCTCACATCAAACATCACATCAGTTACGACCAGCTGGACTGGGTAGTTGCGCAAATTATCCGCCTCCCTCCCTGCCCTTTTGATGAAGCTATACTGACGTTTCATTTTCGTGTTCCAGGATGGAGAATCAAGGCCGACCGAACAAGAGAAGAAAGCTCCGGCACGATGCCGATGACGATGACGCCCCAACCGGCGAGGTGGCAGCTGAAATCTCGGCTCATAGCGCGGCCCAACACGAGATCAGCAAACGGATTTCATCCCCCACTTTGAGCAGCATATGGACGCCTGAAGAGACGGGCATCACAAGGGACAGAGCACACGCTACCCTTCCGTTCAGACGGTCCAGCGAGGTTATCCATAAACAGTCACATGGTCTTGGCGATGCCTAGACTATTGGCCTCAAGCATCAAGATAACTCGCTGGTTTTCGTCGCCAATGATCCCTGTTGGAGGGACAACGATACCTACCTCATGCGGGGCTTTGCTGAGCCCAAATGCATGACTGCACTGGGGAACACGATCCTTGAGCTTGCAAAGAGGAAGAAGATGGGGGTTTTTCAAATCAAGCTGCAGTTCTTTAGTCTCCCTTCCAGCAACAACGGTGGAAGGGGAGCTCAACTGGGACGGAACGAGGCAAATATCAAACAGGAACCCATGGTCTACAAGCGTTTTGAAAGGACTTTGAAGCGTGAAGGCTCGGAGGAGAGTATGGTACAGGATGAGGTGAAGCTCGAGAAGGAAGAGACGAAAGTCAAGCTGGAGCCTGAGGAGTGACTGCGGTTCGAAAGAGTCAGGGGGATCAACAGCTTAAAGGGCGGTGACGGGCAGAATTTCGAGAGGAAATGAAAACTATTCCTGCCTGACCAACGCCGCATGTTTCGTAAATCATGTTGGTGCAGTCTAGCCGAAAAGAAACGGAGATGTGACGCTTCAAGTCATCCACGAAGTCACTACGGAAACTTGCGCCCTTCTTTCATATGTTTAGTGGCGAAGAGCATTCACACTGAGGAACGCAGGTGAAAAGTTCACAGAGCTCACGGGGCTCTGCGGAACGACCCGGTCGTGAGCGGTGACAATCATCTAGCCCCAGTCTCGGCAACGAAGCTCGCAAGTTGAAGACTGAAATTACCATCCATCCGTCGTAGCAGGCGAGGGCAGCTGATCAGTGGATAGTGGGGTACCTAGAAACCTGCCCAAGTCTTTGCCAGTCACGCGCGAGCAGTTTACCTACTTCTGTGTTGACCCAAGCTAGAAATTTGCAACTGCCAAAACAAATCCCCCACCGCCAGACTTTGCGCTTTCCTTTTCCAGCTCCCACAACCTGACCGCCAACAACGCACCAGTTCACCAACGAAACTGGAGAGTTGCGTAAAGTACCTAACTCTCTCCCTGCACGCTTTGAATGAATCTGTGCTGACGTTTCGGGTTTCTCTCGCAGGATGGAGAACCAACCAACCAAAGGAGGAACGAAACGTCACGATGCTACCCAGACCAATTATCGAGTCGCGGCTGGGCTCATGTTCGAGATAGAACAGTACGATCACATGGAGATGGTTGGGCGCACTCTCTTCGAGAAGCGAAAGCGCAAACCCCAACTTCGGTCGACCAAGATCACAGGCGTCGACTGGCTATACGGGTTTGGCGACCGGTTCGACCACATAATGCCGTTCGATGGTGAATTCCCTTGGACCGACGAGTTTTCGATGGGTGTGGCCAGAGCCCAACCGGGAGACCCCATTCTCCGGCCGGGGGGCCATGCATCCCGTCCAGTTTGACCCATCATCGGACGACGACACTTTGTTGCCGAAAGATCCCTTTTGGGACGATGTGACAACCATGGAGAAGTTCCGCGAGGAGTACGAGCAGTGCAAAATACGATCATCTCCACTTTGTCCCCGGCGAGGTCAAGATCGAATTCAAGGAGAGAGGCGACCTTGAGAAAGAGGCATACATCAAAACATGTCTAGTATCCCTGCTCAAACAGTATGGCGCTCTCAAGAACGGCCGGCTGCTCCCGCCGGCAGAAATTACCATAGTGGGTGACCTTCCAGATGTCGAGGACGTCCCGGGTCCGTATGGCCCAGTCATTGTCGTGAGCCGCGGCCTCCGCGGAATGATTTACGACTTCACGGACGAAGAGGCAGCGGCTGGCGCAAATCGAAGACCTTCGAATCCTTAGCATCAGTACGAAACACGCTGCCCTGGACTGGATGATCAGATAAAGTTTGTGGTTGTGGAGTATTTGAAGGGAAAGATCACCATCGATCCCGTCATGTTGGCTCTTGGGGACTTGTAGTCTGAAGCTCCGAAGGCAGAGGTTGCGGGCGGTACTAGCACTAGTCATTTGAGCCACAATGGAGTGGTCATCAAGAAGGAGGAGTGAGGACTCGGATTATGAAGGAGGAGCAATCAAGGGACCCGGAATGAATGCGGAATACGAAATGCGGAGGGGTACTTCTTCTGAAAGGAAATGAAAAGTTATTCCCTGTCAACTCCAATTGTGGGTGAAGTGTGCTGCATGAATTTGGGTGGGCTACCTTATCTTCCCAGAACCCCAAACCCAAAGGAAGGATATGAATTTCTGCGAGAATGAATTGTTCGCCGAGGTCTTTGTTGGAATAACATGAAGCTGCTAAGAGTTGGGTCACGAGTTTCCGGACAAAGATTCACAACATTCCCATTATTCTCGCCCCAGGTCACCAAATGGCGAGGCCCCAACGGGCATTGACGCGAACCAGGCCGGTTACTACGATCTGTGCCTTCTCATCTACCAGGGTGATGCCGTGGTGAGAATTTAAAACGCGAAGATAGCGCGTGACGCCATGTCAGTATAGGTTGATCAGGTGAAAATAGACACTGCTGCTTCAGGAATGAACAGTACAATGGCCCAACTTCTCCCAGGACCGGCGCAAACAAAAACCTGCCCCAGCTCCGGGCTGCCCGCCCTCGCTCCTCTTCCTCAACACCATCAACGCTGCTCTCTGCTTCGCACATACCAGATGCAAGCAATTAACGTACTCACCCCTATTGAATCTGCTTCTTGGTCTCTACTGATATACCGCTTTAGATACTTTAGGATAGCCTCCAACCAGACGACTGGAAACATTTGCGCGATGGGCTCTTCTTCCATCGCCAACGGCGACGCCCTCGCGGCCAAGAACCAGAACAACATCGCAGCCCTCTCCCATTCTTCCACAGTCAAGCATGAGGTCGCCATGAAGACGAGCATCGGCACCACAAGAATCTTTAAGTTCGGTCCTGGAGGGGCTGTGATCTCTGCCCGCGACGCTCCCAGCACGAAGCCTCCCGTCGGCCCCGCGGAGCTGCTCGCCCTACCGAACTCGTCGACCAGTCAAGCCTCGACCCTGCCCGCAACCGAAAACACCAAGGCGACCAGTGAGCTCCCCACCGGCTCTGGTGTGCCCGCAACAGATGAAGCCGCCGACGTCTTGGACCCCTTCGAGTCGGCCAAGGCCGAGCTGGAGCACTTGAAAGAGAGGGCCGAGAGACTGCTCCAGGAGCTACGGTCAATGCGCTCGGATCTCAGGTATACCAGGAGCAGAAGTGGGGTATTGACGCGCGCGAAGTTCAACTTCGGTGGGTTTTCTTTCGTGGCAAATATGGAGGAGAGTGGTGCCTTGGTCGGCCCGGTGGAACATGTCAACGCTCAGGCTACTACGGGCTGGGGACCAAATTGGCAGGGACCGACTTGGTGATGAGATGAATTTCTCGTCAGGATTGGAGCGTGAATAAGATGTCTATGGGCCTTCGGTGGTAGACATGGCGTATTCAGTGGCGTTCACATACACATTTGCTGAACAACTTGAGGCTTTCATTAAAAGTTGGGAGGCTTTACTATATCCCCAACGGCTTGAGGGAGTGAAACATATTTACCCTTGATATTATGGTGTGAATAAGATGCTTTCTATTCCTTCAGTGAAAGTAACAGGGCCGCTTATGACCTTGAAATATTCTGTGGCGGAAGGCATCACGCATCTAGTAACAAACATTCGCATACGCATCTGCTGAACTGGCAGCTGAAGGGCTCTGTTGACAATTAAGAGGCCTTGCTGCATTCTCCAGCGGCCAATTCAAATAGAAGAGAGGGCCATTTTCGGGCAGTGCAAAAAATGGCCCAAGCTGCCAGAAATCTGAATATATTTCCCCACCCGCGACTCCGCGATCTTTTCCTCTCATCACAACCAACGAACCACTATAAGCGTAACACCACCATCGCAACACTTAGCAATTACAAAAATTTGCGTAACGCAAGGTAAGTCTCTCCAACCCATGCGCTATCCATCAATTTTCTTGGACTGACCTTTTTCCTTAACAGGATGGCGCCTCCAGACAAGAAGCGCAAACGCGAAGCGGACGACGCGGGGCCTTCCGATGCCGAGCCCAGAAAGGAAGTCATTGACCTCAACGAGACGATCAGTTCTCTCAATTTCGGCGACATCAACATGATGACATGGGAAAAAAGCGACGCCCACGTCCCCGGCGACGTTCCGACGGTCAAGCTGCCCATGAAGTACCCCGATGAGGTCGTTCATGAGAAGGCGCCCGGCGATGGCAATCTGGGAACGATTCGTGCCAAAGATTCCGCCGCGATATTCTTCGCAGAGGATCCACTAGCGAACCCCGAGGATCACCGTTACATCGGCTCTGTTGTGGCCAAACCCGAGTACGTGAAGGCGCTCGCCAATACGCTGCTGGAAAGAGCCTTGCGTTTGAACAAGGGCCAAATCAACTTCACGATCGAGTTCTGTGAGCTTTCTTGCCAACGCCGGGAGCGCAGACAGAGATCGCCTCGTGTTCGAAACAGAACCATGGACGGGAGCAACAGCCTCTCCCGTCACGACGCACTAGCCGGACATCATGATCGGCCTGGGCCGAGCCCGTTTGACCTTACCAGCCTGGCTCCTTCTACCATTAAGGAGGACGAAGACGAGGAGTCGAGTATCGAGAAGGAGCCAAAGATCAAGGAGATCAGCATCAAGATCGAGCCAAAGATCAAGAGAGAGCCGGAGTACTCCCAGTACTAGGCTCGCTGTCTTAGCAGTGGCTAGTGATAGATTCTGTTTGATGGCTTCCCTTTTCATAGTTCGTTTCCGGTACCCACTAGCCTGCTAGACGGTGAATCATGGTATGGGCTTCAAGATACCAGTGTGGGGAACAGAAAATAGGGTTCAGCATGTGGTTTGAGTGCGTTGGCTTGGTGTTTGTGATTTTCTCACAGGATGGTAATACCTGCAGCCGCTGGCTGGTAGTTTGGGGAGCAAAATGGACGGGGGAATTGAGGATTAATACCTGCACCAGTCATATCTATCTACGGCTGATGACGGGTTTGGAAAACCGTCACGAAGAAAAGGATTGTTCGTCCTGGGCGCCACCAATCCTGTCTTTGTGCTCTTGATAACTCTATGTCCATTGTGCCGTGCGTTTATGCTCCCCGATATCCGATGATTAAACTCTAGCACCTTAAGAAATGCTAACAAAGGCCTTGGCTCGTTCCGAGCCCCAGATATACCCAAGACAGGTGAAATTTATCTAATATATATTTACCATATTACAATTAGTTATCCGGGACCGTCTACCTAGATACATGCGATGCAGGTTGCTCAAGTTCAGCCCTTAAGAGGCGAACAGAAATCTATGCGAGCAGAAAAGCCAAAATGCGTCCAAGATGAGCATGGGGAGAACATTATACCAAGGGAACCCCTTGAGCAGCCTGTAGGTCACAGCCGCGATCAAATTTCCTTCATGCAGAATCGTGATAACCCAAGCCAAAATCCTCATGTTCCTGTAGCGGGTGTTCTTGCTGTTCTTGTTCGACCCGCTCGAGACCCATTTCCCTTCTCCCTTCTTAAACATGCAACCGATGAATGTGCTGATGCAAGCGAACGCGACAATGGTGTTGACATACTGGACCTTGAAAGGAGGGTAGCGTGACTTCGTCCAAAGCGGGATGACGATGAGGGAGTGAATCATGCCGGGGACGCCGAAGAACATGTTGTAGTAGATCAGGTTGTTCGGGGTCAGCCACAGCAACAGCGGTGCCGGGATCGGGTTCAGGAATACTCCCAGGGAGGCCGTGAGGTAGTACATGAATCCCAGACCGAAGCATGCCTTCTGGACGAAGCTGAGCTTGGCGGACCAGAATGCACGGTTCGTGAGAAGTGTGACACTGCCGGAGCACCAGCGCGCTTGCTGGGAGAAGTATGACCGGACCGTGCTGGGGCAGACACCACAAGCGAGGACGATGGGCACGTAGACAACCTTGTAGCCGTGGTCGATCATCTGAACGCCGGTGTACATATCCTCGGACGACTCGACCTCGGAGCAACCACCAACCTCGGCGAGCGCTGTGCGTCGGTAGACTGCGTTGCTACCGCAGCAGACGGTAGCTCCCCACGAACCACGCATGGTCTGCACAAGACGGTAGAAGTACTCCTGATGCGGGCCCGCGGCCTGCTCGACCCAAGACTGCTCCTTCAGTGAGCGGAAGTATTGCGGTGTCTGGACGATGGCGACCTTGTCATCATTGAGGCAGACAGGGATCGTCTCGAGGAGGAAGTCGGGGCGCGGGCAGAAATCGGCATCGAAAATGGCGTAGTAGTCGCCCTGGGTCTGAGTAAATGCATAGCGAATATTACCCGCCTTCTTGAGATGCGGTCGGTCGGGCCGGACGATGTAGTTAAACCCAAAGCGCTGCGCTCGTAGGGCAACGCGCTCCTCGGCGCCATCGTCGAGAACGTAAACTTTGAGCTTGTGGGCGGGGTAGTTCAACTTCTGAATGTACGTCCAGGTGTTCTCCAGCACTTCCGACTCCTCGCAACACACAGGGAGGAAGATGTCGACGGTTGGTGCAGTCTCGTCGTCGATGGGGTAGTCGATGATCGACTTCTTATGGGCGTCGAGGGGGAAGCCTTTCTTGAAGCCCAGAATAAAAAAACTGGGGTAAAGGAAGATAAAAATAACGGCGGCGTAGACACCATACCAGTAAAATGCCGGCCCGGACTTGGTGAAGAGCCAGGTGGATGCACCGATGGACAGGGCGGCGATCAGGTCGAAGCCGATCAAGGTCAACCTGTTCAACTTGCAGTAGGCGTACTTCTCGTCATCGTGGGGCGGCGACGGCAGGACCGTGGGCACGAGCGAGGTATTGTAGGCCCGTCTGAACCTCCACCAAATTCTCGCGAAAATACCCGAGGGCTTGTAGGCGGGCGGGTTGATGGGCTCGACGCTGACATCGTGGGGATGCTTCTCGGAGAAGTTCGGTGCACTGCTGGCGGGACTCGGACTGCCTCGAGTCTGGAGGGGCGTTAGACGATGCCATGGGGTTGGGTTGCAATGGGTCCCTACTATTTCATCTCTCCCTGACGGTGTAACGATCGAATCCTCGGTGGACCGAGGGGAGCTGCCGGCAGCGTACTGTTGCGACTCGAAGGGCAATGACACCGTGCTTGGGTGGCATGATGTGTCCGGGGTAGCGAATGGCTGTGCTCGGTCAGCGGCCGTCCCAATGGACTGGATCCAGGGGACAACTCGAACTCACATTGGTCAACATGGTGACTGACGAAGGCGATGTCCTTTCCTGAGATGCCTCGAGTATTAATGAACTGCCGGACTCGCTCGCTCACAGGCCACAATTGGGCTGCTTGAACTCGAGCGGACCGTCTGGCTAATAATGGGCACCATGACCCTCGAGCCCTTGATAAATATTGACGATTGCAGCCGCCGCTATTGCAAGCCCCGAGACCTGCGTGCAGACGCCTGCTCACAAAACACCAATTTCGGCCATCACAAGTGCTTATCACCCGTGGGCCGCCGTGCACCACACCGCCAGCGCGCAGTCCAGAGACACCGAGGCCTGGCATGACAGGGAGGAAACAGGAAAAAACAGTGCATGTCTCAGCGTGGCAGGGGTTGCCAAATGCCCGCTAGCCACATCGCCCTGGAAAATCGCTGGGGGTGCTCCGTTGATCCACGGGTTTTCGAGATGGCCTGGCTGGCTTATCTTGATAGGGCTAACAAAATACGATGAAAAGGGCATGGATCGGATCGCCCTTGCAGCAGCGCGGTTGTTGTGATAGGCAAGCCACAACGGGGGGCGCCGGACCAGACAGACCCCTAGTGTCAAAGGGTGCAGATTTGACCAGCTCAGCGGGACTTCCCATGCCCGCCCTTTTGCGTCCGAGACATCCTTCGTGCCTTCTCATTGGCATCGTCACCCGGCCGGCGGTGGTCGGCCCGGAAAAGATTTGGCAGCCACAGATAACTCTCTGCTTGGCGCCAATGATTTTTGCAGCAACCCCTGGCCACCAGCCTCGTCTGCGCGCGTCTGCCAGCACACCGCGTTTGGTGGCTGCCGAACAGCAGAAATTGCGTGGCCCCTTTGCTTTGGGCGCCGATGCAAAAGGGGATTGTTGCCGCCCCGACAACAGACCGGCCGTCGCTTTGTTCGGGCGATTCGACCTGTTGTTTTGACGTTTTTGACAGTTTTGAGTCGGACTTCCTCGAAGCGGCTGCTTGCCTTCTTCCCTTTCCGGAATGAGCCGGTTCGCGCGGGTACCCTGAGCCTCAACGCAGTGGAACGCAGTCGCTCCCCTCGCCGCGTAATCAGGACGCCAGTCCACGTTGTGCGCGCTGCGGGCGTCGGTTCAGGGCCTGTCGCTGGGGCGTCCTGTTGGGCGCCACCATTGCAAAGTCCGGCGATAGGAATCGACAGCACACCTCACTGGCCCTCGGCCGAGCTTCATGTCTGACCGCTTGACGGCCTCGTCATCTTTTTCCTCAACCTGTCCAATGCACGCAACACTGACAGGCGCACACAGGCGCAGATGCCGATGTTTTGTGGTTGGCCCGGCCATTTCCTGTCTGGCCATAAAAGGCGTGGCCCCTCACAAGACACGCCCCTCCCCGATTGAGAAGCCCGTACTCTAGTCCGTAGTTCGGTCGTCTGGACGACCCGCCAGGATTTAGACCCAGCCTCTGCGAAAAGCCTCTTCTCATCCAATGCCGGCCGAGAATAGGCACAGCCTGGGCCGTCGTCTCGGGTCCGGGCCGGGCTCGGACTTGACCCTGGACGGAGGCTGCCTGGCCTGACCAAAATGGGATGCATGGCCAAAGCATCCATTGACAGGGCCCCAGTCGCCAACGAATTGGCTGCTGCTTCGATATCATGATCCAGCTCCCGCTCGGCAGTCAGGCAGGTTTGCAATCCAGCCCCTCGGTTTTGACAGCAAGGCCTTCTGGACCCGCCACAGCGGCTCGGGGACACCAAAGGCACTTGGCCCGTTCATTGTCATCGCCATCATCACTGCTCCTTTCCCCCTCCCCCTCTTTATCTGACCACCCCCCTTTAATTTCCCCCTTTCACAAACAACCCCCCACCCGTCGTATTGCCCCCACGCCAACCCAATCACCCCTGACCGTCGGCTCCGGTCCATGGAAGGCGCACAGCGCCTCTCCTGGACAAGTACCCGACATTAATATCAACGAAGCGGATGGGAATCTTCGAGGATCCGCGCTTCTCCTTCGGTCCGACACATGTGAATTGACAATACTACCTCCTAGCGCCGGCATTTGTGGACATTGTGGGTTTGTGTCTCATGTTCTTGACCGATCCCATCACTCTGCCGCGAAGGACCTTGCATTGAGCACGACAAAGAGGCTAGTCCCACATCTTGGGTCAAGATTGGCGACAGAAGGCTTGTTGGGGGCTGATCTACTGCAGTAAGAAAAGGCTTGAGCCAAAAGGAAAGGTCCCCTCGACATGCGAAAGTGGTTCCTTGCTATCAAGACCAAGACGCAGCCAAGACCTGTATTGTGGTATGCCCAGATCCTGCTGTTCCAGCACAGAGCTGTGTGAGGATTCCGACAACGTCTTCCACACGGAGAAGAGAGACCCTCCCTTCTATCCCAAGCCTATGTACAAGGCATCCCATGGCTATGACAGAGTACAGCAATTGCATCACGAGGACAACATTCTGGTCACGAATTGCTTCGATTTCGATGGCATAGATTTGGATGCCTGGACTTTGGATACCAACAGATGATAAGCTACAACTCCTTGTAAAACTCCTCAATGTAGTCCTTCTTCCCCAACTGAACCCCCTTCGACCGCAGAATCGCATACGCTGTCTGCAGATGGAAGAAGAAATTCGGCACCCCGTGGTGCAGAGCCGCGTATCCGGCCTTCGTCTTTACCTTCAGACTCCCCCAGTTCCTGTGTGCCGGTCAGCTTGCGCTCTACTTCCAGCACTCATCAATAGACACATACATGTCAACCTCAGCGCCCCCATCCAATCTCTCGTTCACTTTGGTCTTGTCCACGGCCGCGAGGAACTCCTTCGTCTTTGCGATCCTGGCATAGAGTTCGCCAAGCGACTTCTCATCGTCGTCCCAGTAAGGATACGCGTTGCCTGTCAGCCTTCCCAGGTGCATCTTTATAGTTCCCGTGGCATTTTGAATCTGGAACGACAAAGGCCGCATGTCGTCAGCCAGACGCGCGGGGAGGTAGTCAACGTCGAAGTCGAGGCCGCTCTTCCGGGCGTGGGCCTCTGCAACCTGCAGGATGTGGGTGAGGGTATTCAGCCCCTTGTTGAAGGTGTCGAAAACATACGCTGTGATGTCGATGGTGGCCATTTTAGATGGAATCTATCTTGTTGTCAAATTTGTTGTATGAATAAGGTTTGTTTTCCGACATTGGTGGTTTGCGGGAAAATATACCCGGCTTGTGTCCTGGCAGTGAGTCAGCACCACTCGCATTCTCCCGGCTTCGGCCAACAATTTGGCTGAAAACTCTTTAGTTTGTTGCGGCCAGTCCACTTCCTGGAATCACCGGCCACGTCTCTGTAAAATCGAGCTCCTTGTTCCGTTTGATCTGTTCCGGATCCACGTACAATCGTATGCCGATCCGGTCACTCATGAGCCCAGAGACTCGCACCAATATGTAAACATTTTTGTGGCCTGGTGAGTTGTGGTTTTCGTCCATCTGCGGCGGTCAGCATTCACATCGACAAGGCAACACAGTAGAAGGGGGGCTTACGCGCTCGTATTGCTTCTTGCTCATTTGAAATGGCGTATCACACGGCCCTGTTGTCGTCTTGACATCGAGCCAATACCGTAGTTGTGCATGATGCCATTTCTCTCCAACAAGGTGCCCGGTGTCAGTAAGGCATCGCGTCAAGTCACCTTTACTGTCGTCATAAAACGTATTGGCCGTCTCCATCTCTGAAAACCAATCTGTCATGTCCGTGTAGTCCGGGTGGATGGTGACGTGATGCCGGCTTTGGCTCATCTAATTCGCGCGCAACTCCAGCCCGGTAGTGCTGGCTTGAGACTGGATAGTAGCTCAAAGACCTCCCAGTCGTTAGTCCACCTGTTTATCCTCTCCAAGTTGCGAAGTTGACTCACATACAACTCTCCGGCCACGCCAATCTTTTCGGTCGTAAATAGGCGGCTTAGCGGAAACTTTTCAGGACTACCGACTCCATTCAAACTTGCGCCTGCGTTGTGTGACGAGGCATTGTGAAGGTGTTCTGTACTGTCCATGCCAAATGTAGGCAACGTGGCGTTGCGAGCTGCGGTGATGACTCGGCTCAGAAGCGCACAATACTGTGCATCTCCAGCGGAAGCCTGGGGCTGAACGGTAGGCTGAGTGACGGCACTCAAGGCGAGCCTTTTGACCCCAACCCTGTCAACGAAGAAGTCTTCCAGGTTTCCGTAGTGGTCGCTCAACCTGATGTTTGCCGGGAACTGCGTCGAGCTCCATAAGAACTCAGACGTCGTATGCCAGCCATATATAGCGTCCCTAACGACAAATATGAGGGCATTCTCTCCAAATTCGCGCCTTGTATCATGCAATGTCAGTCGTGAATTTAGTTCGCAGAATTGGGCCACATACCTCATATCCACAGGGGATTGTCTCCATTCCAGCCAAATATTCGTAGAATTCCCGAATGCGGCCCATGTCCTCGCAGCCACTGTACTTTAGAATCTCTAGCACTTTCACTATGTCCCTCCAAGAGGCATCCTGGACGGATAGTATGTCCTTGAAGAAGTGTTTGAGAGTCTTCATGCGACTGGAGGACGCACCAAGTATGTTTCCATACAGGTATTCCAAAGGCCTTTTCAAGGTCGCTTGCGAGGGTGCACCCCACCAGCACTCGCCAAGACAAGCCCAACGACCGGTTTGATCGTTGCCGCTGGGGTTAACACAGAGTGTTTCCGGAAGACTTCACACCTGGTCACATAAAGCCGTTGGCTGTTAGCTTCAGTCAGCTACTTTGGATAGCCAATGACTTACGTCGTCGACGCCGCCTTTTCCTTCTCTTCAGAGATCCAAATCATGATTTCGATCATCGCGTACAGCTCAAGTACTTTTTCGGCCCGCGATAGAGGGAAATATGAAGGGTTGTTGATCTTGAGATAGGCAATAATATCGAGATAGAAAGGAAGGTCGGAGTTCACCCCAACATCCAGATATCTAAACAGAAACTCCCACTCGGCCCCGAGATGCCCCACCGCCACCTGCTCGAGCGCGAGGAACGGGAAACTTTCCCACTCATCCATGTAATGCAACTGCGTCGCCCTGAGCGCTGGCAACGGGAACCATGTGTTTCGAAGTTTAACGGACTCGATTTCGCAGCTGCAAAGATCCTTTGCTTCGAGATTCTTCAGCTTCTCTTTCAGATTGTTGCTTCGCATCATAGAATTCCCTTCGTATTCCCAGAGATATTGCAACATTCCAAGAAATTTCTCTGCACGATGCTCGGCGACATATGTGAGGGCCTCGGACAGCGAGTCTCCAGAGCGCGACACAAGCCGAAGACGCTCGCGAACTCCAATGGAACCGCAAAGCCACGCTTTCCAGGTCGGATGCGGTACACTTGGCTGCTCAGGAGTGGCATCCAGGTATTTTCGGCTTGCGAACAGCACCTGCAACCTCGGCGCATCTCCTGTCGGCTGAAGAAGAGATTTCGGTACTTGCGTAACGGCAGTGCGGCCTTTCGAAACCATGATCTGCCCCCGAAGGCCCCCGTCGGCCCAGCCGAGCTTCTCGCGCTGCCTAGTCTAACTCGTTGGCCGACCTTGACCCGACTCTGCTCCCGCCCAGAGTATGGACGTCCGCAGCTAAGCTCACCGAGGCGATCGAAAAGCTCGCCAACGACTTCGGAATGAATTGTTCGGCGCGCGAGTTCTTAGACTTCGCCGATGCTCAGACTCAGCTCATGAAAGAGAGGGAGACAAAGCTCACCGAGGATCGGCACATCAAAGAGATAAAGACACTGAATGCGCTGTGGACAGCCGGCAGCACCAAGGTAACCATCGAACCTGTCAGCTGCTTTGAAATGCCTGCGATTGCAAGGGTTCCCCGTCTGAGAATGGTTCCTGGCCCGAGAACAATTCCCGGCCTGAGAACGGTCCCCCGCTTGAGATCAGTTCCCGGCCTGAGAACATTTCCTGATCTGAGCTCTGAATTGGACGGCATGCTTGAGTTGGCTGAGGCTGAGACGGAGTGCATTAGATAAATCGTCGAGCTACGGGCTCAGGCGCTTGGGGTGGAAATGTCGAGGAGACCTACAAGTTCGTCGGCGACTTGAGAAAAGGAATGCAGAGCCGGAAGATCGTTTACGATGAGATCATCAGGATTGGGAGGGAGCTCGGGGAAAGGCGCAGGCTGTTCGCACAGCTCGGAACCGGAATCACCAAGGCTACCGGCAAGCCCGCCATGCACAAATCGAAGGCCGAGACCACCGAGGCTCCCAAGGCTTCCAAGACTGGGGTTGAGCATTCGACAACGCTGCTGGAGATGCTGACTGGAAGTACCACGACGACAGGCAAACCTGCCAGCCGCTTCGGAATGCTTGCGACACCCGAAACAGCGACAAAGTTGAGCGCAATAGACAGCATCTCCAAGCTGGCCAAGCTTGAGGAGAAGAGCATCAGACAGCTTGAAGAGCTACGGGCCAAGGCGCTCGCAAGTGGAAGCGCCAAGGCGACCGACAGCTACGCCAGCGATTTGAGAATTCGAATGAAGAGTTCGACGGTCGCTGCCACTGGAGTCGCCAAGATTGAGGCGGACCTTGAGAAAAAGATGATGGAGAAGAGACTGGTCACGGAGCTCGCAGCTGGAAGCACCCAGACGATTCGCGATCAAACTATCAGCATCCTCAAACTCATGGGAGCGTTTGGGCCATCAAAGCTATCATCACTTTGAGTTGGCCGAACGGAAGCTGGAGTGTTGAGAAGACTCATGGACAGCCTCGCCCAAATCTGGGCTTGATCGACTGCAAGTACATCAACTTATGATGTGAGGGATGGGTCACGAGGATGGGAGCAGGATCGGGTGCGGATGGATGGGCTCGTAACAGTGACCAGCAGCGATGGTATCAACTTCCTGGACAACTGGACGGGGAGTTGACACTCTGGCCTAGGGGAGTCTTGATAGGGAATGAGACACATTTATCGTCAGTGCCGTAGCGTAAACGACATGTCTGCTGACGTGACACGCCCCATTGTGATCTGGAAATTTTGGATTTTGCTTGACGGAAGACATCGCGCCTCCAGTGTAAATTCGAATAATGAAATCCGGCCTTGATGTTCCGATGCAAGCTGTATGAAGTTATTTCAAGCGATTCGCTCGCTAGAGATTAGTTGGGCGGAAGCACCGAACTCAACCATAGCAATTGTGACGAATACTGCTGCAAATGTCTGGTTCCTTCTCCAAAAGGCGCAGATAATCTCACGACAAACTGACCGGAATTGATCAAGAGATTGGCCACCGATGGCAGGAAATCTTCCAGTGACGCTATGTACGCACCAGAAGACCATCTAATCAATCCTTCTGAACTCAACATCATCCAAATACACCGCCCAATTATCAACAGTCCCACACCTGAGGAAGATAATGAAGTTTTACATTGCCGAAACAGGCGCGTCAAAGCCATCAAGCGGTACCAGACTCTGCCACGCCGCAGTCATCTGATTGGCGGTAATCGTAGCCAGTACCTTGAGAGTCTGGTTCGTGTCGCCGTCCGTAATAACAAAATCGACTCTGCATCCCAGGCCGGCGGCGCTGGTCCTCGCCCACGCGTTGAACTCGTAATGCTTCCCGCCCTCCAGGGTGATGTACTGGCTGATGAAGGGGCGTTGGTTATCGGCGTTGCTGCTGGCGGTAATGGAGGCGTCGCCGTGGTGGCGTCGCCGGTGGCCCAACCGCCGTTGCCGTTGCTTTCGAAGCCGCCGTTTGCGATGGCCTCGGTTGGCGCGGGTCCGGTGGATGATGACACGGCGCTGGCGCTTGATGGAACGCCTGATGACGACACTGGCGCGCTGGAGGATGCGCTGGGGGTGATTGATGGCTCGAGGGAGAGGCTGCTTGATGTCGAGCTGGGCACGCTTGAGAGGACGCTTGAGGGTCCGATTGAGGCACTGTTGGAAGCACTACTGGACGGCTCGGCGGAAGAGATACTGGCGGATATCGAGACGGATGAAACGGGAGTGCTCAGGGTTGAAGATGCGCTGAGAGCTGAGCTGAGAGCCGAGGTGTGTCGAATGCAGCCCCGACGAACCTTGCGAGGCGAGGCCTCGACGGACGCAAAGACCGCCGAGAGTACGGCCAAAACCTGTCCACAACGCATGTCGTCGTGAAATAAAAGAGTGATTTAAGTGAGTGACTGAAAACGAAGCTGGAGAGAACGGAGAGGGGCCAACACCCAACGTATGGTAAACGTCGATATTTGGAAAGGGGCTAGCTTCGTATTAGCGCTAAGAGCTTGTCTGTCCCGGGCATTAGGAAGGATTCGGCGGAGATTGTTACTAGTTGGAAAGATAAACTGTATGTAGCTAGGAGAGTTACCAATCTGGCGATCCTGATCTCCCTGCGATCGCGACAAACACCACGTCATTGTGATGTTGTTTTGGGACAAAGACAGTGCTTCAAACAGCTTTCTCAACAAAAGAAAGAAAACATGCGACAGGAACCCCCTTGTCCTCAAGCCACCCGATTCAATTACTTCGAGATCATAGACCACCGCCCCAATCTCTGAAACCCTCCCTCCCCGTCGTGTGGCGACGAACCCAAAGACACCTCAGATTCATCATCATACCCTGCGGCCTCTCTCTCAACATCTCCACACCGGTTCTCACTCTCGTCTCCCGATTTCAGCGATCTACTCTCGTCCTCTCTCTCCCACACACCCTGCAAACCATTCTTTGCCAGCGCCTCCTCGGATTCCTGCATCATCTTCTCCACGGACCTGAAGTGTTCTGCCCCCAGCTTCGGCTGGGACGACGGCTTTCCAATGACATCGTAATGCGCGAGATCTACCGCCATACGGACTGCGTCGCGTATCTGGCGTCCGTTCCAGCGGTCAGACTCAGCTGCGTTCTCATTGTACTGCCGCTCTGCAAACTGCAGGATTTCCTCGGAGATCGCAAGAGGCTTGTGTTCCTGCATGTTGGAGAACTGTTGCTCCTCTTCGCGGAGGCGGACGAGGTGGAGCTTGAAGATGCTGAGGGTCTGTTCGAGCGTGAGAGCCTTGAAGCAGATGTTGAGATGGACACGGGACTTGACGCAGTCGTCCAGAGCGGCGGGGCGGCTGGTTGTGAGGAAGATGAGTCCGGGGAACTCTTCTAGAATACGGAGAAGTTCTGGCACTTTGTTAGCACCGGATGTTGGGAAAGAGCCCGGTACATACCGATGACCTGATGGTTGAAGTTTGAGTCCTGTTTGGCTTCTTTGGAAAGAAAAACATCAGCCTCGTCCAGCAAGAGCGGACAGTCCCACGCTTTGGCAAGCTCAAACACCACTGCGGCATCATTCATCTCCCGGTTGAAGACATTTCCTCCAAGCCTGAACAAGGGCTTGTTGTATGCCTGGGCGATGGCCTCGACGGTGGCGGTTTTGCCGGTTCCGGGCGGCCCTTGAATGAGGATGACAAGACCGCGCCGTTTCCCTCCGACGGCGGATGCGAAACTGGAGAGTTCGGTTCTCATCCCGCTCCGGCGGAAGTGACCATGAACTGCGGAGCGGAGTGTCCTCTTGGTGCTCTTGTCGATGCAGATTCTGTCAAAGGCGTCTGGCTGTGGAGGGATTGGCTGTAGATTGTCCACATCGATAGCCTTGAAGAGCCGATGTCTGATCAGATAAGCATAGATCCTTCGCGGTAGCAGCGCAAGGTCTTCGTTTTTCAGCGGGAATGAGCTGAGGGGAATCCCGCTCTTTCTCGACATATACTGGTTGATATGAACCTGGGCGTCGTTCTGGAACTTGATCGACGAGTCGTATTGCACAACCATATCGCGGCGCCGTTTAAGGTACCCTAGGCGGACTTTACCGTTACTGGTGATTCGTTCTACAATAGGATGGTCTTCGACAATCGTAGTGAAACCCCATCCGGACCGCTTCGGCGAGTTATGGCTGGCCACAGACCAGAATGGGTGTGTTTTGATGGCCTCCTTCACGTCAATATACACCTCTCCGTTGGCATGTTCCCTCTGAAGCTCAACACGTCGTGCCCGGTCGGCTCGAGCAGCAAGCAAGCACCATCGTGCATCATATGCTTGCGCTCGATGCACTGTAGAACCTTCCTGCCCTGGGAAATCCCGGATTCTAGCAGCTGCAGGGACGGGTCTGCAAATCGAAGGGGGTAGGCCGGGAGCGATTGGATTGGGAGTTTGTCGGGAAACGGGTACACGTTGATCATGTGAAAGTCGGCGGCGAACGAGGCTCCGTTGAAGTCAAGCCAGTAACACTCTATCCTGAACTCGGAACCAGGCCCACGATTGGCAGATGTGCCTGGGTTGGTCGGGTTGGGCTTGTGACTCATGCCTCGGTATAAGCCCTGTCCGTCGACTCGCGATGAGTGCGGACCGACCGACACTACTCTGAATATTCTTTGCTTTGCTCGTGACTGAAGCTCGGTCTTTCCCCGGCTGGTGACGGGGTCTTCAATGACTGGATCAAAGTATATGAGGTCTCCTGGTCGGAACAGGTACTAGAGATCATCGTACCGCACCATAGCTGTACTGTCTGAAGAGTCCTCGAATTGGCGGTAGTCGGGAAGTCGAGACTGGTCGACAAACTCGACGTAGCAACGAAGCTCGCGCAGAATGTTTTCTGGAGTGATGTGTTTGTCCTGGCCGTCTATGTCGTCGCTGTACTCGGTGGAGTCTCCATCGCTGGAATCACTGTCGCTGAGCGGTTTCCCGTCAAGGTCTTCGTCCTCCGATTCCAACTCCAGGGGGCGCGGAATCTTTTGTTCGGTTTGTCTGTTCCGGTCCTCTCCAGTGCCGCTATTCTCGCTGGAAGTTTCCTGGTTGGGGTCTTCCCCGTGTTTCTCGTCAGCATCTCTATCGCCGGCACCTTTCTCATCTACGTCTTCCTCGCCGGTGGCTTTCTCGTCAGCGTCTTCCTCCGGGGGGGCGGTTCTCCAGTTCCAGCTCTAGAGCGCGCAGGCACTCTCTGACTCGCTCATGGTGTAGGAGGAGAAACCCAAAAGGCCTCATAATGTATGGGCCTTAGTGATGTCCATTGACTCCCCGCTGACAGCGTTGAGCACTTGCAGAACTGCCATTGACCGGATACGTACGCGATGTATCCATGTCTCATCCAGGCTAGTGATTCCATCTGAATCGGTGACTTTCGGGGGCAAACTCACTCGCATCCCCGGGAGAAAGGCGCCCTCTCGGTGGCCCAGCGGGCGGCGGCTGTGGCCCAAGGGGCGGCTGGGGGTCTCAGGATTATTCAGTACGTGCAGTGGCAGATCTACCCCGGCGACTAAGATGTCCACCACACAGCGCATCTCGTGGAAGAAGTCTGTTTTGAAGCGCCTCTAGTCGCACTGGTGAACCGAGGGGGACAGGTTCCAGCCTGCGGGCAAACGATCGCAGTAAGGTGCTCTCAACGCATCGTGGCTTGTGGCACTGGCTTGAGCGGCTCTGACTGTGTCCACCGTCTCGGACGAAAGATATCAGATCATCAAGGCGAATCTCGCAGGCCTGGACATGATCCTTCGCCGTCTCCATATCGCTGTGGCGGTAGTCTAATTGTTGCTAGCGCACAAATGGTCCGGGGAGACTGTCAAGGGGCAAATAGCTTGGATGAACGCAGCGGAATGATCATGAAGGGAAGGGGAATTGCTGCCTGGTGCGGCTTGGTGACTTGACCGCAAGCATCAAACCCAGCAGCTGTTCATCATTTCAGTGGTTGATCAACGTCGCACAGCAGGTGTTGCTGATACCGGAGGGACTATTTACCCGACTGGATATCCTAGCTGGCCATGTTCAGGATCATTGGCCTGCTGTCCGACCACTCGCAGGACGAGACAAGGGCTGAGGGCCAGTACCTCCTGTCACCAACCGCGAGGGCATCGCTGGCGTGCGCGATAGCAGAGAGCGGTTGAGGGGGTTTCGGACAGGAATCTGTGATTCCACACGGATGTCCCGCTTGATGACAACCTCATCCCAACTCGACATTTTGGTTTGGCGCAATTCCACACTCGTTGCGCTGCTTTGTCATCGTGGCGACATATTCTATCGTGAAGCATTCCAAATCAGACTGCCGCCAAGAACAGACGATGACTTGGTCAAGAGACGCGAAAGGTTTCGGTCTGAAATTCCTATAAAATACCGGAGAGGATCCAGTTGCAACATCTCCCTGTGTCACAACTCCTCCTCCGCCCTCGGTTTAACCAAGGTTGGCCTATCAACCACGATTCGCGGACATCACCTCCACTCCTGCAGCCCCAGACCAAACATCCGACATCGACGAAATGAGCATCTACACCGACGAACAGATACAGCTCTACTTCGAGCGTATCGGCCTGCCAGCCGACAACATCCAGGAGAGACGAGCCTCGGACCCCCTCGGCTTCCTCACCACACTCAAATACCACCACATCGCGGCCATCCCCTTCGACAGCCTGGCCCTGCACTACTCCCCGCACCGCCTCCTCTCCCTCTCGTACGATGATCTCTTCACAAAGCTTGTCACCCGCCGCCACGGCGGCTACTGCATGGAAGTCAATGCCTTTCTGGCCGCCGTTCTGCGCACCCTCGGCTACACCCTCTACACCGCCGGCGCCCGCGTCAACGTCCAAGGCGCCTGGGGCGGCTGGGCGCACGAAATGACCATCGTGACCATCGACGACACGCGCTACCTCGTCGACGTCGGCTTCGGGTTCAGCAGCCCGGCGCACCCAGTCCCCCTGAAGGACAATCGCGAATTTACCACCATTGCACCCGCCCGTGGAAAGCTGGAGTACCGCGCCCTGTCAATACACACCGACCCGTCCCAGCGCATGTGGGTATATTCGGCCCAACGATCCGCCAACGCCCCCTGGGAAGAGATGTATTCGTTTCCGGAGATGGAGTTCTTTCCCGCGGACTTTCAGGTCATGAACCTCTCTACCATGACGTCCCCGCAGAGCTTTTTCGTGCAGAATGTCCTGTGCCTGAAGGTCTTGCTGGGGGAAGAGACGGGTAAACCGGAGGGATTGCTGTTTTTGCATCGAGATCTTGTGAAGCGGCAGGTTGGGGGGGAGGTGGAGATTGTACAGACGCTGGAGAGCGAGGAGGATAGGCTTCAGGCTTTGGAGAAGTGGTTTGGGATTGTGTTTAGCGAGGCGGAGAAGCTTGGGATTAGAGGGCTGGCGAGCGAGTTGAAGCGGAGGCCGCCTCAGGGCGATGGTCATGCGTGAGATGAGTCCAGTGTGGGAAGACTTTTGGTGTGCGAGTAGTCTGCCTGTCAGTGCCAGCAGAGGGGAGTACAGAGATTCGTTGATATGTTAGTCTTTTTAGGGCATTCAGTTTGTTACACCTACAAGTCTTGGACGAACGACATCAGCTTTAAATTCACTCAGCCAAATAGGCCTAGTGATTTCAACTTTCTCGACCCTCTCGGCCTCTTCAAAAACTACAAGATACGGGATACCAGCTTGTGCCTGCCAAACACCCCCTGCTGGCGTGACGTAACACCCTAACCCCTACCACGCTCTCAACCGGGGCCCCCTTTCAAACCCTCAACTCAACTCCACCAAAAATGGATCCCAGCAAATATCTCAGCATCGACAGAGTCAGGTTCCGACACACAACCTCAACAAGAATCAACAAAGCTTGATTAGCTCAGCTGGTTAGAGCGTCGTACTAATACTTGAGGAGAAATCCTCTGTATCCTGTCATGCGAAGGCCAACAGTTCAATCCTGTTATCGAGCAAGCTTCTCTTTTTGTCACCGAGTCATGAAAAAGGGGGAGTCAATTTTTCTTTTTGCGTTCCATTTTGCTTTTTCTCAACAAGTCTCTCCTCTGACCAAGGAACAGAATTGCCGGGCAAAAAAAAAAAAGAAATAAAAAACCGCCGGGGGAATCAAGGCCGAGACTACCTGCTAACCGAGTCCAGCCCACCGACTTGCGAGTGTGGCACGCGGCGGGCGGGCGGCATGCGCGGCATTGCTGATTGACTGGATTGAGTGGACTGATTCGCGCCAACTCCGGAGAGCTGGGAGCGTTACATCGCCAGCCGTGTTGGTTGCGTCTTCCCCACACTTCCAAATTCCAATACATCCCTCGCGTGTGGGTGGGTGGGCTGGGAGGCGAGGTGCGTCAAGCAGCAGCAAGCTTGTTCGTCAGCATGCACACCACACCACACCACACCACCAGGAATTAGTGTATTCTGTGCGTCCGGCTTTCGGAGGGGAAAGTCGATGGCTGGGGTTGGGATGCGTAGCGCCATCTTCAAGTGTGTGTGTGTGTGTGTGTGTGTCAGTCTTTCTTTTAGGAATGAGGCACCTCATGGAGAGAATTCTGATTGCCGAACCATTCGATTAACTTGCGGGCGGGAGAGGGGAATGTGGGGCCACTCGGCGGTGCTGCCGCGCCCTTCAATGTGGGTTCACGGCCAGACGGGGTGTCTCTCGGCTGGAGCCGATCTCCGGCGGAAATCGTGCCGTGTCTCCACCTCCGCACGAGTGTGTGTCGAACCACGCGGTGGCAAACTCCAGGTTGTACGATGTGCCCGCGCTGGAATTATGGACGGTGGCTCCGTGGTGACACCCTTTTGTGTATCTTGTGTGACAGTTACCGTGTCTCTCGTCAACAGCATGTAGCGCCTGCATCTGCCGCCGCTGTCTCAGGTCGCCATCGAAGAGTGACACCGGATGAAGACGCACGGTGACAGGCCCCTGACAGAAGACCTCTCCAGGTTGAACAATACCATACACTCAATGGCAGTAGCATTCACTATGAACTCGCTCGATCAATGCGTCCCAGTCCGTAAGCAAAGGTCCTCCATGATGCCCATATCCTCCAAGCAAAGGGAACACCCGCTCCACCCGCAAACTACCCATTATCCTCAAAAGCGACAGTACACCCCCTTTCACCTAAAACAGCACCATCACCACCCCCAAAACCGTTCCCCAAACCATCACACCAGTCTCCCACCCCCAAGCCCTCCCCGCAGCATTCGGCCTCCCCGTCGCAGTAACAATCGTCCCGCTCGCCGTAGTCGACGGCGTCCCGCTGCGCTTCTGCAGCACGTAGAGCTCGCCCGTCGTGTCAGACGTCATCCACAGCCGGCCCGCGGCATCAAACGCCAGACCGGCCGGCCGGAAGCACGTGCCGGGGCACTTTGTGTGGTCCGGGTTGGTCATGATCTCGTCAAAGACGTCGTTGCTGTTGTGGGCGGCGACGGGCTCCCCCGTGGTGGGGTTGAAGGGGATGACGGCGACGGAGTAGCCTACGGGGTCGGTCTTGTCGACTGTGGGTGTGTTAGCATAGGGCAGGGGGGTATGATAGGGAGAGGGAAAAGGGCTTACAGCTGCCGTGGAAGCTGACAAAGGCCTCGCTGCCGTCCTTTTTGAATTTGATGTCCAGCGGGGCATAATGCGCCGGGAAGGTCAGCCGCGGCGCGACGTAGTCCTTGGCGCAGACCTCGTCGGTGAGCGTGTTGTTCTCCTGGATGGCGAACTGGTCGCCGACGCTGAGGCCGTCATTGGCAGGGATCTCGGAGGCGTCCCACACCGCGAAGCAGTGCGGATAGCCGTAGTTCTGGCCCTTGATGCTGCTGCTGCCCAGCACGCCAAAGTAGTTGAGCTCCTCGCCGGGGTTGTTCTCGTGGATGTCCTTGCCGTTGCGCGTGACGCCGTCGACGCTGTTCTCGACGCCGTAGATGCCGCCTGTGACGGGGTGCTCGCCGATGCCGACCGAGTTGCGCAGGCCCCAGCCGAGGACGACGCCGTCGGTGTTGAAGTTGTAGGGCTTGGAGGTCGTGGTGAAGTTGGAGAGGTCGAACACGCGCACCTGCGACAGGCCGCTCGAGAGCACCGACGCCTTGGCCATGTTGGCCTCGGCGCTTCCGCGCGAGATGACCAGGCTCCCCTCCGATTTCTTGGACACCAGCAGCGTGCGCGTGACGAGGTCGTCGTTGCTCATGCCGGTGACGATGGAGCGCGGCACGGCGCTGACGGTGCCCTTGTCGCCATCATACTGCCAGGCAAAGACGGCCTCGACCGTGGATGCATAGAGGGTCTTGCCGTCCTTCGACAGGGCGAGGCCGTGGTTTAGCTAGGCACGTTAGCTGCTGTCTGTCACACCTTGGCGATAAACATACCGAGGTCTGGGTAATGAGGGCAGTGGACTCAGTCTCGGCGAGACATGTCCCCCCTTGGTCGCTGAACCTGTGTCGCGTGATGCCCTTGCCGCTCTGGACCATGAGCAGAGCTCCGGAAGCGTCAAACTCAATGCTCCGAGGCTTCGTCAACCCACCGAGCACGAGCTGTACCTGCCACCCGCTGTTCACGAGCGGGAAGTTATATGAAGGCACGAGCACCTTTCCACAGCTCTGGGCGACCGCCGTCGAGGCCGACAGCCCAGCCACGAGCGCCGTAGCAACCCGGTTGGTCTTCATTGCGCGCAGAAAACCGGCTCTGCCTACTATCGGCAAATGCTTATTGCTTCGGTGGCCCGGTCACTGGGAGGTGGGATCAGAAGCGGCAGAGTCAAACGCTGGGACGAGGGACGAAAAGACGCAATATGCTCAAAGGCACTCTACAGCTCCGAGAGAGCGGGTCGGCGGTTCTAAAGAGCTTCTAGACTAGGACGCCCGCGACCGCACCTGCCCGCCCCAGAAGGCAATAAAGCAGGAGGGAGCTGCCCGGAGCTAGATAAGAGAGAGCTTGTGGTGGCCTGCAGCACTCCCGGGGCCCGGCGCGGGACAGCGTCCATCGCGAGAGGTTGTACGTAACATTGGAGAAGCAGCTAGATTGGCGTGCCTTGGCCCTGAGGCAAGGCAAATCCGCCGTCGTCACAGTGTCACCCCATATGGAGCTATTAAAGGACCCAATCGCTACCGAAGCAGCACGTCGTGTCTGGGGGACCGGGGAGCGGGAGCGAAGTGTGGTGTCTGGGCCTGCCACCGCCGTGCCGGCGCCCCGCATTAAACAGCTCAATGGTGACGGCGGGCGGCCAATCAACCACTGCCGAAGTGGCGGCATGCTGGCCACCAGCGAACTAGGGGGACGGCACGACGCCGCAAGTGGCTGAGAGGTCGTGGAGGACCCCGCCATCTGTGTCTGCCGACATTTGTAGCGCTGGCGAGGAGAGGGGCTAGGAAGCAAGTCATGGTGCTGTCGACGCATTGTGTTCGTTCCCAATTCAGTTGGTGGTGGTGGGGGTTGGAGCGGCCGCAGGGTGGGAAGGAGGGGTAACCCCGGACAGACGATCCCATAGTAGCACGGCATTATGGCTGCGATTGCTGGCCACCCGTGGCCGCCGGCCTATCAGCCATGCGCGTGTATTGTGTCCGCCCCAAGCAGTTCTGCTGGCCCGGTTGGGAGCACGCGCTGCGTCCGGGGAGCTGCTCCTCCCGGTCGCTATCGCATTGACTTGGCTCTTGGCTGGCGATAGCGAGGAGTAAGGCTGGGAGAGCACCCTCCGCCTGTCCCCCAATTCTTTATCCTGCAGGCTGATCTCACCGTGCCTGTTCTTTGGGCCTCATTTGTGATTTCATGCAAGCTCCGAGAGCCGCCTCGACCTAGCTCATAAAGATTGTGCTCTGCCCACTCGAGCGCGAAGTGCTTGACCTGCCCTCCGATTGCCAGGCGCTGCTATCTGCAACGACCCCGCCGGCGACACAAAGATAACCCCGCACGCCGTCTTGTAAGCCAGCAGACCAAACACACAATGGGGCGAAACTGGAGCTTCCAGCGGCTTGCCGTGACAGCCTCGGCCATCCTCCTGGGATGCCAGCCAGCACTTGCTCTGCCCCAGGCCAACGAGGTCGTGCCGCTTCCCGCAAGCGCCTGGGTCACGGTCAACGAAGCAGGGGCCGGCGTCACCATGAGCCCCATCGTCAACATCAAGGACGGCGTCACTACGACCGTCAACGCACCACCAAGCACCCTGATGGCCACTGGGACATACACCCTCCTGCCGAGCGGTCTCGCCACGACAAGGACCGGCCTCGCTCCGGTCGCAACGGCGACGGGGACGGGCGTCAACGACACGGCGGGCTTTTTCCTCGCCTGCACCAGGTACAAGGGCCCGGGCGGCGCCATCTGCCAGCCCGAGCCAGGGACGGTGCTGTTTGTTGGATACACATACTATGGTAGGTTCCGCACTTGCAGAGCCCAGCATCGCCCGTACCACTTGGTCGCCTTGGCTAACACACCTCCGCAGTAACCTGGTCGCCAACACACTTCTCCGACGGCAACGCCATGGTCCAGGTGGAAGTCGGGTACGAGGGCGGCGGGGGTACGGTTTCCAGTGCCGAATTCGTACCAGCCAGCAGGGGGTTCTGGGCGTGGGAGATCAAGGACGACTTCCTGCGCAATCTCGACCGTGACTCCATCAGCGTGACGCTTTCGATGCTCCAAGACGAAACCAGCACGCCGCAGGACAACGACGCCACCAAGATTCTCGGCCCCACCGTGTATGTCACATACCCTCCAAAGCTATCGCCCGCGAAGAGCGGCGGCGGCGGCCCCTCGGTGATCGCCATCGCGGTGCCGGTGGTCATCGCCGTCGTGGTCCTGCTGCTCGGCGGGCTGTGCTTCTGGTCGTGGAAGCGCCACGGGACGGTGCCGCTGGTGGGCTCGCTGGGCAAGGTGCGGCGGCAATCGAGCGGGTACGGCGTGCGCAAGAGCGCGTCGGAGCGCGTCGGGAGGGGCGTCGGCGGCGGGGGATTCGGCGTGCCGAGCGATAAGCCGGGGCCGAACATCAATATTCAGCTCACGGACCGCGATAGCTGGTCGCCGACGGGGACGGGCAACTCGAGGAACGTGTTCCGAGAGGAGGTGCAGCGCCAGGAGCGGCAGCGATAGGGGGTTGTGGCAGCCATGGCTCGCCAGGCTCTCGAAGCACGAAGGAATGATTTGACGATATTCGGGCTCGGTAGTTCGAGGGCGCTTTCACGCAACGGTTCTGGTCGAGTACGGGGTAGAACTAGGTTTTGGATATGGGCATAATTACAGGGAGACGGCACGAGCATGGAATGGAAGACTTCTGATCGTTTCTGATCGTTGTTTGTTGCGCGATGCTGGAAGCTGTCGGCGCGGGAAGCTTGGACATTCCCAAATTGCGTGTGTCCCACACGGTGTGGCACATAGTGACCGGCCCCCATCGCAACACCGCACGCATCAGTGACCCAAGATAAGTGATTAGAGATTGCATTTCTACGTTTCTACAGTGACGTAGTGGTGTAGTGGTATAGTATGTCCGTCATCATTGACCGGCAGCCAATTAAACGTGATATCCTGAAATCGAGGCCAGCTCCCTTGCGAGCGGGAGTGCGAAGGAAAAGCGCACGGGGCTGATCAACCGAAACCCAATCCAACCATCATGGCCCAGGGCATCAAACATCCAAAACTGACACCTCCTCCATCCTCCCCGCATTATGTACCAATATATCCGCCCGTCATATCGGGCTCGACGCTAGAACCGAACGCCGTCCGCAGCCGCCAACACCACGCCAAACAAAAGAGATCGTCATATCCGGATTGAGCACCGCCGTTCAGCCGGAGTCGTCCCACCACCCGGCTTCAATATTAGGCTTGTAGTTACCCACGGCGCTGAGTCGCACCTGCTTCTTCCGTGTCATCGACATCGGCACCGGAAAGTCCATCGGCGAGATGGGCGAGTCGGGCCGCGGCACGCCAGCGTCCTCCTCCTCCTCTTCTCGGGGGTCCTCCAGGATCCGGGCCGGCATGTCCTTGTCGCTGCTCCGCCGTGTGCTGCCTCGGGGGCTCGAATGGTCGGAATCTCGTCGCGATAGGAACGAATCCTTTGAGTGTGGTATCGGGTGCATCCCTGACGTTGTGGTTGTTGGTGCCGCCTTCCGACTCGTGGGCGATGTTCCCGAGGCCGACCCGACGGAGCTTGCCTTGCTACCGCGGCGCTCTGGGACGGGAAAGTCAAAGCTCTCGTCAAAACCTAGGAACCCATCGAGATCCGGGCTCGGCTCCGCCGTCTCGAGCCCCGTGCTCTCGTCTGAAGGGCGATCCATCATCAGCAGGATCTGCTCGCGGACCACCTTCTCCTTTTCCCTCAACTCCGTGATACTTGTTGTGACCCGGATCTGCGGCTGATGCGGCCGTGCGCTCAGAGGCCCGATGCCTCCTGCGTCCACTGTGCGCATCGTGCTCATCGAGGATTGCCGCGATAGCCCGCTGCTGCTGTCGTTCGTGAACTGGCGCTGCAGGCCTTCGTTCGCTTGCCGGTCGATATTCTCCCGGTCGATGTTGTCCTCGAACTCGGCGATGATATTCTCACGCATGAGTGCGCGCTTCTGCCTCAGAGCCGCCAGGAGCATCTCCTCCTGCCGCGTGACGGCCATGAACCGGCCGCTGTTGCTGTCGTGGTGGCTGCTAGTAGCGCTCCCACGACGCCCCTTCGACAAGCTGCCCAAGCTCTTGCCGCTAGATACCGAGCGGGTATCAATGTCGAACGCAACCTTGGAGCCACGGTGGCTCTGAAGATAAAAGTCTACGCTCGTCGGCGAAAGAGGCGGTGTCGGTTGCTCGAGAGATTGTGGCGCCACGAACCTTTGGCCGTTGTGTACGGGCGGGGCCGGGAAATCGTCGAACCCGTTCACGCCCGCAGACCAGCTGGGCTGGCGGGGCGGGCTACCTCTATTCGGCTTGCCCCCCTGGATAGTGCCGTTCGACACAGTCCTCCCAGTCGATGTTGTCGCAATGGAGAGCCGCGAAGTTTGGTGGAGGAGAAGCGCCGGCTTCTTTGCTGCGGCGCTGAGGGACAGAGAGCTCGTTCGGGCGTTGATGTGAGGCAAGTTGGCTGTTGCAGCGCCTTCCGGGATCGGGAGGAACATCGGCTGGCTGGCGAAGCTTGTTCGCTTCGGCAGCTTGCCCCGGTTGCCTTCTTGTGGCGCCGTCGCCGCGGATTTCTGGGATATTGCGGAGCGAGGGCTCGTAGGGCTTGCCTGCCCATCGCTCACGCTCAGTGCTGGGATGGCCAGAGAGCTCTTGGACGATGCCTCGTAGCCGTCGTCTTCCGAGTCGGAGGAAAGCGAGAGCACGCTGTTTTGCTGCAGATCCAGGTCAGTCATGCTCCGATCTGTGCGCTTCGACGCCTTTGATGTTCGCGTGTGTCGACTGGAGACGCTTGCGGTGTCCGTGGGGGGCGAAATCAGGCTTGACGGGCTCGTGCCTAACAGCGATAAGTCGTGGGCGCTTCCGACCAAAGCTGCGTGTTTCGTAGGAACCGCCATGCGTATGGCGTTCAGCGGCTGGGGGGCGAGGAAACTGTTCCCGGAGCTCGTCGGCGGTGTAGGGTACGTCGGCAACTTGCTGTCAGAATCTGTCTCCTCGTCGGCGTCCTCAAGCACATCAGCGAACGACCTCTGTTCATAATGATCGTACAGATGCATTAAATCGACCGTAGACTTGGTGGGGCGGTGCCCTCTGCCGTCTGGTCCACTTCGCAGGGGCGACCTCGCCGCTGCGGGTGACTGGTGCAGCGGCGACGGGACTGCCGAGACCTCTTTGAGTGACTCTTTTGTTAGTTTCTTGCGAATATTCCTCTCTGCCCGCTGCAGAATCGGCGGCGGTGTCGCATCTGGCGATACCGACATCATCGAAGGCGATTTAGTCATCATATCGGGACCAAGGACGAGACCCTTGTGGGTTTCTGGCTTGAGATACTTCGACGACCTATTTCTGCTGAGTAGTGAAGAAAGGTCCAGCATCGCGGGCTTCTTCCTCTTAACCTTGCTTGGGGGTTCTGTGTAGGTGCCCTCGATATCAAGGAGCATAGAAGCCTTGGTAGGTAGCCCCTTTGCCATAGCGGAATTTGACGTCTGCTGCGATATCGACAGCGGCAGTTTCGCCTTGTCGTAGTATGATGTGATGGTGGAGCTGGACTGTCGCCGCCGGAGACTCGAGGCGTCTGTGAGGCCTTCATGGAGGGCCATTCCAGGGTGCGGGTGAAGCTGCGCATGCAGCGCCGTTGGTATTATCGCAGACTCGTCCTCCCATTGGCCCCGCCGCCCGACCGGCGAATCCGTGACCACATTCTCCTGGACAATTCCCAAGCCAGTTTCCACGAGCCCCGAGTGGCTGGCTGTCGTATCCGAGATGGCAATGCTGATGCCTGAGTTCGACCGGGTGTCCCAACCCCATCTTGGGCTGGGGAGCTTGGGCGAGTCGTCTGTGACTTCGCCGGTCCCGAGGAGCTTCTGCGCCTTCGTCTGTGGCCCAGTGGTTACTGGTGGTGGCTGCGGTGGTGTGGGTTTGGATCTCCGACCCGGGATCGGGAATGTGAACTTCGATGTGCCCATCGTGGGCGTTGCTGTGAGACAAGCAGATCTGCGGCGTATCTCCAATGGGTCCTCCCGGTCCTGGTGGTTCCCCCTCAATTCTGGAGCTCGTCGAGGGCTCGGGTTACCGCGAGCAATGCATGAGCTTTAATGTCTTTCATCCACTGCGAAACCAAGGTGGCGGGATGTCTCCTGGAAAAGACGGAGCGTGAAGATTCGTCGTGGGAGCCATGCAGTGGGAGCCGCACGGTACAAGAGGCCGACCAATTTCGGGTGCCAGCATCAAGCTTGGAGCAAACTGCGTTTTCCGTCGTGCCGACCCAAGCCCGTGGTTGTGGCTTCGCGCGCAGGGAGAAGCCTCTTTGGGGAAGCAAACAAAGCACGCGAGAAGAAGCAAGGAACCGCCGTGTCTTGGATTGGCAGAGCGGAGGGAGGGAGGGAATTATGACAAACGGATGGCACTGCTCGAGCTGCCCGGTCCTGGTCTCCCGGCTCACATGCGCTGAGCAGCGCAGACGGAAACGGGGTGTGTTGCTCCCTGGCATGGTACATCGGCAGACCGCAGGACCCCTGGTCCTGCCACAGAGCCCCACCCACCGCCGCGATGCAGAAGACAACGGGTTGACAAAAGGAGCAAAGGGAGCTCGCTCTCTGCGTCGCCGGCCACTCGGCTGCCCCGCTGCCTACAGGCCTTGGGCTAGGGCAAAACAGCATCATGGAGCAGACTGCCGTGCCCAGGTTGAAGCAAACCTAACTTCTCTCCAGTTGCGCGACCTCTGGTGTCGTTCAAGCACCGTTCGATCCTCTTGGGGGAAGCCAAGCCCGATCCAACGAACCACATTGACGTGGACCTCCACCACGCACACAGCACAGCGAGCGGAGCTCGACGAAGCGGGACGAGGCGGTCACACTGCGTAACCCCCTGTAGATTTCCGCAAGGGTGCTGAATGCCCCTGCCTCCCCTGCAAGCCACCCCCTGCAAGCCACTCACGATCATTGATGACCGGCCGAGAGGTCCTCGGAAGGCCTTGCTGTCCGGCGTGAGGTGTGAGCCTGGCAAGCGAGCGTGCAACATGTGCTGCTGCAAACTGCTGACAGCCGTCGAGCAGGCGGGCAAAACGCGCCGTCAAACGAACCGCAACGGAGATTCAGGATGCTGCTATGTCTGTCGTCCAAACGCCGGCCCCTCGCTTGTCCCCAATGATGCAATTAGCGGACAGGGTGATCGGCGCCGGCTGGAGACGAGCGATCGCCCTGCGAGTGAGAAAAAAAAGAAAGCAGAGAAAAATCAGCTCCGACAAGATCGATCACCTAGCGCAAGACGTGAACGCCAGACTTCCATTTCAGCTGGCCCACCGAACACGAGGAGCCCAGGGTCCAGCTGATCTCCTGACTCTGGGGTATCCCAGGCCATCGGCGGGACGATTAAAATTGAGATGTAAAAAAAACTAGACCAGAGACCAGACCAGTAGCAATTAGTGACGCAAAGCAGCTATAGTCTGCAAAAATAAAAAATAAAA
>Ga0247780_1000423_pt1 | contig 40349 bp, 39 predicted proteins | sample UWRJL079202R5_FD_179927 | JGI IMG/M metagenome (GOLD analysis project Ga0247780, IMG submission 179927) | Plant litter microbial communities from Arlington Agricultural Research Station in Wisconsin, United States - UWRJ-L079-202R-5 | ecosystem: Environmental > Terrestrial > Plant litter >...
CAGGCGGGACAGCCGGGGTCGAGGGCGTCGCCGGCGCAGCACCGAGCGTCCGCGGACGCTTCCGCTTCGGCTCGGCGCCACTTCCCGACGTGCTTCTTCCTCGCTTGACCGAGGGGCGCGGGGCGGAGGCGGCGACTTGGGCGGGGGCGGGGAGCGGGGCGGTGGCAGGAGCGGGGACAGGTGCCGGCGAGATCGGCGCGAACCGCCGCTGGTCGGTCGGGCCGGCAAAGGGAGCTTGCTCGAGCCGGAAAAGCTCGAGAGGCAGGCCAAGCTGGGCCTCCATGCGGCCGACAACCGCACGAAGGCTTTCGCCTGGCCCCCGGAGCCCCTCGAACCTCTCCAGCAGGCCCTTCCGCTCCAGCAGGGCCGCTGTGGCACCCTCGGAGAGGGGCTCCCGGGACGGCTGGGGGGCGGGGGCGGTCTGGGACGCCTGGCCGGACTGGCCCGACGCGTTGCCGCCCATACCTGCGGCCTGCTGGATGTCGAAATAGGGATTGCCCCCATTGTTCGAGGCCTGCGGCCTGCCCATGTAGGGTCCGGGCAGACCCAGCGCCTCGGCCTCCAACGCGTCGAATACGCGGCCGGGGACGTCCGCGAGTCGTGCGTACCCCATTCCCGTCGCCGGCGCAGGCGTCGGCTGGACAACTTGAGGCGTCATATTTGTCGGCATGATGCCGAAACCAAACGCCTCCAGGGGTCGCTGGGCCGTGCCTGAGGCCTGTGCCGTGCCCGAAGATGCCTCATTCTTGTTCTTTGAGGCCTTTGTGGGCGTCTTGAGAGGCGCGGCTGCGGCTCCCAAAGGCGTGCTACCACTTCCCGAAGGCATGGTGGCTTGGTTTTTTCTGGGGCGGCCACGGCCTCGCTTCGACGTGAGCATGTTGGGCAAAGGAGCGGTAGAAGGACCCTGAGGGTTGCCACTTGTGGGTGCGATGCCTGGAGTTGCTGCAGCAGTTGTCTGTGTCGTGGTTGCGGGCGGAGGCAGGCCAGGAGGAGGTACGTGAGAGGGAGGCGCGAAAGTAGAAGATGTGAACAACGAGGTAGGGTCGTTCTGAACTGCGCGGTTAGCCACTGCAGAGGACTTGCGAGAACGTGGCTTTTTGGGTGCAGTTTTCGACGTGGAAGGTGCTTGCTGGGGGAGTGTTGCACTCGAAGCAGAACCGGAAGGGGCCGTGGTCGAATTTGTTCTGTGGGTGGCCTTCGGGGCTTGACCCCTCGCCCTCTTAACAACAACAGAACTCCGCGGCGGCTCCGGCGTAGTTTCGGCCTGTGCACTCTTCTTGACTGGTGTCCGTGACGCCCGCGGCCGCGGCTGTTTTCTTCTCACACCCTCCTTCCCTGGTGGTTTCCACTCCTTGTCGTCTTCAACCGGGTCATTCTGGATGCTCTCGTCGTCGCTCCCCTCTTCGCTCTCCTCCACATCTTCGTCGCTGTGCGCGAGTGTCACACGCCGTCCCTGGCTACCCGCATTCTTCTTTGTCTGCGATGGAGCTGCAAGTAACTGCTTCTTGGCTTTCTTTGCCGGCTCTTCATCCTGGTCTTTGTTGGCAGTGCCCATAAGCTCAAGGGACTTCGCAATGGTTTCGTCCATCTTCTTCATGAAGCTCGGTGTCAAACCCGAGTTCACTAGTCCCATAGTTGTGTCGGCATGGTACTCAAACTGCTCTGTGCTCTCCGGTTCCACAGTCGCCGACTCCGCTCGAATATGATCCTCCTCAAGAAGCGCTGGATCAATAGGAATATCAGGAGCTTGGATAGACTGTTGTCTATTTTCGGGTGACTGCTCCATATCCCACCCATGTCCTTGTCCGCCGAGCAGAAGAGAGGCATTCCACAGCTCAGGCGCATGGTTATCATACATCATGGGGATGTAGCCTGGTGCTTGGGGTGGCGCCAGCGACTGATATGGTGCTACCGGCCGCTGCTGCTGATAATCCTCAGGGGGGAACGGCGCCGAGTTGTCGTAACGAGCTCCGGAAATGTGAGAGTACCGAAATGGTGTGGGATGAGGTGCGTAATTCGGATGCAGTATGAATTGATCGCTGAGCTGATCAGTGACATCTCCCGAGAAGAATGACCATAATACATCGGGGCTTTCAAGGTCGTCGAGATCTTCGATCACGATAACCGGATTAGCACGTTCAGTATCGCCGCCTGTGCTGGCTTCTGCCTCGGCGACACCAGGATCCGCGGTATCAAGCTTGTCAACATCCATGGGCTCAGGATGTCTTCTTCTAGCACTACGTCTGATGAAAGGCTCCTCGTCCAGCTCGTCATCTGATGCTGATACAGCGAGCTCCTTTCCCTTGTCTCTGCGGGGCGGGGTGAAAGGCTCTCCTACATCAAGGAAATCGGACAAGTTCATCTGCTCGAACGCCTCCGAATCTGGTTTGATGTCCAAGCCATCGTCTTTCTCCAGCCTCTCAGCATATACCGCCGGGTCTCGAAACGCTGCCGCGTAAGGATTCTCCTCGTTCGGCAGATTCTCCTGATACTGGTAGTTCTCAGGGTACAGAAATCCTCCTCCCACCAAAGCGCCCATGTTCAGGTTGTAGGGATCCTGGATGGGCTGGCGTGCAGCAGTTGGCAACAGACGTCGGGGGTTAATTGTCCCTGTCGGAGCATCGATCCTAACGATCAACTCGCCAGCTGATATCACGGGTCGGTTGTTACGCCCTTGCTGCTGCAGCGTGCGTGCCAGCTCCTGGATCTCATCAGAACAGCCGACGTTGAAATGGGGTAGAAGGTTCTGTGGACCGTCGGCCGTGAAGTGGTTCAAGGGGACTTCATAGAAGTGGGTGGTGGTGCCTTCGTACGATGTTAGGGCGTCTGCTATTGAGTCGAGGCCCATGAAGCTCAGGAGGTCACAACCGACAAGGATTTCATCGCGTGTGACGGTGTCTGTGATGAGATGAGGCGGGGCCTCATTGACCAAATTGTCAAAGAATTCCATCTCGACGTTATCCATCGTCTCTGGCAGGCGGCTCTTGGCTTCGTACTTTAGCCACTTGTTGTTCTCTTCCATGACGATGTTAACCAACTCGATAGAATCTCCAAGCTTGAGATTGAGTGTTCGAGTTGCTTGGACGAACGACATGTCTTGCTCTGTCATCTCGTACACAATGAGGTACTTGATGGCTCTGGGGAGGTTCGTCCAGTCCTTGATAGTGTGCTGGACGAAATAGTTAGTCGGCACGCTCTTCAATGGGGAGTCTCTTTGGGGGAATGGCTTACATCGATCAACTCGAGAGCTCCATCCTCAGCAATGTCGGGCTCATCGGCAAAAGGGTTGGGGTCTAGGACATCTCCCTCGACCTCGTACCGCGTTTCCGATGGTTTGGCTTGTCGGCGATATCCGGACTGGCTTCTAGCCATTTGTGCGACGTACGCCTGGCGAAGTACCTCAAGGGGCGGTAGAGGTGCTCCATTCTGTCCAGGGGGCGACATCTCTGGCGACCTGGGCCTTCGGACGATACTGACTCGATACCTACCAACCCTGTTGGAATCATCGCCTTGCATGGTCTCGTCGCCATTATCGTCAACTTCCTCTGCCTCGATGACCTTAAGGAACAGTCGGCTTTCAAATGGACCCCTAGAACAAAGAGGTGCGCAGCAGGAACAAGCGCACGACTCTGTGTCGGAATCATCAAGGTCGCTATAGTCGTCAAACTGTTCGTCAAGATAACTGTATTGATCGTCGCTCTCCTCTTCGTTGTCGATCTCCTCTCCATTGTAACCTTGGTCAACGTCAAAGTCGTCATACTCATTGAGAAGAGAGTTCTCATGGTTGTCCTTAACGTCGCTGCCGTCATTCTCGACCGCCTGCTCAATCGCGAAGTCCTCAACTTGAACCTCGGGCTTCTTAGCAGCTTCTTTGGCTCTGGCCTGCTCTTGTTTCCAGACCTCTGAAGGCCCAGGGCCGACATGATTAGCAGGAAGACTGGGAAAGGCACATTGAGCAGCCAACTCCTTGTTGAAGGGTACATCTTGGTGAACGAAGATGGGCCGATCAGCATTCACAGGGCCATCGTCCTCCTGGTACCAACCAGGACGGCGCCGTGCTGACACATCGCGCAGACGAGGAGCCATTGTCGCAGATTGTACTTCGACTCACGAGCCTGTGTCTTGGAAGTGAGGTGCCAATATCGGTGACTGGAGGAGAATATGAGAGGAGAAAGAGGGCAAGATTGAAGAATTTTGTCTTAGTTGCCGGTCGCGGGACGAAGAGTCCTTATCTCCATCGCTCAGGGGAGAAGGAGATGATGGAGGAAAGAAGAGAACGAAAGCAGCAGAGGCGTTGTGGCCTTTTCAATCAAAGCGGCGATTGTTGAGGCTTTGGGTGGGTAACTTTTTGCTTGGCTCTCTTCTGAGATGGAGAAAAAAGAACAGAGAAGTGGGAGTGAAGAGGTTGGACTTGGATCGATTGCCTTACCAACGAGGCTGTCCGAGGCAAAACCTGTGATCGAATCTGGTGTTGAATGAGAGAAAGAAGATGAAAACCCGCCTGGGCTTATTCGATATCGGAAATTAGCCGAAGACGAAGAGAGAGGACCGGCTGCCGACCGACGGATTGGGGGTGAAGCAGGAGAGAGCAGCTTTGTGGTGTTGGTGGCAGGAAAGAGGAAGCAGTTTTGGCTCAGAGGATGGGGTTTTATTTTGTGCGGAAAGGAGAACGCGAGAACAAGCAGGGACGCGTTATTTGGACGCGTTTGTCTGTCATCCAGAGTGCTCACGAGATTAGTTGCCCACTAGAAGGGATATCGTCAGACTTGGGGATAACAGATGGAAGCCACACGGACCATGCGACTTGGTGCCTTGGCCCAGAGGCTCAGACGAGCGAGGGAACGCCAAAGAGAACAGGCAGGGACGAGTTCTTTGGACTCGTCTGACTGTCATCTGGGGTGCTCACGAGGTTGGTTGCTTACGGGAAGAGATCTCGTTTAACCTGAGGACAACAGACGGAAGGCACACGGACCACGCGACTTCGTGCCTTGGCCAAGGGGCTCAAACGAGGGACGAAGCACCACAGAGGCTGGAAGTTGGGGGGATTTGAAGCTGGCCTGTTGCCGTGACTGGATATCTGTTTTCTTTGCTTTTGAGGCAGATATCACAACCTTCCAGGCCTCCCAGCCGCTTGTTGACGCCATTTCGTCCCAAAAAGGGGTCCCTGACAACGCCATGCAAAGTAAACAAACCAAGACAGCCAAACAACAACACCGGGACACAAGAGCTGTAATGAAATTCGCTTAAAAGCAGAGTTTTAAGACGAAATATCAGAATGAGAAGCAGTACGATTACTATTTCCTGAGTTCAACAGACACAAAAGCTGCGACGAAAACTCACTTAACAGCAGAGTTTTAAGACGGAAGGTCAGAATGAGAAGCAGTACGATTGCTGTTTCCTGAGTTTAACAGACACCGGGAACACAAGAGCTGTGAAGTAAACAAACTAAGTCTGTGACAAGGTGGTCATCGTGCCTTATATAACACACTCCCAAATGACAAGTGGCCAGACTTGTTATTTCGGCACACCTTTTGGTAGGCTGACGCAGTTGGAGTTTGTATTCAATTGTTGAAGTCGTCACAAAGACTACTAAACTACAGCACCGGGACACAAGAGCTGCGACGCCATCTCGCTTAGGAACAGAGCTTTCAGACGAAAGCCCCGAATGAGGCAGTAAGATTACTATTCCGAAGTTCTGCAAACACTAAGGATATAAGAGATGCGACGAAACTAAACTCCCTTAAAGCAGAGTTTTAAGACGAAATACCGGAATTGGTTAGTGATATTGCTATTCCTAGGTTCTGCAAACGCCGGGGACACAAGAGCTGCGATGTAAACTCGCTCAAGAGCAGAGTTTGAAGACGAAAGACCGGAATGAGGCAGGAAGATTGCTATTCTCTTCCAGAATTGACGTCGGCATGGAAGCTTGGAGAATCTCGACACATGGAGTTCCATACAATCCCCAAGCAAGAGCGGCTTCAAGTATGCTTTGTCTTTCTCCATACCAAGGGCCCATGTGGTCCAGCATGAACATTGGGCGAGTTTGACTGAAATGTACTAGTTCGAGGCCTAGTATTTCTACCTAGTTGACCCTAATCTACTCAAGAAGAAAAACACTACTCGATACACAGTAGTAAGCCAGATACAGACGATGTGATTATCGTCTCTCTAGCCCCCAGAACCAGAAAATGCCCGCAAGCAGCACCAACTCAACAATTGCTTTCACCATCCTGTGCGCACCCTAAATACCGTCCAACAAACAGCACTACTCATCCTCCGCCCGAACCAAATATGATTTTAACCCTATGGGTCCCACAGAAGGAAGCCGGGTTGCTATAGTCCCTCTGAAAAGAGTGCCCCTCTACAAGGGGGAGAAAATGGGTATAATATCCGGTGACGAAACCAGCCAACGCCATAACCATGAGCAGGAAAAGACATTCTCCCGCCATTATCCGTCTGCCTGAGCGGCGTGAAGGATTGCTATCCAGCAGAGCCCGCAGAACAGTAAGGCAGAAGAAAAAAAAAAGAAATCTCACCACTTGCCACAACATCACACCCTATTTAACACAGTTAGGCAAAGTCAACCATTCGGATGTCCTCCCGTTCTCTTCAAGCAGAATGACCATAAGCCGAATTACCCCCCATGCCATCAACAAACGGTACAAAGGACCGATTCTTATAGCGATCCTGATCGCTCACCTCTGTCTCCATTGTAGTATCCTCACTAGCAGCGTCATCCGAGTCCATGGTATCTTCGATACGCCGCTTGGTCCTCTGAGCAGGGGCCGCTTGGGCCGTAGAGTGGGAGCTCATGTTCTGGTTCCTCACATCCTCTGCGGCTTTGAGGGTGTCCTCGTAGGATTTGAGCACAAACTTTGTTTCGTCGTCGAAGTTAGCGCAGAAGCGCTGCAGGCCAACAAACTGCATTGCGCGGACGCAGTCGACACTAAAGACCGACATGATGTAGGCGGCAGCGATGGCAGCAGATCTGTCGTTACCCGACTCGCAGCACAGCATGACCTTGCCGCGGCGGAAGTTCATGCTGTCGATCGTCAAGTTTGCGGGAAGTTGATCCGAGCCAAAACTAGACCCTTGCACGACGGCCTGTTTCCTATACACCTCGAGCAGATGGCTGTTGATGGCCTTCGTTGCACTGCGAAATGCAGCAATGAGACCCGGCTTGCCGTCGACGACGTCAACAAATTTTGCCTCGATGCCCAGCTCGTCGGCGGCTTTCTGAATGCTGACAAATCCCATCTGATACATGGAGTCGCGGCAACCAAGAATCATGGTGATTCCTTCACTGGCGAGGAACTCGTGGTCGCGCGCCGAGCTGGCCGGGCCAAGGTACAGAAAGTCAAGGATGCGCTGGGCTACGCGCCGAGACTCATACTGCCAGGTGCCGCTGTGGTCCGAGGCGATCTGGGTCCTGTCCTGGGTGATGATTCTTATGTCATTCTCGGTGAGATGCTCTTCGTTCACGCCCCGAAACGAAGGGACTATCTTCAAAACGTCGAGACCGGATCCATAGGCAGGCACGTGAATGTAAGGTGGACTGGGAGGGCGGTTTGAGTACGGCGCAACGCCCTGGACGCCGCTCGAAGTGCTGGGGCCGAGAATGTGCGAATTCATGATGACTGTTGGTTTTGTGTGAGTTGGCCGGGCTTCTCTTTTTTCCCTGGATGGCTTCGACGGACAATCCGACGAAAGAGCGCCAAGAGCTGAGTGTGCAGGCGATGATGATTTCGGGATTGGGTAGGGCCCCGTGAAAGGCAGTAGGGTGGGAGTGGGAATGTGAGGGAACCGTACTCAAAGCGATTCTGGTGGCCTGCTGCTACTTGGCCTGTGACGTGAGGCAGTCGCTGTTGACGGCAATGAGGGGTTGTGGTTCCTTCCACTACGCCTACTTTCTCTGCAAAAGAAAAGACAGAAAAAAGTGGCAGATATTCGGAACCGAGGCACAAAGAGGGAGGTTCAGTGAAGTATGAAGGCTGTTCACTTGTGCGTCTTTCGGCTATGGCAGGTCTTCGAGTGTGGTCGAACAAGGAAGCCCTACGAAGTCAGCTGCGGCCCGGCTTGCTGCCTACCCTGGCAACTGTATTGAGCCGCAGAACGCCGCGGTGGGATGCAGCAGCCAATCCCTGCCTCTGCTTGAAGCCAGAATTGCGGGCCCCTACTGCATACAATGGGCTGGAACCCTTCCGAGTCAGTTTTTCCAAGTGCTGATTGGTAAAACGTGGAAGAAGTCAGTGGCTTTCAGTCGCTCGGAATGGTTCAGAAAGTGGATCGGTTCAAAACGTTAATTGACCAATACAAAGCTCGAATCTCCCAGATGGTTCCGAATGCTATCTTCCAGACCATTTTGGCTCTGGAACGAGGCTCAGACCAAATTAACAGCGCTGATAGCGCTATACTAACGCACTAACTTATAGTGAATAAACCCGAGCAAAACAATCACACCTTGGAAATCACAGTTCGGAGGAGGCTTCGGAAGCTATCCAGAAGACTGTCTGACAGCGGTTTTTGGAGGCTAGCGCGCCTGGAATCAACCTATCCAAGCCCCCATCCGAGCCTATCCATCCGAGCAAACGATCACAACCTAAAGTAGTTCTCATGCCAGGTTATTAGTCTGGGTGCCGGGTGGAATAAAATCTCACAGGCGACTTAATACACAGTCAATACATAAAATACCAAATGTGTATCCCATTCATCATTCCTGCTAAACACCTGGCTAAAGTCGCTGTCATAATGCCCATCCAACAGCAAACAAAAAGTATCGTGTGAGGACACCTACTGCCTAGTCTTCTATGTATTCGGGGTGCCCGGTGAGCCGCGACCGCTGCCGAAGCTGCTCTCCCTACCTAACGGCGACGGATTGTCAGGGGTCACCGACCGAGACTCTACCCTCGGTCGGGTTTTGCTGCCCGCAACTGAGAGCTTCTTCCGTCGTTTGTCTGATGCATTGGAAGCCGTGCTGGCCTTGCGTGTAACTCCGGCTTCGTCCACCTCGATTACCGGGGTCGGCGCCGGCGTAGAGCTCCGCGATCCAGTGCCCGTGGACATACTTGCTCTCCTCGTGCTGTTGCTTCTCGTGCGCTTGTGCTCTCCCAGTACAGCTGAGTGTCGTGGGTGATGGTGAGTAATCTTCTCTGCGTCTGCCCGCACAGTTTGCGGCTTTTCCAAAACTCGCCGCCCAGGAAGCCACCAGAACCAACTCCCGTTCTCCCTGCGCATTCTCTGGTCCCGCTCCTTGAGTTTTGCCCTCAGCAGGGCGCGCCGTTCGTTCTCCCTCTCCCAATACTCGGTCCTGTACAGCTCCCAGTTCTCGCGAAAGGTCGGCGAGAAGGGCTTCGCTAGCAGCAATAGCTTGACATAGTCCCCGCCTGATGCCAGGTCCTCGTCATGGCCGCCTTTCTCTTCATCGCCATTCGTGACCAGCAGGGTCGGGTGGTTCTCCTTCGTAAGGTTAAGCTCCTTGTCGACCTCGCGCAGCACGGTAGGGTCGACGTAGCGGTACGATGAACCGCCCGAGTTTGAAAAGAGGCCGTAGGTCAAGAACCAACCAGTGGTGGCAAGCGCCTCTTTCCACCAGGGCCGCTTCATGACGACGAGCTTGCAGTTGAAGGCACGCAAGCCGCGATTCGACACATTGAACCACCGGCGCGGCCACCGCACCCCGCGCTCCCAGATGCCCGTCGCCCACACCAGCATCGCGGTTATGACACCTCCCAGGAAGCACATGCGCTCCGTTGTCTCCACCATCCAGTAGACGCTACCGCCAACTCCGCTGCCGTCTTCACGCGGCGCGAGGAAGAGCGCATACCCGAACCCGACCGTCCAGAGCGAGAGGATCGAGAGGAAGAACGTGTGGTGACGGCGCCGTGCGCGAAGCTCGAGGTACTGCGCTCTGAGCGACGCTTCGAGGATCAGCAGGTTGAGGTAGATCATAGACGGCGAGCTGGGCGTGTGACTCAATGGGTCGGCCGTTTTCCCCGTCGAGGACGACGCAATGGGGCTGGTGCCGACCACCGGATTGGGGAGGTCCTGGCCCGGCGCCGGCGCCCCTTTGACAATCGAGTCCAATGAGTCGGCCATGGTGGGTGGGAGGCCGGAGGGAGGCTGACGACGTTTTACTTCGGCGGATTTCGGGGGTCCGCGGCCCCGGCGATCGTGGGCGGTGTCGGCAGCCCTCGGGATCGAGCTTGTAGCGAATGCGATGCGTCAGCAATACGGCAATGTGGGGTAGGCGCCTGTATGCAAGAAATCTTTGCACCAGTGCTCTGCAATGTGGCCGGCGTTTTGGATTCGTGGCCGGAGTTTAGAATGTCGCCGTGGTCTTCAGCTTGGTTCTTCAGTGGAGCGGGCAGGTTCCGGGTTTCAGCGACGTGCAGGGACAGACGCCACAATTGTTAAGGTTGAGATTGGTTCACTCAGCAACCCGGTCCCGTTGGTGCCAATGTCGAGATTTCCTTGGGTATTTCGTCCGAAATAAAAGCCAGAAGAATAGAAGAGCGCCGTTTTAGATCACATGTGATGTGTGCGCGCCAAGCGCAGGAACGGTCGCCTTGCAATTGCGTTGGTCGCTGCCCTACGGTTTGCTGGCAGCCAGCGCAAACAGCCGACGTCATCGGGTATTTGCGGCAGCACCGCGAAAAGCGCCTGAAGGCTGAGGGGAATTTAGGGAGATGGTGTCGGGCAGCGGAGCGATCTAAAATCCGGCCTCGGACTTGCTCCGGGGGCGGCACACGTGGAACGCGCAATTCGCAATCACCCTGCAGCCATCTCCAGCGAATGCGAAGGCAAAAGTGCCTGGTACTGACTGCGCGTCGCACCTTACACATGCGCGATTGACATTGATAAGGGGTGTCATCCCGTCTGCGCTCTTTTGTCTCCGGACTCGAGATGCTCAAGACACATTCTACGTCCCTCTTTATAGTCCCGCAAAGGTTAAAGCTCATCTCCTTGGCTGGCCGCATGGATCGGAACGCTACTGGTGCGCAGCGACAAGCGAGAACAATGTCCAACGAAGCCACTCTGCCCACACAACCAACCGGCCAGGTACCCCGCGGACGAGGTATGACGTTCTTCCCTCTGGGCTACAAGGAGGCCGCAACGCAATGGGTATGTAATGTCTCCGCGCTCTCGATGCTCACTCTTGCTGTTTTCTGAAGCTGACCGTTCGGGCAAAGTGGACACTTGTTTCGGCCCGCCAGGCTGAACGAAATGTGCTCTCCTTCGTCCCCTTCCTTAAGGAAGCCGACGCCGACGCTTCGCGCCTGCACGATCTCGCCAAGAACGATCCTTTTGGCCAAAGGGTATGGCAATCGACAATGGTTGAGTTGTCGGGGAAGAACCGCGCCCTGAATGAGCTGGCAATCCACCGGGTTGGCGAGGAGGCGGACAACACACTTGTGATGCTTCACGGCTACGGCGCCGGTCTCGGCTTTTTCTACAAGAATTTCGAGCCCTTGACCCGAGCAAAGGGGTGGAAGCTGTATGCGCTCGATATGCTTGGCATGGGCAATTCGACCCGGCCCAACTTCAGTGTTACCGCGAAAGACCCCAAGGAGAAGATCGCCGAGGCTGAAAACTGGTTCGTCGACGCCCTCGAGGAATGGCGGCGGGTGCGTAAGATCGAAAAGTTCACACTCATGGGTCACTCGCTCGGCGGTTACCTCGCCGTGTCGTACGCACTGAAATACCCCGGCCGACTCAACAAGCTCATCTTAGCTTCTCCTGTCGGCATTCCGGATGATCCATGGGCAGTGAACGCGGACTTACCTGAACCGGACTCCTCGACTATGGCGAACGAGTTTACCCAGGACCAGGAGAGCATCGTCAAGCGCGAGTCCGTGGACGGCAACAATGCCAAGTTCCTCAACGCATCTAACAAAAAGGCCGCCGCGCAGTCCAACGCCCCGACGGCCCCGCCGAAGCGGCCCCTGCCGAGCTGGTTGGTTTGGCTTTGGGACGCCAACGTCTCGCCCTTCTCCATTGTCCGCTTGACGGGCCCACTCGGCCCACGTTTCGTCTCAGGCTGGACCTCGCGACGCTTCAACCACCTGCCAGCTGACGAGAAGGAAGCCCTCCACACATACGCATACACCCTTTTCCGCCAGAAGGGCAGCGGCGAGTACGCTCTGCCTTACCTCCTCGCACCGGGCGCCTACGCCCGTAGCCCCGTCATCCACCGCATCCAGGACGTCGGCAGACAAGTGGTCACACCGGCCACCGAGACGACTCCCGCCGTGCGCGAAACCGGTTTCCCGATCGTATTCATGTACGGTGAGAATGACTGGATGGACGTGGTGGGCGGCTTTGCGGCCGAGGAGAAGATCAAACAGCGCATTGCCAAGGCGCTGTTGCACGGCACCGAGGAGGAGAAGAAGCGTGAGAATGGCGCGGCCAAGGTGATCATTGTGCTGAAGGCGGGTCACCACTTATATCTCGACAACCCTGATGAGTTTAACGAGTATGTGATGAAGGAGCTTGAAGAGACCAGCAGGCATACGAAGGCGCAGCGGGCAAGGCAATAATTTGGTGTGTTTGAACGTGTCTGAAGTATCTGAGTTGTTGCATAAGATGGCGTTTTGGGGCTATGCACTGCATATCTGTTTGGGAATGAAGATGGTGTCGTCAGCGGCCGCTGACCAGGGTTAATTTTTACGCAGCGCAGATCCATTCAGGGGCTGAATCTTCCCTTCGGGGACATCAGATGGGAGCGAGATGTGATCATCTGCATGTTATATAGCGCGTCTTTCTTGGTTGCTTGATGGGCTAGATCTATAGATATTACCCACTGGTGTGGTTGACAAAGAACATTTCTATAACACTTCACTGGTTCATTGAATGGTCAGCATCGTCTTGTCCAAGCAACCACAGAACAGGACGAGCAGTTTGAGTCAGTCGATACTCGTGGGACAGCATGTGTTACCTCCAGATAGGTACCTAGACACACCATGAACTATCAATACCAGTCTTATTCGGCCAAGAAATACAATAGTGCTCAGCGGGTTAACAGGAACACAAGTGTATCATACCTATCATATAGGAGGAATCACGTATACACGGCGTCACATGAAGGAACAACAGAGTGAACAGAATGAGTTCGCAGTAGGACACAATCCCAACCAGAGCCGTCAAGACTCAGTGCTTTTCCCCGTCTATATATACTCCCTAGACATATTGGTAGGTAGATAACCACCGCATAGCTATATCCATCATAGACTCATCAACCTCACTTCTCGCCTCCGTCGAATTAACAGCTATTACACTAAATACTGCCACTGGCATGGTGCTTACTATATCCACCAACAAACAGCTTTAACACCTCCCTCCCATATAATTAAATCAGATACAAGCAAGTAAGCAAGTAAGCCTCAACTCCGTTTTCGAACAGAGACCCAAGAATAGGCAAGGGGAATAGCATGTGAGAGCTCCAAGCTAGATGAGGTTCAGTAGGTACTCATTATTTTGGCATTGGAGCCTTCGGGTCCGTCGAGTCCGTCATGTCCTCCCTGCTCTCGTGGAAGACACTTCTCCTCAGGGGACTTGTAGGCGACACGTTTGAGCCGTTTCGCACGGGGGCGAGTGGTTGTGCTGTGACGTAATCTGACGCTGGTCCTTGTGACGTCGCCGTCGCAGTAGGGGGGGAAACCGCCTCGGGAGATACGAGAGTATCGACTTGGGGAGTCGGCTCCTCTGCAACGGCCTCGGTCTCGGCGTTCCTGGGAGCCGAGGCGACAGAACTGACTGTGGTGTCGCTGATGGTGCGGAGGTGGACGCGGTCACGTTCGCTAATGTTGGAAACGCCGGAGGGAATGTAGCCTCGGATTGTGGAAGCGGTCGCGGCTGACTGCGGTACGGGACTGGCGGGGTCGGTGTTGGGCATTGCGGGGAGCTCGACGCTCATGTGTCGGGCTTGGACTGTACTGTTGCCAACGGAGGCGGATGAGGGTGCGACACTGGCATGGTCTGTTTGGTGAGTGCCTGACGAGGTGTACTGGGTGCTGGCGTTTAGAGAAGATGAGTGGTGTGTGGCGATGGCTTCGCCGAGGTGGGAGTAGCGGTTCATGACGTCGATGTGGGAGAGGCCTGTGTCGTGGAGCTCTGGGCGCGGAGAGGTGTCTGGAGATTCGGTGTTAGCATGTTTTTATGGGGCGAGAAGGAGGCAAAGGAATACATACCCATTAACTCGACGGGCGCCCTGATTTCCGTATTCATCATCTCGGCCATGGACTGCGGATGCGTTGCCGTCACACTCTCCAGATCTTCCGGGCTCGAGGGGGTCTCGTCCGAAGAGACCACGGTTCCCGCCTTGGTCTCGCTGTTTGTCTGGCCGCGCATCCAAGACATGATGCGATGGCCATTGGTATCTTCGGTCCCCGCCTCGCTTCTGCCACCGCGTGCCCGGAATAACTTACGCCGCCGGTAAAGAAGGATGAGAACGGCGATCATGGTGAGGAACATCAAGCCAAGAACGACGCCAAGTACAGGCGGGAGGAAGGAGGGGACGCCACCGCCACTGCTGCTCGTGTCACTGTTGCCGGGAGGCAGGTCTGGATTGGTGGTATTGGTCGTAGACGCAGCTTTATAGGGATAGTAGGCAACAATCTTAGTTGTGGGATACTTTTCACCGAAAACTGCGGCGAGATCGGTCGATGCCCATCCTGAGGGACTCGGCGTGGTTGCTGTAGCCCCTCCGGTCGGGGAGCCGCCAATCTTCTTGACCACCGCTTCCGGAATGGTGTACTTCGACCACTTCGATGGATCGTAGTTAGTCCGCCATGTTCCCGTCGTCAAATCCAACACCCGAATAGTCTCACGCAGACAGGTTAGGGAGCCGCCAGCCAGGGGCGGGTAGCCGCCAATGACAAGCATCTGATCGGGGTATGGCATGAAGCATTTGTGTCCAGCGCGGCCAGACGTTGTGCCCTCGGCGACCTTGACCCACGTGAAGGACGGAATCGACAGGACCCAGACGTCGTCGTTGAAAGGCTGCGTCTGGCTCAAACCCGAGTACCCCCCGTAGTAGTAGATGCTGAAGCTGGAGGAGTCCTGTGCTGGGGCAACCACGGCGCAGCCGCGTGTGAGCTGCCCCGGCCCACCAGTCGTGGGTTGGCGATGCCATTTCCCGCTAGCCACGTCGTATATGTCGATTGTTGACATGAAACCGGGACTGACCGCCTTGCTCTGTGGCTCGTTCGGAGACTTGCTGAGATATGAAGAGAAGTCGGGGTAGATGACGCCTCCCAAAGCCACGAGAATGCCCTGCTTGCCAACAGGGACCCACACGACCTCAGCGTTCGCCCGTCCTGGAATATCGGTCGGCAAGGTTTCGTTCTTCCATGTCTCCTGCAGTTGAGTTCCCATATCCAGTGTTATCAGGGTGTTCGAGACATTGGTTGCCGTGAGAGTCTCGTTGAAACCGGGCTCGTAGATAGGGCCAAATCCCTGGGCGCGCAACCCCGAGAAGTACCACGCCTTGTTTTCGGACGGCGCCGCAACAGCTGCTCCATAGGCCAAATAGCGAGTCATATCCTCTGGCAGATCGTCATTTACGAACCCGGGCAGAAAGCCATCTTTTTGAACACCGTACTGATACTTTTGATAGGCGAGCACGGTAGTTGCGGGTGGCGGCGAGAACTCCTTGGTCTCTCTTAATAGACCGCCATAGAGAAACCATTCTTCGTTATTTCCCAACATGGCGCCATCAACGTAGTTGGGAGCGATGTTCTTGGCTGCAGAACCGGCGCTGACTTTGGATACCGTCCCAAAGATTGCTGTCAAGTTGTCTGTCGTTGTGAACGGTCTGCTAAAATTAAGTGTATAAATAAGGCCGAGGGGATTGTCTATAGGCAACATCAACAACCAGGTCGTAAGTTCTGATCGAGCTCAGTACTCACGGTCGTTGGTGACAGACGCATAGCTGCCGTCGCTGAGACCAGGAAGCCACCACATCCTCCCACCGTCCATGTAGACGGTGTCTCGCACCACATGAGCTACAAATAATGTTAGATATGTCCCTAGATATGATGGTGACTCAAGAATGCCTGCCTCTTAATTGTTGCCACTGGCATATCGTGGTGTTGACTTGATTCTTTTCCCATGTTGCCTGACCGTTGGCGCCGGAGGCGTAGGCCGTCACAAGGGCCAATAGCCCAACGCCCGGTCCGAACATCGCGGAGGCGGTCCCGTGGGCCCGATATTGCGAGCCGAAGAAGAGGCTCACCACTCGCGATGACCGGATGAAATGGAAGACAACGATCAGACGGGGCGGCCCTCAAGGTCCCGTGTAACAGGGCCCGATGTGTGAGCGGTTAGCTCAAAGTCCCGTCGCAGCCAACGGTTGAGGCCCTGCCGTCACGGAAAGACGGGGCGGCCGTTCGGAAATCTGGCCCTGGCGGCGTGTTAGACGCGAAAATGAGCCATAGGCATCGAGACGGCGGAAAGGATGCAAGAAAGAAACCCCATTCTGATACGAAGACCATCACGAGGGATCTTCACATGCGGGAATCTCTCGCCCTCACACCTAATAATGGGCAGATCTTACCAAACCGCAGCTGCGTCTCAGCACCCCGCAGCAGCTCAAGCCAATCGCACGCGCTCCGCAGCCTTGGTTGGCTGCGCCGAGGTGAAAACGAGGGAGCCACGGCAGCAAAGCAGAGATTGGGACGAGAAGGCACGATATCGAATGCCTCCACAACAACCAAGCTACCAGTCTTGTTCTTGTGAAGTGCGAGTCCACTGGGGAGCACAGGCAGCAGTGGAACCGTCCCAAAGAAGCCGACACGATGGAGGGGAGTAGGAAGTCCGGCCGGGGATGGGTGCCGCGGTGGGTGGAACGGTGGATGCAAGTGCGATGGCTCCCCGATGCTGCTCTCAGCCCTTTGTTCGGTTTGGGAAGCTCGGAAGAAAGCAACACGAGCCTGCGCTGCAGTGGACAACGGCTGACAAGAGCAGAAGAGGTCGTGTGGCGAAGCCTTTCAGCGGGGGAAGAGGTATGGCGAGCATGGTTGGCTCAGTCCGCAGCCCGGCCCCAGACCATCCTGGTCGGCTCGGTCGCCTTATTGGTGAGCGGCTGACCAGATGGTTGCCGCAAGCAGGTCGCCAACCACCGACGTTGCGACCACCCATTTGTGTCATTGAAGCGAGCCGGCTCGCTGGGTGGACGAGGTCCCCCCGCGAGCTTTTTCTCAGCCTTGTGGATAGGGAAGGATGTGCCATTACCCGCAATCCAATTTATCCCATTAACTGGACCCGAGCAGGATCATCGTCGCCCGCCCTTCAACATGTTCCTTGGGAGCCGGCCGTGCTGTTATCGAAGATGCGTGGCGAGTAGAAATAAAAGTTCCCACCGCGAGGACAATTGCACGCTGAGCGGAATTGGGCTGTCTTTCGGCCCACACTCCCGCTCGCGGGCCAGGCCTTGTTTTTGCCAACTCCGATCTTGGCACGACAGTGGAGCACTTGCAACCCTGTCTCTAGTGTGCAGTAGCCTGCTGTACCTGTCTCTGTGTAATGATGCTGGGCAACATCGACGACAAGCCGAATACGATTGCGGCGGTCAAGAAGTAGAAAAGTGGAAGTAAAGAATCGAGGAATCGACTCGCCGCGCAACACACCGCGGCTCGGTCGGCCTGATGGTCGTCGTATTCTATGGTCCACCACGGTCGACAAATTCGTCGGTGCCGTTGTTTGTCACTGCAACTCTGCGCTGACCAGGGGACGTAACGTTGAGTTGAGGTTGCTGCCTTGCACCGAAGGCCGAGTCAGGTCGCCGTTTTGCTGCTAACAAAGAGCCTCAACATCGGGCATCTCCGTCCGCTCCATCCTCCCCGATGGTAATGAGAGCAATCTCATATTGACAGGCGTCAAAAGGGCACCAAAATCTGACAGCCTGCTTATCCATTGCCAAGTTGAAGGATTTGCCGTGCGGTGAATTGGTGAGGGCATTGCGGTTGTCAAGCCCAGGCCACAACAGGCAAGTGTAAGTGAGATCGTCCAATCAGCAGCCGCCAGCGTTACGCACTACGACACGGTCCAAGCTCCCCACACCCCGCCCTTGTCTATCGCTCGAGCACGGGCGGCGTTCCGTTTTTGCGCCCTCTCCGCTCCGCGATTGCCTGCATCACACATTGGCTTTTTGGCGTGGCGCTGAGGGCTTTCACCGTTGCCCCACAGATCGCACATTCACCAGCCACCACCACTGACAGTTGCCACGGCTCACGACAACTCCGACGGTCTGCATGCGGCGGGGTCCATTCCAAGCATTCACATGTCTGTCAAACAGTCAACCGGAACGAAGCACGAATGCTGCGAACTCTTGCGCACCATGGGTGGTCCGAGGGCATCGTCAGGTCGACCGTGTGGCTTGGGTTGGACTTTCACCAGCCTCACGTCCGATATGGAGGGTGGTTCCCCGCTTTCGCTGCGGAATGTCTCACTCGACTGATCCTGTTGGGTCGAGCACGTCTTCGCGGCCACAGCTGCAAGGTACCTATGCTTGACTCTCATTTCGCACATTGCATCCCGTTCCTGACTGTTGCCGCTGGCGCTCGTCAGCAATGACGCTCGTGGCTTCAGATCGAGAAAAGTTAATACTGAGGATTCAACGTAACGGAAAAAGGAGTCACGTATCGCGACAAGCGGTGTTGAGCTCCCACTAGCGATATAACCCTGAGGCTCTTCTCGCCTAGGTACTGCGTGGTCCTAGCTAACGATTGATCAGCGTCGCTAGGAATGTACTTTGTAGACAGCCTTGCTCCCGCGTCCCGGACCACTTGCTTAAACCAGGTTGCCGTTTGCATAAAGGTGTGGCTCATATATTGTGCTGCGTGGCCGACCGAGGGACTGGAGCACTGGCATCGATAAAAATACTCAGGCTATCGGTGCCCAAGTGAGGGGTCTTGTGGGCGGTCGTGCCGTCCGACGTGGAGTCCCCGGTGAAAAACATCAGCCCCCCGGACGGTGGCAGGCCTGGCCAGTCACATTCCAAGGGCCTTCCCCTCCTTGATCCCTGGACCCCTGGCCCTGGGCCTTTGTCATCGCCGCTACCAGAGCTGCCAGTCCAGGATGTCGTTGCTCAGCAGCGCTGCCCGCTGCAACGTCCGAGTCCACAATCAAAAGAACCCTTGGGAGCCGTCAGCTCCCCGTCAGCCAATTTGCTGCCCTGGGCGAGGTGCAGTCAACAAGGGAGAGAATGTTACGTACGGACCACTGTCGAATCCAACGACTCCCGTCATCGACCGCCCACCGTTTTGCCGTCCGAACTCTGAGGCTCCATCCCGGAACTATGCGGAGAAAAGAAGGCTGCGGACAGCGATAAGTCCTCACGCCGCTGTCAGTGATAACGACAACGGCAGTTTGGTGATCGCACTGCAGACGGCCAGCCACCGCGGCCGTGTTGAGAAGCGTTTGGACAATGCTATTGGGTTCCCGTTTTTTGGACAAAGCAAGCCGAGCGACGTGCGTCGGCGGGATTCGTGTCCCGCATGCACTTACACGCGGACAAGGATATCGCTGCTGTCGAGGCTGTCACAGTGCAGGACTCGTACCCCTGGTTGGCGAGTGTTGCCCTTCGACGATAGGTCGCTTCCACAAGCTAAGTGGTGTGGGCCTGGATCCCAAGGCCGGATGCAAAGAAGCCGCAAGCGTTCGCCAGTGCGACGCTTCTCGGAGCCCTCGTGTTGCTCGCGATTTTCTCCCTCCGCTTCTGTGTATTTTCTGCCTGTCTGCTGTCTGGTGGACCTAAGTGTGGTCTGCGGCCTCTGTGACTGTCAGCTCCAAGCCAATCTAGCATACAGCAAGCGTTGCCTTGCGATTGGTATCAAAAGACCGTTATTCCAAGTGCTAAGAGCCGGTCAGGGTGGACAAGGCGTGTGCTTGGTTGCCAAGATATCAGCCCCATTGGCCCATTTCCGCCTGCACCCGCTGCCTGTCCTGGATCAGCCTCCAGTCACACCCCTCCCTCCTCCACTTACAAGCTTCTGCTCGCCTTATATGGCCGGCAGCTACCTCCGCGGCACCCACACCTCTGCCTTCGCAACTCCAAGCCAACCTTCCTAGCACATCGCTCGTTCGCTGTTGCTCCCGACGTTCGCTCGACGACTGAAGACCTCTATCACATACTCGGGTATTCAGATCACCCCGTCTGTCTTGGTGTGAAGGACTCACAGCAACATGCTTCTCTCGAAGCTTGTCGGCACGGCTTGGGCGCTGTCCCTGGCGCAAATCGCCGTTGCTCAGCAGCCGCTCTACCCCAGGGCCAACGAGACCGAGACCGATACCGCCAAGGTTCAGACAGTACCATCGCCAGCACCGGACGCAGACGCAAACAAGAACTCTGGTTGCACCAAGACAGTGTGGGCAGGGACGACAACGGTATATGCGGGGACAAGCACCAAGTGGGCGGGCACAACGACGGTATATGCGGGGACAAGCACCAAGTGGGCGGGAACGACGACGGTCTGGGGGTCAGCATCTACTGTGACAGTCTGGGGGTCAGCATCTACGTGAGTTACACCAGTAAAGTCTCGAAGCCGATCACAAAGCTAACTCAGGGAAGAATCACCGTCACGGATACGGCTACAGCTACAGCTACAAATCATGTAACATCAGTTATTGTCAGCGGCACGACGGCAACCGACTGGGCCACGAAGACAGATGTAACCACAGACTGGGCGACCGTCACCAGCATAGAAACCTCTATCTGGCTCTCAGTGAGTCCGGTTCCCAGAAATGTTTTGATTCATGCTAACTTTGGTAGTCCTATCCGGTTACCAGGACCGTCAGCGCATGCTCCCCTGGGCCTTATGTCAAGCGAACTGAGGATTACGTCACGCCGATTAACTGTGTAATTAGCACAACTACGGAATGGTCGACCACAACAGAGTGGAGCACCTACGAGACCACGTACGTTGAGAGCTACACGGCAACTGAGACGGAGACCAACACGGAGACCGCAACCGAGACGGAAACTGCAACATCCATCACCACCGCGACAGACACAGAGACGGCGACTTCTATCACCACCGAAACTGATACAGAGACCGCAACTTCTATCACTACCGCGACTGATACAGAAACAGCAACTTCTATTACGACCGCGACTGACACGGAGACGACAACTTCTGTCACTACCGAGACCAGTGTGACTGTCAGCATCAGCGTGACTGTCAGCGTGAGTGAGACCACGACGACGACGACTTTCACTCCGGCTCCCGTCACAACATCCATATCCGGATCACTGACGACGATCACCGCGTCTCCGATTACGCTGACCAACACGATCACAAACACCGTCTCGACGACTCTGCCCGGTTCGGTAACGACTCTGCCTGGCACTACTGTGCTGAGCACCTTCACCTCAGTTTCTCCGCCAGTGACCACGACCTTTACGCAGGATGGAGTTACTGTCACCAGTGTTATTCCAGCTTCGACAATTACGCTCACGGCGACCACTTCGCTGCCCGGTCTTACCATCACCCTCCCGCCTGTGACGAACACCCTCGCGACGACGATAATCAGCACCGTGACCGTATGCCCGGCCCCGACCAACAGCGTCGGTCTCCCGCCGCCAGCAACCGCGAAGGACAGGACGTGGGGTTGTCTTCCAGGGTATGTCTGCAATGAGCCGAAGCCGGATACTTGCAATGTCTGGGAGGATTCGCCTGTGGACGACTACGTTTGCGATCCCAAATTCTGTGTGCCGTCTCCGAATTTCCCTGTCGTCGTCTGGCCTGAGAACCAAACCAGCTATTACCCCCCTACAGAGGGCTTCTTCAATCTTGCACCTCCCGCCTTCGGTCTCAGCTACGACATATTCGAGGCCGAGCTGGTCATCAAGGAGGTCAATGGTACTCTCACGACAATCACCACTGGCAACTTCGCATCCCAGACAACGATTACCCACTGGCCGCCAACGGAGACGCCTACCTCCTCGACAACGAGCTCTAGCACAACTACTGCCCATGGTGAGTGGAACAAGAGGTACGTCGCAGATACCTTTGGCTCGCGCCTCTCCAAGCGCGACGACACGATCGTCCCGGCCGTATGCTACGACATTTGCAACAACGCGTACCTCGAGGCTCAATCAGTCGGCAAGACCCCGGCGCTGTGCGATGCCCGATCGGCGTTCCGCAACTACTACGATGGTTGCCAGGCCTGCATTGGTGCCAACGCTGCTGACGTCAAGCTGGTGACCAAGTCGTACTTGGACCCCAAATTTGAGCAATTCCTCAGCTACTGCGCGTCGTCCCCAGCACAGTCGCAGGTCACCACCACGGCACCGCAAACACAGCAGACTGGCACGGCAACGGTCACGACCGCCACACAAGATACTGGCAACACAAACACGGCCCCCAGTGTAATCCAGACAACTACGACTACGCAGCCTACGACGCAGACAACTCAAACGACCCCGACAACTCAGACAACTCAGACGACGCAGACCGGCACCGGGACAACCACTGGTACCGACACTGGAACAACCACTGGCACTGGCACAACCACTAGTACAGGCACCGGCACATCCACTGGTACCGGTACAGGTACATCTACCGGTACAGGCACCGGTACTGGCACTGGCACTGGCACTACAACAACGGGGGCCACCGCCGGTCTAGGCGGTTCCTCCTCCAGTTTCACCACCAGCGGCACCAGCAGCGGCTCAGGCAGCGGTACCAGCAGCTCAGCAACCTCAGCCAGTTCCACCGTCGTGACCGCCGCCGCCGCCAGATTTGCCTCTCCGATGCACCCGTCGTCATCGCTGTCGGCACTCTTCGCGACCGTTTTTGCGGCTCTCTTCTTCATTTGAGGGGTTGTTTCAACCCCTGGGTATTTTTAATTTTTAATTCACGAGGGTCTCTTGGTATGCATGGCATTGGTTTATGGGTAAACGACATGCTTTTTACTTTTTTTGTTTCGTGGGTATTTTTCTCTCCCCACGAGATACACCCTCACCCCCCTCTATGGATGGATGGAGAGGAAACAGCGGGACGATTACGAAGTATCATAATAGATTATTTTAGTGTTTTTTGGATGTTTTTAATCTTGGGTTTCTTCTGGATAGATATGCGAGCGAGCGGAGGAGAATGGCTTTGGCTTTTGTTTTTTAGTGGTGGTTTTTTTTTTCCTCTCTGATACTGATACGTCATGTTACGATGAGGAAAAACCATGTCCGTCTGTCCTTACTTTTAGATTTTTTGAGATACCCACTCACGACCACTCCTTTGCATGGACGGAAAACAAACTTCACGGGAGCGGATGGGATGCGCAGGAGGGTTTTGCGGTTTCTGCAATTTGCGGAAAGGGGAAAGGAGGAGAGAGTTATTTGAGGGTGAGAGAAAAGGGGGACCTCACTACGGTGAATCCGGGACACAGGGTTCGATTGGGAATGGAATCAGCGGAATAGGCCAGGTAGGGGGGAACCAGAGCTGAGTTTGTTGCTTGGTTCAAGGGAGAGTCTGGAAAGGAATATAAGCGAGATTTGGCATTGGGCTTTCTGCGCGTCGCGCTCACTTTTATTATGACTGCTACGTGCTTGTATGCTAATACGTGGTGTGATATTGCTGACATGTAGTCATCATCTGATGTTGCGACGTTGGCGCTTGGGTTGGCAGGGAGGTCGTCGATCTCCACGTGGGTGTGCTCCCCGTGCGGCGGATGCATGAAGACCGTTGGGGGATGGCTGCGGCCGCGCCTCATGCACATCGGCGGCGGGTGAGATTCGCGGAATATGGGGTGCGGCGATGCAGGGGGATTGATCGATGTTGAAATGAGAGTTACTTGGCTTGAAAAGGGGTTGTGGTAACTTGCTCGTGGGTTGCCGTTTGGGTTCCCGTTTCTGAACTCCTCCGTTTGTAGTTCTCGGTTGTCAAGGCTGCATTTACTTACCTAGTACCGAGTTAGTAACTCGTAAAGAATTCCCACTCGATGGGGGCTTCCGACAGACATGTTCTCCGAGCTTACAATAGACAAGCTACCTTTCCCATTCGACTGGAGGTCCACATCCTTCCAGGCTTACACTGCATTTATACGATAAGAATAACGACCATCCCATATTCATAATAACTGTTGACATTCAATTCTTCGTTTCTTCACCATCTCCGCCTTGCTTCAGCTCTCACGGCCTTGTCGACTCTTAACCGCCGACACAACCCAACATGATAACCCCCCTCAGCTTCCAAACCGCCACATACAAGCTTGAGGCCCCGTCTGCTCTGCCCTCCCATAGATAAGCCATTGATGGCCAAAAAAGTGTCACAAAATAGGTCCAAACAATGGCCACGGTTCATCCCGAGCCGCCTCATTGGTGGTTTTCCGAGGGTTACTGAGGAGAATGTCTCTTTGCACCATGGCCTCCGTCTCACTTGTGCTTTTAAGAATGCGATAAGGCCTATGACAGCAAATTCCAGACCAGTCTGCGCCAGTTGGTGGTATGTATAGGATCATAGTGCGAAGAGACATTTAACATGTCACTTTGCAACTGGCTAAATGCTACCATTCTGTCGGGTCTGTCCGGACTTGCCCGTCCCATCACCACGCAGCATACCTGCTTGGGCCGACGGGAGTGATGGGAATTATGGTGTCGTATTCTGGGTCAGACTCTTCAGCTTACGAGGTTTTTGCTTGTCGGTACGCGCCGATGGTCATTCCTCCTCTTCGTGGTTCTCAGCCCGAGGTCGGGTCCTGTTTCTCTACTATACTTTCTTCTTGCATCGCCGCCCGTCTTCCAGCACAATTCTGCAGCTTTACAATGCTAGTGACGCTGCGACGAACACTCTGTCACTGTGCCGTTGCATCAACTCTTCTCCAACCATGTACAGGCGCATTTGGATTACATATAAACTTGACCAGCGAAGCTAACGAGGGCTACGCCGTTCAGACCTAACCTCGGCCATTGATTGCAACAAGGGACCGTCCATCATCACCACACAGCAAGACGCCAACAGTCTCACGGAATGCGCCAATACGCTCCAGGGAAATGTCATAATTGCCCCTTCGGCATCGGGTGACCTCAGCATTATGGGTCATAGCTCTATCAATGGCACTTTCATCGCCGAGAACGCGCCACTTTTGAAGCTGCTAGCTCTGCAACAGGCCGTTGACAATCCCGTGTTAAGGAACCTCTCGAGCCTCACACGATTTACACATCATGCCCCCGATCTCAACTCATTGGTCATACAAGACCTTCCAAACCTCGAGGTTGCCGATTTGTCCCCCATCAGCTTCTTCGGCACACTCAAGCTGGATAATTTGCCGCGACTGGCAACATTCCTAGTAGCGGAAGCTCCTGCCACCGTCACAGTGGACTTGACGATCCGGAATGTCGGCCTCAGCTCATTATCGGTAAGCAATCTCTTGTCTGCGGACAACGGAGGGCCATTTGCCGCCGTGGTTGAGGGGATCCCAAAAGCAGACAACATAAGCTTAGGATTTCTCCAGAGAGAATCTGTCTCAAATTACAGGGGATGGAAACCTGACGGTATTTTTCAGCTGCGATATATGCGTCACGACCGGAAAAGCTTGGAAGCCCAACGGGTATCCGTACACAAGCTTCTACCATGTCCCTAATCTGACCATATCTGGGATCTCCAACCTGACAAGAGACAGAATCTACCGCCCGGTGAACGAGCTGTCAATGGGTACTTTTCGCGCCGTCAACAACACGTTCAAGTCCCTCGACATCGGCTTCGAGGACTTGGAGAGCCTTCATATCATCGGGAACCCATACCTACGAGAGATTAAGTTCCGGTTTGAAGCACCTGATTACAACTGGTCTGACATTGCCATCTCGGGAAACCCACAACTGAGAATGAAGTCAGCCAAGCCTATGAAAGCTTCATGGATTACGATTATGGAGAATTTTATTACCCATACGCGGCAGACCACAAGCCCGCCTTCATTTGGCCGCGCCGAGACACGTCGTCCATGGTGTTTGAGGGGGCTTTCGATAACGCCTTCTTGTAAGTCCTTGTTGCCCCTATATTCCAATACTTGATTCGACCGGAGGGCGAACAGCCAACTGTCTGGAAAACGTTCATCGTCAACTTTACTCTGTCGAAGTCAGAGTTCAACTGCACCAAGTTGCATGACATGGGAAGAGAGGAGTACTTCAGGGGCGAATATGCATGCCAGGGGGAGACATTACCGGTGGAGGACCAGGCCGCTCGTGCTCTGAGCCTTCATGTTGGCATCTCTTTTCTTTCTATATTATTTGTCTTTCAGGTAACGGCGTGGCTTTGAGATACCAACGTGGAACTGGCACATACTAATACTCAATTATACCTGCGTAATATCCAATCGCCAACAGCATCTGATCCAATCATGCACATACCCTGAGCTAAGGAGGATTGTAGTGAATATCTCATCGTTACAAAGCTCGTGTTCCTCCTGAATATCTTGTTGAGGCGGTGACACTGGAGCTTCCCCTGAATGGTGTTCGCCTCCTCCATCCGGCAGACGGTCTCCCGAGGGGTCATGTATCTGGCGATCGGTGAGGAAAAGCGGCCAAGGCTATGGATCAGTCATTCGTTATTTCTGTCCCCCCTATTTAGACCTTCAAACGGCGCGAGTAACTAGCACGCTACTTCCTACTTCGTACACGCAGACTCTCCACAAACAGATCACCAACAAGCCTTAGCCTTGTGACTGCATCAAAGTCTCGCAATATATTATTATCTATCTCAGTATCCTGCATTCCGCCAGGCGGCTCCTCTCAAGACGACGGCGCCAAGCGCAATGACTCGAAACAAAAACAACACGGGGTATTTCTTCCTCTGCTCCTTCGCCTGCCTGGTATGCAATTTCACCTAAGCGATCTCCACAAGCCAATACACTCATCACCCTTAGGCGACGCTACCATCAATATAACCACTCATCATCTGAAGACCCATGGTCCGGCCCTTGGCAAGCCAGACGCCGAAGGACGGGAGCTTGAACGAGTTCATCCGGCCAGCACCCCTGCCACGGCCGACCGAGCAGGCAAGGATGTCGACGGGCAGCCCCTTTGCGACGATGGGCTCCTTGCTCGCGAGTGCAAGCTCAATGTTCTTGCCGACGGCGGCGGCCTGCTTCTGCGTGATCATGAAGCCGGCGCGGGGCTTGGAAACAACGTCACCAGCGGCCCACACACCGGTGGTGCCCTTGACGCGCAGGAACTCGTCGACGTCGACCAGCTTGTTCTCGGTGAGATACTTGGCGTTGACGTAGCCTGTGTTGGGGATGAGACCCATGGTCGGGAGGTACAGGTCGGTGGTCAGCGTCTCGCCGTTGGCCAGCACGACCTCGGTCTTGGACGGGTCGGCGGCAGAGGGGCGGGTCTCGCTGACGCGGGCGCCATACTTGACAGTTGCGTTGAGCTTCTTGAGCTCGTTGGCGGCTGCGGGCCCAACAATGTCGCCACCGAGCAGCTTGTCGGTGCTGCTGAGCAAAATGATCTCCTTGGTCTTTCCGAACTCGTAGGCAAGCTCACCAGCCACCTCGATACCGGTGCTACCCGCGCCAGCGACAACGATGTGGCTCGCGGCCTTGACCTTCTCCGTGGTCTGGTGCAGCAGGGCAACAGCCTCCTCGTAGCTACCCTCGGCCTTCCATGGGACGTTACCAGCGGTGTGCGACCCGGTGGCAACTACGAGCTGGTCGTACGAGAGGGTCTTGGAGTCGCCCGTTGCTGTGGTGATGCGGACGGACTTGGCATCGAAGTCGGCCTCCTCGGCGGTGCCGACAATAAACTCGTAGCTGGACTCGGGATATTGCTTCAGGGCACCCTCGATAGACTTGAAGATATCCTCATCTTTGAGAATACCAGGGACGATGGCGCGGACAGAGGCCAAGTTCCAGTAGAAGTGGCTGTTCTGTGCTGATGTCAGGTCACATGATCTGCACGTGCGCGCCGGGGCCCGAAGTGGCCCATGCGCATGATCTTTTCGGACATACCTTGGAAACAAGAATGACCTTCAGGTCCTTGACCTGTTTCTTGAGCAGAGCGTGGGCAACATGGAGTCCGGCGAAGGAGCCACCAAGAATTACGACGGTTGCGGGCATGGTTGCTGGTGTATGTGTGGGTTGGTTGACTGACTGGAGATGAGGCGCTGAATCGGAGTTGCGAAAGGTCTTGGTGGATGGAGGGAACCGTAACCAGACAACAGTTTGGGGGATGATAAGGTTTTAACTTTGCAACTTTTCACTGCAGGGTCTGGGATGGGCGAATGGATCGGCGAGACACGAGAGAGGAGTCCGGAAACTTTGTCAGGGCGACGACCGGGACGACAGGGAATTTGTTTTATAAGATGAGCTGAGACGATGCGCAGACCACTGGCGCAAAGCAGGAAGGCGGCCAATCAGAAGGCGTCATTCGGGGCAAGGAATGGGTGAGCACCGCTGGCGGCAGCTGCAGGACCCGATTAGCAGGTGGTAGCGTAGCGCCTGGGCCTATCCCTGGACCCACCTCCGGTCGGTCTTCCCCCACGAATTCGGCGCTGTTTGAGGGTGCCTGGGAACACAAACACTCCTCTTTGGCAATTTACTGCATGTCAAACGGACCGCTTGCTTACCCAGTTTATCGTGTGTTTAAACAACAATTGGTTGAGTCTCGTCAAAATGGTCGAGGCTCAAAAGTTGGATTTGTCAGATTAGTAAATGTCTGACGGTTCAGATCCGGCCAGGGACCGTGCCGAACTTTCTGCGCCAAGCCAGACGCGGCTGGGTCGATCGACGAACGGGAGCCGAAGCGGACGAGCGTTCGACCCGTCCAGCGCTCGATTATCTGGCAACCTCCCCGGCTTCTCGTCGGGAATGAGATTGCCTCGCCGGTATTTGTGTGACGCGTCACGAAGGTGCAAAGAGCTTCAGATGGGACAGCAACACGGTTAGGCCTGCAGGCTTTCGAAGGCACAGCTGCAGCCACAGCTAGTGACGGCAGAGTTATCGCCGACATGCCGACCACAAGGAGTGCTGCCTTGCCAGGACGCAGGGCCGCAGCACCAACCATCCCGAGTCGTGGGATCGCGAGGGCCAGTCCTTCTCAAAACCGCTGGGCCTGATAACCTCCTCCGATTTGAGGCTGCGGATTCTAGATGACTCGGGACCGAAAGTGATCTAAACTCAGACGCCCCCCGAAGTCCGAACCAACGATAGCCCACCTCTTTTGGATGCGGCGCGGCTTACCTCAGCTGGAAACGAAGCGGGTGGGTTTCAGGCCGTGATATCACGCCACAATATTGATTCGTTGATAGCTGGCGGCCAAGTCTCGCTTTTCATCATTGCTGCTGCGAGAGCTGTGAGGCTCTGAGCCACCACCGCTACGTTCGGCTGTTTTCTTGATGTGAGGCTGCTACTCCCAGAGTGCGCGGCGCGGGCGTGCCTGAAGCAAAGCCGTGGAGGGTCCACTGTCCGGTGGCTGGTGCCTCTAGCCTGCGGAGTAGCTCCCAAATAATCACTGCAGATGAGGAGCGAGACTTTTCCAGCTCTTTCGCACTCAACGTACACAGCGAGAGCGAGCATGGTCAATCGCGGGGATTGGGAAGGCTCCCGCCGCCCTGGAGTTAATGTCCCGAATCGCCGAGCAGCGCATACACCATCTACCTAGGCCTGCACACATTGCTAAAAGGTGAGGTCTAATCTGATCCCCTGTTCCACCCGGCATCTTGCGTTATGCAGTAATAGGTGTGTCGAAGGTGAGATGTACAACTCACATCAGCGTACGGAGCGAGGCGCATATGTAGGTGGTATCACCAAAGTTACCATCGAATTCTATGTGGTTGCAGCTCTAGAGACATTTAAATTAGCAAGCAGCAACATCCACATCCCGGAGCGGGCGATCCCGCCAGCCGGATGCCCACTCAACTCTAGTGTAGGTCCGCCCCGAAGGGCCGGGACGGACCTGGCTGGCCGCTCCGTAGCCTCCATATTGCCCAGCACGTGTCCGTCCGGCGCTGCTAGCAAGGTACGGACTACTTTCGGTACGTCCCTTCGTACCTTGCCTTGCCGAGGCGCCCCGGCGGAGCAAATGACGCTGACAGTCACAAGGGGTCGACCAAAAAGCTGGCTACCCCTCCTCCTGACCTACCCCGCCAAATACCCGCTTTTGCCTCTGCTCGCCCTCAACAAAGTGAACAGACAGCTCCCTCTCCCCCTCAACACTTGCCGATAGCATCACAGTACGGCCGGGAAGCTTTGCATATTGCAGTTCTAAACACAAACAGACAAACAAACACCCGCCCCTCCCAAACCCAAAAACCCAAACCCAACCCACCAAAATGGCTACCCCTCAGAGCGACGCCTTCAAGAAGGCCGTTGTCGACTCCAAGAAGCTCACCTCCAAGCCCAGCAACGACGACCTCCTCGAGATCTACGGTCCGTCTATACCCGCCCCTTGACGTGCACACGTCCCCCAGCTAACCACCACCTCACAGCCCTCTACAAGGTCGGCACCGGCGAGGATTTCGAGACTGCCCTCAAGCCCGGCACCTTTGACTTCAAGGCGAGCCCCCCTCCCCTCCCCCTCACCCCGCTCTATTCTCCGCCGCCATAGCCCGCAGCTAACACATGCCACCCCCAAAAATAGGCCAAGGCCAAGTACAACGCGTGGAAGGCCGTCGTCGAGGACGCCGTCTCCGCCCCGGACGCGCAGGAGAAGTACGTCGCCAAGATCGAAGAGATGAAGACAAAATACGGCTACGATGAGAACAAGCAGCCCGAGGCCGTTGGTGCCAACTAAACGGGGGTATTGTTTCTCGAGGAGCAGGAGGAGGTGAAAGAGTGGTGGTTACCGAGAGCAAGCAGGAGCGGGATGATTCACATATTCTGTTGTTTGTCTTAGCACTGCGAAGACTAAGGGACACAGGACCTTTCTGATCTACTACTGAATTGAGTTTGTCTGCTCATCATCGGAGAGGGTATCTCATCTGTGCTGCCAGACTTGGCCCTTCCAGTCTGTCTTGTCGTGGTTTACCGTAGCGACCCAGGGCACCTCCTGATTTCCATACGGCTGAAGTGGTAAGTTGTAGGGCATTCTCAAGCTTACGACCGAGCTCTCGCTGTCGCCCTCTTGGTCGTCGGGTAGCGTGTCTTCAAGGAAGGCTGCCGACATGACGGCGTCTTCTGCGTATAGTCCCGGCCAAACCAGAACGCCAAGCTCATACGATGCAATGCGTACTTCGCCAGTGTTTGCCCTCGCCTCTCCCCATGCCTGCTTGGATAGATTTGCGGAGGTGACTAACGCCCAGTCGATTGTCTTCTCTGACTTGCCCCCGTAGCGAATATACGTCTTGATATGTGGCGCTGCCCGCTTCCTACCGGCTTCCTTGACGACTACGCCATCTCCCAGCCCTGCAAAACTGGTCAATATCTCCAAGCTTAAGAGAAGCATAGTCAGAACTCAACCAACTTACCTTTACCATCCTCCGAATCATTCGCCCAGTGGCAGAATATCGGGTGTAAATACTGCAGCTGCTTCGCCTGTTGCGCCGACTGAATCTTTGTATGAATCGAGCCACCAGACCCGTATCCGTCCAGCGACTTCCTGATCTCATCCGGAGTCGGAAACAACACCTTGAAATCCGGCATCGGAGTCTGTCTGCTGCCGCGTAGGGCATCAAACAGCGTGTTCTTGAGCCAATTGTCTGTCGGCCCAAGAGTAGCAATAGAGGATATCTGAATCGCAATCTCTGCTTTCCCCGGGCGGACAGGGACCTCCTTGAGCGCTTGCTTCAGGGCTGGCCAGCCCCATCTTGTAGGGATGTCGTCTTCGTGTCTACCGGGGACGCTGCCGATCAGGGCGCCGCGTATGGCGGAGAAGTCGTACTTGGTGAGCTGGTCGATGATGGGCTTGCAGTCTTTCCTGCGGTTGTCGTAGGAGCGGAGGTAGTTCAGGAAGTCGATCTTGAACTTCTCTCCGCTCCCGATTCGCGGCTCGGTTTCCTCTGAGGGAGTTGATTTCCCTTGGGTGGTAGCAGTAGCGAGGAGGGGCAGCATCGGCGAGCGCCACACGGCCTGCGTCATGTTGGTCCAGTCCCGGACAATCATGTTGGCGGTGTGGATGACAATCTGAGCGGTATCATCGCGTCGTAAAAGGATCATCATCTTGGTGTGGTGCGTGCCGAACATCTCTGGCAGGTACGCCGAGTGAAGGACCACATTCTTGTGCTGGGACGCCTGGTTCTCGAGTTCCAGTCTGTTTGGATCTTCCTTCTTCCAGAAGCCATGGACAACGTGAATCTTGACGAAACTGCGCACATCTTGATCAAAAGCCGCCAGGAGAAAGTCAATATCGTGGAGATAGTTGAATTCCCAGCATTCGGCGATGAGAGGGTCGCCAAGGATGTCTTTCAGCGTGACAGTGTCACGGTTGAGCTCAGGCGGCAAGTCACAGATCCTCGTTAGCTGAAACGGGGACCTGAACCGCTGTTGGAGCGCGGAAGGGGACGGAGATGGGGCAGTGGGTCCTGCTTCGGGGACTCTGGCCTGATCATCCTCGTTTTTCGGCAGCTCAGCGAGACGGCGCTTTTTCATTGGGGGACTGATGGGATGCGTGAGAGTGAGAGGTGTCGCGCTTCGGGGCGATTCTTCAGCAATAGCGTTTTCCTGAGTCCGCTTGGCGCTCGCACCTGCGCGGCCCATCTTCTCTGGTTTATCGTTGTCACCCATCTGGTCGCCTGTTCTGGAGCTGAGGTTTATGTCTCGTAGCCAACATTTAGTTGGGGAGATAAACAGGTCGTTGCTAAGGATATATAACAGATCGGAAAAAACGGTGCTACAGGAGTCTGGTGCTGGCGTGCACTCTTTCTGGGAGGGACGATTTCTAGGACGCCCATATCTCTCGGCGTCGAATGTTTTGGATCGAACATTTGAAGGCACAATGACGGTTCAGAGATCCGCTGACTAATACAACTGCACGAACGACAACACGGCATGATCAGGTCAAAAAGTGGCTGACATTGGGGAACATACAGTAAACCCACTACAAATCAAAAGATCGAGCCTCCGGTCCCCGATGTATGTACTCTTACAGCTGCATTATCCATACTCCCTTCGCAAACTCCGGCAAGCAAAATCGAAACACTGCGCCAAACAGGCCAAAGTAGCCCAAGTGATCATATCAAGTCGTAAATGAGGTCCATTGCAGGTCCACCCCGCGCCTGCGCGCCTAATCACTCTCATCCATCGCAAATGCGTCCTCGCTCTCCGCATCCTGGCCGTCCAGTTCCATCGAGTCATCGTCGTCGATGACAATTGGCTTTGCCTTGGCTGCCGCAGCGCGTCCGGGCCTGGCTTTCGGCCTGACAACAGGGCTGGATGGCTCATCCATGAGGTCATCCTCCTCGTCGTCGCTCACAATCTTCCTGCTCTTGGCTTGCTTGGCCGCGTACGCCTTCGCCGCGGGGGAGAGCTGCACAGCCTTTGCCTTCGAGACTGCTACCTTCGCAGGGGCTTTCTTGGCGGCAGCTGCTTTGGGGGCAGGCGCGTCGTCCTTGGCTTTGCCCTTGGCCAAAGCCGGACGGCCGCGTGCCTTTTTCGCAGGAGCAGGCACCACACTCAACGGCGCTTTGGCCTTGGATGCCGCCGTTTGTGATGTTGCCCGAGCGGCCTGAACGGGCTTGCTTGTAACAGGAAGGTCGTCATCCGACAGGAAGTCGTCAATCTCGTCGGCCTTGACCGACTTACGGGGCGAAGACATGGCCAGCGCCTCGTAATTCGTGTCGTCATGGCTGTCGAAGTCAAGGTTGGCTTTTGACGCCTTGTGTTTCAGCTTAGGGAGAGCGACGTCGCCAGCCTCAGGCCTGGACATGGCAAACAAGCTAAGTCTGCCGTTATTCCCTGAAGCGGAGCCCCCGATGCCCTTGACCATAGCACCGACATCGCCGAGCATGTTACTAGCATCGCTCTCGGACTCAAGGTCATCGAGGTACGATGTTTTAGGCCTGGCCGCCACGGCTCGCTTTGTGGGCTTGACAGCGGCTTCCGAGGCAGATGCTGACGCGGATTCTGATATGTTGGGTACTGCCGTCGGCTTGCCCAGCTCCATAAAGTCCTCGTCTGACTCCATCTCAGAGTCATCATCAATGACGTATTTGCTTTTCGTGACCGCTGCGCGCTTGGCGCGAGCATTGGCGACGTCGCTGATGGAGGCTGGCGGCTGAGATTCTTCCTTGACCTCCTGCTTGACAGTAGGTTTCTTGCCGAGCAGAGCAAAATCATCATCAGAGAAGTCATCGACCACACCGTCGCCGCCGCCCAGCGTGGTAGCTGCAGGCTTGGGTTTGGCGGCTGCCTGGAATTTCTCAAGGAATCGTTGTTGAGACTTCACCTCAGTCTTGACCGGTTTATCCTGCTTGCTAGCTTTCTTGGTGGGGGCATATTCGTCGTCAGCCTTGGCCTTACGGCCCCTGCCAGTGCCGCCAGCGCCAATCTTCTTGGAAGCGCGACGACCCATCCTCTTGATGCCTGTCTGGATTTCTTCGTCCAGCTTGAGCTGAATCTCCCACTCCTCGGCAAAAGCATCAAGATCTTTGCACCAAAGATCCTTCTCGCTGAGGGCATCGAGTTCGTCATGCTCTGCTTTCTTGGCTGCGATCTGGTTCTTGAGTCTCTCCAGACGCTCGAGAGTCAGAGACCAGATGGGCATCTAACATCGCATTAGTACTAAAAGTGTTTGGCTGGCAGTTTGGTGATACATACACCAAGTAGGTAGTCGTAATCGTGGGCTCCTTGAGTAGTATCGTCCTCTTCGGGATCTTCATTTCCGTCGACAGGATCGTCATCCGACTTCGGCTTCTTTTCGTCGCTCTTTGGGGGGAAAGCCTCATACTTGCGGTCCCGCAGTTCCTGGACAAGAACTGGCTTCTTCTTCTTCGAAACTATAAGTTTGTTCTCGATGATTTCGGAGATGAAGCGATACTGGTTCTTCAGCTTGCGGTAGTCCGCGTGGTAGACTTTGAGCCAGTGTTCCTGCGACAGTTAGTAGTGAACAGGTCATCCTCAGGAGTGTATGGCACTACTAACCTTGCGCTTTGTGTACATGCCTATACGGTAGTGATAGTACTCTTCTAGAATCTCCTCTGGGTTCTCGTACTTGTGGATTCGGCCTTGGGTGTTGAAGGCAACTAGGTTAGTTGTTCCGATCGTCTTGGTCAGCTTGAATTTCTCGAGCAAGCCTTCGTCGAGAGCGGATTTCATGTGCTTCTCTTCCAGCTCGATGATGAAGTGGACTGTCTTGTGATCGTTGAACTCCTTGTAATCCTTGATGAACGAAGGTGTCTTCTCGCCACGGATGATATCTTCTAGTCTGGCCTTGAAGTCATCCGTCCACATGCGAACGGGTAATTCGCTGACAACGATCTCATTGGGATTGTGTTGGTCTTGGTACGCAACGCCATTGACTCTGAACCTGTTTGCGGATTCAAACTCAGGGTTGCCCTTCCAGCCGCGCCACCATGGAATCATGGGCTCAAAAGGCTTTTCCTCCGGGTCGTTGGGATCCAGTCGACCCATACGGCGCCTCAAGTTATTGACAATGGCCATGGGATGGTAGTTGGGGATCGACGTGCTCCAGCCCGTGCCAATACCATCAGCGCCGTTGACCAGAACCATTGGGAGGACTGGCGCATAGGTCTTGGGCTCGATCATGTTGCCATCGTCGAATTGAAATTCAAGATTCGGTTCGTCAAGTTTGGAGAATATACGCCGCGCGAACGGTGACAGACGGGTATGAATATAACGAGCGCTGGCAGCATCTGAGCCGCCGGAAAGGCGAGAACCAAAGTTACCGCTAGGTTCGAGGCAGTTGATATTGTTTGAGCCAACAAAGTTCTGCGCCAGACCGATAATTGTCTGCTGCAAAGATGTCTCACCGTGATGGTAGGCTGCTTGTTCTGAGATGTAACCAGCCAGCTCTACGACCTTTTGGTCGTTGACGAGATTCCTCTTGAAGGAGGCAAACATGACTTTGCGCTGACCCGGTTTCAGGCCATCGACCATGGATGGGATGGAACGCATGTTGTCGGCCATGCTGAAGAGAATGAGTTCTCTATTGACGAAGTCGTTGTAGGTGATCTGGTTTGCAGAGTGATCCAGGTATGTGCCAGGAACGAAATTACCCAGCCATTCCTTACGAGCATCGGCCTTCTTTTTGGAAAAGGCTAGCTCGAAGAGCTCGGCATCCTCCGCTGTCATTGTCGCAAACTCCTTGAGATGCAAATCCAAGTTGGTAAAGTAGACTTGGGCGTCCTCGTTGGTAGAACTACCCAATCCCTTCAAGTACTTGTACTTCCATCTGCGAAGCTCATTCTCGTGTGCTTGTTTCCATTCTTCGTACTGCGGCAAGTTGAAGAAGGCCCTGAGCCGCTGAGGCTTCTTGGGGTTCGTGCCCTGCCACACCTTGACCACGGGTGTGATGAACTCCTGAAAGAAGTTGGGAATCCGCAGAAGCGAGGGGAACTGCACCTGGAGAAAGTTGATGAGAAGACCCTTGATATGACTACCGTCAAGATCCTGATCTGCCATGATCATCAAATGGCCGTACCGAAGGCCTCTGGTGTCAGTGTAGACCTGCTTGTGCTTCAGTCCCAGGAACTTCTTGATGTTCTCAATTTCCTTGTTCTTCATGATTTGGTCGAGTGAAGCGTCACGGACGTTGAGCATTTTTCCACGAAGAGGAAAGACACCAATGCGGTCGGGATCCAGAATGGCACGACCAGCCACAGCGAGAGCTCTGGCCGAGTCACCTTCTGTCAGAATGAGAGTGCATTCGTGACCGTGTCTTGTTCCCGCCAAATTGGCATCGACAAGCTTCTCATTACTGATACGAGCACGCTTGGTTCCATCGGACTTGGCCAGCATCTTGTCGGCCTTCTTGTCGGCAAAGTGCATGATGTTCTCAATCGCCTCCGACGACTTGATCTTCTTGAGAAAAGTGTCACTGAGAACACATTTGCTTCCAAACTGGCTTTGCTTTGTGGTCAATTGCTCCTTGGTCTGCGAACTGAAGGCTGGATTCTCAATAAGGCAGTTGACAAAGATGAAGATGTGGTTGCGGAAGTGCGATGGTTTCAGGCCGTGGCCCTTTTTCTTCTTGTTGAGCTCCTTGCATAGGGCGTCACAGATTTGATCCGCGATGTAGTTGACGTGGGTACCGCCCGATGTTGTAGCAATGTTGTTGACAAACGAGACCTGCTGGAATGAGCCGTCGGAGACAGTGAAGCCGACTTGCCAGGTTTTGTCACCACTCCTTTGAGTATCAAACTCAACTTTTGCGGCGGCCGGCTTGCTATCTTCCCCTTCGGCGACGTCACCACGCTCTTTGGCAATGGACTTGGCATAAAGCTCACAGTACTTGTTGAACCCGAGCTTGATGAGCTCGCCGTTCAAATGAACCTTGATCCCCGTGACAGTGCCGGCCATGTCATAAATTCGGCGGTAGATGAGTGCCTCGAGATCGTCATCGATGCCGTCCTCCATGCCAAACTTCTTGTAGTCGGGCAAAAAGGTCACGCGCACAAAGGGGGCGGTTTTGTTGCTGGTGATTTTCGCCTTCTCTCTGTTGCCCATGTTGTTCGTCCAGGTCTGCTTGTACCGCTTGCCATTGTCCTGGTCCTGCAGCTCAATCGTGAACTTGGTGCTGAAGATGTTGGTAAGCTTAGCACCGTAGCCGTTACGACCACCGACTGTTTTCTTTTCGTCGTCGTCGAAGTTGGAACCGGCGAGGAGGTGACCAAAAATGAGCTCCGGAATATAGCACCCTTCCTTGGCATGCATCTCAACGGGAATACCCTTGCCATTGTTCTCGACCGAAATTTCACCAGTCGCGCGGTCCACTGTGACCTTGAGATAAGTCATGGGAGGGTTTGACTTGCGCTGGCTGTTGTCTGCAGCGTTGACGAGAATTTCGTCGAAGATCTTGTAGAGACCAGGGACGTAGGAGATCTTTCGGTATTCCATCAAGCCTTCGGTCTTGTTGAATACCCACATCTTGTCCTCCTGACGTTCGACAGAGCCAATATAGGTATCGGGACGCTTGATGATGTGTTCAATTTGCGTCAGCTTCTGGTAGGTCTCTGTCGCCGTCTTGCTCTTCTTCGGTTTCGAAGGGCCATCAGTCGCCATGCTGTCGTTCTCAATCTCGGTAAGAGGCTTGCCGCTAGACTTCTTTGCCGGCGCCGTCTTCTGCTTCTTAGCGCTTGGAGGGGTGTGGGAGAGAATGCTAGTGCCGTCGTCTGCCATCTCGTCGTCTTGATCTTCGTCTTCGCTCTCCGACTTAGCCCGCTTCTTAGAAGTCACCTTCGATGTGAGCGTTGTCTGAACCATCTTTTTTGCTGTCGCAGCCTTTTTGGGGGCGGCCCTTGGCTTCGCCGGCGCCTTTGCTGTTGCCTTTGCGGGTGCCTTCGCCTTAGGTTTCTAGACGTGAACTTGTTAGACTCAATTGGGCAGAGGAGGCGCGTCACTGTTGGGAGCAGGCGCGCCCAACGGTGGCGACGAGTAGAGACACCATTATTGGTGAGACCGTTGCTGAACAGAACGAACGTACCACCACTGGAGAATATCCTTCGGACTCATCTTGGACGTCGAAAACCGATTCGACATCAGAATCCATGATGGCGGGTGGTTGGGAACAAGTTCCACGAAGATCGGTTGGGTGGTCTTATGTGCAGGCAAGTTGGACGAGTCGACGGCGAAAAATGGGGGGTATCTTCCAAGGCAACAAAAGCCTTCTTTCAGCGCGCCGGCGGGCGAAAGAATCAAAAAACGAGTGCAACCACCAAGTCGACTCGGCCTGCGTCGATATGGAAAGCCAAAACAGCAGGCACCAGAGGGAATGAGAAGGGCGCTGCCGTTGTTATTGTTGTGATGTTGGCGGGGTGTTGTCGAATGTAAACAACAACTTCGTGGGTTGTCCGAATTGGAGGGAGGGAACGTTGGCCAAAATTGCTGCAGACCGCGTTCTTGGCGCGACTCGAGACGCGAAGCCTGTTGGTGCCTGAGGCAACCAAAACAAGCCACCAGCGCGCTTTCCGTTTTGTTTGCAGGGGTGACAGATGATCTGCAGGGCCCACTCTGGCGCCAAGAAGCCACTTGAACTGCATGTCTCTGATTGCATCACGACTTCAACACTTCTTGAAGAGAACCACAATCGAGAGCACCTTGGTCAAGCGGCAAGACCTACAGTAAAACCCTGCAAAATGGTGCTCTGGGCATAACCAACGCAGTGCAATAAAAGCTTCGGTTGAAAGAGCCATTCACTCTGCCTCACCGGTGCGAGCATCCCAAAACCAAACCCTCAAACGGCCTCCAAAACCGCTCCTTGTCGCCGGGTGGTGGGACCGTCGCCGTTCTAGCCATGACTGGCAACAACTACATCGACTTTCCAAACTTTGAGATGCTAGCCTATCCCCGTTGACACATGCCACCGTGTTGCTGTCTTGCAGGGCCTCCCTGTTGGATATCGTATTCCATGCTCTTCAAGGCCTGTTTGCACTGAACTTTTCCTCTCTACAGTCTTCCTCTATCGGGTCCTCCAACTCCCATCTTTGACTCTGTCAGGTATTTCTTACGGCATCATTCGGCGAGGTTAGCGGCTTTCCATTCCGGGTCATAATATTCGAATTCCACGGTGAGCGCACAAGTTTGAGTGGTGTCCATTCAAAGCGTTCACCAAGCTCAACATAAGATCACGAGAACTGCTCTTTTTGTCGGCGGCAACCTAGTAACGACTCTACGAATGGAAATGGGATATTACCTCCTGAGTAAGGATAAATCTACGGAACAAGATATTGTACCTTGGTATCAATGACGCTTGGTTGTGTAAACCGTCTACGATTGGCTTGATGACGTGTTGGTGTCGACGTCGTCCAATACCCGCAAAATAAATAGAGGGTGTTCTTCGGGAGAGCTTATGCACCACTAGTGTGGTCGTGGTAAGATTGGGATTTCATGGAGTTCATCAGCTTTGCAAAGGCCGTGCCAACATTGCGTCCTGCCTTTGGTAGCCTGAATGAGCCTTCCAAGGTTGGGACCGGTGGCTCATCTCCCCCTGACAATGGAAGCTTTCCACCGTGGCATGTAACCATTGGTCTCCGCTGTCGCCTGCAGTAATCCTCCCATGGGTTACTATCTAACAGCTTCGACCCATCTTGTCAGGAAAGAGCAACCAGAGTTCAAACCACTCATTCCCTCCTGGGCTTGGCTCGTTTTATTTCGGTGGTTTGTGCCTTCCGAAGAGGATGACTTGTCACCCGTCGGGCACTGTTGCACCCGAAAAGAACTCAGGTCGGACTTTTTATGGCACTTGGGCCTCTCGGGCGGTTGGCCTGTCGAGTGTCTCGTGTGTCGGTGGCCATCCTGAGCAATGAGCT
>Ga0247780_1000424_pt1 | contig 40331 bp, 21 predicted proteins | sample UWRJL079202R5_FD_179927 | JGI IMG/M metagenome (GOLD analysis project Ga0247780, IMG submission 179927) | Plant litter microbial communities from Arlington Agricultural Research Station in Wisconsin, United States - UWRJ-L079-202R-5 | ecosystem: Environmental > Terrestrial > Plant litter >...
GGCAGCGGTCCGGAGAGTAATTTTCCAGCCAAGAGGGTCGTTTCAGTTTCACCGGCGCAGGATATGGTCTCGCAATACAACGTAACATGCAGTGAGGCACTCCCCAAACCAAGCTTCCGGCGGGGTTTGTGATGTTACATTGCTGAGAGCGCGGTCAGCACCGGAGGGACCCCATTCCGTCTGCTACCTGTAGGGTAGCAAACATGTCACATGGCTGACTAATTCCCAAAACACCATCTACAACTGCCTATTTTTCCAGTTATAATCCTACCAACGGGTAGTAACGCGTGCTTACATTTTATTCTGCTAGTATTTACATAATAACCGCGGTTGGTGAGCTTTTGCTTACAATGGATTGGAGCTTCCGCTTCGATGTGGCCGCCGGTTGTCTGGAGTTGAGCCACAGCTGGTTCTGCAATAACGAGAACCCTTCAACACCGCCTATTCCTTCCTTGTTCATATTGTTTTTTTATATTCTTCATGCTCATCAATTGATCCAAAATCCAAAATTCATTAAAATAAGATCCTCTTTAATGGGACGTGGTCTGGCTATGTCAAGAGGCTTATGTTTTATACTAAAGTTACCCTCAGATGTTTCCGTATTTGTGCGCGACCTTAAGCCGCTCCTGAGTTAGGGTGAGTAATGGGTGAGCCTAGCCTGCACAGCTGGCTTGCTTCATTTTGGAACCTTAGCTATAGTTATTACTTGGAGAATCTGGTAAGCTCCTTAGTTTATGCTAACTATCTTATAAGGTGTGGCCGCGTTAGCGGTGACGTTAATCGTAAAATAGAACTCTGCTGGTAAGTATTGCAGGCTGGGCCTTTAACTGTATGTTGTGAGGTTAGGTATGGAAAAGGGTTAAGAGAGGAATCTTCTTGATTCTGGTCTGCTGTTAATTTACAGCTTTAAGTATCTTATTGCTCTCCTAAAGAATGATTTCCTCATCATATACTATGAAGTAATTTAAGCTATTGAAGGCTGCTGTCTAATACCTTGTTGCATAAGAAAGATTGAATGATATAAGCGGTAATGTTAGAAATCAGAGCGCTTGACTGCCAGTAAGCCTAAGCTACCATCACAACATTAAAGTGATCTTATAAGTGGATTTATAGGAATATGTTCTATGGCATGCCTAACGGAAAAAACACATAATTTGTTACGACTTGCACCTAATAAGGAGTTAAGCCTAAATCGTAGGTTTATATCACATCGTAAAGTAAGGTAAACACTTGGTTGTTAGTAATACAGTGATTAAATGTTAAAGTGAGGCCTTACAAAGGGGGAGTTACTGTTGCTTAAAACGCTCTGTATATACAGATTGCCGAGAGCCGCAAAGCCATTGCTCAAGCCGACAGCGTTCATTGTTTGACGATGCTCGCGTTTGTCTTTGTCCCGTTCACATACGTAGCGAACATCCTCAGTGCCAACTTTCTGGATATGGCCGATAGCAGGACGGCAAAGAACTTTGCTATATTCTCCACGCTGACAACGGCCGCCACGATTTTGGCTGCCCTCGTCCTCGGACGCCTCCTCCCATTCGTAGTCCGTTGGCTTGATCCCATGAGATTGCATGTGTACGGCGCCTGACGTTGGCCGCCGAATTTGAAAGAACTACGGGCTCGGTGTTCAGGGGCATCTTCTTCGGGAAACAGTACAATTGGGAATCTTGGAACCTCACCGACCGGTCAGCGAATCGGGTCAAACTCCCTTTTGCGATGCTTATCTGGGGAGGCTGCGGCTACGACAGGCTTGGAGGAATTGTGTTGCCAGAAGGGGAACTCAGGCAAGAATCATGGTGCCGGAGCATACGAGCGCGTGTTGCTGCCGTGCGCAACACACACACAGGTCACGATTGCGGTTTGGAGTAGAGCGAAGCTTCAGTTTCGAAAATATGGCATCGTATTCAGCGTGAAGAAGTCCGGCTCTTTTGCGATTATTATCCGTTATAGGCAAGCCAATGGTGGAAGTCGTGGCCATGGGCGCCTCGGCTATTTCTGCAGCGCATTTGCCGAGGTCAAGACGAGTTCTGCTGCGAGCTGAAAGCAGGCCCGTCTTGATCGGTACACCTGACGAAATTCCGCGTCATTTCTAATCTAAAGCAGCAGCAATACGACCCAATCGTCGACCTCCCCCACCAACCTGGCATGTCAGACACTTTAATTCCTCAGATCGGACGAAGAAGCACGCCACGGCAATTAAGGGAATAAGAGACGCTTGGCATCGTGACAGCCAGCGATTGGCTCGCGAACGTTGCAACTCTGAGTCTCAAGATGGTTACGCGACAATCTCCCTACGCTACACCGCTGCCACTATCATTCCACTCTCAGACATGATATAAGACAACTCTCTCACCTGCTATATTCTTTCTCACCCAGCGGTTATAGCGTCAACTTTCTCAGACTCAACACCAGATTGTCCACCATGGTACGATCATCTATTCTTGCAGCTTCGCTCGTAGCTGGCATCAACGGCGCCTTGGCCGTGCTTCAAACATGCGGCCCGGCCCAGTATGACCCAGACCAAGTGAGTTTCAGTTCCGCTGACCTACTTCACAGCACGAACTAACATCCCCAGTACGTCTGCTGGTCCAACCAATTCCTCTGCCCCATTAAAGCCGGCGAACCTTTCTCCTACTGCGCCGGCGCCTGCTACTCCAAATTCATGTACACCTGCTCCCCGCAAACCAACACCCTCGCCCTCCTCCCTTCCCTTCCCAACAACACGCCCTTCAAACTCAGCGTCTCCAACCCGGCCATCCCTCTCCTCCACGGCCTCTCCATCAACGCCGCAAGCCTCCACTGGAATATCGGCGGGAATACCTGGAGCTACTGCCCCGTCGCTCAAGTCGGCGCCGCCTGTCCCAAAGGAGACGCCACCTCCATGGTCATCTACGACGACCGCGTCGCCATGAACACCATGGTGCCCGGCGGCCAGCAGGCGTATCTTGGCCCGGATTCGTACATGGCGTACACGCAAGCGCACTCGGCGTATATCCCGCCGGGGAGCAAGGTGACTGGGTTTGCGGCGTATGAGGGCGGTGGCTTTGTCAATTTGAACAGCGGCGGTTGGGGATGGGTGGCGTGTCCGCCGAGAGCGTCGGGCGGGGGTGGAGGTTCGTGGGGCCTTGTTGCGAGGAATGAGAGTACGGCAGGGGCGTTGGAGACGGCGGGGTGTAAGGAGGTGAATTTGAAGGTGGAGAGGTGGGAGAGACAGGAGTATGGGGCTTGGCAGTATACCTAATCGACAGAGAGAAGAGGGGAAACGGGTTCGTAAAGAGTGTTTGGTTAGGGGCGTTGGCGTAAGGGCATTTTTTGGCAATAAGGCTATGAGTTTAAGGATCAGATGTAGCGTTTATGTATGAAGAAAATGTATTGGAAGACAGAAATCAAGGGGATGGTAGCAATACCTAACGGCAAAATCAGACATTTGCTGAACAGCTCAAAGTCTATGCAAGTCCAGAATCTTCTGATAAACTTCAACTTCTCCTTGTACCAGCCGTTCGAACACATCTTTCTTTTATGAAAGCGACTGACTGCAATATAAGGTTGACTGTTGTGACACAAAAGCCAGAAAGTCATGATCCCGTAGATAAAAGCAAAAGGGAAATGTAAAGCACTGCGCATAAAGTAAGAAGACAGCTAACAACCTAGATCTCTTGTTCTCCGCTTCTCTGTGGTGTATCTTAGCTTAAAGATGTTACAGTGGTCAGATTTACATACTTTGTAAATGGAAAATAAGCATGGAGACGTAATAAGGATGTAAAATTAGATTTTATGTAACTTTGGGGGAAAGGGAAGAGGAGCGAAAAGGAGGTGGGATGTGGTTATAGTTTTGGGCCACCCATGTCTCAAAAAATGAGATCTCGCGACAAGTTGCCGTTTAAACTGCAGTGTACGGCCTACTTATTTTAACTATGTTTAGCAGTTTCTCTGGGTCATTTCCTAAGTAGCGCCTGAGTAACACCTGAGCCAGGTGGCTAGGGGTGGCGCAGGTAACTGGGGGTTGGTGAGTCTCCCTGCTTCCCTCCCTGCAGGATTACAAAATCGCCGTCTTGCCATTCAAATTGTTGAGAGGCTATACCGGCCTGATTTCCACCTTTGCAAGGTCGCTTTTAAGGTGTTACGGGCCCACATTTGCTTACTTTGCCTCGATCATGGTTAATAAAAGGCATCCATCTCCCTGCCAAATAACGGATAGCCGCACTTAATAGCTTCGCCCGGAAAGATATCAGAAGGGCAAAACTCGCGTTTGGAGAATGACGTGGCTAAGTCGATCGAACGAGAACGAAACTTACTAGCAATATTTGTAAGAGTGTGGGGCGATACCACTGAGGGCGTCGATATGGTGTTGCACATCCGGACCCCTGTTGGTGAGTTCTGTAGCGAGGCGAATGGATCAAGCGAGAAAGGTTGAGGCTGTCAGAATTTTGATCAGGAGCCGACGAGCAGCCAGCGTCAACCGCTGATACCATCCAGAGTTTGGCAGACATGCAGGTCTCAGCGCATACAGCTGTGTTAGCTCAAACGTGTTTGCGTGGGAAAAGAGGCGAAAGAAGGTACAGTGTTGTCTTCGAGATTACGCACGTGTGGATTTCTATCCGTCCTAAACCTCATTACATCGCATCTAAATCTTTGTTATTGACCATTTCGCAACCGCGAATCTGTACTATGGAGGCTTGTGCTCCCCCAGACCTACATATCGAAACACCAACAATTGCGCAACCAAGTTCCTGATAACTAAATCCGTCGCTGGAAAAGCCAGGAATATTCTACTACTCAGCCCTCCGCTTCACACCCGCCACGACGTTCGTAGGCCGCATCGAGTTTCCAGCATTCGCTCCAGCACCCAACATAGCCGGCGGCGCACGCCGAGCTCGGGCTTGAGCACCGACACGGATGTCGCGCATGCTCATAATTCTCTCATAGTCCTCCCCCAGGAGAATCATCAGACTCTCGTGATGAAATTTACTAAACTCGTCCCGCGCCTGAGTGTACCGATCTGTCCACTCCCTTTTAGTCTTTGCCCCCATGTCCGTCATCTTCTTCACGACGAGCTCCCAGCGGTTCCCAACGCGGTTTGTGTGGCACGAGAAACCAATTTTCGATGTTGGCGCGTAGCCCAGCCGGGATTCCACGTGCTTACGCCTGTCCTTGTTGGCAAAGAAGTGCCATACCCTTTCGCCTGAAGCGAGGAAGCGGTTCAGATCCGCGCAGTCCGCGCAGTCTGCGCAGCTGTAGGGCGCAGGGCCCTGGCCGCTGTAGTCCTCTGCACCACTGGGTTCCATGCCCACTCCCTTGTCAAGGTATGCTTCGAGAATGGAACACGCGAGTTCATGATAACGCGGCGTAGAAAGGGGAACGTTGGTCGCGTTGAGATTGTAGATCAGCTCGCGCACAAAGGGGACCCACAAACATCGGAGCTCCACAGGGGGTGCATCGATAATCGTAGCGGCAAGTTTGAGCGAGAAAAGTCTTGCCAGGTCATCCCAGTCAAGCTGGATGCAGCGGGTTAGGCAGTCAGCCAAAACGGCGGGGCCGATGAACATCTCAGGTTTGGTGTGTAGCCCATCCCGGGTAAAAGCAAGAAATTGGGGTTGGGCACAGCCGAGGGACTTCAAAGCGTTATATTCCGCCTCAGTGCCCTCCTTGGTGCGAAGTTTGGTGACGACCAGGGCATCTAGCACAGACTTGAGCAGTGGCTTGCAAAGCTGAAGCGTTATGGTCTTGTCGAAGAAGCTCTCGGTAGTTGCGAAGTAGATCATTTGCATCAGGGCCTCCAGGGCAAATGGCGTTAGCGAGGCCTGCTGTTGAATGACCGGAACCAGGCTACACCTGAGGTCAGCACTCCAACATATTACGACCAGGAGGGCTTGTCTTGCCTGATCTTTAGATATTCGATATCGCGATATTCCTTCACCATGCTTACGATGGCGCTCCCACTCGCTGACACAACTTTCGGCCCCGAACAGACGGCTAGAGCCGCGGGAACGACTTCGTTGGCTGCCCACTCCCCTATCTGAGGGATATGAGTCGGGTCGCTCGGCAGCCCGAGCGCCCTTAACATTTGCATCTGATCCGCCACCGGACGAAGGGAGAGATTGCGAAGAAGACTAAGTGGACAATGTCAGAAACAAGTTGGTCTCATACCCAATGAACACCCACCTATCTTTAACTTGACTGAAGTCAAAGGAGTCTCCGTTTGCTGCCTCCTTAACCAGCGTAAACAGCTGTGAACCGGCCCCAGTTTTAAACCAACCCAAGGCCTTGCAAAATAGCTTGTATTCCCGATGCCTCAGGATGGTTTCCACGAATTGAAGTGCAATGTCGATATCCAAGGTCGGATTGTACGCAATCTGGGAGTAACGACCCCAAGAATCGTCTAATTCCCAGGCAAAGCGCGCAAGGTGACGGACCATCCGCATAGCTGCATCGCGAGCCTTGGAGTCGGAGCATTTTGCCAGATACTGCGGCAAAAGGGTCTCTGCAGCGGTACCAGTGATTCCTTTGGTGAGAAACTGGTCAACGTCGTCATTGGGAACGAGGACGGCGATCTGTGGCATATGGTAAGTCAAAGGTCCGCAGCCGGAGGTTGCAGGGGAAACAAACCGCTATTCGATACCAGTGCGTTGCTGAAACACCCTTTTCAAACCAAAGATTAGCAATGATTAGCTCCGCTCAGAGACACAACGTCGGCTTTACACTTGCCTCGTTGCCTGTGAAGCCCGAATAATCTGTCTCTTCCCGTTCTGCCCTTTTGAAGGGGTTAACATGATGCTGGATCAGCCTCTCTTCCAGCTCGCCTTCATTGAGGATCAGACCCTGACGCACGGTGCGTCCATCCGCGGCGATAAGCCGCTTGATCGAGATCTGGGTGTCGATAATGTCAACAAATGGATGCCAGTCCTCATCTTCTTCTTCGTCCCCATCAGTATTGCGGCCACTGTTGGAGGAATTAGCGTCCTCATCCTCATCCTCATCCTCGTCTTCGTCCTCTTCGTCATCATCGTCATCGTATCCCCATCCTCTGCGCCGGTAGTACGGGTCCTCATACATGTCCTCGCAGCCTCCCTGGACCTCTTTCTCCAAGAGACCGAAAAATAATGAGACGTTTTGTTTATCGCACGCTTCTTTTAAATATTGCATCCGGTAAACGTCAGCACCTTTTAATGCGCTGAGCGAGAGATTGGCCTCGGTGTAGGTGTGATCCAGAAGGGAGTACAAGTGATCAGTGTCGCAATCACCGTTGTCGCCGTCTCGAGAATCTAGCCATGCACTTAAGGCCTTCTGTACCCCATCCAGTGCTGGTGCACCGAGGGCAGCGTTAAGAGCGGCGGAGGGCCGGTTGAGGGGTTGCGAGATTGCGAGGTTGTATGTCAGAACCCAACGGATACCGGAGGTCACGGGTAGGACTTCATGGGAGACATCTGAGAACCAGCACGCCACGGACGGTTGGGCTTCTGAAGTCTTGAAGACCTTGGTGGCATCGCGATGCTTAAGAACGAGGTCGCCACCTTCGTGCTTTGAGGGAAGACAGACGACAAGTGTTCCGAACATCCCTGGAATCTTCTCGGTACTGTGCCTGTATGTTAGCATTTTGAAATGCAAGCAGGCCGGACCAGCACGTACTCGGTGTGGGCTTTGAACATGGCGCCCTTCTCGTAAATCAACATCTTGTACAGTTCGGCCTTCACGGGGGCCATGATGCCCAACTGCCGGGCAACCCACTTGCAGGCATCGTCAATTGTGGACGCCCACTCCGGGCTTAGCTCCAGCTGAGACGCATCCAACTCCCACGTGTTACGGACCGATATGTCGATAAACGTTTCGCTACCTTTGCCATAGGGAGCCTGGCGTGCCTTCTCGATCAGTTGTCGCGCTGCTGCTTCCTGCAGGGGAAATCCTGCAATGTTGCCGACATCCTTGACCAAAATTGGCTTCATGCTTGTCACGCTGAGCTTGCGGAACGCTGCAAAGCTCCCGACGGCTTGGATGGCCTCCAACGCTTGGTGCAGTCTCTCCCTGATTGCCTGGTCCATATTGACGGTTGCTGAATGGGGTCAGATTGTGCCAGGAAGTGGTGACGGTGGCATCCAGCGTCTGGATGACATTGGTTAAAACCAAAGAATGGGGTGCCCCGCGACGCGTGACGTAAAGACGCGTTTGAGCCTCTGAGACCATCATGTGTCCCGTGCGCGCCGCGAAAGTGGATCCGGACTTTGTTGTTTTTTTCCTTTTTCTGACACCCCGGTCTTGCGGGAGATGTCGATGACGTTCTCGAAACTTCCTTGGAGTTCGCAGGACGTCATCAGTGCCTCGAACTCCGACACCCTGACGATGGAAACTGGCAGACCGACGTCGCCGCACCAAGCCCCAAAACGGCCCCACAGAACCCGGCCGGAGAGCCTCCTCGGGGCTGGGCAGCGCTGCAGGCCGGATCGGTGTCGGGAAATTCTACGCCTGATGAAGCCTGATGAACGCATCAGATGCTTTGGGTCTTTTCAGGCGGACATTATGGTGGTCGGTGGCCCCCATCAAATACTATCCTATCGAGCCCCCTTTGGATTGCTAGGAGAGATCGACGACGATCTTCAAAGCGGGTTCTCTTAAGTTATTCAATTGCTACATGCACTGGCAGCTTCCTTGGATGTTAGGGTTGCATATAGAAAGACCTGCGGATGGTGCAAACGCATTCTCGTTCAGATGCAATAATCCGATCGACCTTCTTCCTACCGGGGGACGTAACTGGCCCCACCTTAATCCGTCATTCTCGTCCTCTCCAACCTGCACCGAAGGCCTAGGCAGAGTCAGTTCCCTGCAACGCATTTGACTCTGGCGCACCTCAAGCAACAGGCCCATTTTGTCCGCAACTCCGGGCTCATCTTCTGCACTAGGATAGGAATTTCAGAATTTTCAAGATTCCGAGCCCAAAGATTCCATCACTTCTCTGCCATTTGCATTAGAACTCACCTAGAACCGGTGTTCATGGTAACACATAACGCTGTGCCAAACATGCCTGCCACCACCTCTTTCTATACTCCGCTCGACGCTCGACGTCGGGAGATCCGCATTCTCACCCTTTTCCCCGGCTTACCCGAGGACCCACCCGCTGCCACATAACAACCCACGAAATTGCCAGCACTCCCCCCCCTTACAATGCGCTGTCCTACGTCAGGGGAGAGGCCGCGAGCTCCAACGACCCAAAGTATTCAGTGCTGCTCGACAATGTTCATTTCCCTGTCACAGCAAACCTCTTCTCCGCCCTGCGCCATCTTCGCTCGCCAGAAGCAGGCCAGTGCAAGACCTTCTAGATCGACGCGATCTGCATCAATCAAGCCGATCTCGACGAGCGAAGCCAGCAGATTGCTATTATGCGGGATATTTACGCATCAGCAGAGCGTGTCGTCGTCTGGCTTAGGGAGGATGACGGAGTGACCAGAGACGGGACACTTAATGGGATCTATGTCGTACGAAACCGCTGCACCAAACCCAGCAAAGTGAATCCACTGATACCAGCATTTAGTAACAGCAACTATGTTCCACAGGTGCTTCGCGACCCCCTTCGGGGGTTTAGGATAAGGATTGGACTAGTACAGGCGGGTGCCACGGGGGCGTTTGATGGCGATCCGACGATGGTTTTGAGTGTTAGGAGGGCGGATTACTTTGGGGTGGCGACGGATGGGACGGTGAGGTATAGGAGTTGGGTGAATGAGACGGGAGGTGTGGAAGAGGAGGTGGATTTGGGGAAGCCGAGTGGGGGGGAGGTTTATGTCGGCGGTGGCGGCGGTTGTGACGGGGGAGGGGGAAAAGAGGATTGACGTTGTTGCGGTAGGAACGGATGCGAGGGTTTGGCATAAGGTGAAGATTGGGCCGGCTTTGGGGGGGCCGTGGGAGAGTTTGGGCGAGTGGTTTAACAGTGCGCCGAGGGCGGTTGTTGCGGGGGAAGGGGCAGGCGCCACCCGGCAACCCACCATCCGCTCGAGGGATTGAAACCTCAGAGATCGAAGACACCCGTTTCTTTTGTCTTGCAACCAGTTTAGCTGGCCATGAAGCCATCTAACTACATGCGTCACCCAGCGGAGGTCCCGGTCAATCTCAGCTCGCATAACCACACCTTGGCTCACATAGTGTTCTGGCGCTGCGTTTCCCAAAAAAAAAACCCCCCCCTTTCTTTATGATTAAAATTCCTAGATTATCGTGATAACTTTAGGATCTTAGTAAACTAGGCTCTAGCTGGAGCACCTTGCCAACCCAACACGCATGAACGTGTTTTGTTCGCCTTGTACGGATGAGAGCACGATACACGTTTCCGACTCGGCCTCGGTCTCATCGGTGGTAGCAGGACTTGCCTGATACACCAACAAGCAGAAGACTATTGCGGATTCTCACATTAAGCTTCAAGGGTGAACATCACACTCCATCCGCCCTGCATATGACGGAAGTTTCTTGCTGATTCCCCGTATGTGTAGAGAGGTCTTGTTGTAATATTGTATGGCGATTGGTTCTCTGCCGAAGTCGTGGCATATGAACAGGGGTTGGCTGAGTCGACCAGAGATTTGAATGCTCCCTCCACTTTCTACTTGGCCGAAGGGGTCTAGTCCGGCTGGTTGAACATCAGTACTGAGCACTTCAATCTCTGGTACACGGTTGCCAGGAATATCGCCATGTTCCAAGTCTCCGCGGTAGGTGATATTCCCGACAACCAAAGCCCAAGACCATGATGGCGCCCGATAGCATTCAGGTCTACAAGTTGGTGTATGTCGTTGGCCCCGTGCCTCCCAAAGAAGCGAACTTGGGAGGTCCTTGAGCCACAGACCAGCCAAATACTTGTCGCTGATGTGTTAGTGCACTAAGCTGGCAATACCAGAGAGGGCGGGCAGAATGTCTGAGTGGTTGGTGAGATTTCGATAGGATGCTTCCACTGCAATTTGACGCCACTTTCTCATGATTGCGTCCTCAGAGGGGATCTTTTGGAGAATTTCCTTGATACCGGTTGGAACCCTAAATTCGAGTTGAGAATCCTTGTTGCCGTTGTCATCGTAGCCACAACTCGAACCCTGCCTTGACAGCAGCCCTGACGGCCACGATTCCGAGGCTTTCTTTTCCCAGCACTCCCAGAAAAGCTCGTGTTTGGTCCAATGGAGAATCCGATGAGATAGAGCGCGCTCCTGGAGAGCCCATAATCGGTTGTTCATAGGCCCCTGTTGGAGGACGACCTTCCACTGCGGAAGGTTGGGTGTAAGCATCGTAAGCCCCATACCGGTCTTGTCATCATCCTCTTCCTGGTAAAGCCTGGTAGGCCGCACAGGCAACATGGATAAGCCGGTCCGCTCCATGAAGCAGCCCTCGGAAGAGTTTGCCGACCCGGTAGCGGAAATGGTACAATAGGCGTTGCTGTACACCTCCGACATTGTGGATGATTCTTTTTGCCAGTTAAGGTTATCGTCTTGGATAATGCAAAGGGAGTTAACCCAAAGATAGCGAAATCCTAAGCGACGGGTTATATGAACCGCGTCTACTATAGTTCTTGGTGCTCAGAGTCCCAGATACCTGGGAGAGAAAAATAGCGATGTAACGTTTGGGTCGTAAGCCTGTGGTGATCTGGTGCATCACCCCAGTAGTAGGTCAGGACTAGATACTCGTTTCTTCCGCCCAAGCCAGGCACTATACGCACTCTCTTTGACTAGGCCGCCCCAACATCCACAACCAGGGCTGGAAGTATCGGGAGTTGTTATGGTTGGTAGCATCAGTGGTACTGGGAGCAGTCCGATAGCTATTGAGCCGCCAGTGAAAGGACTTTTTCTGAGCCAGCCTTAGGACTAATCGTATTTGTGTCGAACTGCAGCGGCAGTTCTTGGCACTTAGGCGCGCAGGCGCCTTACCGCTCCAGGCTTGCCTGGAGCGCAGGGGCCTTGGATTATATGCTCTCCCCACACACAGGGAGCTTCCATTTGTATATAACTAGGGAGTGCTTCGCACTCCCCTTTTCTACCAAATCAAGTCACTTTATAACTACACTTCTGCTGCTCCTAAGCCCCTTATTCCTTAGCCAAAACGTTCCACAGTTATAAGCCCAGCTTTATCTAACTAAGCAAAATGTAGAATTAATTGATTAAGACGCTTATAAGCAGCGCCTTCCGTAAAACCCTTTTACTAATCTTCTAAATTACCTATTATGGCGGACGAAAATACCCTTTATTAAAGTATTCCAGTTAACAGTTAGAAACTTAAGAGTGTGTAAAAGTGGCTCTCTTAGTTTAAGACTCTTAAATACCACGTGATAAACTAAGGGATCTAGCACCTTATTAATCCTATTACTCTTAACGCAGCTAATCTATACATTAAACTAATCGTTCTAATAATCCACAAGCTTATTAATAAGTGTTAAAAGAAGGTAATTAAATTATATATATTTACTTACAAATACTAAAAGTTAATAGCCTTATTTTTAAAGATAGTTAAAGATAAGTTAAAGCTTATTACAATTATATAATAAGATGTTAAGGAAGAATATAAACGTTTAGTAAACGAAATTACTATTTTTATTATAATTACTGTTAAAATTACTAGCTTATATTAATATATTTAAAATTAGGTTAATTATATAGTTAATAAAAGCTTTAAAAAACTAGTTATATAAAAGATAATTTAAAATAGTAAATATACGGTTTAAACGTTTATACGTTTCCTTTAATAGCGACTTAAGCTTAATAAGATAAGCCTTACCTCTTAGATCTGTTAAGAATATTATATAGTAATAGAATAAGTTAAAAACATTAACGTGTTAAAGGAGCAGTAAATTAAAGATTAAGAAACAGCTTATTATAAGGTAAAAGCGCTTAAAATTATAAAGATTTAAGAGCCTTTAACTATTAAAGATTAGTTAAGAACTATTATAATACGTATAATACTTTAATAAGCAAATTAAAAGCTTTTTAAACTAATAGAGTAGGAAATTATAAAACACTTAGTATTTAAAATTACAGATTACACTTATATCCTTTTTACGCAGATTTATAAAATGAAATACACTATTAGTAATAGTAAGTAAAACAGAGTCTTCTTTACTAGTAACTGCTTTAAAGTACTTAATAAGACTAATTAAGGTTTTAAAAAAGACTGTTCTTATAAAAGAAAACACTTATAAGAGCTTATAAACTGTTAAATCTTACATTTAATAATTATTAGATTACTTTTAAACGCGTTTACTTACATTAAGTATATTAAGATATTAAGATTTAAAATAAGGGAGAAGATTAAAGTGTAATTTGTAAGCTTTAAGTAATTAAAAGTTTATTAATCCTGTTAAGAGAAGTAAAGAGCTACTTTAGCCGCTTAAGGTTAAGACTGCTTAAGTGTTTTAAAGTTCTTAAGATTTATTAACGCTGTAATAATTAACATTTACATAATAAAAGTAATTATTAAAATGGTAAGGTAGTTCTTTATTATAAGTTTTATTAAACACCTGCTCTTTAATAACTCCTTAATTAATAATTGTAAAGTAATATGCTTTATTAAATGTAAATTACTTTTAATTAAGGGGAGCTTTTAGCACGTTAAACCTAAAGATTACATCTAAATGGGGATTAACTTATTCTTAATCTTTAGATATAGTAAGTGAGTGATCTTAAAGGTACTTATAAGCTTTAAAGGAATTAATAGTGAAGATTTAATACTTAATAATGTAATTATTATAAAGGGTTTTTACGTTAATATTATTTTGAAAGCTTTAATTACTAAAGCTAAAGCTTAATATTATAAATTTAACTGTATACTTCGTTACGGTAATATAAAAGAAAACGTAATATTAAAGAAGTTAAAGTAATAATATAATTTAATGTTCTTATAATATACTTTTATTTTCATTTATTTAAGCTTCTTAATACCTTTTACTGTAATGTGACGACCTTGCAGGCCGTCACTTGGGCCGGAGCGGCCCGACGGATCCCCCGCACAAGGAACAGTGCAGGAAGACAGTACGCACGGTACTGCGCACTGGGCTAGGGGTGTAAAGACCCGAAGCCCTTATGACTAACCAGCAGTTACTCAGTCTTAGCAAAGGTGCTTACTTACTAAGCATCTGTAAGACCTCTGAGCAGGAGGTACTTAGCAGTAGGCTACTTAGTTCCTTACTAAGTAACAGGCTACTAAGTAAGGTATAAGGTACCTTGGACTAGTTAGTATAGATAGTTATAGTTGTGCCTATAACTACCGTAAGGGACTTTAGTTCCTCACGTTAGTATTTAATTGTTTATTTATATTTTACTGTTTAGACTTACCTTTATACATTATAATGATAACGACTTACAGTAATATTAAACCCCTGTCTAAAAGTGTTAACTTAATAAACTGTCTTTAAAATACCCCTTACTTATTAACGTCTTATTATACGTTCTGTCTTAACCTACACTAGTCCTCTTAAGGCTTATATTAAGTGTAAATTATAATATAATATTAATATCTTAATTTTAAACGCTATTTATTAAATTCCTAAACATTACCTCTCTCTTACTAATATGTCGATTTCCGGTAAAGGTAAGGAGCCTAAAGAAGCGTAGGTTTAGCTTTAACTTCTTACAGTTAATAAGTTAGTTACATATTTCGAAAAGTTAAACTTTAATTAGTAAGGACTAGTTAAGGAACTTAACGAAGCCTTTCTTAAAGATATTAAGAGTTATATTAGCCTTATTAAGAAACTTTAAGCTTAACTTAACGCTGTTAAGCTGGAGAATAACGACTTTAGGGGCTTGTAAAAGAAACGAGTGAAGTTTCCTTTACTATTACGCTTTAAGGGAGACTTTACGCAGTTAGAGTCTTAAATAGCTTAACTTTAGAGTTATGTTACTTATTACAATAAGTAATTCTTCGAAGAAGAAAGAAAGGTTAAGTTTACTAAAGCTTTACTAGATAGAGTAATTACTTATTAATATAAACCTTATGTGAAGATAATTAATGACCTTTCTGTAAACAGAGTGTGTAAAGAGGCCCCTGAGATTTAGGCCTTTTTCGACGACTTTAACGTTTTTATCAATTAACTCTAAATTAAGTTTAGAGAACTAAATACCTTTAAGTAGGCTAAACAGTGCTTTATAGCTTTAAGATAGACGTCTTTAATCCTTAAGTTCTTTACGCGTTTTAAGTTAAAAGTAGTAAAGATTAAGCTTAGTTAAGAAGCCTTAGTAATACTATTTTAAAGTGGTTTAAAAGAGCACGTTATTAGAGATCTTTACTGGGAAGACTGTCCAGATTACCTTTAAGAGTTAGTTAAGATGGCTATTAAGGCCGATAACTGGTATTATAATTATTATTATCAGAAGAATTACTAGAAGGAACAGACCCTTTACTAACTAAGTAAATTAAAGAAGGGAAACTAATTAATTACGATAAGTTATTATCTTAGGCTAATAGATATTAGTATAGTAAACTGTTAAAATCGACTTAATTATAATAAGCCTTAACGATAACAGCAGTAGAAACAGCTTAAAGACCTGTTATAGGTCCAGTGCTTTAACTATAATAAGAAAGGATATATAGTATAGTAATATCTATTACTGAAGTAAATTAGTTAGAAACCTGTTCCGGAAGGAGGGAAACACGTTAAGTTATTGGGTTTTTACAACCCTAACCCGGCCAGTGTGGTTAGAACAGTGTGGCTGGATCCACGCAGCTGCTCCGCGGCTGCATCCGTGGATCTGCACAGCCAAGAACGCCAGACTCCACTGCCAACCTCGTATTCAGTCAGCTAACCTCGCTTCGCAGAAGCGAGTGTAGCCAATGCACTCCGTGCATTAGCCACCCTCACGGCTATAATAACACGGCTTCCACTCTCGAAGATAGAAATAATTAATCACCTTTAACACACACTGTTTTCCAATGCCTTGACCCCTTTTGCATTTTAACATAAGTTTAACTTAGGAGATATCTATATTAGGATGGTAGGTAACGAAGAGGACTGTACTTAGATGGATAAGTGTAATTTAAAAGACGAGGAAGAAGAGAAAGAACCTTAGGATGTAATATACTTAGTTTTTAAAGGAGTCTTAGAAGAGTTAGTTACGGAGGTGTAGGTTATAGAAGACTGACTTTAAGGTAGAAATTTAGAATTATTAAAGGTGTAGGTTATAAAAGATTAACTTTAGGAAGAGATGTTCTGGTTAGCTGTTATAGGCTTTAAAAACCTTACCTTATAAGCTTAAGAATTAAGGAAGTTTAGGAAGGACCTTAACTTAGAAATTACTAAGATAGTGGAAGGAGTTAAGGAATTAGCCTTTTAAGTTACTTAAACAGTAAAGTAAGTTTTAAAAGGTGAAAGAGAATAAGTTAAGAGAATTAAACTGGAGAAATGGAAGTTCTTTTTAACAATACCTCTTAAAACTTTTAAACACTTTAAGTATATTAAGTAGATTAGTACCCTTACCTCCTTAAAGGAAGGATAGCTTAGGTAGCTGCTTTGTATTAAAGTTAGTGTGCTTTAGACTGGTACCTTAAGGGTCCCTTAAGAAGGTATAAAGTAAGTATACTAATAGAGGGTTTAAGAGTTAAAGGAGAAATATTAAAAGCTAATAGATAAAGTGGAAGACTTATAAGTTAAGGGTTTTATTATAACGTTTAAAGATAAAGTAGTAAAAATTAGGTTATAACTTTATAATAAAGTTCACTTTACTAATTAACTTAAGTACTAATTTGTTAAGGAAGGTTACTTTATAGAAGAATAAGTTAGGTTATTATTATTTAAGTTTTAAGAAGAAGTTTAAGAAAAATAACGTATATAGAAGTAAGTAAAAGAAGAAAAAAAACAAGATATTACCCTTCCTGTCTTATACTTTATAATTACAGTACTTACAGTTAATATTAACTACTTTAACTATAAGGATATACTGTGGATTAACTGTATATATAATAACTGCACTTTTAACTAGCATTATAAACTTAAAGCCTTTTATAACTACTTCCTTAACGTATAAAGACAGGACTACACTATTACAAAAGTAGGGTTAAAACTGGCTTATTATTAGGTTTCTTACTCTTTAATAAGAGAATCTGGTAATAAGCGGAAGGTTACTATAGTTAACTAGGCTCCCGCTACGTGTTAGTAAGGAGGAGTACTTAATAACTGCTTAGTTATAACGTGTTTATTATACCTTAACGGAAAAGTTAGAGAGTGGTAGAAGCGGGAGGATTATTAACAGATTTAAGAGTAAAAAGATATTACTGCGATTTAAGTTTATAAAACGTATTATCGACTTATTAAAGATTTTAGAAACATTATACTGTTTGAAGTCGATTAGACACTAAAGTGTAAAAACTTAAAAAGGGTTGATTATTAGGTTTATTAAAGTTGTTTATTTTTTTAAAAGGAATTAGGAAAAGGTTACAGGCCCTTTAAAAGGGCTAGAAATTAGTAGTTTATTAGTTAGTAAAAACCCTGAGAAGAAGAAGAGGCATTTAGAGGTTAGGTTAAATAAGACTTTAAAGATAGATAATTATTATAACTTAGATGTTAAAGGAGTATAAGTATTATTCTATTAATGTTAATATGATAAATAGAAGAGGGAGGCTATTTAAAGTAAGAGTAATAATTAATAATGGGAGTGCTTTTAACCTAGTGTACCCTTTATTAGTTAACTGAAGGAAACTCCCTAATAAAGAGTATAAAGAGGTTATTCTTATTCGGAATAGAGAAGGAGGCTTATATTAGTATAATAACAGTAAAGTTATTTATTACTTGCTACTTCTAATTAAAGTGGATAGGGACGAATAATAAGTGGACTTTAACGTTATATTAGTTATAGGGTATAATATAATCTTAGGTTTACCTTAGTTAGAAAAGTATAACCCTGTAATTAACTAGAGGAGTAGTTACCTTACTTTTAGTAAGTTCTTTAACTGTAATTACTGTTTAAAGAAAGTTAAAAAGGTACTAAACTATTTTAAAGATATATAAAGTACTTAAAAGTACGTTAAACCTTTAGAATTAAGTATAGTTTAAGTTAGGTTTATTAAGATAGTTAAAGGACTAAAAGGTCTATTATATTACCTAAATAACGATTTAAAAGGTAGAAAGAAGTTAGAAGCTAATTTATAAATAGGTAAAGAAGTTAATTTATTTAAAGTACTTACGGAATATAAGAAGTTTACCTTATTTTGAAAAAAGATACCCTAATTACTAGATTATAAACTATAGGATTATAAAATCAAGTTAAAGCTAAGAGTAAAGCTTTATAGTTTTTAACTTTATTACCTAAACCCTTAATAAGTTAAGGCCTTAAGGGAGTACATTAATAAAAATTTAAAGAATAGATTTATTATAAAGTTTTAATTTCCAGTAGGGTACTTAGTGCTATTTATCTTAAGAAAGGGAGACGGTAAGCTATATATAGTTATTAATTACTAAACGTTAAATAAAGATACGATTAAGAATTATTACTTATTATTACTTATTACAGAAATGTAAGAGCGGATTATTAAAGTAAATTAGTTCTTTAGCTTTAATTTCCTTATAAGGTTTAACTATATTAGAGTGAAGGAAGAGGATAAGTATAAGACAGCCTTTTAAACTTATAATAAGTATTACTAATATTATATTATATTAATAAGATTAATAAACGCCTTTATAACCTTTTAAGGCCTTATTAATAATGTTCTTTACCCTTTTCTCGATAAGTTTATCTTTATATATTTAGATAACATTTTAATCTATTTTAAAATATTAGAAGAATACTAAAAGTATATACGATAGGTTCTAATAGCTCTTAAGAAAGTGAAGCTAACAGTAAACTTAAAGAAAAGTTACTTCTACGTTTAGGAGCTGAACTATTTAAGGTTTAAAGTAATCTTTAAAAGGCTTAAAATGTAACTGGAGAAGATAAAGGTAATTAGGGATTAGTTTACTTTAAAGAATTAGAAAAAGTTATAAGCTTTTATCAGTTTTATAAACTTTTATCGCTGTTTTATTAGGTATTTTACGAAAATTGTAAGATGACTTTACGAACTTACAGGTGAAGGAAAATCGTTTAAGTAAACTAATAGATAATAGAAGGCGTTTGAAGACCTTAAATACGCTTTTATTACAGTACTAATCTTAACCTTCCTTAATTTTTTAAAACCTTTTTAAGTTAAGACAGACTTTTCGGAATTTATAATTAGCGGAGAACTTAGTTAAGTCTAGGATAATAGAAAGTGTTACTTAATTACCTTCTTATTAAAAGGAATCTATGGCTTAACCTTATAATATTTAATTTACGATAAGGAACTGATAGTGATTATTTAATGCTTTATTAAGTAGGCACTGTATTTAAACGGTATAGAAGAACTGGTTTAAATCTTTTTAAACTATAATAACTTCTAATACTTCCTAACGAAGGAACTTAGCTTACAGTAAGTATAATAGGTAGAGTTAATGGCTTTATTCCACTTCTAGATTTACTATATTAAAGGAAAAGATAATAGGTAAGTTAATACTCTTAATTAAAGATAGGATTATAAGGATGCTAATCTAGCCTTAATCCCTGTTATTATATTTAATAAAGTTAAAAACAGTATATTAGAGTATACTTTATAAGTGTTAGATAACTAAATGCTGGAATAAACTATTAACGTTTATATAAACTTATAAACAGAGTATAATATCTATTAGTAATAATAGGACTTTTAAGTAAGAAGGTTAGTAGAAGGAACTTATAAGTATAAATGCCTTTTAAGAGACTTTTTAAAGTATATGTAAGACTGTAAAAAGGAATACTTAAAGTATTTAAATTATAACGAAATTAGTTACTAATTAGAATAGTTATTAAAAGGTGTAAACGGCACGTTTAAATTAAGAGTAAGGCTTTAGTATTAAGAGAAACTGTACATTTACAACTTGGATAAGTGAAAGGAGTATATTTAGTAGATTTATAAGTCTTAACTTAAAGGATATATAAGCTGGGTTAAAACTTTTACGTAAGTTTAATAAGCGTACGCCTTCTTGGGAATAAAGAAGTTAGTTAAGGAAGTGGTTAACAGTTATAATATCTGTTACTGTAAGTAAAATTAACGTTATAAGCCTTATAGGCTTCTTAAGTTACTTCCTGTACTATAAGTGTTATAGAGTTTAATCTTACTTGACTTCGTTACGGGGATTTTAAAGTTTAGGGACCTTGTTATAAGAGTTACTTATAATTAGGTCTTTATAGTAATCGATAGATTAATAAAGTGGGCTTATTTCTTACTAACTTTAAAGGATATATTAGTGGAGTAATTTACTTATATCTTTAAAAAAGAGGTAGTTTTATAATATTTCTAGTTAGATAATATTGTTACAGATTGAGATAAACTGATTGTGTTGAAGTTTTAATAAGGGCTAATGTAAAGAATAGGTGTGAAGAGTAAGCTTTTAACAGTATTTTACTTATAGATAGATAGCTAAATAGAGTAAGTTAATTAGATACTTATAACGTATCTTTAAGCTTATGTTAATTTCGAATAAGATAATTAGCTTAAGCTGTTATTAACAGTATAGATAGTTTATAATATAATGTTAGTTGAGTTAATAAGTATATTACTGTTTTTTATTAATTACAGTAAGGAGCTTAAGCTTTATTAAGGCCTGTTTACTAATACCCTTTAAGTTACAGTCTGCGTAAACTAAATGTAAGAATTACATAACTATCTGTAAGCTAAACTTAAGTTTATATGTAAATAAATGAAGAAGTTTGCTAATAAATATTAAATTAAGTAATTAATACTTAAAAAAGGACTTTATTATAATAGTGAATAAGTTAAGGAACTGACTTTTTAGAAGGGGGATTACGTTTACCTTTTTTCACAAAACTTACATTTGAAATAACTTAATAAGAAGTTTGATTTTAAAAGGTACAGACTGTTTTAAGTTAAGAAAAAGGTTATTACTTCTAATTACAAACTAGACTTACTTATTAGTATAAAGGTGTGGATTAAGGTTTTTCACATCTTACTTCTGGAACTTGTATTAAAGGGAGTTTTACTGGAAAAGAAGATTAAGATTGATGTTAATAAGGATAAGTATAACATTAAGGAAGTTATAGATTTACAGAAGGGAAAGAATACGTTTGAGTATCTTATTAAGTGGTTAGATTACAGCTTTGAAAGTAATTTATAGGAATTAGTTAAAAATCTTAAGTGTTTAGACCTGATTACAGAGTTTTATTAGAAAAATCTAAATTAATTAAAACTAATGATAAGAATTAGAAATAAGATAAGATCTAATATTTAAATTACTATATTAAAGAGTAAGACTATTATAGGATTTAAAGCCTGAGAAGTGGTAGGAAACTTTTTAGTAAATATAAAAGGATATTTATTAAGATCCTTAATTAAAGTTATAAAGACTTTAAACTTAATAAGGAGGCTAGGCTTTTAGAGCTTTTAGCGAGCTTTATATAGAAATAAGTGCTGTTAGGAAAGGAAGTTAGTAAAAAATTGATAAAAAAAAAACCCCTGTAAGATTTAAACTTACAGACTCTTATTAAAAGAATTACGAATTAAGTTAAGAAGAGGTTATTAGTTAAAGTGACTTTCTGGAGAAAGAACTGGTAGGTGTTCCTGTTAAAAAACCTCTTTAATTAAAGGACTTATTAGCTTTAAAAAAAGTAGTTAAATAAGTCTCCTTCTGTTCTTAGAAACGAAGGATCTTTGCTTTCTGGTTAAATGTAGAAAAAGCTTACTTTTCCGTCTTATAGTGTTAGACTTTAATCCGTTTAAGTTAAGTAATGGCTTTATAAAGTTTTTAAGTTTTTAGCTTTAAGTTCCGTATAATAATGTTATATTTGGTATTAAGATAGCGTTTTTTAGAAAGAAACTATTATAAGAAAGCGTTATTATAACTGAACGCGTTATATGAAGACGAAACCCTTACTAATAAGTATTTAGAGTAACTGTCTGATTATGTAGTAATAAGATAAGAAAGTGATTTTAAAGAATAACGGTTATAAGGTGATATTTGTGAATTAAAAGTTAAAGTGAAGTCTGTGAGGTTACGGTAGTAAGAAGTGCTGTTTTTTAAGGTGTGTTTCTGTATACGGTTAGTAGGTATAGTTACGTTGGGAAAGAAGGAACGCTTTTATTAAGGATTCTTTATAAAAAAAGAATGTTAAAAAGGGGGAATCGTGTAACGACCTTACAGGCTGTCACTTAGGCTGGAGTGGCCTGACAGATCTCCTGTATAAGGAATAGTGTAGGAAGATAATACGTACAGTACTGTGTATTAAGTTAGGGGTGTAAAGACTTAAAGCCCTTATAATTAATTAGTAGTTACTTAATTTTAGTAAAGGTGCTTACTTATTAAGTATCTGTAAGACTTTTAAGTAGGAGGTGTTTAATAGTAAGCTGTTTAATTCCTTATTAAGTAATAAGCTATTAAGTAAGGTATAAGGTACTTTAGATTAATTAATATAAATAGTTATAGTTATGCTTATAATTACTATAAGGGACTCTGGTTCTTCACGTTAGTATTTAATTGTTCATTTGTGTCTTACTGTTCAGATTTACCTTTATGTATTATAGTGATAACGACCTACAGTAACATTAAACTTCCGTCTAGGAGTGTTAGTTTAATAAGCTGTCTTTAGAACGCCCCTTACCTGTTAGCGTCCTGCTATATGTTCTGTCTTAACCTGCGCTAATCCTCTTGAGGCTTGTGCTGGGTGCAGGTTGTAATATGTAAGTGTTATAAGTATTATATTAATAATTATAATAAAATAAGGAGTAAGGTATTTATAGTAATAGTTACGCTTTTAAGAAGATATAAAGTACCTTTAATACACTTAAGTGAAGTACTTAAAGTTAAAAACTCTTAAGAAACTTATTAAATAAACACGTAACGTTATAATTATAAGTATAAAGATTATCAACTGTAAATACTGTGCGTTTATACACTTATAATAAATCGTTTTAAAACACTGTTTTAAAAGTTTCTCTTATCGCTTATTTTTATAAATCAGTTAAGATCTTTTCTACTTTAAAATAGTATAAGATAAATTAATTTACTTACTTATAATTAAGGATAAATATAGTGGGAAGCTCTTTTATTATCTATTAAAGGATAAAAAAGGGCTAGAAATGTTTAAACTATTAAAAGCTTCGTAAATTAGGTGAAACGGCAATTTAGGCTTACTGTATGTATTATTGTTAGGTTTTTACAACCCTAACCCGGCCAGTGTGGTTAGAACAGTGTGGCTGGATCCACGTAGCCGCTCCGCGGCTGCATCCGTGGATCTGCACAGCCAAGAACGCCAGACTCCACTGCTAACCTCGTATTCAGTCAGCTAACCTCGCTTCGCAGAAGCGAGTGTGGCCAATGCACTCCGTGCACTGGCCACCCTCACGGCTATAATAACACGGCTTCCACTCTCGAAAGATAGAAAGAATTAATCACCTTTAACACACACTGCTTTCCAATGCCTTGACCCCTTTTGCATTTCAATAAGCTTTTTCTAATACTTTCCTATCCACCACCTATATCCCTAACCTTAACCTAATATTATCTTTATTCCTCCTTAATAATAATATATTACTACTTATCTTAAGCTTTTTAAAGCAGCTTAAAAAGTAATACCCTACCCCTTCACAGTAATTATAAAGGTTATTTTAACGTTAACGTGCTATCTCCTTTAAAAGGACAGATTTCCAAAACCTTATAATATCTAACTGTATAAGGTCTTTAGTTAGTAACTGGAGTTAAGGTAAGCGGTAAGTTTTATTAATATAAGCAGTGTTAAGGATATTATTTAAGAGATTTCGGAAAAGTGTAACCTATTCCTTAAAGGCCTTAAAGCTTAAGCAGTTTACTACTGAGATAAGGGTATTGCGAAAAGTCTTATTCACCTTATTCTTTAAGCTATCAATATATTAACAGGGGCTAATCTATACTATATTAGCTAGCTTAATAAAGTTATTATTATTTATCTTACACCGTAGGAGCTAAAAGCTCCGCCCGTGAGGGCAAGCGGTCCCTCTACTACTAACTATCTACTGTCAGGGTGTAGTCAGGGCGTTTCCACCCCGCCTACTCTTCTATTTATCTTACTAAAATACATGTAATTTGGTCTTAACTACCAAACGCAGTAACAGGCTATAAGATTAATACCTTATATTAGTGTATATTATAAGTAAGATAAGGGTGTAAGTGGGTTATTCTCAGTTCTGTTACACTTACGCCCCTTAACTGTAATGGTTTAAAAGTCTTATATCACCTCCTTTTTCATCTAGGGTAAAAAGGGAGACCCTTTCAGCTTAAGGTAGCTCCTTAGGGTTTAACTGGGATTAAAGCACTAATAGCTTAAAGGTAACTCTGTAATATCTCTTCCTTTTAATCCGGTCTTCTTTACACTGCTTTAGCTATTATTAGTTTATAATTCTTTATTTATTATAACTTTTAATTTTACACTTTACTAACTTACTTCCTTTAAGCTGTTATCGCTTCGTTCCTTCCATCTAAGGTTGCTAATGTAGCCGGCTAACCTCTATATACCTCCTCTAGTGGCCTTATAACTTTTATTTAACCTTTTTATTAAGGTTAACTAGCCTTCATGGTTTTTACAGCTTTACTTTTTAACCTTTATAAATTCTTCCTTCCTTTCTAGCCTTCCTTTAAAACTTTTCTTCCTTTAACTATTAACTTCCCCCTTTTAAACTTTAAACTTTACACACCCTATAATTACCTCTTTATACCCTTACTTACTTACTTTTACTGTTATTATATCTATTTTAAACCCTTATAAGTATAACTTTAATAACTTTAATTACAACCCTTTTACTACCACTACTTATAAGTACCTTATTAACACCTTGTTAATTATCTACATTATCCCTTTTTTATTATATTATTAATATATTACTAATAATAATGTTAATAAGTTACCTTACCTAGTTTATATTAACTTATTAAATAACTGTACTTATCTAAACTCCCCTTTAGATTATTATAAATATTATCTTATTTAGAGTAAGTAATTACTTTTACTATTTACAGGGCGCTTATTAACTAATTATAGACTTAACTTATTATTAGAAGTGTGGTAACAGTTATAATAATTATCTTTATATAATAAGTTCTTATATTACTTACACTCTCTTTACTATCTGTTAAACTATTTAGGGTCTAGGCTTTACTTACACTTTAAAGTATTACGTTGCTATTATAGTAATCTGTACGTCTTATAAGCTAACTACTACTCTAGCTTGCTAAGATATAAGTAATTTCTTCTGTTAAGTTATATATAGGTTACTAATAGTGTAATAGTTAATTAATCAGTTTAATATAGTCTGGTAAATTTAGTTATCTCTTTACTTTAATATTAAGATAACTAAATAATAAGCTACTAAACGTTTAGGTTATAGTTAAAGTGTCCCTTTTACTCCCTTTAGCTTAGGTTTATCTGTTACAATTTACAGCAGTCCTAGTGGCAGTCCTGTAACGTTAGTTTAAGCTGTTTAGGTACCTTTACTTACCACTCTTACAGGTAGCTTGTAAGTTAATGTTACTTTACCTGCTTAGGCTTAGCGTCTTAAGACGTACTTAGACCTTATTTAACGTTATCTAATTATACTTAGCAGTCTTATTAGTTTAAAGGGTTAGATTACTTAATAATAGGCTAATTAAGACGTAAGTATATATTAATTATAATCTATTTATAGTTTATTTATTATTAACTGTTATTATAAGTTATTATTAATAACACTTAGGATTAAAACTGTCCTCCTCTTAACAGTCTTTAAGTTAATAATAATAATTATATTTAGTTAGTATATAATAATGTAAAGGTTATTTACAGTGTGTTTATAGTGTGTTTACAGTATATTTACAGTTCAGGTCTTTAATTATATAATTATCCCTTAATATTATTTACTATCTTATCTTCTAGGTTAAGTCTTTACTATACTGCCTTAAAATCTAAGCTAATATCTTAACATCTTCTTCTTTTTTGTGCCTTATATATTATTAAGGTTAGTATAGTCTAGTAACGGTCTACCTAAGCCTCTCTTATTATTATTAAGTATTTTAACCAGGCTGTATTCTTCTAGCTTTTTAATTTCTATAATCTAGTTAATAATAATTATTACACTTATTAAGTGTAATAACTTTACTCTTAAATCCTACTAGTTATGGAGTTAAATACTATATAAGCTACTTTTATTATACTTTAAGCACCTTAAGATTATATATACTATTATTTCTAAAGTAATACTACATTAATATTAAAGTAACACTACCTTAAGGACCTTTCTTTAGTAAAGGAAAGTGTTTAAGCTAATCTTCTCTATTCTAACCTACATAAGGATAAAACTCTAAGCTTTTATAAGTTTTTAATAAAGTTAAAGTAATATCTTACTCTTATTAAGGTTATATATATCTATTACAGTAATAATGTAACTACAGTATATAAACACCTTATACCTCTTTTTTCATTATCTTTCCTTCTAGTTATAAAGGGTGGAGATGTTAGGGTCACAGTCTGTCCACTTCTCTTAGTCTAGGTTTTCTACTTTTCTTAATATAAGCTCCAGCTAGTCTTTTACCCACACGGTTTTTATTAAACTGCTATTTACTAAAGGGGCGTATGTTATTACACCTTGTCTTTATTTCACTTATTTAGCTATCTTCTTATTAATATAACGTAAAAGCTTTATAATCCTTATATATTTAAATCACTACTTAACTTTTACTATTTATTAATTTAGGTAAATGTTAAATAATAAGACTTAAACTTCTAACTTTAAGTTCTTTATTAAGGTTACTTTATACACTTTAAGTATAATTTATAAGTATTATATTTAAATAATTCCTAGCTTTTTAACTATCCTTTTTATTAATCCTCTTAACTTTATTAACGTATATTATATATTTACTCTGTAAATAAGGACACTTTTAATAACTTTAATGTAAATTTCTTAAACGCAGATAACTTATACTCTTTACATTTTCCCTATACATTAGGTTAATATAAGGGTTTAAGTTTCTATTTTTCTAATAATCCTCTTTTAATAAGCTTTTTAGTTAAGCTTTTTATTAAACTAGACTTTTAAAAACCTAACTAACTTTACTAATGTTAATCTTAAGTGGTCTTCTCTTAAAATCTTTACTCTTTTAATTTATAAGCGCCTTACTTATAAAAAGTGAATAAACTCACTCTTCTTTAAGTTAAACATTATCTCCTTTTCTTTTACTTATTCCTTACAGATCTTATATACGGTTTTAAGGATCTTACAGTATATTAACATATTATATATAAAGGCCTAAAAGTTTATATTATCTGTAAAACCTAATGTAATTAAGCCTTTAATGTGTTTCAGCTTTTCGTATAATATATTAATATAAAGGATAAAAAGGATTACTAATAAGGGGGATCTTTAGGGGATCTTTTAGGTAATATCTTATAACGCTAACAGCTTATTATTAAATAATAACTAGACTGTTCTCTTATATATATAACTAATTAACTAAAAGATAAGCTTTCTTTAAAACTTTAAATCTCTTAATATAATAAACAGCTAGTTCTAATCCACTTTATTAAACACTTTAGTAATATTTAATTATAGTAATAAAGTGTAAACTTTACATAATTATACTGTGTAAATACTGTTAATAATAACTTAAATAATTATATCTGTTACTCTTTTCTTTCTAAATCTAAACTGGAGGTTAGGGAGTACATAAGCTGTTTCTATTACAATAGAGATCCTCTTTATTAAGATAACTTTAATAATCTTTCCTGTTACGTCTAATAGGGTTATAAGGTGGTATACTTTAGCGTATTTCTTATTATTAATTAATTTCCCTAATTTTAATAATATTATAACGTGTGTAGTGTGCTAACACTTTAGGTAATAATTAAGATTAAAGCTTACTTATATAATTTTTATTAAGATGGCTGACAGTTTTCTATCCTTATTACAGGTTTTTAAAAGGCCGTTAAAGATCCCGTTTAATCCTGGTACTTTTAAAGTGCCTACTCTTTAAATAACCTCTTTCACGTTTAAGTCCTTTACCTTCCAGTCTATTAATATAGTCTTTAAAAAGGAGCTTACTTTCTAATTAAAGTCTTTAAGTTTTAAAAGGTCTATTTCTAGTATAAGGAAGAAGTGTTTATTAAGTTCTCTTATCTTCTTAACGTAGGTGATAGCTATTTAAGGTCTATTAGGTGTAATTTCTTTTATAACTTGTAATATTAGAATAATTAGTAGTTTAAAGGGTTAGTGGTTATATAATCTAACCTAACGTTTAATATTCTATATTACTTTTAAGTCCTTATTAGTTATTATCTCATTAAAGGAGCCTTATTAACACTTTATTTACACCTTATTAATTACCTTATCTTTATACCTTTTAGCTTTCCTTAACTCCTTTTTTACAGTGTAAGAGTATTACGTTCTTCATATCCTTTCCACTCTCCTTATATCTTTTATAACTCTCTTTATTTCATTATCTTACTATAATATTATAATCCTTATATTTAGTTTCCTTTTAAGTACCGTGACGTTTGTAATATATAAGAGCTCCTTTAACAGTACTTTAAAAGCTTCTTCTAATTTATAAATGTTATTTATATTAGCTAGTATTATAAGGTGTTTTTATTACAACCTGCACCCGACACAGGCCTTGAGAGGACTGGCGTGGGTTAAGACAGAACGTATGGCAGGACGCTAACAGGTAGGGGGCGTTCCGAAGACGGCTTGTTAAGCTAGCACTCCTAAACAGGGGGTTTAATGCTACTGTAGGTTACTGTTATTATAATGTATAAAGGTGAGTCTGAACAGTAGGACATAAATAAATAATTAAATACTAATATAAGGAACTAAAGTCCCTTATAATAGTTATAAGCATAACTATAGTTATTTATATTAACTAACTAAGAGGTACTTTATACCTTACTTAATAGTCTGCCACTTAGTAGGAAACTAAACGCCCTACCACTAAACACCTCCTACTTAAAGGTTTTACAGATACTTAATAGGTAAGCACTTTTACTAAGACTAAGTAACTGCTGGTTAGTTATAAGGGCTTTAAGTCTTTACACCCTTAGCCCAGTGCACAGTATTGTACATACTGTCTTCCTACACTGTTCCTTTTACAGAGGATCTGTCAGGCCGCTTTAGCCTAAGTGATAACCTGCAGGGTCGTTATATAATTCCCCCTCTTTAATATTCTTTTCCCATAAAAAATCCTAGTAAGGGTGTTCCTTCTTTCTTAACGTAACTATACTTACTAACCGTGTGTAAAAGCGCACTTTGAAAAACAGCACCTCTCGTTACCGTAACCTTACAGACTTCATTCGACTTTTAGATTATAAATGTTACCTTATAGTCGTAATTCTTTAAAATCACTTTCTTATCTTATTACTATGTAATTAAATAGTTACTTTAAATGCTTATTAATAGGGGCCTTGTCTTTATGTAACGCGTTTAGTTATAACGACACCTTCTTTTAACGGCTTCTTTCTAAGAAGTGCTACCTTAACGTTAAGTATAACGTTACTATATGGAACCTGGAGCTGAAAACCTAAGAGCTTTATAAAGCTGTTACTTACCTTAACCGGATTAAAGTCTAGCGTTACAAGATAGAAGAGCGGGCCTTTTCTACGTTTAGCCGGGAGGTAGAGATCCTTCGCTTTTAAGAGTAGGAAAAGGCTTATTTAACTACTCCTCCTAAAGCTAGTAAGTCCTTTAACTAGGGAGGCTTTTTAATAAGAACGCCTGTAGGCTCCTTCTCTAAGGGATCGCCTTAGCTGGTAACCTCTTCTTAACTTAGTTTATAGCTTCTTTTTCTTAATAAACGAAACGGCTCTTTAATGTAATAGCGGTATGCTTACTTTTTAAAATAAGAGGTTATAGGTTTAACTCTTATAAGAGTCTTCTGTCACTTTAAATCCTTACCCCTTAGGGCTAGAGGGTTTAGGGTGACTTTTTTATTATTTTTCTTTTACTAACTTCCTTTTTTAATAACGCTTATTTTTATAAACATGCTTTTTTATTACGCACCGTTACATTACTACACGTGTGACTTATATGGAGCTCACTAGGAGTTCTTAAAGGCCCAGCCTCCTTATTAGGTTTAAGGTCCTTTTAACTTATAATTAAGGTTCTAATAAATTCCTTCCATACTTATTAAGGAGTTTCCTACCACTTCTTAGGCTTTAAGTCTTACAGTGGTCTTACTCTTTAATTTAACAGTTTAAATGTTAGATCTTATCTTTATTTTTAAAGTAAACTAGTTAATTTACCTCCTTAAGGCTACATTAACTAGTTTAACCTTTACCTTACGCTTTTTCTTTACAAGTGGTTTTAATTAATCTACATTCTTTTAATGGAAATCCTTAATTAGGTTAGGGTATAAAAGGTTCCTAACAGGTTCTTAAAAGTTACTTTCAGGGCTATAGTTTAACTACTTAATAAGATATTTAAATATGTCCTTTCCCTTTTATAAATCTATAACTTCCTTAACGTTATACTTATCTTTATCAGCGTTAATCTTAATCTTTTTTTTTAAAGGAACTCCCTTTAAAGCGGGTTTTAAAAGTGAGATGTGAAAAACCTTAATTTATACCTTTATATTAACGGGTAAGTCTAGTTTGTAATTAGAAGTGGTGACCTTTTTCTTAATTTAAAACGGTTTATACCTTTTAAAATTAAGTTTCTTACTAGGTTGTTTTAAATGTAGGTTTTGTGAAAAAAGGTAGATATAATCCCCTTTTTAAAAAGTCGGTCCCTTAACTCGTTTATTATTATAATAAAGTCCTTTCTTAAATACTAACTGTTTAGTTTAATATTTATTAGTAAACTTCTTTATCCGTTTACATGTAAACTTAAGTTTAGCTTATAAGTAGTTATACAGCTTTTATATCTAATCTGTATAGACTGTGGCTTAGGGGGTGTTAATAAGTGGGCCTTAACAGAGCTTAGGCTCCTTACTGTAATTAGTAAAGAATAGTGACATACTTGTTAACTTAACTAGTGTTATATTATAAGCTATTTATACTGTTAGTAACAACTTAAGTTAATTATCTTATTTAAAGTTAACGTAAGCCTGGAGATACATTATAAGTATTTAGTTAACTTATTTTATTTAGCTATCTGTCTATAGGTGGAAGGCTGTTAAAAGCTTACTCTTTACACCTATTCTTTATATTAGCCTTTATTAAAACTTTAATATAATTAGCTTATCTTAATCTGTAATAATATTATCTGGCTAAAGGTGTTATAAAATTACCTCTTTCTTAAAGATATAAGTAAGTTACTCCACAGTTATATCCTTTAAGGTTAGTAGAAAGTAAGCCTATTTTATTAATCTGTTAATTATTATAAGGATCTAGTTATAGGTAACCTTTATAATAAGGTCTTTAAACTTTAGAATCCTAGTAATAAAGTTAAGTAAGATTAAACTTTATAATACATGTGGTATAGGGAGTAATTTAAGGAGCTTATAAGGCTTATAACGTTAATTTTACTTATAATAATAAATGTTGCAGTTATTAACCACTTTTTTAACTAACTTCTTTATTCTTAGGAATACGTACACTTATTAGGCCTGTGTAAAAGTCTTAGCCTGGCTTATATATCCCTTAAGTTAAGATTTATAAACCTGTTAAACGTACTCCTTTTACTTATTTAAGTTATAAATATATAGTTTCTCTTAATATTAGAGTTTTACTCCTAGTTTAGGCGTACCGTTTACACCTTCTAATAGCTGTTTTAATTAATAACCAGTTTTATTATAGTTTAGATATATTAGGTACTCCTTTCTATAATTCTATACATACCTTAAAAAGTCTCTTAAGGGGCACTTATACTTACAGGTACCTTCTATTAACCTTCTTATTTAAAATTTTTATTACTGTTAATAAACGTTATATTTTATTTATAAGTTTATATAAACGTTAATAATTTATTCTAGCGTTTAGTTATCTAACACCTGTGGTGTATACTTTATCGTGCCATTCTTTACTTTATTAAACATAGTGACAGGGGTTAGAATTAAATTAGCATCCTTATAGTCCTATCTCTAATTAAAAGTATTAGCTTACTTATTATCTTTTCCTTTAACGTAATAGATTTAAAAGTGGAACAGGGTTATTAACTTTACTTACTATGCCTGTTATAAATTAAGCTCTTTTATTAGGAAGTATTAAAGGTTATTATACCATTAGTCTCAGTGCCGCGGTTTCCACCTCCAGATTCGGCGGCAGATGCCGCCGAATTAGGCGGCTTCGACCGCTTGCATGCCCCACCGCCCTTCTTTCGTTTACGATAGTGGTGTAAACGTAACGTATGCAGTTCTCCACTGATCGCCGCACTGTTTCCCGCCCCTATGAGTCACTAAATGACTTGTAAGAGAGACCCTTGATAATTCTAGGATGCAACGTCATTACTCTTCTGGTATAAGCACCGGATGTTTTCCTCCAGGCTATGCCACTTTCCCACTTCTCCATCTCTTACTTAACTGACCATATCATTGATCTAGCCGCGACGAGCCGTAACGCCAATTTAATTCTGCTGCTCGTTTTGCGAGATTGCCAGTTCGTGGCGCGAGGTTGCGCCGATGGAGCGAGTAGCGACCTGCTCGCAACACCCTCCTGTTCGTGCCGTACGAGGACTGGTCCCAGGCCAGTCATATAAGAACACCTACCCTCTTCCACGCGCAACATCATGTAATGGAAGTAGACAATTAACAAGAGAGCAGCGGCCAAGCAGACCGAAGAAAGCCTCTGCTGATGCTGAATCATGTCACGTCGACGTCAAGCTCTTGGGCTTGGCCTGTATACTTGTAGTTCTTTTGTAGCAGGAGACCAACAGGCAACAAGGTCAACGGAGACGCTAGTGATGGTGTGGTACGTCGTGTAGATGCGCACAAGCCCAGCGCCAGGACAGCTGGGTGGTTTGCAGCAAAGTGGGCAGCTTGGAAGGAGGTCTAGCGCGGAGACACCAGCCACAACACCTGAGGTCGGAAAACCCGCTCTATCACTCAGACACCCTTGTCTGACTTGACCGTCAACTCAACGATAGCATGTGCAAATGCAACTCGACGCAGGACGACCGTGAGGTGCTGCGCTATACTCCAATCAAGATGCTGTGGCTTGCATGATGGATGGGGAATGGTGGAGGCGTATCCCGAAACCGTTCAGAGCTGCCGGAATCTCAACTAGCGGTGTTCACGTCAGCCAGTGATATATGCTCGGCTCAGCCGCTATATGCACCCTATCGTGAACTCAAGCCAACCGCAGACGTCGCCAAGAAGGTGTGTCGTACAAACACTGGGGTCGGGCGTCCATGAGCTAGCCATCAGGCGCCGCCGCATTCGTGGTTGGAATTGGGCATCACTCTCATGAGGCTTGAGCCTCAATCTCAGACATGTATCAATGATCCTCCTGGTTGTGGCAAAGTTGAAGTACGGGACATGATCCTTGCCTCTCGCAACTCCTTTCCTGGCACCTGAGTGCTCGAACGCTCATCGTTTTCCTCCGGCCCAACCCCGCATAGATTCTTGAATCTCGAATCGAATTTCTGTTCAACTGTGTTTCCAATCCCGCTTGGCGTGCACCCCCGATGGATCCCGAGAAAGAGTTGACCCAAGCCAGCAAGGAGCTGGAGGCCCAAATCCAGTCTTCTCGACAATGGAGCCTGAACATCCAAGCCGGTCCCGAATGCGTCGCTGTCATGGCCGAGGTACTAGTAATAGTGTCTAGAAAGGAAGTGATGGGCATCGTTCTCTCTGGTGAAGGGCTACGGTTGGTAACCTCCCGTGGCTCGTATTCTCACTGCTCCCGCGAGGTTTTTAACTGACGCAAGTTGCTAAAGGGAGGAAAGCCTCTACGCTAACGCCAAGCACTGCCTAGCAGTTGGCTCGAACGTGCTCAGAGACACAGCGGAGCGCATGAAAACGGTCCATCGCTGGGCGAATGAAATGGGTCGGCGTGAAGGCACGGTGAGCTCCGGAGGCCTCTTCCAACGGTTTAGATAGAAGCTGATCGAAATTCTGCGTACCAGGTTGACCAAATCACAAAATATCTCCACCCAGACCAGTCGGCTGCCAGGGACAGACAGTTCAAGCGACATCTCCAGTCCGGCCAAAGAATGGTCAGCAACTCGGTGCAGGAGATTCGCATTATCCGAGAGGAGTTCGGGGAGTGGCGACACCTCACAGCCTGCCTCCTGAGAGCACTGGAGAATGAAGCTAGTGCGTGTAGAGACACTGACGTCCAAGCGCCCTCTGAGGGTGCGTGCCGCTGACACACTGCAGTGCGGAACGAGAGGCGAGAGAAACGGACGAACAAGGAACTCAAAGAGAAGGAGATGGAAAAGTCGCAGTTTGAAAGGCAGCTCAAGAAGGAACAAGAGGACCTGACCAAGCTCACGTCGAAGTTTGAGAAGGCTCTCGATACCTACGAGACAGTTGTCCAGAACGTCCCTGGTACGTCGTATCCCTCCCCCCACCCAACCATTCTTTTCCTCCGCGAGTTTTAGTGGTATAGGATGTTGATGGAGATGGGGCCTCCAAGCCACTATATCTGGGGCCGCGGCTCTTGTTGGGAGTCTCGCGGCGGTGGGAGTGGCCCCTCCGGTGGCCTTGGCAGGACTGGTGGCTCTCGGAGTGCAATACTCGGTACTTGATGCTCGACGGCGAGATTACACAGAGCGGATTAATCGACTGGAGCGGGAAAGTATTGGACTTAAAGGGACTCTAGAGGAGCTCGCCAAGAACGCGAAGTCCATTGTAAGTACCAACCTACCTACCTATCTACTTACCTACCTCCTGCTGCCTATAAAGGGTAACTAGGCTCACATAAGCTTTACAAACAGTCCGAGATAGCTAATATTGTACGGCGATCAATCAACTCCCTATCCGACCTCCAGGACAAGATCGACATGTTCATGGAGTATCTCATCAATATTCAGGGACTGATGAATCTTGGAGCTGAGGCCGGAACAATGGTTTTCGACACGACGATCGGGAAAGAGGAACTCCAAGACATGGATATCAAGAAGGTTTGGTCTCGCATTCTCTCATGGTCAGCAGCACTCCCGGATCCCTTAACTGACAGTCTTGCGCTTCAACGTAGTACCTCTTTGAGCAGTCATTCCAGCTGAAGGCCAGTTTTCTCTTCGCAGCCAAGGCGGCCAAGCTCTACAACGATGTCTCGACTCAGTTTATCATTCCCGGCCTTAAGTGGTTTAGTGGGCTTCGCCTCTGTGTGGACGGACGAGAGGGCAGCCTTGAGGCGAGCCTGGAAGACATCACGAAGCAGAGACGTTACATTTGCTCGGGAGCCGAGGAGGTTGCTGACAAGGCGAGTCATGATTCTGAGCGGATTTTGGCATCATATCTAACAAGGAGCAGATGAGTGTGGACTTGGACGAATGCTTGCATAGCTTGATCCAAGAGACGGCCGAGTCGTTTCGGAAAACTGACCCCGAACTCTGGTCGGGTGGTACGAGTTCCAAAAGTTGACGGACGTAAGTATTGAGAGATTCAGAGCAGTACCAACCAGCCTAAGACGAGAAGTTGGCGGGACTTGTCGGGACTGGGGCCAGTGGTCGTGACCCACCGGGGTTGGCGAAGATGTAGTCTTCTGTCTCTGCCAGCAGCTTTATTTGGCTGGGCCACTGTTGACTCGAAGATGGTAGAGAACAGAGATTCGGAAGCGCCTGGACTTTTACTTTGTCCTACAGGGCATCAGCCCTTCAGCTGCACAGTTAACACAATGATATTGGGCTGGCTGATGGTCGGTGAGACCACCGATGTCAACCGCTTTGGTATGTGTCAGATATAAGTGCAACTATAAGTGCCAGTGAGCAATTGGATCCGTTGGTTTTGGTGCAGTGGTAGTTGTGACAGTATGCATACTTTCCATTCCTCGAAGTCCTTCGTCGCGCGGCTCGCTAGATTGGCGCGAATCGCTCGAATCAATCGGGGCTTATTACGCTGTATTCGCGGTATTCTCCTCTACAGGAGGCTCAGTTGGGTTGACAGGCATGAGGTCGCCGTCGTCGTCGCCTTCGATGCCTTCGTAGGGCGAAAAGTGGACGGGGTTTCATCGACGGAGGCCTGGGGGCGACGCGGCACGGCCGAAGATCGTGGATTGGGTGTGGATGTAACTCTGTAATTGAAAGTGGCTAGTTTGTTTCTGGGCCCTGGCCATGTAGCTAGCCGTTGCTAGTCCATGGAATGTCGCGCAATTGCACCGGTGCTGGGCATTGATCGCCAGCAATGGGTGGCCAAGGGTTAGGGTTGTGGAGAACTAGTGCACCCCTTGTAAGATCCCTTGCCCTTCATCCACTCCTTTGTAAGGCTTCCTCGGCGACGTCTCGTCTTGGCGTTCAGAACACGGATGAGTAGTCGCCATGGTGCCGTAGCCCGTGTGCGACGGTGCTTAGCCTGCCGCCGGCATCGCCAAGTGTGACAATGAGTCACATAATTGCTTCTCATGGAGGGGCGAGTTTGAAAACGAATCGGCTCATCAAAAATGCTTCCTGCAGGTGTCGCGCCTGACGCGTTTGCAGACAAAATCAGGTATGTAAATTGCACTTTGTCATTTAGTGGTTGTCGTTGAATCCTGGCAGCTGACATGCTCTCGCCCTGATTCCAGTATCTAGCTTTTAATTGGATCGAATGGTACGCACGTCTGGTGCAGTCTTATGACACCCCACCACCCCTCCGTTACCTCAAATCAATTTTTAAAAGCAGAAACAGGACTGCCCAAGTTGAACTTCCTTCAAACATACACCACCGCCATGGGCCAAACAGTATCTGCACAAGCGACAAAAAGCGGAGCCCTTTGCGCCACATGCCACTCACTACTTTTCGATGATAAGGGAAATGGCGGTTTCGCAGAGCGATCCGTCAAGGGCGACCTGCAGTTATTCTTCAATCCGCCCGAAGCCGGAAGGGCATTTCCAGTTACGGGTTGGTATGACACGCTGCCTGATTTACCGGTCCTTGAACGATCCACTCTTGGCGGCTGTCAGATTTGTAGATTTCTGAAACGGGCAATCCTTGACAGAGGCCTTCACCGGCAATTGAGTGTCGGCGAAACGACTGAAATCTTCATCTCTCTATTTTACGAATGGGGCGTTCGTAGCCCATATCAAACGACTGAGCCATTCACGATTCCGCACTTCCCGGAGGATAATCACCACAGCGGCCTTTGTTTCTTAACCATGACGCTAGAGGCCTCGGACCGCGCCTTCGAGTCGATAATCTTCTCTGTGCACTCCAGGGATGGTACGTAACCACCAAGCTAAGGGGCGTGTTCCTCAATGCTCATCTTGCGCAGAAGTTGTCGCATCTTGGCTCGGAATAGATGAGTCAACACGGGGCGAGCCCTTATCGGGTCAAAATGTTGCCTTAGTCGAAAAGCATTTGCAATACTGTCTAGCCAACCACGCGGTATACCGAGCTGGGTCCTTTCTTCCTAAGCGACTCATTGATCTGGGACGAGATGGTGCAACCCATCCGAGGCTCGTTCTCACGCACCAAGAGATTGAAAATCAAGCATTTCCGGCAGAAACAGTCCTGTACGCGGCACTGAGTTACTGCTGGGGCCCACCGGCTGATGCAGTGACGCAGCTCAAGACCGAAGTTCACACACTCGACAGCAGACTGCAGGAGATTCCAGAGGCAGAAATGTCTGCAGTTATGCGAGACGCTGTGGCCGTCTGCAGGGCTTTGAAGATTAGGTTTCTCTGGATTGACTCGGTCTGTATTGTGCAAGATGACAGGTCAGACTGGGAAGCGGAGAGCCAGCAGATGGGCTCGATTTATCGCCATTCTCTTCTGACTATATGCGCTCCGGCGTCGCATTCCTGTCACCAGGGATTCCTGGATTCGGGTAACGACAAGATCGACGTCCCATTCCAGTCGCGCATCGAGACTAGCATTGTGGGAAGCTACACCATCGAAGGTCAAGGTCTCGAGTCAGGGATGAGCATGCTCCATCCTAACAATCGCTCTCCATACAATATCGATATCCGTGTCTCCTCCTGGGCGACCCGGGGATGGGTGTTTCAGGAACGAAAGCTTTCTCCACGAAAAATCGTATTCGGGAGGTCCATGTTCCACTTGGTGTGTGCGCATGAGTGCATCTCTCAGAACGGCCTCGTGCTCCGTTCACCAGTTACGGAAACTCTTGTGCGAGTTTTTCAGGCCCTGGAGCTCGGCATCTTCAATGACGAAGAAGTCCACATGGCATGGGCAGAAATCGCTTCTGAATATGCGGGCTTGACCTTGGGCCAGCCGCTCGACAGGCTGCCCGCTATCTCCGGGCTGGCAAAGGTCTTCGCAGAGTCCGTGGGACTCTCGGAAGACTTATACGTCGCCGGACTCTGGAAGCCCCACCTTTTGAAAGGCTACGGGCTTCTCTGGCAGCGAGAGGCGGTCTGCTCGCGCCAGGAGCTGCTCAACCAGTTCAGGAGGGCGCAGAACTTCATAGCGCCCACCTGGACCTGGGCCAACCAAGCCAAAAGCTTCAAGCCTGGATACCTGCACTACGATCTCACGGGGTCTCCTACTCGCATACACTCTCGTGCCGAGTTCCGAAAAATGGACATACAGACGGCTCGCGCAGGGCTGAATGCTTTTGGAAGTATCACCAGCGGCACGATCAGGATGACGGGAAGACTGAAGACGTACGCGTCACTGCGTATGTCCAATCAATATAGCTCGACGCACGCGCGGCGGGTGTTTGAAGGAGGGAACCGTATTGCCGACTGCGTACTCGATTGGGTCGTGCATCGGGACGGGGAAGAGCAGGGTGGGCTTCTGCTGCTCCCCCTCCTGAGCACTTGCCCCGGCGCGGCCCCAGGGCTGCTCATTTACGACGAGCTAAAGGGCTACGATATGCTCGTTCAGGGAGACAATGATAGACAAGTAGTCCCGTCCAGCGATCCGTACACGTTCTCGGCAACCATGGACATTACAGTCTTGAGAAGAATAACGACTGATAGCGGCCAGGAAGATATCGAGTCTATATGCCGTTGTAGCACGGCTTATGCTGATCAAGAACAAGCGGATCGAGATGTGTTTGGCATCGTCTTGTATCCGTCTGATACGTCAGGGCAATACTGGAGAGTAGGAGTCTTTTTCTCTGAGGCATTAGAGACAGGTGGTTTGGCTCTTTTCCGTGACATGCCTTACCAAGAATTTGATATTGTGTAATATAACTCCCGTAGCCACTTGCCCGCTAGCAAGGGGACTGGATGCTGGCCTGAAACCTGAGATGGATATAGCTATATGTATCACGTGGATAGTGTAGGTAGTTGGTTTGAGCTTCCCACTTGATCGGGGATCGAGCTTTGGGTTGGAGCAGACCCGGGAACCTCTCGGAACGTAGCGGAGACAGAGTCGCATGAGCAGGATGAGCATCCCCATGAGATGGTTGGCCTAGAATAGTATCTGAGCTTTAATCGACTCACAGTAGCTTAAATCGACGTGCATTGACCTCCGCCTCTTACAGTACGTCGCTTGGTGCGCTCCTGTGAGGCCCCACATGGAAATGGGGCTCTCCACGGGTTCTGCCCACCACTTTAGCTAGCACCTTGCCCACGGAAAACTCTTCCGAGTGCAAGGCTTTTCCATATCACAAATACACCACACTTTCCTTCAGTTTGCTAATGCGGTCGCACAGTTTCTGAGCACTATACTAGAGGCTTAGAGGCCTGTAAGCCCATTGCACTACAGAGGGGTTACAGGAGACTCGGCGAAAGAAGCTAAATCCATCGACAGTTTGCGCGCATTTTGGGAACGTAAGACAGACCCGGAAGAGCTTAATCATGTTCTGAGCAAGCCAGATTTCAGGCCTCAAGAGCTACGGGCTACCAGAAGCACATCATACACCACAAACGAGCCGGTCAGGTGGGCCACCAACAGCCCCGGATCCTCCAGGCAAATGGTGGCACTTAGAAGAGGCCACCTGCTACAGATAATGATAAATCATTTCATCTCGGAACCTCGTCTTGGTCTTTTCGGGATAGATGTAACCACCAAGACCTTAACATCCGACTCAAGCAGCGATTCTAAGCTAAAAGCGAAGCTGCAGGTAGCGACTGGAGCCCCTCTTACCACTACACCGGGCGCTTCGATAAAAGTACAGACAAGGAAGCTTTAAAGCAAAACCTAACCAGGGAGTCGGCAAAGTCGTCTCCAACTACACAGCCAAATCACATCGAGGACAACAGCGGGAACGTGCCGTCCGCATCGCCAACCGGGATACTTTCCGTTCAAGATCCAGAAAAAGTCAGGCACCCCAGTCTAACCCGCCCTCGAAGAAACAAGACCAGAATGTCAGCACAGAAGGGTGTCCGCTCAATAATAAACAACCCACCCCCCC
>Ga0247780_1000425_pt1 | contig 40327 bp, 34 predicted proteins | sample UWRJL079202R5_FD_179927 | JGI IMG/M metagenome (GOLD analysis project Ga0247780, IMG submission 179927) | Plant litter microbial communities from Arlington Agricultural Research Station in Wisconsin, United States - UWRJ-L079-202R-5 | ecosystem: Environmental > Terrestrial > Plant litter >...
TTCCCCAGCCCGACCCCATGCATCCTCAAAATCGCATACCCCGTCTGCAAATGAAAGAAGAAATTCGGCACCGCCCAATTCAGCACAAACTCCTCCGGCGTAAACTCCCACTCCCCCATCCTCACCGTCCTCAACTCCTCCCTCCCCGCCCCATGCGCAACAACATCAACCCTGTTCCCCCCCCGTAGCACCTCTATCGCCGCCGCGATCCGCGCGCTCATCTCCTCGAGAGATTCCCCTTCGTCGTGGAAGACGGGCTGGGGCTTCCCTGTAAGGCGTTAGGTGGTTTGGCGGGCGAGGTTGGTGGCCATTTGGACTTAGAAGGTCAGGGGGTGCATGTCGTAGCGGAGGCGCCAGCGGGGGATGATGTCGGGCGCCAGGCGGTTGGATTTGGAGTAGGTTGTTGCGACGGAGATGAGGTGCGAGAGGGTTTGGAGGCCGTGGGTGAAAAGGGGGGTGGAGAAGTTGTAGGTGGAGAGGGGGGTTGTTGCCATGTTGCCGGTGACTGGTGCTGAGGGGATGGGTGTGCAGTGGTGTTTGACTGGAAGGATGAGATGAAGTTGTTATTTAGGGGCGACGAGCAAGGACATGAGGCAGTCAGCTCTTAAGGGGGTGATGCTGGAGGGGAACGAGTTTGTCATTCTGGAAGTTGAGGTATCACACCCCGGGACTGACGACAGAGACAATCTTATCATCACATCATTCTTAAACATCGGTCCAAGTGACAACCATCAAGGTAGACCAGGTTCAAGTGACAATCATCGAAGTGGAGACACTCAGTTGGCCCCTCTTATTAACGGGCCTCATCCCAGCATTGCCAGAGAACAGAGACTTCAAACGACTGTGTCTAGTGAACACGCAGCCCTACTTACTCCTCACAGATGTTACAGTTCCCCCAACCCTCAAAACACCAGACACAAATGCAAATCCCTTCCCAAAGCCCCGACCCGAAAGCCAAGGGCAAAGTGAAAAGATGTTCCCGAAAGAAGTTGGTTATCAAAAATTTCGACCGGAACGGCCCCGAAGGACCATTCATGGGAGAGAGTACCACGCTGTGCAATGCAGACTCCCTCGCCATACTGCGCGGTGTTAATGAGCTCCGCGCAGTCGATCAAGGTAAGTATGAAAAGAGAAGAGGAAACAAATGCAAAGGGCGAGGGGAGAGGGAGGTTATATACCTTTTGGGATGGTTGGTTTTGGGAAGGGAGGGGAGGTTGGGTGGGATGGGTTTGTGGATGTGGATGCTGTCAGGGGGCAGAGCCGAGATTGGATCTTGGTCTTTGGCGAGAGTTGGGATGAGCTTGGGCTTTGTTGCTGTGAGCAGGTTGATGTTTGTACGTAAGCAAAATGAAAGACATGGGCTTGCTGAGTTTCGGATGGCTGGCAAAACAAAAGACAGTGAAGAAACACTCCATTTTTGTTTCAATGTCACACCCGCCGTTGCTGGGAATACTGAGGAAACAAAATACCTGAGCTTCTAGCTGCTGAGTCTGGATTGCTGGCCTGGGCTTCAAGTCAGTCCAACACCTTCCATGCATGACCCCAGTGGCAAAAAGAATGTTGTGGATATCTCACCAGGATACGACCCGAAGATTCGAGATGAAAGAGAAGAAATACCCGCGACTGCAGCACCTGTGGAGCAAGCTGTACGCTATGAACTCCCTTACCGGGAATCGAACCCGGAGCTTCGCGGTGAAAGCGCGATATGTTGACCGTTACACTATAAGGGACTGAACTTGTTGATATTCGGTCCACTGTTGGCGTACAGCGGGCTCGGGTGGTGTCGCGATCCGCTGCGAGAAAGCTTTGCTGAATGCCAAGGATGGAAATGGACGGGAGTGCATGAATGTTTTGCCCAGAATGCTGTGGATTGAAACTTGGGTTGTTCAAATCATCCGATTTGCCTTCCACGAACAGCTGTTGTATCGCAAAGCTGGTGTGACATCACCGCTCGGATCTCAAAGAGAATTTCAAGCAAGTAGAACACCACCACAATTTGATAATAAGAAAACAAAAGTAATTAGTTCACAGAGAAATAAATTGCCTCCACTGCAGACACCTATCTTGTCGATCTCGAGGTTCGCGATGTTCTCCGGATTTGCAAGTCTACGCATAAGCGCCCTAATATGGTCGTCGCCTAGGACGATCCCCCCCTGATGCGCGCTGGGGCCGACCGGTTTGGTGGAGCGTCGCTTCGATGTCCCAATCGAGGCTCCGGCGACAGTGAGGCGCCCAAAAGGGCCAAGTACGGAGGTCGTCGCATCCGATGGAACTTTTGGAACTTTTGGATGACAGAGGGCGAGGAGTTCAAACAAACATCAGATTAAGGCGCAGTTCGCCCCTGTGCCAGAATGGCCTTTGTCAGGGGTTTAAGCGCTCCGCACGGAGGTCGCTACGGCGCGTTCTGAGCCCGGCCGAAACAGAAGACCGGGGCGGCGCTCGAATGAGGGGTCGCAACACCCGGCCTGCAGGGGTTGCCACGGTGTTTCGGGGGCTTCCCGCCGATCTTGAAACCCCTTCTCCAAACACTCCAAAACACCAGCCAAGGGGCCCCGACAAAGATGGTCGCCACAATGAGGCCGCCACCAGCAATAGAACATGCACCAGCAATAAAACACGGCAAATACTTACAGTCGATAAATAGTCCTCGCATGCCACAACAATTTAGACTTCCGATCATCAAACAACCATCCTCAAGATCTTCACAGCGTTTAGACTGTATTTCATCCAAACTCCCCAACCCCAACACTCCAAACAAACCAAACCCCACAAACCAAACCCCACAAACCAAACCCCACAAACCAAACCCCACAAACCAAACGCCAAGATGCAACTCACTCTTCTCCCCGCGACTCTCCTCGCCCTCATTCCCCTCGCCGCCGCTGTCCCCGGCTACAGCTACGGCGGCAGCGACTCCTCCTCCTCCTCCGGCTCCTCGGGAACCGGCAGCGCCGCGGCTGCGCAATCCGGCACCGCCTCCTCCACCTCGGGCGTAACCGTCATCAACGTCGGCAAAAGCCAGCTCAAGATGGAGCCCAACGACGTGACCGTTCCGGCCGGCGGAATCATTGAGTTCCACTTCTTCTCTGGCGCGCACTCCGTCGCGCAATCCGCCTTCGACAGCCCGTGCCAGCCCCTCACCGGAAACTCCACCGGATTCTTCAGCGGGTCGCAGGCCGTGCAGTCCGGCGAGGGCGCCAACGTCTTCCGGGTTGTTAGCACCGGAAGCCCGATGTGGTATTACTGCGCGACCCAGAAGCATTGCCAAGGTGGCATGGTGGGCGTCATCAACAAGCCCGCTACCAATGCTCAGCGCACGATCCAGAACTATGCGGCGGCGGCGGCGAATGCGCAGGCGAATGTTGCGCCGCAGAGTGTGCAGGGCGGATCGGTGGTCGCGGCTGGTAGCCCGGTTACTACCGGCACTGGCACGGGCACTAGCCCTCAGCCGTCTAAGGCTGGCGCTGCTGGTGTTGTGCGCGACTTCCGCATGGTCGGCGCGGCGGTGGCTGTTGCGGCCTTGGCTTTTGCCATGTAGAGTGGTCTGCTAGGGGAGTTGTAACTGTACTACCGCGAAAGGGAGAGTGAGCGAGCGTGTTATTCATCATCATTCATGGAACGGCGTTTGGGATTGGGATTTGGACAAAAAGATCACACTTGGCCCAGGATGGCCTCCGGGAAGGACTCGGAGTTTTGGGGGTCATGACTATCACACATATACCTGTACTGGTACTTCTTACTATCGTTTCAATAAGACTGATGGTCTTGATATCTACTGTCTCAGTATTTTCCCGTGGCATGAAGTGATCAACATGGTCGATCGATGCGCTCCCGCCATCTCCAACCAGGTAGTCGGGACGACGTACCTCTTTACAGGTACCTAGGTAGCCAACCCCACAGCGTTTTCTGACCAAGTACGCCCCGCACGGCAGCCGCAGACCATTATTATACGATTCCGTCCAGACAGGGGCGCAGATTTAACGTGATGGAAGGTCAAACTCATGAATCGCCCGCACGCGATGGAGAGGCTCAACGGTGGGAAAACATCATCCTGATTCTTTTTTTCTGGAGAGTTTGAAGCCGATTTCTGCAGGAATGCCTGGGGCTTTTCAGGCAAGAGCACTCGCGAGCTCTGGATATGATTGGACCTGCCAAAGTCTGCCTGGAGGTACGTGCGGAGGGTCCAGTCACCTGAAGTCCGCCCCAAGTCCGCCTGAGGTCTCTTGTCTCGACTCTCGAGGTCCGCATCATATCAGCATTAAAAGAGAGGCACAAATCCCCGTATTCGCAAAGCGCGTTGCCTTCATCACAACCCAATGAAGTTTTCCGAGTTCAGTGCGACTTGGATTTATACATTCGCGCTTCCGATCCTCCTGGTCGGCAGCCTTTGGACTCGCCCAATTGGGCCCGAGCGCAGTCGAGCCGCGGATGGTGAACAGGGACCACTCGAATCACCATTCGGGCCTGATGGCGGGGGCCTTTGATTTCAACTCGAGTTGGCCTCGTCCAAAACCGACCGGTGACTCCCTCGTCGGTCGTTTGCAAGCCTTGGACGGGTATCGCAATGAGCCAGCCATGTCACGAGAAGGCCTGCTACAGCGAGACCGCTTGGACGATTTCTTAGCCGATGATAACGCTCCCCTCAGCTTTGCTGCCGAAACCCTCCAGCAGCGGGAAGCGAAGCAGCGAGCTCTTGCAGAGATCGATGGCGTGCTTGCTGGTTTCAAATTTCTAGACAGAGTCGAGCGCAAAGAGTACTACGACTCTTCCCCATTCGACCTAGAAACTGCCAACGCTGGATACTGGGCAATCGCTAGGGATGGACTGGGTCCTCTTGAATACTACGATGACGAACCGGATCTTTTCATGAACGACTCGGACCCTTTGGCATTGCAATCAAGGCATTCTCCTTCCATTCCTCAACCTGAGTCGACAGAGGAAACGATTCAGCTCCCTGGCGCAACAGGCCCGAAGTATGCTCGCCGAGCCCCGAATTAAGATGTCTGAAAAACTAACGCTGTGGAATAGTGGGCTCCAGCGCGGTACCGACAACAAGGCCTCGCAGGATAAACCTCTTGATGGTACCCGGGCGTCTGTGTCGTCAGCCCAGGCGACCACCGACGCGGACAAGGCGTGGGCGGGCTTGCGAGGTTTGAGAGCTGCCATGGCAGCTGAATTCCTGCGGTTCAACAAGATCTCATCGGAGTTTAGCTGCCCCAAGATTCGCGCCCTTACTTCTCATTTCCCAAGCCGCAAAGCATTGACGATAAAAGGGATCCTGGTCTATAGGGATGTCCTGGAAGGCGTTCTGCCGGAGACCCTCGCCGAGATCTTTGCCTTTGCCACCCTGTCCCACGCCATATCTGAGATTCTTATTCAACGGGGTCGGATGAAGCCTGATCAGATACTCTCGGGACTTTGTCGGTGGCAGGAATGCATATCAGACCCTCCGGAACGGGATGTGTTTAGCATCCTGGCAGGCCAAATGTGGCCAGCAAGTTTCCATCTGCCGGCTGGAGAGGAAATGGGTCAGACGTCCAGTCATCCCAGCCAAGGAGCACACACACTTTCGGACGGTCAAGACGGCCTATTTCAATTTATTCGACAGGCCGCAGACATGGCCTCTCGAGGGATGGAGTTCCCATTGGAGAGTGCTGGACCATCAACCGACAGCCAAGCATCTCAGGTAGCATCTCTTGACCGGAGCATCCAGGAGTTGACAAACCTCACCGAGCGGGAGTTCGGCTTCCACTTGCTTCGGGATATTGGCCAAGGCTTTGACATCAACGACTATTCCGCACCGCAAGGCATTGATCCCACGGAAATTGGCCGGTTTTGCAAGCTCGACCTCCAGATTCCAGGATATGACTTGCAGTCTCGTAGCCTGCCGATTCAACTGCCTTCCCTTGCACTGAATTTCGACCTCAGACCACCCGTTATATCAAGCACTCAGGCCCGCTGCGAAAGTTCCAGTCCATTCAACTTCCAGATTGACGAGAGAATCTCAGAGTGTGCCATCTTCAACCTGCGGAACACAGTTATATTTCTCGCTATTTACGCCTTCGCAAAGGACACAGGAGACCAATTCTATCTCCTCTCTGCTGGCGAGATGACCGTAGTACGCAGAAAAACAGGTTCAGCCTTCGCCAAAGATCGCTCCAGAGCTGAGAGGGAACTACGGGCCGAGTTCTTTGGGACTTTGAAGAAGAGTGGAGCCGAAGATATCCGGTTCTTGGCTCTGCTCGCCGTCGCCAAGACCTTTGTTGTCCTCGGCCAGTTGGCGACTAAGGAAGAAGTTCAGAAGTATTTGCTGGTGGTGTCTGAGGTAAGCTTCCGCGGCGGATGGTTCTGAAGGACGACAGCTAACAAAGGCAGGAGTTCTTTAAAAGTGACGAAGAACGCTTTAGATTCACTCGCTGGATGTTCGGGCAAGTGCCTGGCTCGACAGATACAAGTGGCAACAAGCCTGGGCCAAGGTCACAGAAGCTGAATCGCATTCCTGACATGACTGGCAATCGCAATCCTTCATCCCCGGCAAGCAAGAGACAGTAAGTTCCAGCCGCAAGCACACTAAGGTAGCGGAGGACAAGGGCCAACACCAGAGCGAAGAAGTCTTTTTCGCTGTGAACATCCGGGATGTGACATGGTGTATGAGACGTCATCCGGTCTGTCCAAGCACAACAAGAAGCATAATGGGCCGAAGCGAATTACCTGTGGCAAGTGTTCGTCTGGCTCTGTGCAAAGATACAGTGTTAGGAAGCATTTCTTCAAACAGCATGGACAAGATCTCCCGCCCCATTTGCGAGAAACTGGGAGGGCCGGCACCTAGAGAAGATAAAGGCCTGACACCCGTCTTCTTTAGAGACAGATTTGGGTATTTACAACCGCCATCAAATGATAGAATACACCGCTAAGGTGGCCAGAGTTGGAAGTTTACATCGCAAAAAGATGGACCTTCTATAGCCACACCAACGCGCAGCCTGAGCCCTGAAGATTGCTTGTAAGGATGGCTACTTGAACTGAGTAAAGCGCCTTGACTGCCTCCGGTCTGGCACGGTCCATTGGAGTGTCCGACTTCCAGCGCCATCATCTGGATTCGATCTTGTCAACATGCGCCGATCCTCCGACCCTGAACCAGCTGGAATCCCGCCCATACCTTCAGCGCTCAGATGACTATGTTGCTTGGATGCCTGAGAAGTGCGTCGAGGTACCGTCCTTCAAAACCCATAACAGCTACAGGCAAGAGCGAGAGGATGGATGAATATCTCAGTGCCGTTGGCCTAAAGCTTTCGACGCAAGAGCAGAAGTAGATCACCAGGGTTGGTCTCGAGCGTCACTTTCGATGGTGGGGGCAGCGCTTCTTCGAACCCGATGACCGCTCATAAGGGCTACTGCGTTCAGGGACGAGTAATTATTTGTGACAGAGGTTGCATAGAGAATTATTGTTAGGGCGAGGGCTAGGCCTATTTGGCCACAAATATACTATAACCACGGTAGCCTCACTTCGTACAATCTACCCCAGTAGGAACAACCCGCAACTCCCCCTCCACCACAACCCCCTTCAACGCATCCCTAATCTTTCCAATCGTCTCCCCCGTCAGCCCCCCCGACGGCGATCCCCCCCAGCGATCCCAGACTTCAACCACCCCCTCCAAACCCCCTTTCTCCTTTTCCTCTCCCCCCTGCTTCTCCTTCTCGCTGTCATTATGTCTGTAAACAACAACATAACTATCCCGCCAATCCCCCCTCCTCTCCCCCGACCCATCCCCAATCCACCCGCCCTCCTCCTCCACCATCCACTTCTCAAGCTGCCCTTCCTTTCCCCACGCAAGGACGGACCACGACTTTCCTTCCCCTTGCCCTCCCGAGGCAGACTCCAACTTAAAAGTAAATTCCGACGCCTTCCCGTCCTTTAAGTCACTCGGGCTCGCGGTGCCAGTGACGGACACGTCGGTATTAGACTCCCCTCTCCACCAGGAAGAGGTGGTAACTTGGGAGGTTTCGGAGGTGGTGAAATTTTGCGTGGTGGGGTTGAGGGTGAGGGTTATGCGGGCGTTTCGGTGGGTGAGAGCGCGATGGGCCGAGGTGGAGTGGGTTATTGCCCAGGAGCCGGAGAGGAAGGTCAGGAGGGGGGCTTGCCAGTTCGGGGTGGGGGTTGGGGTGCGATTGGGGTTTGGGGGGGCCCGGAGGGTGATGAGGGCTTCGCGGGAGAGGGACATGGCGATGTTTGTTGTAGAGAGGTTAGATGTTGAGATGGGAAGGTTTGGGGTTGAAGTTGAGGTGGAGGGAGTGTTTGGGGGAGGAGGGGGAAATTTATGCTAGGTACCATGTAAGGAGGCGGTGAGGTTGCCTGCACTGCACTGCCACCACCAAAACACTCTAGTCCCATGCGGATCTGCTGCAGCTGAACAACGGTCGTGGGCTTCGCTCCCACCATTTACAATACATGTGCTTAGGGGATTGTATGATGTTTCTCGCTCCGACGCTTTCTAGCCCCTGTTGAACAGGTCGTTTAAGGGCCCTTCAAAACCCACTTCGGAGTCAGCCACGGATGCTCCACCATTTCGCCAGGTGTAGGCCGGTCCGCCGGATTGACCTTCATGATGAACCGGAGAAACGAGGCAGACACCTCCCTTGTCTCTGGGTCCAAATCAGGCAGAAACTCTTCCGACCCAAATGGCGGATACTCTCCTGGGCCCTCAAGGTCGACCTTTCCTTCCTCGTCGAAAATGCCCTTGATAATCTCAGGGTCCCCCTTCTCAAGGAGATCCTTGGGGAACGGACCAAACACACTAACAATTTCCGACAGATGCTTCTTCTCACCATTCAATCACTAGAGTACCTGAGAGATGAGGCTGGGCTTGATGTGACATTGGTTGACGGGAGCGGAAAGACTGCGTTGGAGTACTCGCGGGAGCGAGCGAAGAAGAGGCACCATGAGTACACTTTCGATTGTTCTCGTTGGAGACGAACAGAGAGTTTATTGGCGAGTTGGGCGGAAAGGAACCGAGAGAGCTTGGCAGAAGCGTACAAGGTGGGTAAATGCCCAGAAGAGTTGCACTACTCCGACAACTCTGCTTTATACAGCCCATCGAAGATTAGTATAGGCTGGACCTAGTGGAGGGATGATGCCGGACGAGAGTCGGCATACCATTGATCGCCGTAGAGTCTCGAATCAATCATCTTCAACACCCCTCATCTGGGCGGCAGGTACATCAGCCAGTAGTTATGGTTTTACTACCAATTGAAGCAAACTTTCTATGGTCAAGAAAAGTAAAACGCCTTGGAACAGACATGCGTTGCCGGACCAGCCCCCTGGACCAAGTCATCGATGAAGCCCGAGAACTCCTGCGAGTCTGGTTCCTCACCAATCTCGCCAATGCTAGGAGACGTCAGTTCAGCACACAACTCGAAGCACCGCGACATATCACGCAAAAGAAAAGGGCAACTCACCCAACCTCAGTAGCCGGTGGGAACAACTTCGAAAGCCGAACCAGCACCCAGCTAAACCACCCCCTTTCATCAAAATGGCAATGCTGCCACTCGCTGTTCTCCCACCTCTGATACTCGCCCGAAACATTGCTAGTTTTCTTAACACACATGTCACGCGCCGCAGGAACGTGCTTGACATCGCTGCATTCGGCGTCGTTGTCGCAGTACTGCGAAAAGTTGTAAGGCCTGGCTGCACGTACAAGGGAGAGGGGATCGGAGAATATCAATATCCAGGACGTACAATCACAAGCGAGAGCCAAGACTGTTCCGCTTTTGCTGCTGCTGACCCCTCTTCCGCGTCGCGCGGGCGGCATTCGACGAGATGCACGCCTGCTCCGGCCTTCCAGCCGAAGTTATCCATTGCAGGGCCCCCGTCTCCAAGTGGTCGCGGTATCGGTCGTGGCGCGGGCGTAGCGAGAGCATTGAGACCGTATGAGGCCAGCGCCACGAGGGCAACGAATTTTCCACCCATTTCAGTCTGGCGATGACGGTTTGACCAGATTGAGGGTCAGGTTTGGGTCTGGGCCGATCGAGAACAAAATGGGAAAATTCCCACTTGCGGTGATACTTATGCTGGCTAAATCCAAACTCCAAGCCCGGCAGCCAACCAGTTACCATCCATGGATTGCGGCGAGCACTATACAGCCCGAAATAGTGCTGGGCCTTCCTAACCGGGAAGCTGTACCATCAGCCAAGAGTAAATTAATTGCAGTGGCTTCGGCTACCGCCGTCATCGTCATGTGGCGCGCGTGCGACTGATGCAGATGGGCTTACTACTGTACCTGGGGGTGTGGTTTATTCACATACTTCCTAACAGAGCCTAGACCAACAGGAACGGGGGGTATCACTTGCTCCATGGGCTGCTATTGAAGTTGCATGTGGGAAAATCGCTTTGATCATCACTCTCAAACAAATATGATCTGCTGCCTTGGACAATTCTGGAACCACCAATCCAGCTCTGATGAGATCCAGATTCTTTCCTCGTCGGCTAGATCCGTATTGTCGCAAACCTTGCATTGCTGATAAGCTCTGCCATTGCTACCCATGTAGTAGCCATAGGGGGCGAACTCGAAGAAGCCACGCCGCTTGTAAACATTTGCTGTTTCAGGCCTTGCTTCCTCGTCGTCCGTAGAATGGACCAGACGAACCAGTATTGCCGTACTGACAAACATCTTGCTGAAAGTGACAGGCATAGATAAGATATCCTGCTCCTCCTCCTTCCCGTCTGTAATCGCCTAGCCTATTATATCCTGTATGTAGGATCCGGGGATATCGGTGGTGACGGCTAGTCTTGACTCGCCGCACCTGCACGTATGAGAAGAGAGTTTGGCCCGTTTTAGGTAACCGCTCAATGTTAGTGAGCAAGGCTCGACTTCGCCATATGGATCGTGAATATTCCGTAATGATGCGCTCCATGATGTAATTCGTATGGGCGAGTCACTGCTAAAAGACTCACTACATAACGAATACTTGACCGCTTCTTTTATCGAAATCCAGGAGAAAGTGTTTGTTCGACGGTAATGCTCCTCACCTGCCAAAGGCGATGCCCGATACCAGCTGAGCGAGCACCCGACTTGGCCGCAGGGGTTCATAATTTGTTGGAGATCACTGAGATCTTCGTCCCGGTAGAGCCACAGTCCAGCGATGTATGAATATTGAGCCTCGGCGCCATACAGCCGGGCAAATACGGAAATAGCTGGCAGTTTATCTTTTGTAAACGTCAAGCTCCGTGATGAGAAGTCTGGTATAATGTCTTTTCACCAGGCTGCAACCGCACCAAAACGGCCCTCGAAAGAACGAGCCGTGACTCTCGCACAGAGTGTTTTGTGCGACGAATCTGGGCACACCAAATTTCCTTTTTCGTGCCTCGCCCACGTGACGTTGCTCACCCCGGCTCAGGCCCGGCTCAGGATTGGCTCAGGATTAGCTCAGGCTTGCTCACCCTAAGAGCCGTTTTCGGAAGGCTGCGCCGCAGCATGCACAACTACTTCAACTCTAGCCGAGCGAGCCCAGAATTAGTCCCATACATAAAAATGGCCAAATTAGTCCCCCTCTTTCAAAAGCGAATAGTTCTGCCCTCATCAAGCTTTTACCTTAACATCTTACACCAAACCTAACTACATACACTCTTACTTTTATTATTCAATACCTTAAACTCATCACTACCCTTAACAAAACGCAAAGATATAAAGCTCGAATCAGCCTTTAAGTCAGCAAATGTTATTATTAAACAGGTGGTAAAAAGAGATCTTACAGCAAACCGCTCTTAAATCGACCCTCATGCAGTTCGTAAGAATCTAAGACTTAAAAGCAAAAACCGCTATTCACATGTACTTGTGACGACCCTGCAGGCCGTCCCTTGGGCCGGCGCGGCCCGACGATGTCCCCGCGTGTGAAACAGTGTGCACTGTGTCGCACACTGCGCCGAGGGGTGCGAGGACCCGAAGCTCCCACGGACCAATCAACAGTCGCTTGGTGAGCTGCGCTCAGAGTACCACCAAGCAGTCCACAACCAAGCGCTTAGCTCGAACTGCTCGGGACAGCACCAAGCAGTTCCCACCAAGCAAGGTACGAGGTACCTCTTAGATAGCTAGTATAGATACCATCATCGTGCCCACGATGACTGGGTGAGGATTCTTGTTCCTCACGCTAGTATTCAATTGTTCATTTGTGTTCTACTGTTCAGACCCAGGCTGTGCTTATAGTGACAACGACCTACAGTGACCTTGAACCCCCGTCTGGAAGTGCTAGCTCAACATTCCGTCTTTGGATCGCCCCTCTTGCATTGGCGTCCTGCCATACGCTCTGTCTTAACCTATCCAGTTCTTCCCAGGTGTTAGAAAGAAGGGGGTTCTGGCCTCTGGCCAGAACCCCATGGAGGTGTGGATAACAGAGCTGAATGGAGCTCAGCTGAGCTGAGCTCTAGTGTGGGTATCCGAGCTGAAAGAAGCTCTGGTGAGCTGAACTGACGCAGTCAATTTAGCTGGTGTGGACCACCATTTGCCACCAACCTTGCCACCATTCACAACTATAATAGAGAGCTCTCTGGCAAAGCTAGAGAGCCAGAACAAGCAATACAATCACGCAGTTGCAACCTCTCCTCGTAACAACTATTTTGAACCATCAATTCCACAGAATCCAGAGTGCGGCGCTTCTGACACCAGGTCTGTGTTAGGTGCAGGTCGTAACAGTTCTTACGGTGTAGCATTTATAAATAACCATTACGCACATAATTTACACCGAGATCTAACATACTTTAAATATAAAAGAATATACAGGCCTTATAATCCTCAAAATATACAGGTTATAAAGCATTTTACCAAAACTCTAACTCTCAGTACAAAAGGCAAGCTTGATAAAGAGGACGAACTACTAACTCCTAACAGCCTAAAAGGTATAATGCGCCGATTTTATAATGCTTAAGAACGACATTATAATTTAAAGATACCCTTAGATATTAAGCGGTTAATAACACCAATACGTATTATTGCTTAGAACACTCTATAGGCCGTTGTGGTAGCCTAGAGAGTCCCGAAGGTCTTCTGTAGTACAGAAAGCTTCTGGGAATGCTCAGGGGAGAATAGCGTAGCCGCTGGCTGTGAGGGTTACGCTTCGGAGCTGAAGGAAGGCCAAAAGCAGTGCTTGAAGGCCTGTAGTCACGAGGATTCCAGTGAACTCTGCACTGTAAATGACCGCTGGAGCGCTAGTAGCGCTGGAAAAGAGTGGTTGAAAGGAGTGGAGTGGAGTCTATTTCTTGTCAAGACTGCTCACAGAGCTAATAGCTATATACAGGAGAGTGGAGAGCCCATTATAGGTTGTAAGGAAGACTCCCAGAGCCTTCGAATTGCAGATACAGAAGGCGAATCACTGATGGAAGGCTTCGAGTACCTTCCAGAACCTAGGGGTTGCGTAATCACTTGCGTAATACAGAGGGTTCGGGAATCTCCAGTGGGCCCTCTGGGCCCACAGGGTAACCAGGGTCCGCACCGTGCGCAGGGGCCACGCTCCAGGGTGCGCAAGCCACGTGCGTGCGCACGTGCGCACAACCGCAACTGCGGTGCAAGAAGCGAACGGCTGGCACGGCCAGCCCAGTGGGCAACGGTGGTTATATTCCAACATGTTAAACCCTACTTTCTTAAGAATCCTCCAGATTGCGATAGCTAAGATATTGACACCGTCTAAACTTAATTCACCAGCGAGATCAGCACAGAACTTCTTACACTTATATTGATCTTTCTATATCTTTACAACTACCTTTTCAATAATCTCAGGGGTCTGTTTACGTGGACGACCAGATCGAGGAGCATCTTTTAGCCATTTATCCTTAATAACTAATAGCCGTAAATTAGGGTCAAATCCACGTTGAATAGCCCAGCTGTAAATACGATTAATCGTGCTGATAGTAAGCCTCAGTCTTTTCGGATACATCAGCTGAAGAAAGGCTGCAAACTGGAGATTTGAGGGCAATAACAAATGCGCGTGTAAAAATGTCTGTATGTGGTGCCATTGTAATAATACCAATAGTGTGTGGTGTTGTGTATAGTGGTGTTATGTGTTGTGTGATGACGGAGAAGGTGGGGAAAAGAGGGTAAGATGTTGCCAGGCGTTGCCAGGGTTATATGTAATAAACGGGGTGTGGCTTGCGTGGCCTCCTACAGTACTATTCCTTTTTTGTATTACAATCCCTGTCAAAAAGTCTGTGTGCACAGGCCACTTTCAAAACAAATTTCGCGACGCGTCGCGACCACCCCCCTTTTTCTACCACCCACCATTATTTGCCATGGCTCTCAATTCCAGAGCTTTTGGCACTGAAATAACCGGAAATCGCGGCCCTAACCAGAAGTTATCAAAAGAAGCCCGTTCTTCCATTATCTCAGCCATATTAGCTGGTACACCAAAGGGTCAAGTTACATGCGATCATCACGTCCATTGCAACACTGTTAACACAACCTTTAAACGTTTACAGCACTATTAATCCTTAGATTCTTTACTTAGAAGTGGCTGCCTTATGAAATTCAGCAGTGTGGATAAGTGTAGGATTACTTATTATATCCGTCAGGATCTGAAAATCAAGTGGAAAACACTTCACCGTCTAATACACTAAAATAGTATTAACATCTCTTTTAACGCACTTTAACTTATTATTTAAGCTTTTAGGTTAAGGTATTAGCATTCTTTTAAAAGGCCGAAGTTTAATAAAGGTTTTATATGCTGTTAATATGCCTATTACTATACTTAAAGGCCGTAAGAGTAAAAGCTTATTAAGGTAATTTATACTAATAAATGCTCTATCTAAAACAATTTAAATAAAGGCTTTAGATAGGTTTTCTAATTTAGCTATAAAAAGTTTAATTACTAATTCGTTAACCAGACCTAATAAGCTGCTTCTCTTTCATTTATAGTATAGGTAGTTATCTAGAAGGGTAGGAAGTCTAAGCTTATCTTCATAGAGAAAGATAAAGACTCTCCAAGGTAGGGATATAGCTTTTTCAGCTATATCTAGGCACTAGAAGAAGGCCTACTCCCTATATTAAACTCTAGTAGAGCTGATAGGAGGTTATTTTAACAGGATAGTGCATCTATCCATCGTTTTAGGGACTCTTTAAGCTATCTGGCAAGTTATGGGATTATGCTTATTAACTGGCCACCTTACAGCCTAGACCTGAACCCGATCGAGCATGTTTGGAAGCGTTTGAAAGAGCTGGTGTATCAATTACATCCTGAATTTAAAGATCTGAAGGAGAATGAAGCAGATAGAGAGCTTGCAAAAGCGTGGATCAAGGAGGCGTGGGATGCTATAGATCCGGACTTTATTGGGGGCCTTTTAGATTCGATTCCTCGTCGGCGGCTTGCGGTGCGTAGGGCTAGGGGCTGGTATACTAAATATTGAATGGCATCTTCTTGGCTTTATTTTGATACTACTTTCACTCTGATTGCTATAATAACGGCAGAGAAATGGATGTTTGAAGAATGGGTGTTTGGAGGGGGGAAGTTGGTGGGGTGGCCTGTGCACACAGACTTTTTAAGACCCACTGTAGTAGTAGAAGGCTTTGGAATTCTTCCAAAGCCTCCCACAGCCTATAATAGGCCCTCTACAGCTGCGACTCGGAGGCTCGCGGTAAGACAAATTCCTTCCTTCGACGAGATTTCAAACAGCTAACTGGCCAAGCTATTTCGTACCTCACCTGGTGCGGTGGAGGCGGAAAGTGCGAGACTAGCGTCGTTCCCAACGACAACTGCACCCCTTAAGAGCACGCAGGTTGAGGTGTAGGAGTTGACATGAGGGGCGGATGGAACAGTTCGATTCTCGTTGGCTTTGCTGGGGATATTTGGGGTGTGTCGCTTATCTCTATGCTGTTCCCTGCCGGGGTCTGCCATCAAATGTTTACCAGATCCGCGGGCTGTTTTCTTGAGATATCCCATATACAGAACCCCCCCCAACCCCCCCAACCCCCAAAAAAACCTTCATAACTACGTATTCTCGAGTGACATCGCCTAGCACCGGGTGATATCTATGATACTTTCCAAGTCTCGAAGGCGAATTCCATTGCGGCGGCGGTAACTCCAGTTCCTTTCCCTACCTCGTTTAAACCATGGTATCGTCACAATAGACATCAAAGCTATAAACGATAGCACTTAGTACATGATCCCCGTCCTCAAATTTTAGGGAGGACATCGACCGAGATAGTGCATCTTTTGCTATCAGCGGCACTTGGGTTACCAGCGTCATCGGCATCATCACCATCCATGGCCTCCCGCCCGTGGGATATCTCAATGCGCACCGTAGCCACATTGGTTTCAATAACTCTGTCACGGATGTGCTCCCATACCAAAGCCTCGCCGGTGTCGGGTGAATGTTTGGAGATCACAAAGTTCCGGATCTGGTCGAGGAGCACAGGGTTTCCTTCGCCGCCTTTGCTGAGACGGATGGCCTCAAACACGGTCCTCGTGCTGGGGTCGCTCTCCGCATAAAGCACGGCGAGCGGTTGGAGCTGGGACTGGGAATCCGGGAAAAGGCCGCAAACTAACAGGCAGCTACAGAGGTGTGTCCCACCGCGGCTGATGTTGAGCCCCTTGAAACCCGTGAAGAGAGGGTAGATGTAAGGCTGCTCCGTCTCGCCGCGGGACAGGGACCCCATGGTGAGGAAGTAGCGCCCCTGCGGATTCCAGAGCGCCTTTGGGGACGAGACCATTTCCTGGATCAGGTAGGGCTTGGGGGCATTGTATTTGATGAACATGCAGCCTGAAACCTCGATCGATAGACGTCGCTGCTCTTCACCGCGAAGGGACTTGTAGATGTAGACCGTTTTTCTCTCCCCAGCCCATACCCGGGCATCGATGGTGGTGAATAGCTGCCCTGGGCGTCCCCTTGCAAAGCCAAAAGCCGTCTTGAATAGGTAGATGCCGAGGCGCTGATGCTGATGACCCGACGCCTTGGCCTTGAGGCCGCATTCAAGGCTCAATACGTATTCTCCGGATGGTGTCCGCCCGATGTTGGGCTCCATCCTCACTCCGTTGTTTGTCATGGTGAATTCGGGGTTCGGGTCCAAGTAGTTTCGGAATCTCACGATCTCGCGACATTGGCAAAACTCGGCTGGAGACGGCGCCAGGAGGCCGCTGAAGCTAGCCGTGGTAGTCCCTCTTGACGTCCAAGCAAACAGAGAGAGGTCGTTCGTCTCCTTGGATATTTCTTCCTGCAACCGAGTAAACGCCCGGCCGCCTTCGCCGTAGATCATGGGCATGTTGACGTTGAAGATTCCCAGAAGACAGTACGCCATGTCTTCAAGCCTCGTGGTTTGCCGATTGGACGCCCACGACATTTTCCTCGCGATGGGCGTTTGTGACAACATGTCGCTATCTCTGAGCACACGGGCATCGATGGCAGTGTGCCGTGAGACCTCGACGAGCAAGCCGCTCTTGTCGCCGCGATACTCCCAGTCTTTGTCGTAGAATTCGAGCCTCTGAGGGGCGATGAGCTCTTGGAGAGTCCACCCACGTGTGAACCATCGATAATTGCTTCCTGCCGACGGTGAAAGCCAATCCAGCGTAGCAACGCCTCGATCGGAGAACTGGCACGGAGGCAGATCGGAAAGATAGGCATAGCAGACGTCGGATTGCCGGTACCACTGGAACATGGAATTGATCGCTTCGGTCAGCTCTGCGCTGCTAGTCTTGTCGATGCAGCATGTGTCAACCCAGGCATACTTCAGCCCGTGGGAGCTCGCCATGCGACAAATCTTGTCAATTTTGACAAACCCCGCCTTTTCCTTAGCCCTCTCGAGGTCGGTGAACTCCTGGAGCGAGACCTCTTCGTCGCCCCACGTGTGAGACAGGATTGCGTACTTCTGATTCTCCGGATTTGGAAAATGCTCCAGGCGCATGGTCGCGGTGTTGATGAGCCACATCTTGGCGGTGCGTTGAAATAACTATCTAGGTTCAATGCCAAGGGGAGGACGGAGTGTTGGGGCGGGTTATCCCGGAAGGTCGCAAGTGCAAGGAGAAATTCCGGGGAGGCAGCCACGCTTCCTGCCTACCCCGCCTTTCCGAAGGCCAATCATCCTCCTGGCACGTCGAGGAAAGCTGCAATCTCTGAGAAGGTGAGCTTTCACTCAACCCCTCCCTCAAGGTTGTGCCCAACAACAAGAAGAGCGAACTTCCAAACGGGCCCAACAGTTTCAGCAGGATGGACGAAAACAGCAACCCAGAAGGCGGTGACCAGCCCGCAGCAACACTAGCTCCTCAGAAAGCCCAGGAGCTGCTCGAGAGGCTCCAAAGAGCGGAGCAGCTCCTCGGGCAGATAGCCAGTCTGCATCAAACCATCAGCAAGGAGCTGGCTGACCTCTCCAGCAAAATCAGGCACCCCTTTGAAACGAGCGTCGCTACTGCTTCGAGAGCTGGGGCTATTGATGCTAGCAAGAGCGAAAGAGAAAAAAGTCCCTTCCAGGCAGAAGCACCAGATGCGGCAGCTAGAGCCTTCTACGATTCCCCCTCAGCAGTGCCATCGCCAGGGGAGGACCTCCTAGCCACAGTAATCCCCGAGGTTGCCTTTTTGTCTTGGGGGGAGATGACTACAACCCTTGCGGGACTGGCGCAGTACCCCACCATCGAAGTCTCGTCGGACGAACCGGTTGGCCCATTCGACGGTGGAAGTTCATGGGATGGGTTCTCCAACCCTGCCTCCATCACCACCACCAGAAGGGGGCTGCTGCCAGAGCGAATCCAGATCAATTCTCCCCGTCTCAAGGCCCTCTTGAAACAAATCATGGGAGAGGACGAAGCCTCGCTGGGTACCTCAGTCGACAAGCCCTTCCTCATTCTTCGGCCCTTCAAAATGCTCTTCTACCACGAGACATCGCTCACAAATGCCCTTGATGGTAGTAGCGAGGAGTTCAACGATCTTCGGCTTCTGGTGAGCCTGATGAAATCCCACCTTCAGCCACGCAAGGAGGGCCTCCAGGACGTCGCTGATACAGCGGCCTACTCGGATCTTTGGTATCTATTCCCTCCTGGCTCCTTGATTTACGTGAAAGACGCTGAGTACGCGCAAAAAATCTGGCGTGTTATTCAACGAACAGGCGGGCGTCGATACCTAGGGAGCCCAGACCATGTTCCGGGGGCCGCGTGCAAGCACCAGCTCAGCCCCTTCATCATCGACTGCTACTTTCTTGACTTTGACGGAAGTCAATATGTGCCCGTTTATGGGCGTTTCGGGGTTCTCCCATACCATGGCGTTCAGTCACTCATCTCTTTATCGGCATTCCCTCTGCGGATCGCCCTCAAAAACGGATTGGTTAACCAAGACGACTTAGCCTCCCGGGGGAGGGAGTTCTTTTCCTGTACCACGGCTGCCCACAGGTACTATGCTGGCTGGAGCCATACCAGAACGCCCGATGGCCGGAAAGGCCCTCCAGAGTCCGAAGAGAAGTTTGATAGCGAAGTCATCGTGGACTTTGAGCTCGCCTTTGAACAACGGCCAGATTGGAGACCCTTGGAAAAGAAGCCGTACCTTTACGACTTGGACCGCAGCGAGCTGGGCGACCTTTCTCGTGATGTCTCCCAGGATTGGGCGTACGATAAGCACTGGTCAGATCGAGTCTTGGCTCAGCTCAAGGAGACGCTGCACTCCTTGCAGGACCCGCAAACGAAACCCGATGATGGCTTCCTTTTATTGCTTCCGGATCGGGTTCTGGGCTTCGTTCCTTGGAGCCGCAAATTTGGTGAGCAGCTGTGCGTTCAACCTGAAGGATGGCACTAATTGATGTCCAATAAATAGCGAGTTTTCGACTTGGAGCATCCCCCCACGGGCCTCCACCGCTCACTCACGTTGCCTTTGAGAAAAACCCGTGGTCAAAACTCTACCTGCCGAAAGAACATTTATCGGTACTCCAGGCTCTAGTGGATTCACACAATACGAGACTCAATTCTTTTCAGTTCCTAGAATCCGACCAAACTGTGCTCGGCAAGAGAGGTGAGCAGCTAGTACTCACTTGTCCCCCAGAAATCCCATGCGGGTATAGAGCAAGATAGATTGGTTCGGGTTGCCTACTGACCGCGTTGCTGGTGTACAGGCCGAGGATTATGCATATTGCTGCACGGTGCTCCGGGAACGGGCAAAACCCTCACAGCCGGTAAGTCCCCTTGAACCAATACGCGGGCATTTTTGCTCGTGGCAATGCATCTTTACGCCCCCCAGCGGCTAATACCAGTGGGACCGCGAAGAATGCGCCGCAGCTTCGATATCGCGCCCATTGTTGCCCATTTTAGGCAGTATGCTATCTCGCTCTAGACATCCGATGCGCTGCTCTAACTTCAACTAAGGTGATTTCAGCGGAAACCTGCACAGTTCCGAAGCCAGCCTCAAAAACATATTCCGCTTGGCGCAGTCATTAGGGTGCGTCCTGCTTCTCGACGAAGCAGATGCCTTTTTATCGAGACGTTCCGCGCATAGTTTCCACAGAAACGCTCTAGTTTTACGTGCGCAAAAAACATGCCCTCTTCACCTCCGAGCACGCTTTATGCTGACTCTGGAGCAGTGTTCCTCCGCTGCATGGAGTACTACGATGGCATATTATTCCTGACTACAAATCGATGCGAAGATTTGGACCAGACATTCATATCAAGGATTCATATCGCCCTGCGCTACCCATTGCTTGATTTGGCAGGAACGCGCATGGTTTGGAAAAACAACATTGCATGGGTGACAACGAGACCCGACTTGGTGGTTGACGAGCAGGACCTTCTCCAGTACGCCGAGGAACTTTACAGCAGACAGCAGAAAAGAGATGGAGCGGCATGGAATGGCCGCGAAATCAGGAATGCGTTCCAAAGTGCCGTGGCTCTGGCGCAGTTCAGACTTGGCGCCGGATCCGAAGCTCGCCTTAACAGAGACCACTTTGAGAGTGTCTGCGAGTCCCATAACGGCTTCGACAAAGTCATGCGGGACGTCAACCTCAACACAGACGCGGATGCGGCCATAGCGCAGGATACGAACAACTCGGCCAGGAAGCGGCAGAAAATCGGGGATGCGGTGGACCCAAGCGTCACGGAGCAAGTGTCCAGGCGTTCATCCATGTTGAGCCACAAGACAGCATCCGACTCGGATGATCCTACCCAGGTTCCAAATGCGTCGGCTCAAAGCTTAATCCCTAAGAGTGAACCTTTTGATTGGCTTGGGGAGAAGAATGGATTCTGATTAAATACTTCTGGCATCCATTCGGGAGGTCCAGGGGGTACGGCAACACGGGAGGCAAAAGGCAGACGCCCAAATAACTTCCAGGCTTGAATGATTGGAACTGGCAAGGTACCCAGCTCCTCTCCACAAAGAAGAACGAAAATTATATAGCCCCAGCGTGCACCTTTTGTGGCCGCTTTGCACGCTTCCTGGTATCGACCAATCAAATGACGTTTTGCGCCATCTGGCAACGTATCATCGACGCCTACTCCCAGCGCTGCTTCACATACAACCCCTGCTTTTGCTGGCATTACCGCGCACTTTACCAACCTCCTAAACGTGGGCGGCCGTGCTGCCCGATCTAGCTGGTATAATGTGGGACATCCCATCGGTGCTGGTATATTATGTACCATTCCCAAATTCCGAGCTATGGTATCATGTACCATCCCAGGAGATGTACTAATATATTCTGGCCAAAATTCGGGACCGTGGTCCAGGACTCGGGCCCATTAGGGCACTGTCGCCTCTTAGCAGTTTCTAACCACCGTCCCAAATTTGGGCCTCAATGTAACGCAGGCTGCGTCAGGGTTGACGAGGATAGGGGGTGCACTGCAAGGTGGTGGCTCGTATAGTAGGGGGTTGGGTAAGTGATCAATTGAAGCCTGCCTCTTTCTCTGGCTTCGCCAGAGAGCCTTTGCTATATACCAAATCGTCAGATGCAACTTTCGTTAATGCAAGCTGAACTGACAGTCAGTTCAGCTGGTGTGGCTCAAAGTTGCCACTAGCCTGGCACTACCCATCCTGGCTCAGCTGAGCGCACCATGGCAGTTTCCTCACACACACCCAGTACGCGTGTACGTCGTAATTAGAATTATTGCCTGGGAGCTATCCCTACAGATTACGTGTCATCTGCTTTCCACCGATAGGAAACTCTAGCCGGGGGGGACTGAAAGGGGGCTTCTGAGGCTGTGCGGCGGCGGTGTATGGGATCACCCTAGCTCAGGGAAGAATCAGGGAAAGGCTCAGGACAAATCAGCCACAGCTCACCCCAGCTCAGGATTGCGAACGAAAAAGGAAATTTCGTGTGCCCAGATTCGTCGCAGACAACCAGGCTGTTTCAGGCGGGGGGCAAAGGGGGTGGTCGATCCATGTGGACGTCCCGTCCTCCGGCAGGTATTCCTGTCGACATTCCCAGAATAGCTTCTCCGACGTAAAATGAAGCACCTTTGGAGACAGGACTCTTTCCCGGTATTTACACCCTCTTTGGGATACCTGGCTGTCGTGTATCGGCTTGGGCTCCCTGAGACAATCTCGTTTGCTGGTGTCGCATACAATGACCATCCTCTCATGACTCCTAACCTCGATGACATCCTCTGCCCAGCAACTTGTCTTGAAACAAACTCCACCATTAGCATCCGCGCTCGAATCAGCGGCAATGCAAAAGCTGGCGTCGCTGTAGATGTAGGGTATCTTGGCGGACTCAATTTTCCAATCTTCCGGGGAATCCTAGATGATACAAAGAGCGTCGATCCAAAGGAAGTCCGATCCTAGGCTCTTGCAGATGCGGAAAGCATCTTGAAAGGTAAGAGGTAAGTCTTGGTGAGGCAGCTGGACAAATCCTTGTCACAGGTCGGCCCTAATCGTTTTATAGAACTCTGCCTTTCCCCAGCAATAACTCAATGTGACGTAAAAGCGGTCGTTCGAGGTTTCCTCTGGCGGAATATCGATCGTGTCTATGAGGCATGCCTTTGGTGAGGACCGGGAGAACTTTCGTAGGTCAACTAGACGTTTGGGCAGCGTTCCGGTTACTGTTGTCCTTGCCGCATTGGCTGGCTCTCCCGATTCAGTCGATATCAGCCGAGGGGAGGGCAAAGTAAACTCGGTGCACAGATGAGATGATTCACATATGTTGGTCCAATTCTTGGCAATACGGGCCATATCGCGCCAGTGGCAGCGTGGTCGGTGGTCCATCACTGTCTGTGGGGGTTGCAAGCTCTTTTCAGCTGGAATTTCCCCTATGTTCCTCGGCGATTAGTTCGGCATTCACATACTCCTACGCATACTCCTACTGTACGTGGTTTAAACCAAGACTTTGCACGGAAGATGGACATACCTTCCAGTATATAGATTTGCATTGGTTTAGCGGAAAGACGGCCGAGCTCTATGGAGTCCTAGAAAAAGCTCAGAAATGAAACGTCGAGCTCGAAATGTTCGTCGATCGTATAAGATAAAACTCCCGAGCTGGACTGTTGGGCAACAGAAAAGCCGTGCCAAATAACCTGAGGTACTGCTCATTTGTCGTAACATTCTTGCAAGTCCTACCTCGGCTTGCCCGTAAATAGCCTTTATTACTACAGACTTCAAAACCATTGCAAGGCTCTAGTCCATGTCGTGACAAACGCCTGACTGCCGTCTGGGCAGCGTTTGATCCCGTCCCAAGGTTGTCTTTTCCTTTTTGTCGCTTTTTGTTTCCAAACCCTTGCCTTCCCATAACTCTCCACCAAGACCAAGTAGTATTTAGTTTGACCTCCCCCTCTCTGGACGTCAACAAGTTACAGGGGACTTGAACCCGAGTAGGTAGGCACCAGCCAAGATATCAAGTTCAAAGCTTCAAGCAGACCCCGTGTTACCTACGTTCTTTTGGATAAACGGACATGCTCTTGAGATTCTCTCCATGTTTCGGGTCGAGAAGGAGAATCGGCTGCAGGAAATGAGGCCAAGAGTCGGTTTGAAGATGTCCCGGGAACAAAGCAACGTCTGCTGTGCTTCTGACATCCTTTGGACAAGCATCGTGAAATTGAGCCACTGAGAGCTCAATCTCGAGAGAGCACCTGGGCAATGATGCAACTGCGCTACAACTTGCCCAAACATCAATCGCTGGCAATGCCAACTGCCGGCCACAAAAGAGGGGGTTGCTGTCGCCATCCGGCGATGCAACGGAGAGGCCATAGCACCGCATCCGGCAGAGCAGCACGAAAACACCATTAGAGACATACCTCGATACACCTGATTAAACCTTTTGCGAACCGGAGACTTGGCCCTGCCGGTGCCGGGAGGGCTTCCGATGTGGGGTAGGCCTCGGACTACAGCCCCCTGTGAGATGCCGAGTTCTGCTTTGCTGACAAATGATGTGCGCACATATCCTGCGCGCCACGGTGCGGTGCAGGTCGGCTAGGAGCTCGATGAAGCCTTGCGGCAATCGACGCCATCACCGAGACCATCTCGCAGGTTAATTTGTCAGCATGCAAGGTACCGAAGTGGGTCCTCGGTATAGAAATCGCGCCGGCCACCGCCACCCAGCCGACCCAGCCCGGTTGCATGCCGCGCGACTTGGGCTGAAAACAAGCGCAAGCGCATTCGGCCCGCCTGAATGGCGATCTGCAGCGGTTGAACACAAACCCGCGATCCCCTGAGATCGAAGACGGCGCCAAGCACTGTTCAACGTTGTGTATAAGTCTCTCTCCGACGCCAGTCCTCGAAGAAGCGCTCTCTCAAACAGCTCAACAAAAGACATCAAGACCTGGGAGAAGAACCAGCTCACTTACCTGGACATTCGCATCCAACCTCCACCAAAATGAGCTCACTCTCCAATATCAAGCCCATCAAGCTCTGGGGAAACGGCGGCCCCAACCCCCCCAAGGTCCAGATCCTGCTCGAGGAGCTCGGCATTCCGCATGAGGTAATCGGTATCAACTTTGCCGACATCAAGGGGCCGGAATACCTCAAGATTAACCCGAACGGCCGCATCCCCGCCATCCATGACCCAAACACAGACCTCACCCTCTGGGAATCAGGCGCCATTATCGAGTACCTGATTGAGAAGTACGACAAGGAGCACAAGCTCTCTTTCCCCGTCGGCACCGCCGAATCCTACCACGCCAAGCAGTGGCTGTTCTTCCAGGTGTCAGGCCAAGGACCGTACTACGGCCAGGCGGTATGGTTCACCAAGTTCCACAAGCCTGAGGTCCCCAGCGCGCAGGAGCGGTACTACAAGGAAATCAAGCGTGTCATGGGCGTGCTTGAGGGGTGGTTGAACGGGCAGAAGGAGATTTATGGCGACAAGGGCGATGGGCCGTGGCTTGTTGGGAACAAGCTGTCGTTTGCCGACTTGAGCTTTGTGACGTGGCAGAAGGCGGCAGAGCGGTTGCTCACTGAGAACTATAGCGAGGACGAGTTTCCGGCCGTGAAGGAGTGGTTGGCCAAGATGACCGCGCGCCCGACTCTTATCAAGGTGTTTGCGAGCCTCCAGCATTAGTTTTGGTAGCTAAGTTTGTCGACATTAGGTCAGAGCTGGAGATACAAAGGCGTGCGCATTGATTGGGAATTATTAAGAGGCAGTTACGGCGAATGATGTTGATGGGTGAATGAATTCGAAAAATGCGAGCGACGTGCCCGACCTTCGCGTCCTCAAGTGCCAAGCCGAGCAGGGATAATTGTATGCAGGTAGTGTCCCACATCCCCCGAGGCCCGCACGGCAGAACCTCGGCAGAACAGAAGCCAGTGACCCCTCCAAAAAAGATGCCCGGCACCCTGACAACGCTGACCGCCCGCAAATCGCCCAAACGAGTAAACAAACGTCAACCTTCAACCCCTCGATCACGACCTTCACGAACAAGCCGACCAACGAACCCACCGCAAAGATGGCTTCCGCAGCGCCCCCGCCCGAGAAGGACAAGTCCAAAGTGCACAAGCTCTCGCTCAAAGGAAGCGCCAAGCTCGTCGCTGAGTTCGTAAGTTCTCCCGTCGCAAATCCCCGCCCATCGCAAGACCAGCCAGCGGCGACCAGTCAGTAGCAGTAGCAGCAGCAGCAGCAGCTAACCTCCCTCCCCCTTTCTCAGTTCCAATACTCAATCCACACCATCCTCTTCCAACGCGGCGTCTACCCCGCCGAAGACTTCACGGCCGTCAAGAAATACGGCCTCAACATGCTCGTGTCCTCCGACGACCAAGTGCGCGCGTACATCAAGAAAATCATGTCCCAGCTCGACAAATGGATGGTCGGCGGCAAGATCTCCAAGCTGGTCATCGTCATCACCAACAAAGACACGGGCGAGCACGTAGAGCGGTGGCAGTTCGACGTACAGATCTTCAAGCCCGTCAAGGTCTCCAAGTCAAAGGCCAAGACTACCAGCGGAGGCGACCAAGAAAACCAGGGTGCGGCTGCGGCGCCAGTGGAGAAGACGGAGACGGAGATCCAGGCCGAGATTGCGGCCATTTTCAGACAGATCACCGCGTCGGTGACGTTCCTGCCGCAGCTGGCTGGTGATTGCACGTTTAATGTGCTGGTATATGCGGATGCGGACAGCGATGTGCCAGTGGAGTGGGGGGACAGCGACGCCAAGGAGATTGCGAATGGCGAGCGGGTGCAGCTTCGGGGGTTCAGCACGGCAAACCACAGGGTTGATACGCTGGTGAGCTACAGGTTGGCAGAATGAGAGATGTCCGTCCGGCATAGTGGAAGGACCTTGCCAAAATATTGCATTATATCAGGTATCGGGCTCGGCGTTAAGGATATGGGCGCAATTTCTTGGGAGTCAAAAGAGGATCATGGGGGGTTTTTACCATATTTTTCGCTGCACTTATTTAAATACCATACTCAGCGCAAAAGGAGTTCTCTGGGCGCGAAACGCTATCATAACGGTATGGGGATCCAGACCGGTGCTGAGGATCCCATGCCGTTGAGCTCCATGCGCGCTACCCTGTTTTTCGTCTATTTTACATGCCGCGTGCTATCGTTTATGTGATATCCCAGACAATGTGTCTCCTGGCCGACCCATCAGACCCGTTTGAAGAAGTAGACATAAGCGAACTTCTTCATCTCCTCAACGTCTACGATCTTCACAACCTTCTCGTCGTTGAACAAGACCCACGATGTCTCCTCACCCAGCTTCTTCCGGATGAACGCAACATAGTGCCTGCAAAAGTCAGAGGGTAAGAAATCGCACTGTAATGTTATGGAAGAGGCAAAGCAGCACTTACCCGGCGTGGATACTGGTTCCTTTGTGGCAGACAATTGATTGGAGCTGGAAATTAGCGGGAAGCTCACTGCTTCCAACAAGGGCATCACTCTTTGGGGCGGCCTCCTCGGCATCTCCACTGTCCCCCTCGTCATCTGGGTGACTGAAGAGCCACTCGATAGCACGCTCTACATCACCATTCGTCTCCTTCAAAGCTTTCATCGCACGGGGCCCTCCGAGGCCCATTGACTCAAGCATCGCTAGCTTCTCCGGATCAGCCTGGTCAGTATGCTGTGCAGTACCCAAATCTAGCGGCACGTCGATATCGGGATCGTCCATGTGCGCAAATAGCCATTCCATCGCCGCATCAGCATTAGTGTTGCCTGTTGCATGCAGGGCCTTCTCGCACCGGACCCGAGGGAAACCCATGGCCTCGAGAGTGGCAAGAGACTCCGCGTGCGGAACAAATGCTGGAACACTGCTCGAGGCAGCAGCATCTTCGGGGAGGGCCTCCTCATCTGGTTGCAAACCCTTGGACAGGTATGCATCCAGAGCAAACGGCTCATCGTCGACAATGACGGGCACGTCGACCTTGATGGGAACCCAGTTAACGACTGCCATCTTGCGAGCGTTAACAACGAGGACGTCGGGGAACGTCTTGAAGAGCTGGCGCTTGGAAAACCCGTCCTTGCTCTGGCAAGAAGCACAGGTGAGCTCGACAACCTCAGGTGATGTCAAGTTCTCGAGGCATTGCTTCAGGCTCACAGGCTTATACTTCGCCTCCTCGCCCTCACTCGCCGGCAGCTTTTCCAAAGGAACATCAATAAAGATGCTATCCTGCTCGTTGCTGCTGTAGCGAACCTTCTTGCAATTAAGACACTGCAGACGTTGCTCCATTACGAATCGCATCGGCTTCGTGGGATCACCAAGCTCTGACGGATGGTTCGACCGGGTGATGAGTTTAATGAGATGCTGCAGAAGCTCAAAGGCATCTTGTTGGCGCATAGTAGAAAACTCGGCGTGGCCACGTCCGATGAGATGCTTCAACATGGATGGGGCCAGGCCTTTCTGGTGTGGGACTTCCGATGAATGCTCCGAAACTGTAACATCTGAATCTGGTTTGGAGTATCTACCGGAGAGAAGGCCATCACCGATCTTCCGCAACTGAGTCTCGAGGTCTTGGCCAGGCTCCTCGGTACTTAGAAGGGGGATCTCTCCGTTGTAGCGCTTCTGGAAGGGGGGCATGTCATAGAGACACTGCAAGATGCTCGCAAGATAACAGCTGTTCCCAAGGTTCTTCAAGCCGGTCAGGCCGGGCCCGAAAAGCGGAGTCAGCTCCTTGCCGTCTCCTGTCGTCATAGAGAATTCCCAGCGCATATTCTGCTCGATTTGCATCTCCGTCAAGCTCTTTTCGGTTTTCTGCCGTTCTGAAAGGATGATACCCCAGTTCGCCAGATGGGCCGAGAGGTTCTCATCGATGCGCTCCTCGTCGCACGTATAGCAGTATACGTCAGCGGTGCCTTCCGGGGTGATTGATCCAAGCTTCACGGCGACACCATGGGCGGTCGCCTTGGAGTGGGCCAAGGCATGCGAGTTGCCGCTGACACCGCCGAACTGTGCCCTTCCGCAGCCAAGGGTTCCGCACTCCAGGCAAAGCCACAGATTCTCGTTTAGATCGCACAGGGAGCAGTGGCCTAAGTCCTGTGAGGCAATCTGTCGCGGCTCACCCTGCTGCATCATGAGGATGTGCTCGCAGCTGGTCAGCTCCTGTTCCCAGGCCTTCACCTCCTCTTTCCTGGAGAATGTGTTGGCGCTCATAACAGCCTGTATAACTGGCGCAATCGCAGGGTCGGCCTTGTCGATATCGCTGATTCCGCAATCCAAGCACTTGACAGTGAGGGTGGTGTCGTAGCGGTCCGCCTCTGTCTCGGGAGCGATTGCCAACTTCGATATTTTGAGCGGGGGCTCATCGCGCTCGATAACTTTGCGGGTACGGCGGATGTTGAGGACCAGAGGATGTCCTCGAAGGGCACTGTGAAGTGCGGCATGTCCTTGGGAGCCGGCGCAGCCTCCATTAAAGCATTTGAGGCAGAGGTCGAGGCCCGCGGGGTCGTCCTGGAAGGGCAGGGGTCAGCTTATGAGGGACCAGTGTTGAAACGAGCAGAATTTGACGGCAAGTAAACCTACGATTGAATCAAAGCACTGGGTGCAATCCTCCCTGTAGACTGAATCGTTCGGAGTGGGCTTTGAGAGGCCTGTTCCGGAGGTCAGTGGATGTTCAAACGGCGCGGAGGACCATTCAGGGATGGAAGAGCCTACTCGTTGGCCCAATATGGGGGCATGCCATCTTGGTTGGTTTGAAGATGGTGTTTCAATCCAACGCAGAAGCTCGGCGCCGAACTGGAAAGGGTCGTAGGACTGTTTGCAGTAAGGAGCACAGCTCAAGTAAACAAACTGTTTGGGGAATGGACTCAAGCTTCGAGCTGCAATCCAGGCAGACGTGGGGCAAAATCAGCCCCGCGATGATGAAGCGTTGCCAGGCACAGAAGGCCCGTGCGGCACCGAGCTCAGCTCTCAGGATGTCCATAGTTAACAGAGCTTAACACAAAAGTGCATGATCGAGATGTGGACACGTTCGTCACTGTTAGAGCGTCACTCCATACCATCATAGTAGAGGTGGGTACAGCAATATTTCGGGACCAAGTGTATCTTTTTTCGACCTCAGTATTGCCATAGACATCCCTTGCAAAATGACCAACATCTTCAAGTCGCAACTTGGCCGTGATGGCGGCGTTGGTCTTCGTATCAGATCATCTTATCTCCGCGGGTGTGGGGTCCCAAGCGAGCCGACCGACGTCGGCATGACGCTTTTGCATCAAGATCAGGGTTGCAAGCGCATCTAATAAGAGACGCTAACAGCGGAGTCACTGTGTTCGCCGCTTCTCGGCTCCGCTTTTGTTAGTCATGCACTGACCATCTCTCCCCGGAAAGTCGCCTCTTCGGTCATCGACAAGTCCCGCAAAATCCCAGTGCTTTTGGCAAACTCGATTGTCTCAATTCTCTGCTCGCTATCGAACCCTCGCAACCTCGCAATCAATTCCCTACACCTGCTGCGACACCCATCAACGACCCGATCAATTGACCAGAGTCAACATTCCTCGGTTCTCGACACATTTTACACCCAGCGCCCAAAATGCTGTCCAGATCTGTCCGCGCGCTCTCAGGGCGGGCCTTGGCCGCGTCGCTGCGTCCCGTCGCGACCCCGATTGTCCGACAGCTCTCGCCCGCCGTCGCTTTCACCGCGCGACGAAGCTACCACGAGAAGGTCCTTGATCGTACGTTGCTTCCACCGCGGTCGTTTCCGTCGCCATGCTCGGGGCGCTAATATCCGACGGCAGATTACTCTCGGCCGAGAAACGTCGGCACACTCGACAAGTCCGATTCATCCGTCGGCGAGGGCCTGGTCGGCGCACCAGCTGTATGTTTCACTCCGGTCCAGTAAGGGTATTGTTCCGTCGATTCTAACGGTCTGGGAATATACAGTGCGGCGACGTCATGCGGTTGCACATCAAGGTTGACCCCGAGACACAAGTCATCAGCGAAGTCAAATTCAAGACTTTCGGCTGCGGTTCTGCCATGTAAGAAACACTCCAACCTCACTTCTACGATATATCGATCCTCCATATTTTTGGGACTGGGAAAGCCGAGCAATTTCGCCCACAGATGATGGTGTTGTCGGCCGTGGTGACTCGGTCGTGCAACTACGCGGTCGAAGGGCAACATGGGCTTCACACCGCGCCCCAGATTTGGGAGCTTCTCTTGGTTGCGGCTAGTCCTGTTGTGCAGCGAGACACTGGTTATCGAGATGCGGACAGTGGCCTCTCGACGTACCCACTTTTATGCTGAACCGGCGCAATCCGGCGATCACCGTCAAGTGGCGGCAGCACCATCTGTCTCGACTGCGAGAGTGCCCAGGATCCCAACACCCGTCGACAGCAATTCCATTCTCGCTTATGTTTTTAGGTTTCCGGACAGCATGCTGACTAGGCAATAGCGCATCATCAAGCTACCTAACTGAGCTCGTTCGGGGTATGACGCTCGATGAGGCGTCAAAGGTGAAGAACACCGAGATTGCAAAGGAGTTGGTATGTAGGATCGCTGATGCGGATCGAAACCTTTTTACTAACATTTCTTAGTGCTTGCCGCCCGTTAAGCTGCATTGCAGCATGCTCGCAGAGGATGCCATCAAGTCGGCCATCAACAACTACTACAAAAAGAACCCCCAGGCCAAGACGACCAACCTTGGAGGTCGGGAGCAAAAGCTCGAGGCAGTGGCCGCATAAACTTAATTTGGCATGAATTATTGGAGCGGACAGCTGGGGTGCTCTGGGGCTACCAGAGCAAAGCTGGTCTGAGAACGAAACACAACGTGGCGGGCAGATCAAGCCCTTAAGTTGGATTTGCTTTCGACACAAGAACGGGTTATACCATCCCTTATTGCTGGAGTACGGAGGAGTTGTGGCTTTGTGTTTTTGAAATGGATGGCTTCTGTTTTCTGGGGAAAAGCATTGAACCGGCAGTTTGTCCATGTATGATACTCCGCACATAAGCACTTCAGACTGATCTTGAGTGCAACTTGATATTCTCTCTACCACCTGATATTCTCTCTGCCTAGACGCACATTCCTTCCATCGCCAACGAATGATTGGTCTCGTGTGGCGTGCCGCGGCAGTCGACCGAGCCAACCCAAACGCTATGGTAGTACCCTCTGTTGAAACCAACTTGAAATCATGCAGGTATTCAGTCTCTACGCAGGTGCCTAAATCTGGGGCGCCGACATAACGATTCTCTTCCTCGTATCCGATGAAAGTACGGTTGACAACGCCTCACGAGGTCGGGGTATTGCCTTATCAAAGTGAGGCCAAGGGGGCACAGTTGTAAGAGCGTGAATACCCATGTAGCTTCGGTGGGATACCTACCATCTAAATTGAACGAAGGATCTTGTGATGGGGTTGCAGAGGTAGAAGTCTCCCGGAACACCCTTTGTATTCAAAACCAGCGACCCCAATACTGGGTCTTGGCCCGCGTAACACGAGAACCCCCCTTAACCACTGACGTCAAGCCGAGGCCGGTTGGTCATCACGGAACTTTGGCCGGGCTTTTATATGTGCCGGTAGGGAGACCCATGGACTGGGCTTACATCAGAACCTACACAACCAACGCTTCCATGCGGTGATCTTGTTGAGCACCGAGGGGGTAGGTTACGTGAGGCACCGGACGAACGGCAAGTTGAAGGTAGGGTATTTAGGGTGATGATACATGGGTACAATCAAGCAAGCAAGCAGGCAATGCAAGTTGTAAATATGTGTATTCCTTTTTTCCCCATGACGTGAAACAGCATGGAGGGCACAGGCGGGACAATTCCTGGGGAAGTTGACCGAGAAATTACCAACAAATCCATACGGCACGACTACCATATGTGTAATTCCAGTTCTTGAACGATGGAGACGGGGGTTGAGGGTCATGCGCGCATTATTCATGGTGATGTTTGCTCGCGGCTTGGCAGGGATGCTATTCCTCGCCTTCCCCAAGGTCTGGTTGTCATGTTTCTTATCGGAGAGTTTTGAAATTGACGCATGGAACATCCATGCAGGAAGGCTGTCAATAAGCGGTCAGGGCTCCGGAGGGCGGCAGCGAGACATCGGCATGATGGACGCCGCGTGGTTGGAATGCGGGCATCCATGGGATAGGTAGGATGCACTCCCAGTACGACCAGGGGTCAACTGTGATGGAGAAATTGCCCCCAGGGAGGGACAGTATTTTTGTTGTACTTTGTCCTCCCGGCAGCCTGCTGTGCCGCTGGGTGGTGGGAATCCATCGTGTTTGGTCTGAGTCTGGCTCCATGGTGTGTTATACACGGCCGGCACGCCCAATCCTTTGGGATTATCACCGCGACCGACCGCGTCTGTCATGTCGTACAGAATTCGCACGGGCTTACCGGCTGCACCCCTCTCTTGGTAAGACTGGTCAAACTGTCGGCATCTTGAGTGCCCCGTGAGAAACGGGAAAGATGGTTGGCCCCTATTCGGAGTTCGTTCTGGCAGTACGTCGGTCAAGCAATCACGGCGGGGCATCTATTGCGGTGAGGCAGCATCCGCCCCCTCGCTTTCGGACCATCGGCTAGCACCTCAGGCGCTGGGCGGCGCTGCGCTTCGCCAGTTGTTTTAGATCCGCGCAGGGATTTAGGGGCCGCTCACCGGCGTGGACCAACGCTTGTCACACGTGGGGGGAGGAGATATCACACGTGGCGCCCTGTGACATCCCGAGGTGCATGCGAGGTCTTTGACGTGGGCCCCTTGGCTCGTGGGCTTGGGCTGTGGATTGCGGCGTGGCATGGAACCAATGCTCTGCCGGGATAGCGGACGCTGTGATACCCGGCCAGATGCCACGCATTGACGGTAAGTGGGGGCGTAATGATACAGCGTCGAAGCGGAAGCGACACGGAGCTTGGGCCTTATCTCTAGCGGTGACGGTGAGGGAGGGCAAAGCCGGGACTGCACCCAGTTTGACGTTTGGACGGAACCGATGATTTCGCCATACCCGCTTGCGTGGGCGGGGCGCGGGGTCAGTGTCGCTTTGAGCCGCCGTCCAATGCCCTGTTCTGGCATAGAACCTCAAATTCGGGGGCGACGGTGCCCTTTCAGGACGCTCCACTGCCCAGGCGTTGCAGTTTTCTAGAAGCGAAGCTGCAAGGTGCTGTCCCAAGTAAGACTAGGGCGACATGATCCTGCAGCGCTTGACAGCTAACGGTGTAAGTTATTTCAGGGGTACCGCTCCCGCTCCGCATCTAACCAAATGCATCGGTTCGAGACGTAGTCTGGAACAACGCGCACCTTCTATGGAATCTGCTTGCGTCTAATGAAGCACGGGGGGCACGCCCAAATCCGGATAGCCGGTTGGCCTTTGGTTGATCATGACGGCATGAGTAAGCCTGTCCCGATGTCTCCCCTGCCTGTTTTTGTTCTGGCGACCGTGTCTTTCATCGATGCTTGGCGGTGCTGACGTCGGGCAATTGGCCCCACCTCGGATTCCGGTTCATTCACCGGCTTCCCTTTCTGCGCGGCAACTTGGCCGCGATGTTGCACACCGGCACGGAAAACCTGCTGGCCCCGACTGCCGTCTCGAGGGCGGCAATTAGTAAGAAGGTGTCTTCGTGGCTGTTGCCTGGGGACCGGTGACGGCCGAATCTGAGATTGAGCGGCTATTCGTTGCAGCCCCCGCTAGCCAACCCATGCACAAAAAAATCTTCTTGTGCCCGGTGTTTCTCGGACGGTCCACCAGCGGCCCACAGAAGCCAAGGCACGCCTTGACCTGGAAATCAGCTGCGCTCGCGACCGCCGACAGCCATGAACATGTTGTCTGTGCCCTGGTCACGCAGGGGCAGACGTGGTACCCCTGCAACCAAGCTCGCTTCGTGACCGGAGAGATTGATCCTTGTCCAGGGACTTGCAAAAGTTCTCAGCTATAACGCACTCCTATCAGTTATATGGCCAGGTGCCATATTGTTGGGTTACTGGATGCGTACCTTGTAATCCGTAGAACCAGACTGTTGTGCCGTGACGTGCCCCAAATCGAAACAATAAATCAACGTGACCAGTCAACTGGAATCTCGGGAGCCACCGACTGCCAACTGGCGAGAGCGGAGCAAGCTCTGTGCTCTTTCTCCCACCGTGCTCACACATCCTGGCCCTGATACTCGGTAAACGTGATGGGCAGTACCACTCTCTTTGTGCTTGCAGGGCTGTCGTCGAAAATAAAACCCGACGTACGCCCGGAAATAGGTTGGGGGCCCAAGGTGGCAGCTGAGTTGACCCATTTTCGTTTTTGATATCAAGCGGGCAGTTTCATCAGGCTTCGTTGACAAGACCCCTTCAGCTGCTGGAATCTCCTGGAGACCGACTCGGCTCTCTAGATCGTGTTTATTTGCAAACGGCGCATCTACAATGCCTCCGCCCGAGTGGTGCAATATCAAGTCGGCCATCCTGACCGGCGACCCGATCAGCAGCGAGGACGATGGGCGTGAGACCGGGTTTCGTTCCATGACGCTCTGGTTTGATGTTCCTTTGGATCACAGAAGGCCCTTATCCAAGACAGACACTCTCACCCTACATGCGAAGCTTGTCTACGCACGCGATGTGGCGCCTGACACCGCCGGCAACACCCACCTCGAAGATTGGGAGAAAGAGTGGACCAGGACGAACTGGAAGCGCATTCTCCGTCGCCGTCCTTTCATGCTGTTCCTCTGCGGCGGTCCCGGCGATGGAAACGACCATCGGCGTATACCAGAGCTCAACCGCTTTGCCTTGGAGCAGGGATATCAGGTGCTCTACGTCGACTACCGCGGGACGGGCCGTAGCCGGCCATTCATCGACGACGCTCACCTCAGCGCTATTGGCACGTCGGTCGCCGACCAAGCTGCGTACCTATCACATTTCCGGCAGGATAACATCGTGCGGGATCTCGAAGCCATTCGTCTCTGCCTGTCTCGGATAATCTCTGCCGACAGCTCCATCAGCAAGATGGTGAAGTGGACCCTCCTTGGCCAGTCTTTTGGCGGGTGGATCGCTCTCACATATGTGTCGTTCCTACCGGCAGCGCTCTCGGCCGTTTACCTGACCGCGGGCCTTGCACCCATTGGCAGCACGGCACACGAAGTCTACGCGCGACTATACAGGCGTGTTGCTGAGTGCAACGAAGCATACTACCAGACGTTTCCCGGGGACGTCGAATTAGTCCGCCGGGTAGTCGGCCACCTGCGGAAGCACGAGTACTCTTACCGCGTCGAGGGCTGCAAGGGGCGGCATAAGCTGACGGCGCAAGCTTTCATGACGTTGGGGCGGTGCTTTGGTGCAGCAATGGCGAGTCGGGCAGCGGGGGTGCGGCCGGTGGCCTTCGAGAAGGTGCACGCACTGGTCCAGTGCATGGTGGGTGACCTTGGGGGCGAGAAAGGCCGGTTGACCGAGAAGTCGCTCGACCAATACGCAGCGCTGCAGTCCAAGGCCAAAAAAGGCGGCCAATCGTCCCAGGGTTTCCGGCTGCACGAGAGACCGCTGTACGGCGTGCTCCACGAGGCAATCTACTGCCACTCGCCCGGTGTAGCATCGGGGTGGGCGGCCGAGCAGGTAGGGCGCGCCTACGGGACCGGTGAGTTCTCATGGTTGGAGCGGAGCGGATCGGGCTGGGAGCGCGAGTCAGGTGGCAGCGGGAGGCTGTTCTTCTCGGGGGAGATGATTCATCCGTTCATGTTCTCGACCGGCGGTTCTGCCGTCAAAGCGTTTAGGGGGGTGGCGGAAGCCCTCGCGGGCAAAGACGACTGGCCGGCGCTGTACGACGAAGGGCAATTGGCCAAGAACCGAGTGCCTGTGCGTGCGGTGGCCTACCGGGAGGACTTGTACGTGGACTTTGGGCTGTCCTGGAACACAGCGAGGAAGGTTAAGAACTGCGTGCTCCTTGAGGGAAAAGAGGGGTGGGGGCACGGGGCAATAAAAGACGGTACTAAGACCGGGGAGGTTTTGGAAATGCTGTTCGGCATCGAAGGCTCTGGAGCGCCCGAGTCACCGTCCGCTGCTAGAGATTCTGCAGTGGACATAGACTATCCCTGCTGAACCGCGTCCGGCGAGGTGGCGGTTCTGTCAGTGTAGCATTAGGAGTTCGAATACCCGTTATTTTTCGACGCGAGAAGGCTGGCGATGAATATCCCGTCTGCACATTCATTCGACCGTGCAAAATTTGTTTGGTCTTGCAGGTTTGAGCGGTCAGCAGACCACGCGAAGCCCCTTGCTGGCTTGCTGGCCGCAGGCGGGCCGAGTGGGGCCTTTGAGACTCGCCACGCCGAAGAAATCCGGGGTAGCCCCACTGTGGGCAAAAAATTCGAAATTCGACAGCGCCTGCCATGTGCTGCTCGCTGGATCCCATATCGGCGGAAGCTTTTCTCCTTTCACCGAGCGGTTGGCGAGCGAATCCTACCTTACCTCCACCAACTCCTACCGAGTGCATTCCTCCAACCTACACGCTTTATTGCTACCCAATTTGACGTACACATCCCCCGTCCTCGCTGCCGTCCCATCATCCTGCCCCTCGCTGACGTCATTGACGCTGCAGCCAGCCGAAACTGTGGCTTTCGACCCCTAAAATCCGGTCCTGACTGGAGGCCGACCTCCCTTTGTGCCAGATGATTAACGGCTGGGGACACCAATAACACAGCTCCGCCATGTCCACCGACAACCCGATGCCCCAGGAGCGCCGCGAGGCCGAGGTGGTATCAGAACATCTCCCCGCAGGTTACACTGCCGAATTCGATGGCGGTACGCCTCCTCCCCGTCGGGGAGGCCCGGCGCCGTCGGGGGCCACCAGCCGAGCCGCATCGAGCGAGGAGTCGTCGCTGAAGCTCCAGGGCGGCGACATGCACCGTGACCTCTTCAAGATGGACGCCGCCACCCGTCTCCAGCTCCACAAACGCGCCGCTACCTTCCATACACCGCGAGAATTCGATCCCGAGTCCGACGCGCCGGGCATGACCGTAAGCGACCAGCTCGCGCCCGGCGGTTTCAGACGTGCGTTCATCCGCCAGACCCGTGGCCACGACTTCATTGCCGCCCGGCTCCCCATCACGAGAAACTTCGTTGAGTTTCTCGACCTGTACGGGGACTTTGCCGGCGAGGATCTTGCCGATTCAGATGAAGAGGCGATTTCAGACGAGGAAGACGGGGAACAGGAGCCTACCGAGAGGACATCGTTAATTGCCCGACGGGCTGGCGCCAGAGCGGCTCGGGCGGCCAGGTCCGCGAACGCGGGGACGGCCAAGACTTTCTTCACGTTGCTTAAAGCGTTTGTCGGGACTGGAATCATGTTCCTGCCGAGTGCTTTTAACAACGGCGGAATTCTTTTCTCCTCGGTGGCTATGGTGGTTGTCTCGTCTATCACCATGGTTGCGTTCCACATCCTGTTGCAGTGCAAGACACAGTACGGCGGAGGTTACGGAGAGCTTGGCCAGAAGATTGCCGGAGACCGCATGCGCAACCTCATTCTTTGGTCTATTGCCCTCTCCCAGCTCGGTTTCGTCTGCGCGTAAGTTCCATTGCCCACTCGTTCTCGTTTCTCTTTGGGTTTTTTCTCGAGAGGAGTAGTGCTACCCCCGAATCATGACTCCAACATGGTAACTAGTAGCTAACATCCATTTAAGTGGTATTCTCTTCGTTGCAGAGAATCTGATCTCGTTCTTCCACGCCGTCACAAACGGGAGCAGTCCATTCTCTATCGGCGGACTTATCGCGATCCAGATCTTCCTCCTTGTACCCCTCTCCTGGATTCGCAACATCTCGAAGCTCGGCCCGGCTGCATTGGTGGCCGACGTGTGTATCCTTATCGGCCTATCTTATATCTACCAGTACGACATTACGGCGCTCGCATCCCAGGGTATCCATAAGACGGTTGTCCTGTTCAACCCTGAGAAATACACCCTCATGATTGGCGCTGCCATTTTCACCTTTGAGGGAATCGGCCTCATCCTCCCGATCCAATCCTCCATGGCCAAGCCAGAAAAGTTCGAGAAACTGCTGGGTCTTGTCATGCTGATCATCACAGTGGTCTTCACCTCTGTTGGCGCACTGTGTTATGCTACCTTCGGCGAGTTTACGCAAGTCGAAATCATCAACAACTTCCCGCAGGACAGCAAGCTCGTCAACGCGGTGCAATTTCTTTACTCGGTTGCCGTTCTGGTCGGTACCCCTGTACAGCTCTTCCCGGCTCTGCGTATCTTCGAAGGAAAAATCTTCGGGCACAGGTCTGGGAAGAAGGATATCCGGACCAAGTGGATCAAAAACGCCTTTCGCGTGGGAATTCTCACCCTCTGTGGTGGGATTTCGATTTTAGGGACCGGAAACCTTGACAAGTTTGTGGCCCTCATTGGGTCGGTCGCATGCGTGCCGCTGGTATACGTATACCCAGCCTACCTGCATCACCAAGGCGTTGCAACAACGAGGCGGGAGAAGCTCGGCGACATTGCGATGATGGTATTGGGTACCGTGTGCATGGTATACACTACATTCGTCACGGTTGTCCACAGCTTCCTGACATGAAAGAGTAAATGTTGCCTACATTGTATACAAAGATACGTTCACAATAGATATTCTATTTGATAGACAATAGAACAACGTCGTCTTTCCATCATTGCCATCAGCGGTTTTGAAACGCCAAACGTCTGACTCTCCAGCATGCCGCGTCTAAGAACAGTCCGGCCGATTTTCCAGTACTGACCAATCACAATGTGTACCTGCGCCGCCAGAACGCTTTCCTTTGTTGCCGATGTGACTCGACAAGGGGTCTTTGTTGCCTAAAATCTTGTGTAACGTCAATCTCGGGGCTTCTTGGCTTCTTCGTCACAGTTGGATTTAATATCGAGCATCACACCAACCTTCTCTTAAAGCTGCCAGTCAGATATCCTTTCTTGGATTTGACCAACATATTCATTGCCTTTTCATTTCTTTACATTAGCAAGCATGCGCAGGTTTCAGGCTCATGTGGAAGACGACTCCGATAGTTACGACGATCAAGGCCGCCAGCAGACCTTGGTTCGATACCCAAACGACGATGAATCATTCTGGGGGCCCCGCGACTCGGAGAACCCTGACGACGCAACTACCCATAAGACATGGACCGAAGAAAACAACCATCGCCAGTCCAACCAGCCGACACAGCCAAAGACCGACGGGGGTAGACACGCGATACGCTCCGACGACATCAGGTCAGCTATTCAAGCCGACTTGCCACCCCGTGGAGACGAATGGCCACCCTCTGCAGACGACTTCCCACCTGTTGAAGACGACGGGCTAGATTCCCCGGTACCCGTCCTTCATCAGCGAGGATTTAGTGTCGGAGAGGAGGGTATAACCCCCGACCCCTCACGCTCCAGGAGCACTGTCTCCTTTGGTCTATGTCCCAGCAACTGCTCCTGCTCTGACTGTTCAGCAGATGATCTCCCGTCTGCACCATCCTTCGGACCACCCTCTGGCCCTCCCCCAACTATACCCCCACCCCCTTCACCCCCTCCACCCTCCTCCCCTCCTCCATCTCCCTCCCACTCCCGCAACCCCCGACCCCACTGGCTAACCGCCGCCCTCAACCGCATATACCCCCCTCCCACCGCCTT
>Ga0247780_1000427_pt1 | contig 40279 bp, 50 predicted proteins | sample UWRJL079202R5_FD_179927 | JGI IMG/M metagenome (GOLD analysis project Ga0247780, IMG submission 179927) | Plant litter microbial communities from Arlington Agricultural Research Station in Wisconsin, United States - UWRJ-L079-202R-5 | ecosystem: Environmental > Terrestrial > Plant litter >...
GTGCGACGGTTTATACGGTTGTTACTGAGCCTTGTGAGTCTTACTGACAAGTGACACTGGTGGAGGGGGGAAGGAGTTATGGGGGATGGGAAGGGGAGTTTGCTGACAGGTGATTATAGGCACTGGGGGCCCTGGGTCGGGGACTGCTACCGGGACGGTGCCGCCGCCTACGGGGAGCGATGGGAGTCCGTTGACGGCGCCTACTGGGGGGGCTACGGGGTCGGTTTCGACTGCGGCGGGATGCAAGGTGGCTCCTTTTGGGCAGTTCCGATTCTGGTGAAGATGTTGGTGAAGGGGTTTGTTGGATGTGGTATTTGAGGGGCGGATGGGATCGACAAGCTGTGGATGGAAGTGCCAGGTCGGGTCCAAGTTGGGAAAACCAAGGAGAGAGGTAATAGAGGTTGCATGTATGACGTTGGGTTCAAGTTTGGATATGACGGACCGATGCGAGGGTGTATAGTAGGAGTTGGGAAGTAGTTGATTTCTTGGATGGGTGAAGGGAAAAGTAATTCTCTCAGTTGCAAGCGTCGGGATGTTTCTCGTCCTCTGAGAAAAGTGGCTGTTACACGGGGGTTGTTTGGGCGATTGCTCATCGCAAATCTTTGTCTTTATCGTGTGATGTTGGACCTTACCTAACAGACGAGCGTCAAGATTATCAACCACAAAGCACAATGGATCGCAGATACCGTTCGGGAACAAAGAAATACTACAATTGATATTTGATGGTGATCCCTCGCTAATAAAAATGTGTAGTTGTCTCCCTTGGACAGTTCCCTTTTCATGACGGTCCGAAAGTGTCCGCACTTTCTCGTCGAATCCACCGATAAAGGCTAAAATTAGGACAGATATGGATGTTGAAACCTCCTCCCTGATTTAACTCGAGTCCAGAATGATCGCATGCCAGTTCAATGGTCTCAACTGTGCGCCATGGCAAGATACTTCAAGTGGGGTTCTCCTTGTGAGAGCTGTCGTGCCCCTGACAACCTGAGCATGAAGGCAAACCGTTCTCCTCGGAGGAGGGAGGTTGCTGCTTTTGAAAGACGGACCAGTCGGGGTCGGTCAGTTCCAAGAACTGCGGGCTGCCTGCTGTCCCAGTCGTCGACGCCGCAGACGTTGGCGTTGTGGCCTTTGGGTCGGTTAAGCTGAGGAATTGAGTGTTGACGGTGGTTGCAGGCGGCTTTGTGCTTGAGGTTGGGGCGGAGGAGGCCTTTTGGCTTGTCGCCGAGACAGGCCCCTCTTGGGAATGACCAGCGCATTTGCAAGGCATTTTGCGTATTTTTGCGACTCGTTCGGGTGGGAGTCTGGAGATGGGAGACGCTGAAGAGAATGAGGATTGCGAAGGCGGCGAGGGGTACTGGGCGGGAGACACCGTGGACAAGAGATGCTTATGGTCGGAGTCCTAGGTTGTTTCAGAATAGCGAGGAGAGAAGAGATGTCCTAAGAAGAGGGAGAGACGACTCTTTATACGCGGTATGGTGCTGGCCCCCAGTCACGACGGCTACCTCAGGCCTTGGTCGCCAGTGTGTGCGCGACGTGTCACGGCGCGGGCACGTCACGGAGTTGTACCACGGCCGCTCAGAAATGATTGGGGCGCTGGCCAGGTATCAAGCCTCCCGCCGGCTTGAAAACTACTTGGCTGTGCGCACAGCCTATCAGCTTATAAGCGGCCCAGATCTGGAGTCACACATTCACTGCAGCGGAAACCACGAGCTGGGATCATCCCATCTTTTGCTCGGCGTGTTATCCGACCCACATCACGGTAAACCGGCATAACATTTTCAGATGAGTATTATTATCGCGACACCTATTGATGTTTCCTCTTGCCGACTGGGCTCTCAGAACACAGCTCAGACACAAAATTTGCTCGGGAAGATGTTTCGATTTTCTTCCCTTCTCGCTTTTCCACTTCACACTCCCTCCGCCACCACACACGAACCACAACACAAGTCCACCAACCTTTCCCAAAGCCACGCACAAACCGACACACCAAGCTTCCCTGAACGCTAGTCCAAAATGGAGATTAAATTCTGTGGAAATTGTTTCAAGAGCGAATCATCGCGCGGAAAGCCAGCCCAGACCAACACCCCCAGCAAGTCTACGGACACAGTCGATCAGTCCCACGCTGCCATGGCCGATCAGCCAGCCAAAATTCCGCGCCGCAAAGATACGGCCAAACGGCATGGAAAGCTCCGATCGGAAGCCGTCCCAAAGCTTCATCCCCGCCACCGACTCATCAAGCAGCACCGCGGTCGCTACCGCCAAAACACCAGCAGCGATGAGGATCGTCACCCGAGGCCACTGAAGGTCGTGACAGGGTCGTATATCACGAGAGCCACTATGACGCATCGGTCTGCCACCTATGAGTACCTACTTACCATGAATATTATCGCAACGGGTATGACTGACATTGATTTTTCTGTTAGGGCCCCGCGTCACCCAAAACCAACCTACCGCCCAGATCGAGATCACAGGTTCCGTCGACGATAGAGGCGAGGACGCCGATTCAGAAGGGTCGGATATCTCGCAGCACGAAGAGCGCAAGAAGCGGAAGATGTACCACCGGGGAAAGATCCAGCGACGACATACTGAGAATACAAACCAGACATGAATGAATTTGGCAAGCGGGGAACGTGTGAATGAGTCGAATTGTGTTTTACCATAAAATCTCAGCATGGGTTTGGGGCTGTCATTGTCGCCACAACCTGGGTAGGACATGGAAAGGAACCGGGAGACAGCGTCATGCCATCAACGTGGGAATATACTCTTGGTGCAAGCATCAAGTTTCTGCAGAATTACTTCTCAGAGGACGTGGACTCCGACAGAGTACCTACCTGTAGATGCCGTATCTTAGATACCTAAAGATCACAACCAGGCGCTGGCCTAAAGCCCAAAGATCGTCTCTTTTATTTGATTGCAACCCAGTATCTAAATCACAATGAGTAAAGCTATTTTTGGTCGCTGTTCGGCAGCAAGTTCACACCTAGAAATTTGTCGACCAGGAGAAGCGGATACTGGCTGCGCTCATTCAGACATGTCGTCCGTGAGCAGGTTCAGACCCTCCACGTATACCGGCAGGACCCGCTATTTCATATGAACATAGAATCCCGGATTACAAAGTCTGACCAGAACCGTGGTTTTATCCTTCAGTCCTCCCACCAAACTCGCCTGCTCTCCCATTGACCTTAACAGTCATCTACCAGGTGTGCAAATCGTGACGCGCCGATATTCCCGAAAAGTCTACGCAGGATCATCACCAACTCTTGAGCCTACGCTCCAAGATGGAACTCCTCTGCGGAAACTGCTTCGGCAGCAAAGGAAAGCAAGCGAGCCCGCGGCAAATGCTGCCAAGACCAGCAGCGCCCGGCCTAGGGAGCGGCGAGCGCTCATTCCGTCTTACAAGGCCATCACAAAGCGGCGTGCTGTTGTTTGATCGAATACCATCCCGAGATTATATCCCCGCCACCGCTATCAAGCAACACCGCGGTCGTTACGGAAAGAATTCCAGCAGCGAGGAAGATCGTCACGCAAAGCCGTTGAAGCTGGAGACGCCGACTGAGAGGGATCTCATGTTTTGGAGCTGATCAAAAAGCGCAAGACGAAGAGGTACAACGAGGGTCAGGTACGGAGCAGACATACCGACAAAGGGCAGAGGTTTGAGGCAGCAGGTCTACAGACATTAATTGAACGGTATGCTGGGAGGGTCAACTTTGAATCCGCAAGAATTGTTCTCCTGGTTACGAGCAAACACATCCTGGCGGTGAAAAGCAAATTATGCCTCCAGACCTTTGACGATGAAGATCAAAAACCCTTGCGGCGATTGCTTCGGCATCGCCAATGTCCCATTAGGATCCCGGAGGAAGTTGAGAGATGGCGAGACCGGCTGTGGGGTTTCGGCTGTTTCCTCTCGAAGCGATGGCGCCTTTGAAGGAGGACCTGGGTCTTGCATTTAAGACTATGCTGGATAGGTATGGGGGCGTAGTGGCCACAGTTGGCTGTGTCGCGGCTGGTTTAGCAGACGAGGGCTGGGCTTCGAGAGGAACTTGCTGCAGGGCATTAGCGTTTCTCTATTATCCGTACCTACTTATCAATTAATTTTTTCTGTGATTCTTGCGTGCCTGCTTGTCTCGTATCTTATTCACTACATTCAATTTCCCGAGGCACAGTCGCAATTGACGGAAGTCGCTGGTTGAAATTGTGGGGGTTGTTAATTCGGCGTGCTTGCGGCAGACAGGTCGATGTTCGGATGAAGTCTGGCCTGTCTGGTGGTATCTTGAGCATGGCCGATAGCAAAAATCGATAAGCACGTTTTTCCTTCGCGGAGCCGTTCCTCACACTTCTCTTTTTGCCACTGCTGTTTGAAAACCGTCCGCATCTCCAACACCTCGTTCGTTTGCTCGAATCTTCATCGCGCGCACAACCCAACCCTCAGTCTCTGCCAAACTGGTATGGCGACTCGACTTCTCATCATGAACGGAACAACTCTTGAGCTCCGAACCAAGCCCATGGCTAAAGATGACAAGCTGTCTCTTGACGACTTGCCGACAGAGATCATCTTGGACATTTGCGAGCGGCTCTGTCTGCACTGCTGCGTCGATCGCGTTGCAGAAGCGGCTCCAGACAAAATTGACGCAGGCTTCGAGAATCAGAAAGCACTTTCTAGCCTCAGCAAGTGCTTCAGAAAGCAGAAGGCAATTATCCAGCCGTTCGTGTTTCACTGGTACCACAGTCACGGCTTCCGCGGCGACGGCGATTACGCGCGCATGCGCCCTCGCGTCGTCAAGTTTGTTCACGCCCTCATCCTGCGACCCGACTTGGCTCGCTCTGTTAAGGCGTTGGACATGTATCTTGCTTCTATCGATAGTACTATCTACAACACAGCCCTAGCGCCTAGTGACTTGGAAGTTCCAGGATTTCAGAACGCCTTTCGCCAAGCGGTGACCGCGCTGGGCCCGTTTCTCGCCAGTCGGCCATGGGCCATGGCAGGCCTTTCCCGATGCCAACAGCTGGCCGTTGCGCTCTCCTCCGCCGCTGAGCATCTGTGCTTTAGCTGGCTATCCGCTGGTTGGAACTCGTACTGGGCCGGGTGGGATCACGCTCTCGACAACGTTACATATCTCGCCCTTCCGGGCTTGAGGAAGATCAACGAAACGAGGTCCAAGACGTATCACATCAGCCAAGCGAGAGACCTCCTCCGCCAGTGTACGAATTTGGAGGTAGTGGTCGCTGCGGATTGTGGCTCCTGTACATTCGACGGCGACATTTGGCACCATGGGAGGCAAGAGTGGGAGCTTCAGGCCTGGGACGTTGATATGCCCAAGCTGAAGAAGCTGTCAATCAATGGCGTGACTATCGCTTATCTCGCAACCATCACACAATGCTGCCCTGCACTTGATGACCTGGAATACTTTGAGGACTCGAGCAACAGCACTTGGATCGAGTTTCGCGATACGGCTCACCACCCCCCAATCATTGCATCAAACTTGCGTCGCCTGTGCTTCTCTACGACGGCTGTCAGCCCAGAGCAAATGCGGGAATCTTCTTCCAGCAGGATAAGGCATGAATTGCCCTATGATCTCACCCCGGACGGCCGTCGTATCTGGGATGACTTGGATTATTGCCATCAACCTGTGGAGGCTCGGGGAATCATAGCGATATCGTCTGTGATGTGGAACAGATTAGGTCTCTCTTTTGCTTTGTGCACGAGGCTGGAGACCTTGGAGGTTGAAGACTTTGTGCTCCACGAGAGAGGACAGTCACCGGCAATCCCGTTTATTTCTAAGCTACCTCCCAATTTGCGCCATCTACGGTTGGGCCATATTACGTATCGGGATGTCGTTTATCCCTTGATGATGGAACTTGCAGTCGAAGCGGACTCGTTCCAAAACCTAGAATCAGTGATGCTGGAACTGGGATACCTCACCCATAAGCACTACGAAGATGACTTTCGCCGTCTGGCCGAGGCATTCCGTCCAGCAGGCGTCACTGTCACCATCTGCTACTCTACGCGCACCTGGATGTCAAGAGGCCTGCTTCCGGCCAGACCCGGCCATAAAGAGCTCATTCCTACACGGTTCTTCCCTTAGCTGGGTGGTGCACGCTGTGGATCGAAGGCTCTGTCATGAAAAACGAGTGTGTTGATTGCTTCAATCGGTTGGAAGCCGAGGGCTTCCAACCGCTAAATACTGCGTACAATAGGGTAGTTCCATTCCTCCGTTGTTGTGGCCTGGAATGGACCACGCAGTAATTCAATAGAATTCCAGCGATCGGTCCGATCGTTGGTATGGAGGCTGTTGGCTGGTATGGAGGCTATTCAGAGACAGGATTCGTGTGACACTGGGCGGTGGTAGCCAGCATTTCGTCGGTCCAGCTGAATTCGGATTGCTGGAGTTTCGCATTCGTCGGAGCAGGGTGTTCTGTTCCGTTTGTCATCTGCGCTCGGGTTCACGGCCATGGTGATCCCCGGAACGGAGCATCAGTGTGTTGTATGCCCAGTGGGATCAGGGAACCATTCATTTCAATGGGAGGATGAAGAAGAAGGACGGCGAAGAACGAGATAGAGACAATACTCGCAGTACCTTTGTGCCTTCGAATAGTGTTACGCGAATGACGCTGTAGTGGAGGTGCCAGATGGAAGCAGTGGTCGCTCTCGCAAGTGAAGTTGCGCACCCGGCGAGGAAGCCCTGGAATGAGTGCATCATTTTGCTAGATTCTTGCGGGCAGTGTATACCTAATGTGGGTGTCAAAGCTTACTGTACCTCAAGTACCAACTAGAAATGATGTGTAGACTCGCCCGCGCGCTGGCGCCGGATCGCCGAAGCCCGGGGATGTTTGACCGCTCGGTGGTTTGAGGCAACTAATCAAGCGAGTGGCCCTAGAAGCGGGACGACAGTGGGTTGATGGTGGCCTATTAGCTAACGAGGCCATCACGCAACTAGAGTAAGCCCCAACAGTATGTACGGCCAGACCACAAGACATCAGCCACGAGGGGATCTACCAAGGCACGAAGGCTCGGGCCAAAAGAAAGGGACCACTTAGCCAGCCTGAAAAATGAGACCGCTCATAGCTTTCGTTATTCCAGGCCACCTCCTATTCCGACAACACCCGCATGAATACTGAAAAGCCCTTCCTGCATTCTGAAGAGGCCTTCTTATGTTCTAAAAAGACCGTCCTACGTCTTGAACAGGCCCTCTGGCATATAGAATGCCCCCCGAAAAGCGGGAGCCCATCCTCTCATGCACCCCCTAAAGTTTATACCATGGAAGCAGGGACTCGTCAAGTGTGTTCCAGATTTCCATATTTATCTGCGCCTGATTTCCTGAAATTCCATCGACTCCTCAGCGTCGATCTCGTTTAAGTAGGGTCAAGTTGCGTGAGGTGCCACTCGTATGCGGGGAGGGACGGCAGCGTGACAATGACGACGGGCAGCATAAACGAGTAAGCCGCGGCTGGTAGACGAGTCATGGTTGGGAAGGTTCGTCTTTCACTCTCTAGTCGGATGTCAGATAAAGCGTTCGGAAGGTTTATCTTTCGGTTACACAGTGCGATGTACAGTGGAGTGCTTAGGGAGTTTAACTCGCATCCGATTTTAACTTGGTGCTCCTGTACGACATGCTTTGGCTCTTTTATTGCTCATGGGCTGTCCTGTCTGAATTGCTAACGAATTTCCACTTGCAGCTTTTCGCTGTCCATCTACAGGAGATTAGTAATAAACAGCAGTGGGAATTCCAAGCGTTTGTAATGGAGCCTGATTACCAATTCTGTGCGAGTTAGCCTGAATTGGCCTAGAGAGGATTGTGACTAATCGCTTTTCCCCTGTACATGTACGAAGGCTCCGGCCAAAAAAAAAAGGTCCCGTCAGTCAGTGCGGAAGATGCCTTCCTACTGTACAGACCACCCATAACCTTCGTTATTCCAGGCCATCTCCCATTCCAAAAACACCTACATTAATACTGAAAAGGCCTTCCTACATTTTAAAAAGGCCTGTGATGTGTAAGCTAAGGCCTTACCGTCCTAGAACAAGACTGTGTGAGAATTCTAAAAATGCATTTTCACACGGAGATAAGAGACCTTTTCTTTTGGCCTAAGCCTTCGTACTGCGAATCCTTCTCCCCCACGCCCCAATTCCGAGTGCTCTTGGCATCAGTTTTGACTGCCCGAGTCCGGCTCTCCTGACAAATCTAACAACAACAGCTGCTCCGAGCATCCCAATATACGTGTCTTTGTTAGGGGTGAGAACAGGAGAACAAGCGGTACAGAGGCGGTACGAACAAGAACACCCCGCCTCGCGTATCGGTATATATACACTACCCTCTGAGTTCATAAAGACAAACTTGGTATCATTTTCATCATTCTACAAGTCGCTACAGCTTGAATAATATAATACCTATTAAAATAATGGCTAATTTAGGCTTTGGTGTTGTGCCACTTGGCATTCCCGGCACACCGGCCCCCTTCACCCTCCAAATCCCAGATGCGGATCTCAAGCACCTGTCATGCCTGGCTAAGCATTCTGTTATAGGGGCGCCAACCTTCTACAATACCCATAACTCTACTGACAGCCCCGAGTACGGCTTCGGTCCGACCAGAGACTGGCTTTCCAATGCCACAGAGGTCTGGCTCAATGACTTCGACTGGCGTGCCCGCGAGAAGCACTGGAACACATTCCCCCAATTCACCATCAACGTCACAGCCCCCTCGGATGGCCAGATCTTCAACCTTCATTTCGCAGCCCTGTTTTCCAAGAAGCCCGACGCGGTGCCGATTATCTTCTCTCACGGATGGCCCAGCTCATGGCTGGATTTCGTCCCTATTTTCGAGCTCCTCACAGCCAACTACACCGCTGAAACTCTCCCCTACCACATCATCACCCCATCCATCCCTGACTTTGGCCTCTCCACTCGGAGCAACGTAACGACCAAAGAGCTCACCTTCTCCCAAGCCGCCGAGGCCCTCAATGAGCTCATGAAAGCCCTTGGCTTCGACGCATACATCGCCCAGGGCGGCGACGTTGGCTCCGGCATCACAGCCGGAATTTGTGGCGTCTATGATGAATGCAAGGCCGTGCACTTCAACAACCTTGCCCTCACTCCGTCGGAGACTGCTCCGGTTATGCATCTACCCCTGACCGCCCAGGAGAATGCCACGCTTGCGGTGGCAGCGCAGTTTGTGGACAAAGGAACTGGATACATGTTTGAGCAAGGGACCAAACCGAGTACCATCGCGCTTGCGCTGGAGTCGAGTCCTCTTGCGCTGCTGGAGTGGTAAGTTTTGATAGCCCCGCTCTAGCCACGAAGTGTAACTGACCTGAGTTTCTTGTAGGATTGGAAGCATGTTCGCCGAAGCCAGCACCTTGCCGATGGGGACGATTCTCGACCAGGTGTCTTGGTACTGGTACACCAAGTCGTACGGCAGAACGCTCTGGGCGTACCGGGGAGTCTGGCAGGCGTTTCTGAGGGACAAGGCGAACGGACTGCCTTCGCCTCTGGTCATCACCAAGAAGCCGCTAGGCTATTCCTATTATCCAAATGAGCTACTGACTGTGCCGAAATCGTGGGCAGAACACTATTTCCCCGACAATTTGGTGCTGTTTAGCGTGCATGAAAAGGTGAGCTCGTCCGTCTTTTGATTGTCGACGGGAATCTGGTTTGTGGTTGGCTGAACTGACTGGTGCAAAGGGCGGGCATTTTGCTGCTCTCGAGGACCCCGCCGGGTTCTTAAAGGACATCGAGGATTTTGTCGCCATTGTGAAGACAAAGGTCAAGTTCTAAGTTCGGATTGTTGGTTGTTAGGTCAAAGCGATGTGCCGAGTTCCGTTTCCAGGGGAAAACGGTTTGGATGGCGCTTGCAGGAGGGAGAAGGGAGTGCGTGCGGGGTGATTGGATAGGGTACACTTCGGCAAACTATCAGCAGACTATCTCCTGACAGCGTGCACCCTAATCGCGCTCTAGAAAAGCAAGCCGTCACTGGGTCGAAACTTCCCTGCATAAACGGCGAATTTTGATTTTTTGGCGCTCGTGACCTGCATTCCCGCACTGAATCTCCCCATGCTCCTTGAACTCACACATCATGACACGCCCTCCCACAGCTATGCGCGATGGCCACCCAGGTTGCATTATGCATAGGCCCGATCCGGGCATAACGTGAAAATGATGATGATAGCGACATGATGGTCCACAACAAAAATAGTATTTTTTCACGTCCGCGTCCCCGAACCTCCCGATCTCCCGGCCAAGATGGTCGCTCACTCTGAAGCCGGCCGAACTTGAAATGCCCTCAGCCACTTCTCTCTTCTTTGCCAAACGTCGCGAGACCGCCGAAGACCTACCGCACGATCCGTTAGGGGTGACAGTACTAGGCAAGGAGCCCAAAAGCAGGAATAAGCTTCGGAAGCTGCCACCAGTCCGCCCCTCGGAGCGCGCCAGGATTGACTTTGGGGAGCTCTTCGCTGGGATGGGCAACCGGGCATCCAGGTATGACAATGTGCCGCGGCCGACGCGTCCTCCGCGACCGTTGGCCAGCGAGTTGCCGGACTTGCCCGGCCTGCCCATCTACAAGGCGATCGGAGCAGCACGTCACATTCCCGCGACCGTCTTGGCATGCGAGCTGGACAACGAGAAGCAAACATCCAAAAAGCCGGAACCCCCGAGTCGGAGGCCATCAATCGCCAACAGAAGGCCGTCCATCGCCGGGACTAAGTGGCCCTTGACTGACACCGAAGCCGAAACTGCCCCCCGTGGGCGTCCCGCGTCCCGAACTGCTCGGACCACCCCGCGAAAGCTCTACTCTTGCTCAGCGGACGCCGCCTTCTTCGAAAAACAACGGCCCCCAATGTACGACCGCGCTTCGCATCTTGCCGAGAGCTATCGCGCCCTGCTCCCCAGCCGCGGTGACGTTGATGGCGACTCGGACTACGATATCTCTTCTGCCGCGTCTGAAGAAGCCACCAATCTTGAACCACTCCCGGCGCCGACGCCCTCTCACATGCAGAAGTGGTCGTGGGATCCGCGCGAACCGTTTTCGCTCAAGTCCCAAACACCCCGCTCACTCAGTCACTTCGGCAACCGCTCGATTTTCGGCAGACCTGACTCCTCCGCAGGAAAAACGCAAGGCAACACCCTCTCAGCACCACGCGTCCCTTCTTGGATCTCCCCCACGGCGCGAGCCCCCTCGACCGGGTCCTGCTCTTCCTTCACGGCGGTAGAATCGTACCACTCCGACAGCCTAGGAGAGCCCTTGACGTACGCACACGCCTCCGCCAACGTGTTCCGACCCAGCGAGTCCATCACGCCAATATCCCAGACCGCCTCACACCTGGACGAGACAGAGACGCCCTGGAGCCCCAACATCGATTACTTCCATCAGGAGTACTACCCGCAACATCAATCACACCAATCATACTCATACAATGACGCGGACCAACACCATTCGACTCTCTACACAGCTACAGACGAGTATTCCCATGATCCCCACATGCACCGGCCCATTCCTCCCGCTCACGCTCACGCCCATCTTACTTCCCACTCCTATCATCCGTACTCAGAGCCACATCCATACCAGCCCCAACGTCCCCTATCAACGCATTCACATAACCGACGGCCCCTGCCAAGAGGCTCGCAATCACGCTCCCAAAACCGCCGAACAAGCGACGACCTAGGCTTACAAATCTGCGGAGAGATGCTCTCCGACCAGCTCCGCAAGACATTTCTAGGAGCAAACCTGAAAGACGGCCGTGAATCAGGCAAGCTCCAGATCCTACTTCTCATTGAAGCCTACGAGGCAACACTCGAGTCGTGCCGCTGCGAGGTAGCGCGGCCGCCGCTCACGAGGGGCGGAGAGGCGGAGGGCGTAAGGAAGTATCATGCAAGACAGTTGGTGGGGATTTTGGACCATTGGCTGGGGGTTTTGTATAGGATTTATGATGATGATTTTGGGGATGGGGACATCAGGAGGGATGCTTTGGGGGGCAGTGGGTGTGGAGACATGTTCTGAGCGTATACGTGGGATGACATCCATTGGTAAATATCTAATAAAGGGGAAAATTTCTATTCGTACCGTAGTCTCTCTGCACGAAGCCTACGGCTAAAGGAGGGGTCTCTTATCTCGATGTGAAATGCGTTGTTGGAATCCTCAAATAGTCCTGTTTCGGGACGGTAGGGCCTAGGCTTATCACATTACGGGCCTTTTTGACATGTAGGAGGCTTTTTTAGAATGCAGGAGGTCTTTATACTGTTTATGTAGGTGTTTTCAGAATACGAGATGGCTTGTAATAACGAACGCCATGGGCGGTCTTTACAGTAACAAGGCATTTCTCGCACTGGCTCAAGGGCCCTTTTTTGTGGTCCAAGCCCAGGTTCGTACCGCGTGAAGGCTCTGGTCAACCGAAAGTGTCCAGGCAGCCCGTGCTTTTTGTTGTTGCGGGTCATCCTCCATTCTGGAAAGGCCTTTTTGGAGTCTCCAGCGGTCTGCGCCGGTGGAATTGGGGCCTTTCGAAATGCCGCCAAGGCGTGTAATGTGACTAGCACATGCCTTTCTATTCCCTCCACGAGCTGTGTGGGGATTGCGACAACGCATTTCGCAAGGAGAAGAGGAACAGAGACCCGTTCCCATCCACTCCTGGTTGCTTCTCGAGCCTTCTCTCACTACGCTCATCTTTCATGGGATCCAACGGGTCTGTACGGGCGTGCAGCATGGGATCCATGTTGTTGGCACGCGCTACTCTTTTCCCAGCTCCCCGTACACTTCTTGCAGATGCTGAGAAACTCTATTTGGGTGTCGCAGTCCACTTTGTTGAACAAAGCTTGGCCCTCATCGCCTTTCTGCGGTGAAAATAGAGTATGTTGGAAACTCTCTTAGCATCGTGAACCCTGTCGGCCCCGAACTCGGAGGCTTGTGGGGGGCAAAATGACGCACACGGCCTCTAGCTACAAGAAAACCTTGAGCATAGACAATGGAAGATGACGCATCTCGCAGAGCAATGCGCAGGCATTAAGAGGCTGGAATGGAAGCCTCGATTCCAACCTTTCTTCATCCTTCCTCACTCGCACTCGCACTCGCACTGCAACTGCAACTGCCACTCGTCAGCTCCGACCCTTACACCAGACGACACAAGACTCAGCCGCAGTGACCGACTTCATTCCTCCCTTGTTATAAAGAACGGGCTGCTGCCAATTCTACTGCTTTTCCTCCAGCTATCTCCTTGCCTTCAGGACTGAATGAGCCACTAGTAAAACGCTGGGGTTCATCCAGTCCTGAAGGCAAGGAGGTGGCTGGAGGCCAGGTAGTAGAATTGGCAGTAGCTCGTTCTATGTACCAACGGGGCAATGAACCGAATCACTGCAGCCAAGTTCTGCGGCGATCTTGCCCCTGTGGGCCCGATAGTAAATGCTCCCTGAAGGACGTTGTCGCGGCTGATAGGCGTAGCACAGGATGCCGTCGGTGCTGTAGGCGATGCAAAACGCTCTCTCTGCACCTCAAACCCGACAACTGCAAGTGAACCCTGCGCACCAACCCACTCGTTGGCTCCGAGGCAGACGACACACGACTCGGCCACAGTGATTGACTTCATTCCTCCATTGTTATGAAGAACGGGCTGCTGCTGGTTCTAGATACCAACGGAGCGATGAACCGATCCACTACAACCGAGTGCTGTGTCGTTTTCGCGCTTTACGAATGACCCTGTGTTGGGGTCTTGTATTATTGAGCTCGGCGCGACTTAAGATGTCGGCGATCCTGCCCGCTGTGGCCTGGGCAGCCGTGGCGATGACGGAGTGCACCGCACTGGCGGCCGCCGACAGTGAGTGCTCCGCGGAGGACGCCGTCGCAAGCGGCCTATAGGCGTAGCAGAGGATGCTATCGGTGCTGTAGGCGAATACGAGAAGAAACACGGTAGTAGAAAAACCCCTTCATATGCAACAAGGCCGCTGTCCAGTGTCACAAAGCCTTCCATAAAAGGATGAGTATGCTTCAACATTAGGGATATGATGCAAATGAACAAAGGCCATGATAGAGACATTCTCTCAAAGATCAAAATAAAATAATTGTCTTCGATGAACAAAGCACGGTAGGATTATTATTTTCGTCAAGACCCCTCCCCTCATCTTCATCCACCAATTCTGTTTTTAGAATTTAGGGCCAACATGCCAACAGAATGCCTTACCAAAGTAAGCTATCTACCAACGGAGGGTGGTAGACAACTGCATGGGGCTTTTGCTCTGCTCCATCGAAGGAGCATTTCGTCCCAACTCCCTCAGGTACGGTGTAGCATTGAGCGCATTCTTCCGCAACGGCGTATTCACAGCGTGTCGCCCTTGGCACATACAACCGGGTAACGAAGGCAAATCGCAAGGCGACCGTGACACATTGCGGCGTTCCTACTGCGCCGCACACCGAAAGCCGGACATCGCCACATGGGTCCCACATGGCTGCGATCCGACGTGTTATTGGTGCGACGGGGCATCCATACGCTCATAGGGATCGATTACCTTACCAACCCGTCCCCGTCGAGCTGCCGGGGTCGCTACCAACAGCCAGTACCACCTAGGTGCCTGGGCGATAGGGCTCGCCGTCAGCGCAACCAACGAGCCGGCGCTGGGACTCGCGAAATGAGCAGTGGGGCAAAGTAGCAGTGCGAAGGATGTCGGTTGGTACGCACAACGCTCCTACTGCTACAATCATGCTAATATCTCAGAACAAGTAAATTAGCCATCAGCTCGCTAGGCGTACTGCGGCCGACAGCGAGCAATTGAGAAATGAATTAGGCACACACCTACCACGTATTGATGCTCAGCAATGTCAGCGCCGTGATTGCAGAGGAGCACAAAAGGAGCGGAAGCACTCTATCTCAGAAGATGGATTGGCACACGGCGCACTGCTCTCTTCCTTGCACACATTGGCAACTACCTCTCGTTTGAACTTGCCGACGATACCACTACCATAATGTCTTCTTTCATGAAATGCAGCCTCTTGGTTGGCCTTATGGCCGCCCGGACCGTCCTGGCAGGCTCTAAGCCAGGCTATCCCTACGATCCCGCCACAACAAGCAACTGCATCTGGTGGTACGACCACACCGGCACCGATACATGCACCTACGTTCTCGAGGACAACTACATCACGATTGATGAGTTCCGCAAGATGAACCCCTCCATCGGGGCCGACTGCACGGGCCTGAAGGTCGGCCAATCGTACTGCGTGGAACTTGGGGCAGGTGGGGGCGACCCCGTCACAACCACAACCTCCACGACCGCGACTTCCACCAAGCCCTCGTCCACATCCACCACTCTGGCCACCTCCACCAAGGCGACCACCTCCTCCACCTCTACCAAGCCGTCGACCACCATCACCCCGTCGTCGACCAAGCCAAGCAACGGCATCGCCACACCGGAACCCACGCAGCCGCAGATGGTCAGCAACTGCGACCTCTTCTACTTCGTCAAGTCGGGCGAGAGCTGCGCCTCCGTCCTGAGCAAGAACAGCATCACCGTCGACCAGCTCTTTGCGTGGAACCCCTCGGTCAACAAGGACTGCAGCGGCCTCTGGGCCGACGTTAACGTGTGCGTCTCCATCATCGGCCACACCCCGACCACCACGCAGCCCGGCAACGGCATCACCACCCCGACCCCCATCCAGCCCACCATCGTCGCCAACTGCGACGCCTTCTACTTTGTGCCCAAGGGCGAGGCCTGCGACACCGTCGCTGGCAAGAACGGCATCTCCGTCGCCGAGCTGATTAAGTTCAACCCGTCGGCCGGCTCCAACTGCCAGGGCCTCTGGGCCGACACCTATGCCTGCGTGTCCATCGTCGGCCACACCCCCGGCACGCCCACCGGCCCCGGCAACGGCATCACCACCCCCACACCCTTCCAGCCCGGCATGGTAACCAACTGCAAGACCTTCCACTTTGTTGACGGCCAGACGTGCCAGAACGTCCTGGACAAGTACAAGATCACCCTGGCCAACTTTTACAAGTGGAACCCCCAGGTCGGCAGCAGCTGCAACAACATGTGGGCTAAGACTTACGTGTGTGTTGGCGTGTTGTAAAGCCTGAGAGGTGCACAGGCCGCTGAAATGAGTGTCGGAGGATCTGGAGGACGGTTGGGTTTTGCATGGACGCTCATCATTAATGTGGGATTTTTCCGTTTTCTTTTCTGTTTCTTTTGTATAAACTTCAATACTCTTCGCATATATACCTCAACATCATCGGACTTTTTTTATCGCTTCTCGGTCCTGTTCAAACTGGATAGTGGCTATGTACCTATGGTGTATATTGAGTTCCAAGCGCTTGACCCCTCAGCTGCAATGTGTTTGCTTCCTTCGCTGAGTTGTATAGTTGCGCATGATTGGCGGGAAAGGGGGTTGGGGTCGCATGTGTCTCGCCTCCGTACTAACCTATCCCGTTACAGGCAGAATCCGAGGCGTTGAAGCGGTTGCGAGATCTTTATGGTATACAAACGACACCTTGTCGCTCGACAACACACAGCAGGTGCTTGCCGCCGCCGATCGAATTCAAGACGAGACGCGCAAAAGGAAAACACTCAAGATTGCCGAGATAGGCACCTTCTTTTGGATGTGAGTGAACTACCAAAGCTTGACAGTCGCGCCATATCGCCACCATAAACCTAATACAAAACAGAGAGCATGTATCAGATCTCGCCAAAGTAGACACCATCGCCAAGGATAGCCCATGCGACCATGTTGTAGGTCTCGTCCTCCGCGGCTTACAAGGCGAGAACTTCACCTCTCCAAAGTTCCAGGCTATCAACGTCACAGCATATCAACAAAACTTCCTTGACCGTGAGTCCCCTTCCATCCCACCCCCTATCCATATCACTAAACCCCCTCAGCCCTCGCCAAAATCCTAAGCTCCCACCCTAACACCGCCTTCGCTCTCATTCTCAAACCCGGCCCGCTGTCCTTCACAATCCCGCACCTCTCCCACCCCCCTGCGCAGCCTCCCTCCCCTCATCCGCTCCTCCCTCGCCTCCGCCCTTTCCACCCTCAACCTCCCCAACGCCATCTCCTACCTCGACGCCGGCCACGGCGGCTCCCTCGGCTGGGAGAAACTCACTCTCCCCACCGCCATCTCGTCCCTCAGCACCACCTACACCCTCTCCAACCACCCCTCTTAGCTGCGCGGCGTAGCACTCAACATCGTAGGCTGGAACTGATGTGATCTCTCCCCAGGGGAGTTCTCCTCCCTAAGGGAATCAACACCTGTGAACAGAGCGCAGAACGAGAAAGCGTATGTCCGTATTATAGGGGAGGCGCTGGGCAAGAACGGCGTGCCGAATCATGCGGTGGTGGATACGAGTCGGAATGCTGTGAGCGGGTGGCGGTGGGAGTGGGAGGATTGGTGTAATGTGTATGGGGGTTTAGGCGGTGGTAGTGGGGTTTCGGATGGGAATGCAGAGGGGGAGGGGAGGAGGAGAATTGTAAGAGGGGGTGGGTGGATGCAGGGGTATGTTGAGATGTTGGTTGAGAATGCGAAGCCGGCGGTGGAGGTTTGAGGGAACGGGGTGGGTGGTACCTGGAAGATGAGCTAGGGTTGTGGGAATAGGCTTGGTTGTGGTGGGCAGCAGGCGATTTCTCTTCAGCTGTTATGTGTTGAGTGTTGCTGCTTGATATATCGGTATGCTATTTGTGGCTTTCATTGGTCTCACATGGATGTCATTTTGGGGAAATATGGTATCTCATCTTCGTTTTGTTTTTCGTTTCTTTTTCTTTCCACTTGTTCAGCACACCACAGAAATTTCGGTGTCTTCTACCCCGCAAGGCGTCAACGACATCTATCCCGTCCCGCCCGCAATCAGACACCGCTGGTGACCCCGCATACGTCGGAGGAGACAACTCCAAGCAGTGCTTGGCAGCGGGAGAGGCGAGGCCCATTTTAGGCGGGAGGCTATATCAGGGGGTTTGATTCGCCAATATTGGAGATCTGGGAGGAAGGTAGATGTGCCGAGAAGCGAAAGTAATGACAAAAGGTAGTCGCGGTGGCAGAGTTGGCGCCGAGTGTCTGTCTTTTCGGAACATGGACGAAGTCCAGGGCTTTGACCTGTACTGAGCGGTTGGGTATAAGAGCTGGAGGGCGGCTCTCAGCTTGACACACCACTTACCTACCTATGTTTGGCCACAGTGCGCAACTAGACACCGTTGGCTCTGCACGCGAAAACAAGCAAAAACCATGGCCATCATCGGCGGAAAGGAGTCGTTCGCCGACCCGCGGCTCTCACGCATCGCGCAAGCCGACAAAGTCCCGTGGTACAGCAAGCCCAACCTCCGCTTCCTGTACCTCATCATGATCCCTACCTGCCTCGGCGTCGAGTGGACATCCGGCTTCGACTCGTCCATGATGAACAGCCTCCAGGCCGTCAAGTCCTGGGTTGACTGTGCGTTTCTTCTCTCCTCCTTTTCCCTCCCCTTTTTCTCCCCCCAACTAACCTTCTAGATTTCGACAACCCAACCTCCGCACACCTCGGCCTCCTTAACGCAATGTACTCCCTCGGCGCTCTCATGTCTATCCCCTTCATCCCCTCCACCTCGCAGTTCCTCGGTCGCCGCCGCACAATCCTCCTCGCCTCATTCATCATGTGCCTCGGCGCAGCCCTCCAAGCCTCCGCCATCAACACCTCCATGTTCCTCGCGTCGCGCTGGGTCCTCGGCTTCGGCATCCCCTTCGCCATCGTCAACGCGTCCTCGCTGATCGGGGAGCTGTCGTATGCCAACGAGCGCCCCGTGATGACTTCTCTCTTCAATGCCTCGTGGTTCGTCGGGGCAATCATCGCCGCCGGGACTACGTACGGGACGTTCCAGATGGAGAGCACGTGGGCGTGGCGGCTGCCGAGTCTGCTGCAGCTGGTGCCGAGCGCGTTTCAGATGGGGTTTATGGCGTGGTGTCCGGAGTCGCCAAGATGGTTGGTCTCGCGGGACAGGGGGGAGGAGGCGCTGGCGATCTTGAAGAGGTATCATGGGGAGGGGAAGGACGGAGAGGAGTTTGTGCGGCTGGAGTTTGCGCTGATGCAGGAGACGCTGCGGGTGGAGAGGGAGATGGCCAGTCGGTGGGTGTGGGCGGATGTGGTGAGGGATGCGGCGATGCGGAGGAGGTTTTTGATCGCGGCCGTGGTGGGTTTCTTTACGCAGTGGAGTGGGAATGGGTTGTTGAGCTTCTATATGAAGAAGATTCTGGGGCTGGTGGGGATCGTGGACAACAGGACGGTGCAGAAGGTGATTTTGAGCAATACGTGCTGGGGGTTTATCAACGCGGTGCCGATTGCGCTGCTTGCGCCAAGGTTTCCGAGGAGGACGATGTTTCTGACGTGCACGATTGGCACAGCGTGTGTGTACACGGTCTGGACGGTTGCGTCGGCGAGGTCGGCGATTGAGAACTCGGCGGCGGCGTCGATTCCGGTGCTGGTTTTTATTTATGTCTACTCCCCCTTTTACAACATCGGGTGGAACGCGCTGGCGTACACGTACATGGTGGAGTTGTTTCCTTACGAGCAGCGGTCCAAGGGGATTGCAGTCGAGCAGCTGACGGTGCGGTTTGCCGTCTTTTTCAACACTTACGTCAACCCGATTGCGCTCGATGCTATCGGCTGGAAGTACTACATTGTGTACTGTGTTTGGATCTTGGTCGAAATTGCGACGGTCTACCTCTTATTCCCCGAGACGCACAACCGCACGTTGGAGGAGCTGAGTTTCATGTTTGAGGGCAAGGAAGCGCAGGACAGGGTGACCAAGAATGTGGACAAGGCCTTGGAGATCGAGTTGGCCAGTGTAGGCGCCGATGGGAAGATGGGAGAGGAGACAAAGGGGGCGGTGGAGCACAAAGCATAGGGTATTTGAGGAGAATTCACGACCTTGGTGTTGGTTCGATTCCAAAGTCGAGAGCAGTTATCTGTGAGCGAGGCAAATAATTGTTGGTTGGTAGCTGGGTACCCAAGCAAATGGCTGAGACGCTGCAAAACAAACCGCCAAGTGAGCATTGAAAGGACGGGGGGTTGCAGATCACCATCCTGCAAGGCTTCGGAGATGTTCTGTTTCGGGCGTGACGTCCAGAATGCCTCGTATGTCGGGCGTCTCAGCTGTTTCCTGATGGCTTGCTACAGCAAATCATCTCCGCTGATTGAAGCACCATGTGCAAGCCACTTTTCGCGTCACTTTGTCGAGGGTGTGAACCAGGTATTTCACCACCCTAAAATCGACACCACGAATTTCCCTTTCTTTCTTAGGAACTGAGCAGTTGCTACCTTAGCCTGAGCTAGAATGAGCTAGACTGAGCGAGGGTCACTATTCTAGGCTACCTCGGCTATAGTTGCCACTGTCAAAAACGGCCACGGAGTTGCGAGGACCCAGTTTTGGGACCTCACACTACCAGCACCCAGCCGCGCTTTCCTTCACTCTAACGGTAGCAGAAGGGAAATAGCGCTGGATTTCGTCAGCACAGCTTATCTCCTTTGTCCACAGTTTATCAATGGAATCCAAATCACATCGACTAGGGTAACATCTCGTGGGGCCACGTGCCGTCTCAAAAGACCTCATCATATAGGAAGATATGCCTAACTAAGAAACGCCAGCTTAGCAAGACGCAAATACTCAAACACTGCCCCTTCAGGCGGGAGCAGTACTTATAACTGCCTCAGCATCTTCTCAGGCACGGCGCAGCTGGTCAACCTCCACGGTCGCAGGGACGGAACTCTCCTGATCTTTTACCCGTCAGTATCACAGCTGCCGATCAGCTAAAACGCCCCATCCATCCCGGGGTCAGAGTCTCAGATAATTAGAATCACAACATGTTGTTTTAGGGGGATAAAGGGGCGTAGAGGCATAATAAGAGTGTTCATGTTGCAGGCACGGCGGCGCGTCGGATCTTCTTCAGAGGGCTATGTATAAGGGGCTTAATCGGGAGCTTAATATAAGATTAATTTAAGGTTAATTTCACTAGCAACGGACAAGCTGGAATACGTATGGGGCGGAGCTCATGTGTGGAGGTATTAACTCAATGATTCTAGCTTATGTCAATCTCGTATTCTGCGTTGCTATAACGCCGCGTGATGTTCTTGCCTCGTGCTCTCTAGCTGTCGAACTGGCACCGCAATGCTCACTCCAAATTCAACGCGAAAACGTCAAGAATAAGCCGCGTTAAGCCATCCTCTGGCCGCACAGTCATTATAAGTATGCCTCTCACCTCAACCGATACTCTAGCAAGGAATCGAAATCCTCGTCTTTTATATCTCGCATATTTCTGCGATCACCCGGCAAAGCTTCGCCCTTATCCGCCCGGCAACCTTATACGCCACACTTGCCTTTAGCGACTTGTCCAGTTTCTTAACTAGCTCGTCCTTGACCTAAGTCGTTCGAGCTAGTTTAGGCTGGAAGAGGTCGGCGTTCAGGGTCCACCATTCCAAGGCAGCGTTAATCGTGACACTTTAACTTGGTCAACAAACATTATAGGGTTTCACTCATATGGTCTTTCGTAGTCTTCCAGCCGGATGAGATGGAACGCGCATTTATGACGGAGATCAGCTGCACTATATGACTGCACACCCATGGATTCAATGAAGAAGTGCAGGGCCTTCTGATGGTAGTCGTACGATTCGTCGAACCGACCTTGAGTGCCGCGAAATTAGACTAGAGATAGATTGTACTACGCTTGGTAGAGACTGATTACATTTAGTATTAACGGTGCGGAAGACTACCTAGATCCAGCGGAAGGGACCGTCATAGTGTATTGGAAACAGTTTATAGCCCGTTAGCGTCGTGATAATGATGTTATTCCTAAAAATATCACTCTCTCGGTTACAAATGTATGTCTGCCCTTTTTTAATCGGCTAAGCTAAGCTAAAGAACTTAATGGCATTTTATAAAGTGCGAACTGCCTAAGATACTTAAAGCAGACGGTAAAAAGATGGTAAAGGATAAGCGGCCAAGGAGGTTTAGCATGACAAACCACTTTATTCACTTGGGAAGGCAGTTATGGAACGATTAGGTGGTATACGACAAACCAGCGACGAGAGTGTATGACTAGGCGGATTTACTTGCTATTATGTGTTCTTCTATACGTGTTGGCGAATATATAAAGTCTAGCTGTCGTCCGGGATCTAGTCGTGGCTTATATTACAGAGCAAGTATTATCTAACACTTAAAGTCTGTATTATCGCACAAGCTGATAAAACACCTACTGTAGAATGTGACTTTTAGTAGTCTTTCTTAACGAACACGGAAATGCAGAGTTTGCTGTTTAGTTTGTTCGGGATGTAAAGGATATGACGAATACTCCTAATAAAAGGTGAGACTGTCACACGGCTAGGGTTAGGGTGGTGGAATGGTGCCGCCCTTAGCATCTGGTCAGCGGAGCTAACCAGGTGCGGGATTGGTGGCGAATCTGGGCCATTCAAGCTGAACTGACTGCGTCAGTTCAGCTCCCCACGACAATGGTTCAGCTCGCATAAACACCAGGTACTTCCGAGGCTGGGTATAAGAAGACCTCTCTAGCAGAGCCAGAGAGTGAAGGGCAACGACCTTGAGGCCATAGAAGATTATTACATCATTTAGTAGACCTTAATCAATTTGGTTCCAAGCCACTGTGTGAGACCACAGTCCCTTGTGACACTCGTCGTCGTGATAAAGGCTTATCAGCTCTCCGATTAAAGCTCGTTGGTTCGGTACGATAACCTTCTTCCTGTACTATAATAGCCCTTAGGCTCCTTTTTTATATAACGAATCACTTACTTCCTCTAGCTGTGCCTAGCTTCCTTGCTTTAGCTGTGCCTAGTCTCTTTGCTTCTCGACAGCTCGTAGCTTTTGCTGGATATCCGCATAGAATGCTTACGCTTTTCTGAGAAATTCTAACAACCCCTAGGAGCACTGCTCACTATTAGGGTCTTTTTCACAGGTGGCCCTTTTAGCTTTACCCTTTATGAAGGCCTGAATACTGACAGTACGTAAGAGGTGATTAATTTTTTTCGCTTCCACTATCGTCTGGCTTTTGCTGTAAACCGAGCCCGCGACCTTTTCAGGGGTCTTTTTCTTATCTGTAACCTTTATAGGGGTTCGGGAACCACTTGTGTTAGCCGGCCTTACATTAATAGTCGAATTACTAATGTTAGAGATCTAACTCTAAGCCAGATGCGTAACCTTTTCAGGGGTTAGATCTGTTTTCAATCGCTGGCGTCCTAGCACCTGGATACTGTGTATCCTCCTCTTAACGCGGGCCTCTAAAGTTAAGGAAAACTCTTCAGGGGACTTTGGAACTAAATCTATTACCCTCTCTTCGGGGGACTCTGGAATTAAATCCATTACCTGCTCTAACTGGGACTCTGGAACTGAATCCATTACCCTCTGGCACTTTGGAACTGAATTTATTACCCTCGGTGCCTCTAGGGCTCGCACTTCGGCTATTCTGGCCGCTGGCGGTGCTAATAGGCCTTGGGCCTCTTCTTTAAGCGACGGTCCAGTGCTAACTTATAATCTCGCCTTCTAGAGGGTCTATCCGTAGGGTTGGTTAGCCCTGTTCGATATCTAATTGTAAAATCGTAGGGTGTTAGCGAAAAACACCATCTGGCCTGCTTACCTGTAACACCCCGAGATCCATGGTTAAAGAGCACCTTGGGATCCATGGTCAAAGAACCAGCCGTGTGCGGCACGGCTTGCCGTGCTGATTACAAATGGTTGCAATAAAGAGGTGGTGGCTAACAAAGAAACCATAGTTGTATATAAAGAACCGTTAGGTAGCCTCTCAACTTCAGAGAGGCTAGGCTTCAATTGATCACTCACCCAACCCCTAACACTACACTCCATCATCTTGCAGTGAAACCCCCTATCCTCGTCTACTCAACGCACCTTGCGTAACATTACTATTAAGTCTGGGTTTCTTTATAAAGCCCTGTAGGTTCTGTTAATCGGTCCACACTTCGATGGAGTGGTTGCTGCCTTCTAGGTAATGCTGCCAGTGCTTGAAAGCTGTCAGAAGGCACGGTACTCTTGGAAATCGTTGGTTGTAACTGTGTGATTGTATTGCTTGTGTGGTTCTGGCTTCCAGCCAGAACCACCTTCTTTTATAGACCTATCTGCAGGATTCGACTTCATTACCATAGTGGCTCAGACTCAATGGCGTCCTGGCAGTGCCAGGCATCTAGCCGGCTCCGTTGACTAGATGCTCAGGGCCCCTAAACGCCTTGTTTTTAACAATAGAAAGAAGCTGGTGTTCTAGCACTGCGTGCCCAGAACCACCTTCTTTCTGACAAAAGCTTTAACAATCGAATACATCTCCTTATCAAGGGTGCTGTATCTGGCCTCAGTATCTTTAAATTACTGTAAGTGGAATGTAACAGGGTGCTAAATCCCGTCTTCGAATAACTATAAGTAAATAACTCCTAATGCGACATCGGAAGTATCGGTTTCGACTTTCGATTGCTTAGCTGAGTCGCAATACTATAAGATAGGTATCTTCGTAAATACATCCAGTAATATGTAGAAGACTTGTTATTACTTACGGCCCCATTCTTTCTTCAAATCGCTAATTTTCCTTCCATTCTTACAACCTCTTAATAGCCGGCTTAAGGGGCGGCTGTGGCTAACATACCGTCGTATAAATTATCGATAAAAATTGCAAAATCTAAAGAAAACTTACACATCTTAACAGGTCTGGGAGGGGTAATATTTCCACTCCTAAATTATATAAATCCTCTATAGGTCTATTTAGATACTGTCCTTATTAATCATAATGGCCAGGAATTCTATCTCCTTCTAGTAAAATTCGCACTTCTTTAAGTTATCGTATAATTCGAATTCTCGTAGCCGTTGGTACACTTATTACAAATGCTCTGTATACTCTTCCTTTAATCGAGAGAAGATAAGAATATTATTAAGGTAAATAATGTAACAAAAGTCCATAAGGCTACGTATAGCTTAGTTAATGTAGGCCTAGAACGTAGCTAGGGCGTTCGTTAGCCCAAACGGCATAACTAGGTATTCGAAATGGCTATATCGAGTCTGGAAAGCTGCCTTCCATTCGTCGCCTTCTTGGATCCGGATCTTATAATATACATCTTTAAGATCGATTTTGCTCAAGACTGTAACGCCGTTCACGCAGTTTATAATTTCGCTAATCAGGGGTAAGGGATATCGATTCTTCACTGTAAAAGCATTCAGGCCTCGATAGTCCACATAAAGCTGTAAGGTTCTATCTTTCTTGGGAACGAAGAGAATAGGGGCTCCGGCTAAGCTTTTCGAATTCTGAATAAACCCCTTTTAAAACTTTTCTCCACGTAAGCTCGCAGGACCTCTAACTCGGCTGGGGAGAGTGGATAAAGTGGGCCATACAGTGGTTATTGGCTTTTTGAAATTGAATTGCAAGGTCGACTCCTGGCCTATAGAGTGGTAAAGTAGCTACTTTTTCAGCTGCGAACACATCGTTGTATTATTGTAATTTTAAGGGTAGGGTATTCGTTTCCGGTGTCTGAGCTTCCTTCGATCGATATAAGGGGTTTATTATAATAACGTAAACCTTTAAGTTTTTCCAGAGGTGCCTTTTAAACTGCTTACCAGTTTCAATCTTCATTTAAGGCTTTCCGTTCCTAAAAAGCGTGTACTGCCAGGTTCAGGTTCTAGGGCACAGGAGCACGTTCATATTCTGTAAGGCAGGCATTCCTAATGGTAATAGTGTAATCTCCAGGATCGCGTTCTATAGCGAGAAATTGTCAAAGGTGTTGTCGTATAATACCATACGAGTCTTAAAGTGTGTACCGCACCCAGTAGGCTCCGTGAGATTATGTTTTAAGGGCTCCGGCAACCTCGATTCGTTAGGGATACGGCTTCTTATACGGCTTCAGGTTATAGGTTCTAGCCTAAGCCACATCTACGCAGTTGGCTTCTGCGCAGGTATCGAAAGCTATAACAACACGGATTTCTTAGCCTAGCCATAATACAGTACCGGTAATATAAAACTGCCCTGCAATAGGGAAACCTTCCTCTAGCCCCGGGGGCAGGGCCACCGGGCTACCGCAGGGCAGCCCGCTTAGCCCTCTTGCTTGCAAGGGTGTGCGGGGAGAAAATGTTGTGCTACGTCGACGATACCGCGGCGATGGGCGTCGGGGCAGGGCCAGTAGAGGCAAGGAACGCGCTGGCGGCTGAAGCCAGGCGGGTGGCGGAGGAAGGGAAGAAGGCCGGGCTGGAGTTCGATCCGGAAAAAGACCGGTGGCTACAGTTTGGAAAGGAAGGGAGCTTGGGCTACGGGTCGGAGGTAGAATCCTACGCCCGGAAAGAGAAACAAAGGAGTTGGGAGTGGTGGTGAGGTCGGACCTCACCTTTGGCGCCCACGTCAAGCGACAGGCGGCCAAGGCTGCGAGGGCCTCGGGCTTCGTCAAGCGACTGAGCAACACGGTCAGGGGGTTACAGCCAAGGGTGGCGGTGGCGGCTGTAAGTGCCCTGGCCGTGTCAAGGGTTACGTACGGAGCGCAGATTTGGTGGAGAGGGTTCGAAAGCGCTGGTAAGCCCAAAAGAACTAGGCCAATTAAGCGTAGGAATAGGAGGGCGGTGGGCATAGAAGAGGCGGTTCGGGGGGGTCTGTTGAAAGCGGCCAGGGCCGCCCTGCCGGTGTGTAAAACGACCCCTAAGGCAGTCCTGCTGAGGGAGTCGGGCCTCGGACCGGTTTGGGCGCTGCTGGACCGGCTGAGGGCGAAAGCCTGGCTAAGGCAGGCGAGTGTGCCGGAGCACCACCCCCTACTGCGGTTGGGCAGGTTCAGGCAGAGGGCGGTTTTCAGGCCACCCACGCTGTTGGAGGGGCCCCTGCCCGCGGACGGGTCGTCCTGTCCCAGTTGCAGGAACAGACGTGGGTCCGTTCGCTTGCTCGCGTGTCGTGCTGCCGCCTGCTCTGCCAAATCGCACGGGCGTTAGGCCCACATTTGAGGCTACGGCCCGACCACTGCTACCCGATCGCTTGGGGGTCTTCGCTCCTCCCTCGGGGCTGGGTGACGCCCTGCCCGGGGTGTCCTTTCTTTCCTGCTCAGGCGTCGTCGCCCGAGACCCTACCGGCGAGGCCGCCGGCGACGGGTTCCCACATTGGGTACATGAGCCGATTTCGATCTTTTGCGCCGACCCCCGGGGTCGAACAGCCATCCACAGTCTCTAATTTTCTCACTAATAATCTAAGAGGATGGGCTGGAAGAGACCCAATTATTTCTTTAACTTCACTGGATGGCCCTCTCAGCTGTCAGTCGACTCGCTAAGCCAGCGTGCAGCCAATGTCTGCAAACCACACAAAGATTTTGGCGACGGGTTGGGGAGCTGAGCTCTTTGGGCACATGTTGGGCTCAAGCAGTGGTTGCTTCATTTCCGGCGGCAAGCGCGGGCGACAACAAGCGCGGGTGAAGACAAGTGCGATGCCATAGGGACGGAGCATCGATGAGAGGAATTTGACCCACCCGTTGTCTTGCTCTTTTCCCTTTGATAGGATTTTTTCAAGTCTCTCCTGCATTCAAACTCAGGGTCGCCCAAATTTCATCAAACCAGCTCCCTTACGGGCAATTTACGTTTTACTTTGAGTCTCAGTGCATCTTTCTCCACGCTTTAATCTCATCTCTCGAGCTGATTATGCTCAGTTTCCTTCGTCGTCGCCGTCGTAATCGGTCTTCAAAAGATGCTCCCCTGACACCCTCTGACTCTCCTCCCCCGACGCAAGAACATGCTAAAGTCGTCTCGGAGTGCATCGTGACTGAGGGGAGCCCTTCCTCAGGGCCAGGCTCACCATGGCTAGTCACGACTGCTGTAAGTTCAGAGGCAGCGGCAGCAAGCATGTAAATTGCCCTTTGTGATGTAATCGCTCGATCTACTCATGGCTGAGTACTGATACTCAACAGCTCGAATGACAACTTGACGGACAGCCAAAACTCAGTGTTCTTTTCAAATCCCCGCCAGATCATCAGCCCTGAGTCGGCGACGCCAAGCTTAGCACACATGGAGGAGCCTCACTCCAAAAGTCTTCATTCCGATTCTGAAGAGAATCCAACTTCCCAGCAAACACCAGTCCCAGTTTTCGCGCAACCCCAAGAACTCGAGAGTTCAGCTGAGTCTCCGCATTTTCTCACCACAACCAAGGCAAAGTGTTTGGAATGCGGCAACAAGTCGCCAGAGAATTGGTGGTTCTGCGGAGTATGCGAACTTAAATTTTGCGATAGTTGTTGGGGGGAACAAGCAGCCCACAAGATGAGATCGAGGCCTCTAACATCGACACCACATGAGAAAACGCCGTTGGATATTGCCTATAAGATAGGAAAAGTGCTGTCGCCCACCGAGGATGACCGGCAGAGAGAGAAACTTCATCGGAAGGATGAAAACACTGCTTGGTTTGGTATGTCTCTCCGTCCCCTTTCCATTGATGCTGCTGATGCTACAGTGGATGTGTTGTATTGTACCAAGGTATTAAAGAAAACTAACGAAGGGGCTGACAGGAATTGAGCGTCCGGACAACTCACAGAACAACTCACCGAACAACTCAAATTCCTTGTTGCTTCAAAACTATGGACGTCTCAACGACTTCCTGGACGGATGGAAGGCAAATAACGATTCAACCTCAACCGTAGGCCCTAGAACCCCAAGTTTAGTTTCATTCGTAGGTGAAACGGGGGCAGGGAAAAGCTCACTTGTCAAGCTGTTGATTGACTTTGCCAGCAATGACAACAAGGAGACGTACTCGACCCCCGTGGTCGGTTCACGCACGCACCATCTCCCGACATCTGAAGATGTGCATTTATACCTTGATCCTCGCACGGCGTCGACCACCCGCCCTATCCTACTTGCCGACTGTGAAGGACTCAATGGTGGCAACCGTGAACCAGAAGGGGCAACGCTCAAGAAGCAGTTCATGGAGGAAGATGAGCGAGCGGCGCGGAATGATGACAACTTCTTCAAGCGTCAAAAGGTGGCATACGAATACCCACTTCGATGGTCCATAAATGGAACCAGGACTCGAAGTCGTGGATTTGCCGTCACGCATGTGTATCCCCGACTTTTATATGCGTTTTCGGATGTCATTGTGTTTGTTCTCAAGAACCATCGGTGGGTCCATTCCTCCTAGCGGGATAACTTTACCTCCTTTGCCATCTCGCTTTTTCTCATATTTGTCATTGCTAATTTCTTACTTCATCACTAGAGTTATTGAAGGGGTCTTCGAGGAGCTGTTGAGTTGGGCAACAAACGCCATCGAGACGTCCTCCAATCAACCCGTTCTCCCACATGCCATCATCGTTCTGAATGCGTCCGACCATGACAACCGCCCGGACTTTTGGAACTCAAAGAGCAACACCGCAGAAATTCTCAAGTCGGTGTCTAGAGTGCTCAACACGAATGAAAGGCTGAGGTCCTGGGTCGACTCTTGGAGGGAGCGGGGGAAGAATATTGCGACATTAGGGGAGCTCATCCTATGCTACTACAGTTCTATTGAGGTATGATCGAGTTCCAGATATCTCAAATGTGAAATCTGGCTGATACTTGCGCTCTCAAAACAGATCATTCGCGTACCAAAGGACCAAATGCCGTCTCTTGTGCACAAAAAAGTAAAGCAGCTCTATGAATCCATCTCCATAGCTTGCTTGGCTTCCTTGGATGCACGGAACCGCGCCAGGATGGTTCTAGATGCCCAAGACCTGGAATGCTACATGCGTGATGCATTTTCTGTCTTTGCAGAGAGTTTTGAGGCTTCTTTTGACTTTGGCAAAACACTGCTCCGCAACTCGCCCATCCCGGCCGGATTCGGGGGGAACATCTCCAAGCTGTTGCTCGCCATCACCAACAAGTGGAAGGACATCCGAAAGGTCTCGGCTGACCAGATCCTCACCGAGCTGAGTTATATGGTGGCATCCTGCATCATGCTTGACGTTGCAAGACATAAGAACAAGGGTCTGTTATCGCACTGCGTGCGCTCCTCTCCCACCAGTCATCTAATTTTGCTCTCCACCGTTGCTCGAACGAACGGTCTGTACCCCGAGCTAACTCTTAAATCTACGCAATAGGGACCGCTTTGCAGATATTCCCCAAGTATATTGGTCTCCTTGACGGCGTCCTGGAGCTCTTCCATGACGAGCACTGGCCTTGCGAGAAACGGCATCCCAAAAGCCGCGCACGCTGTGTCAACGTTCGTACCCGGCATACTAAGGGGCATCAAACGGGGAACGGCAAAGTGTTTTTGGCGGGTGACTACGTCTCAGATTTTGCGCTTGGCGAATATCGAAAGGAATTTCGTGATAATGTCTATTGCTGTCTAGTGAAGCTGCTCGACAGGCTGGGGAAACACCTCACGGCCAAGCGAGATGCACCCTCTGAAATATTGTCTGCATCGTTAATTCACAGGGATACGGTTCTTCGCGGTTTTTTTTGCTACGTCGATCCACCGGATTGGAGAGGTCCGATCGGGCCTCTTCTTATGAGCCAGAGTGCTTGTTTTTGTTGCTTGCTCGAGGCGGGGCAACACCCTCTGCCCTGCGGCCATTTGCTGTGCACTGAATGTGTTATGGCCTTCGGCAAATGGGATCCCAACACCTCAACAGTGGGCATGGAAGAGTGTCCTATTGGGGGTAGTGGGTGCCTGCCCACGTCCTTCCCGGCGCACATACCCATCAAACCCAGGTCTTCGGGAGTGCGTGTTATGGCTTTGGACGGGTGAGATGCATCCCTTCTATTTTGGCAATTTAGCGGTACTGACAATTCTCTCCAGAGGTGGAATTCGAGGAATTATTGAACTCGAAGTTCTCAAGTGCATTGAAGGCGCGCTGGGTGGGAAGCTGCGGATTCAATCCTTCTTTGATCTGATCGTTGGAACAAGGTAGGTTTCCGCACCAACTGTACTTTAAGCACAATGATCAGTTTCACTGACTGCTCAAGTGCTGGAGGGCTGGTCGCTCTTGGATTGGGTCAGATGGGCTGGTCTGTGGCTGAATGCATCACCCGTTTCGAGACCCTCTGCAAAGGGATATTCACACCAAGGGTGGGTATTAACATGGCCATCATCGGGACGATTGTCGAGGGTTTCCATCATTCTAAATACGAGACCCAACCAATGGAGAGAACCCTGAAGGCTGTCTTCTCGGAAGACCGGCTTCTCTTTGGTGGACTCCAACAGGAAACACCACGGGGTGGAGGCCGTTCTCAGCCGTTACACGTCGCTGTGGTTGCAGCGTCAGTTGTGAGTAACAAGGCGTTTGTCTTGTCGAATTACAACCGGCCTGCAGACTCCAATATTCCAAGTACGTAGTCCCGGGATCTAGCTAGCCGATGGCCTGATCATACTACTAGTATTCTGCGACGATGACGCTAACGACATGTCACACACTTTGCAGCTGGGGCCAGCTATCATTTTCAACGACCCGAGAGAGTGGCCCAGGAACTTAAAATATGGGAGGCGTAAGCTAAGTTCCAAGTTGTTTTTCTTCCCTCGATTCACTCTGAGGGTTCTATTTCGCTGACAAACATCTGCTCCTGTTGTAGTGCTCGGGCTACCTGCGCAGCTCCCCAGTACTTCAAGCAATTCCACCACGGCCCGACCCAAAGGTCGTACGTTGACGGCGCACTCTTTCACAACAACCCTGTTCGGATCGCCGACCTTGAACGAAGAATTCTTTGGCCCGAATACCAGCAGCCAGATGTGATGCTTTCAATTGGCACGGGATCGGCGCCACTCATCGCTGACTCGGCATCAACTAACGACTCGATATCAGCTAAGTGCTTTAGGATGCGTAAACAACCAGGTTTCTTGTCCAACTGGCGTCATCTCTTCAGAATTCTTGTCAACAATATGGAACTGGCGCTTGATTGCGACAGGATCTGGGATGACTATTACAACCTCGCTGAGTCTTCAACTTCTGGGCCCTCGAAGCGGCATTTCCGGATCAACCCAACTCTTCCCGGTACCTCGCTTCCTGCCCTTGACGATGTTGACAGTATGACTGGCCTCCAGAGTGATATCAAGAAGTTCCTGGTCACTGAGCCCCAGATTTTTGAGGTGGCACGCCAACTTGTTGCCTCTTCTTTCTATTTTGACTTAAGTTCTATCGAGGAAGGCCTCCGAGAGAAGTCAAAGGTCAAAGGTATGATGACACCACTGCCGGACAGTTTTGATGTTTCACCGCTCCAAAACCAGATTTCCGTTTCTCTAACTCTCAAGTATCGTACACAGGAAAGCTACGCTGCCGATTCATACCACAATCAGAAGAGCTAAGATATTTTGGAGAATATCTAGCACAACGTGCACTCGTCGAGGGTCCTCTGTCTCTCATTATCCATTGCTATCCCCCATCCAATGGCCCTTTAGCAACAGTCCCCCTTGGCAGCGTGGTAGAGGCCATGGAAAAGGGAACTTTCTCAGCTCAATCAGTCTCCTTCAATAAAAACCGGGTCATCACGGCCATCCAAATGGTTGTGCAGTTTGGCGAAAACGGTTCCCACCTCATCAGCGGATTCCCCCGTTCCTTGTCGTCCGGTTTGGACTCGGACCACTCAGACTGGCACAACAGGCCACAACAGGCACGCGAGAAGGTCTTGCACCGACATAGCCATCGTCATCGATCTCCATTATCCAGCGACCATAGCTCGACATCTCTCCCGGGGGACCGAGATAGTATCGGCTGGGAGCCGCCCTTGACGCTGGACAGTCTACCGCATATTAACCTTGGTCACTATAAGGGCCTAAGACGCAATTTGGGTGGAAAGAGGAGGCCGAGCTCTGGAACTGGGAGACTGAGGGGGTTTTACGGGGTTGCGAATCCTCTTGAGATGCTAGGCCGTCCCTCGGATGGAGACGCCGGGATATCAGCAGAGGAGTCAAGCAGTGATGAAAGCGATCAGAGAAGGACATTGGATTTTTCTTTTGGAAAGGTATAGGAAAATTGGATCTGTCGTAAAGGTAGGAGTGGGGGGGATGGGATGTACAGGCAACCAGAAGACGAAAAGTATTACACAGTAGATGACCTAGTTCTAAATTTCTTCTTGCTCTCAGTCAACGATTAGCCGGAATATTCTTGTTTCCTCTCCCAACCATGTCTTTAAGGTTAACCAGAGAAGTCGGGGTAATCTGTAAAGCTGCTGGCGTTTCTTTCTGAAATGGATCTGGTGCAACCTTTGCCCTGCCTATAGGTGGGGCTGAACCCTGAGGTGTTATTGCCTGGCTTTCCAGGCGTCTGGGATCCAAAATGACCGACAGGATGAGTGAGGAGGGTGATGGATTTGGGCGTTGTGCCGGGCTTGCGGGGAGAGCGGTATCGATACGGCTTGACAGGAAAGGACCGGGATCAGCTCGTCGACCATCGACGCTATTCTTTGAGCGGGGTACCTGAAGTTTTATAAAGGTTTTGGTTGCCACTGTGGGACATTATTGTCAGTTAATAGGGGCGACTGATAAGCGGAGGACAGGAGCCCTTGTGCCTTGTCTCATGTGGGTGGGGGGAAACTGCCCCTACACCTTTTCCTTTGCCCAAAACCTTGAGGCACTGGTAGCGGAGATGTAAAGGGAAGTTTGTATCTATATGAAAAGAAAGGGGCGCAAAAATATTACTGTCTACCTTACGCGATGTTGGTGATCGTGGGGAGAGCAGGGGCATTCTCGAATTGTGGAGCAGGTTAGGTGGACCCGTCCCTCCATGATGCCTCTCACTCCACCTCCAACATCGGATTGAGCGGTAACCTTTTCTCGACTTAATCCATTCCACCCCTGTCTGAAAAAGCGTCAATTCCACGCCCGACATCCCATTCACTGCATACATCAGTTCTAACCGTGATCTCTTCATCCGTTCGTGCACTAGTTCGCTAAAGACCCCCCAAAATACTATTCTCACTATCCCGTGCCCCGCTCACCTCCGGCCTCGGTCCCTTGCAATATTGGGGAAGCTTGCTGTGTTTCATCACCTGCGTCCAAAGAGGCCAGCGAAGAAACTGCTCCAATTGAACTAATGGAAGGGGGTCGTTAGTAAGTCCGTTTTTTGTTTTTGCCGCCGCTTCTTTGGCAGAAGAGCGACGTCCGGGTTAGCAACTCACCTTGTCTAGCTTGTCGAGCCTGGCTTCTAGTCTCGCGAGCCTCGTTTCAATCTCTCTCTTTTCCTCGACCCACTCTTTGTGCTCTTTCCACTTTTTAGGGTGTCTATATTTGCCCGCTTTTCCCGGCTCTTGGGGTTTGGTTGCAATGTGCTCCATGAGCATTGTCTTGGCTCGGGCGATGTCGGCCTCGAGATCTCTCTTCATCGACTTGCCAGCCGTCGTCTTGACAAGACGAGGGTCCTTTGCAAGCTCGGTTTGAATCAAGGGCTCGAGCTTTCCATGCTTTTCCGACAGTTTGACGATCTCGCGGATGATTTTGTGTGCGGAATCGGGGTTGTTGTTGTGTTTTCTGATCTTTGCACCTTTGCTGACGAGGTCATACCAGATATCCTTTTCCCGCCCTTTGAGTCCCATTTCAACATCCTTTTCGTCGGTGATTCTCTCCCACATGGTGGTGGCAATGATGATGCGCTTGTAGGCGTTTTGGCCCAACAGGTTTTGAAGGAGCCTGGTGCGCCTCCGTTCGTTCCCGCCCAGGCGATGCATCGTAACGGGATGCAGGAGAATCAAGCCATCAAGCTGGTGCGATCCCTTGAGATACCCTCGTTTGGCCAGCCATGTGGCGATATCCTCAAGAATCTGCACATCTGATCGGTCGTCGTCATCAAAGCCCGGGGTGTCGATCAAGAGAATCTGACGACCGTCCAAAGCCAAAGGGACTATTTGCGGGTCCTGGGTGCCTGCAAGACGGTTGCAATGTTGAGTCAGCGCTTTCGGCTAATATTGCTTCCAAGAGGTTGGGAAAAGGACAGAGGGGAAGGGCAATTAGGGGGGATTTGCTTACATGGATATATGCTGTGGCCAACTTTCAGTGTTTGGTCACCGGATGCGGCCCTTGCGAACGTCGTCTTGCCGGCTCCTGTCATTCCCATCAAGGCAATCAGGACCTCACGGTCGCCTTTCTGTCCCGTGGCCGCCATTTTGGTGTCTGTCACTTGCCGGAATCAGCGACCTTAGGGTGATGGCACAAAGATTGAGTCCCGGGCGCTTGAGAAAGAGATGGGCGAGAATACAAAAGGACGACACCCCGATGCCCGCCCTTGTCCCTCCTTTGATCAATCACGCTAATTACTTCATCTGCGTTCAGCCCGATTAGGGCGACCGTTGGGTTCTGGGTTTGGTCAGCAGAGCGTCGTTGGGCGACGTGCTGGTCGGGCAGGTAACGGCCAGCGACTTCTCACGGAAGGACGTGGCTCCAAAAAAAATGGACATATCTTTGGGCAAGACCACACACTTGCAAGCTGGTGTGCCCCACAATTTGCAGTCTGCAGAGGGATGCGCTGGCACTGCGCTGCTATGAGTGGTGAATGCACGCTCGGAAGGCGGGGGGTGTCCAAAGAGATTGCCGTGTTCATCCCTCAGAATCCTCAAAATAAGAGCCACATGGGTGCACGAGACGACAAGCTAAATCCTCGCCTAATGAGACAAAGTTGGGCAGGAGTGAGATCAATGCTACAAAGATGCGCTTCTGACATGCGTGGTCGAGCTCGGCCCAACCCAACCCAACACCACCCTAGATCCAGGCACTGATTAATCCTCGGATGGTCGTACACCTTACCAACCTAGATACCTAGGTATTGGATCCCCCGCCACTTGGTTGATTTTGGTAGCGTCGCCAACGGAAACATTTCATCTCTCATCTTTTTAAACAATTATCAGTCCACCCTACACTTCGCAACACACAGACGTTGTTGTAACGTCACAAAGATGTCGGGTATGGTAATTTTACTCATCGGACTTCACGGGTCTGGGAAGTCCACCTTCACCAAAGCAGTGACAGGAGCCGATGTTGAAATTAGTCGCTACGGTGGAGTGACGGAGAGTAAGTCCTACCCTCTGCCCCACAACACAAAAGAAAGTCATCCCTACGTAGATTGCTGAATACATCTGTCTGAAGCCACCAGAGTTTGCTCAAGACACACCACCTTCTACAAGGGGAAGCGGTTCACCATCATTGATACCCCAGGGCTCGCGGACAAGAACACATCAGAGGAAAACATCGAGATTTTGGAACAAATTGCTGGGCAGCTAGGGCAAAACCCCGTCCACGGCGTCATCTATCTTCACAGTATTCAGAACGTACGGTTCACAGCAGTCGATAAGGCCAATATCCGGATCCTCAAGGCTATTTGCGGCGAATCTTTCTTCCCCCATGTGGCCTTTGTCACAACCCGATGGGACCGTGTCGACCGCAAGTATAACGACCAGTACGAGACGGTGAACCACGACCTTGAGATGGCGCGTCGGAGTCTCTTACAAAAGAGCCCCAGGGTGTTCAAGTTTCTCAATGACGGCAAAAGCCACGAACGGGTCCTGGATTATTTTGTCGATCGAATCCGCGTGGAGCCAGCGCCGCCCCAGCTCTTGTTTGCAGAGGAGCTCAGAAAATATTGCTTTGACAGGAAACCCAGGAAGGCCGTCCGGAAGACCGAGGCGGGCAAGCAAATGGCGGCTGAGTCCAAGAAGGTTAGCGAGAAACCCAGCTGCTGCACCATTCTATAGTATTTTTGCTGTACAAAACAGAAATGATAACACTTTTTTCTCTGCCCACGTCTAGGACTTTGATATTGGCTTTGTGGCGTCTTTCTGGCGTTTGATGAATCTTGCCTAAAGCGTTAGTTTGAGAGCCAGAGCAGGATTAGAAAGATTGAGAATTAGTCGGTTTTGGAGAGTGTCGCGTGTGGCGATCAACAGTTTGACAACATGGGAGTGATGCAACGGCCTGGGGCGTCTGCCCAAGATTGAATGAGGAGATATAATGCAAGGACTGGAGAGCAAGATAGACCATGAATGCAGAAAGATTTGGTCTACACTGAAATATTAGTAATTTTTTAAGTGTGAGTTTCTAGACCATAAGGTTCGGCTCAGATGGGTCGTTTTGATGACTACTGCTGGATCACCACATCTGCATCCTCTATCGCTTGCCCCTCGTCACAAACTATTCTTCAAACTCCCATCATGCACTCACCGACACTTAAAGCAAAAGGGTACATAATTATCGAATTTACTTCCCCTCCTCTCCTATTTCCAATCATCACCACGGTGTCACCGCCTATTCATCCTTCATAACCCTCAAAACCGTTCCGCATTCCCGGAACAACTCCCCTCCCCAAACCTCAACGACATTTGATACAAACCATCTGCCTATCATTTGGCCTATGTTAGGTTTTCATCACCCTTCCCGTGAAAAACAAGACTCAAGACCTAAGGCAACTATCAGCCTAGAATTGTATTGCATAGCGCAAGAAACAGGAGAATTGAATATCTCGTTGTCACCCGTTTGGATGCTTAGAAATTTACTTCTCTCCTATCTTCTAAACAGGGCATGCAATTTTGGAACATTTGCTTCAACCTGATTTTGTTCCAACGTTGAACAGTAACAGCTACTAGCAAAAGCGACACGACACCTTATTAGGACATCATCTTTGTTCTAGACTCTACTCCATTGCAATTCTCCCCGGAGCAAGGGATTGTCTGATATATAATGCCGTGCTCTTTGCCTCATCATCTTTATTCATCATATGCCCATCAAACAACACACAAAGGCAATTTATCTTCTGGCCAAAGAAAAAAGCCACTAAAATGTCTAGCCCTACCGCACCAAAAGTCTAAGAAAATTACTACCCAAACATCCAACAATACCTCGAGACTCGCGAGGTCTCAAGCCCCGCGTCCGTTGCTATATTATTCGCAAAGGTAGGCTCCTCATTCTCGGCCTTGATGACGATGATGGCGAGGCTAATGGCGACACCAGCTCCCAGTCTTCCTCCGAGTCATTATACCAAGACGCCGCCAGCTCGCCAACCACCAGCAGCGGCAGCGACAGCAGCACCGACGGCGAAAGAGAACCCCTCCAAGTCTTCGCCTGCGGCCACCTTGTCGGTCTCGAGTGCATCAAGACCTGGATCTAGGCGTATGTCAACGGCACCAACAATGCCTTGGAACCCTACGATTCCCTGCCCATTTTGCCAGACCCCGATTTGCGAGGCAGATTTGGACGCGCAACATGCGCATGTGTTTCGCGCGCAGCCGGGCGTTGGCGGCGGTGAACATGATGCGTGGGACGCCGAGATGGCCCAGCGCGAGATGGAACAGCTGAGGCCGCGTATCGATGCCGTGCTAGCCCGGGTCCGGGAGTTGGGGTTGCTGCCTGTATGGTGCGACCAGGATTAATTAGGTTTGGCCTAAGTAACTAATGTACTAAGGGGTTCGATAGACTTCTAGAGATGTAGTACGTTAGTCGTGGTTATCGAGAAAGTCGAATAAAAGGTCTATTTGCTTATTAAAAATGTGATGTGAAGTGATTACTATGAGTGCACTATCTAAAGTCAGCGGAGTACATACGTCGATTTGGAATGCCATGACCCATTTTGCCAATAGACCAGGGCGCATTGCTTCCTACGTCTTGGGGAGGCAATGTTGAATTCCTCCCCAAAGCCAGGCATCACAACTCCAGAAAACAATAGAGTCGATTTCTTCGTGCTGCTTTGCCCTTGAACACTGCGACTATCCTTGTCTCCCGGGTCCTGTCTTTGTTGTAGACCTTCGGGGGTGTCACCTTTTGAGGTAATTTGAGGTCAACTACCGTCGTATAAGACGCTATAATGGTCTCGCAGCAACCCCCACCGTACAGATAGATAATTCCATACACCCGTTTATTTATGCCATATCTTTATTGTTCAGCTGTGTAGATACACTTTCGATATTATCCCAATAAGGCAAAGGAACCTGAGTGTCCACCCTTATGCTCTAAGAACATTATCATCACTGATATTCCGCATTGAGTCTGCATAAGACAATTATCTGCGTTGGAAGCTTTTCATATAAGTAAGAGTCTGTACAATTTCCATCTTCTACATTATTTCCCGCCAACACCAACATCCCTCCCTCATCTCACCTTTACACTCTCTATCACAACTAACACCCCAGGTAAGTAAGGTGAGGTAGGCTCTTCATCCCCGGTCTTGACGACGACACTGACTCCCAGTCTTCACCCCAGTCTTCAGACCCCAACACTGCCAACTCCCCAGCCAGTAGCACCTCCAAGGGCGAAAGGGAACCCCCCCAAGTCCTCGCCTGTGGCCACATTGTCGGTCTGGAATGCATCAAGACCTGGATCGAATCCCGCACCGACGACGCGACAATCACCAGTCCGCGAGGGGGATTTAGATGATGAGCAAGCGAACGAGTTTCTTCTCCCCAAGACTTGGACGCTGGCAGGTTTGAGCCGGGAGGATATCCTGGGGTTGATCTCGGAGCAGCTCAAGGATTTCCGATTGGATGTCAGGGCGTTTCTGCGCGGGGTTGGGGAGGACGAGTTAGAAGCCTTGGTGGCTGTCATAGAGGCCGACGAGGCGGCTGCGGAGGAGGAACGGGACGAGAGGCCTGGGCAGCGAAAGAAAAAAAAAGATAAAAGAAAAGCGAAAAAAAAAGTCGATTTATTACTAAAAGTATGTGATGTAAAAAAAAGCAAAAACAAGAAGGCGTGCTGGAGATCGAACCCAGAACCACCTAGGAATTACTCGGATACATGTACACGCCCCATATGAGTTGTTTCAATAAAGGAAAGCGTTGAAGGAAGCAAAAATAACACAAATACCCTACAGAAGAAATACATGAAAGAGCTAGACAAACGAACAAAGACAGCCTATTATTTAATTTTTACGCTTTTACACCCCTTAGCATCTTCAAATACGGAGTCATAAAATGGCAAAACTATCTCCTCGTGTGCCGCCATTTACAACCTTCCTTTGCTGCACCTGTTGAGGGCTTTAAGCATCCTCGACGCCTCTTCCACTCCATGCTCTCGTTCTTTTGATGGCGCAATAAGAAGGGAATAATAGCATGGCCCAAATCGGTTACCATTCACATTTAAGACCCTGAGGGCTGGCTGAATCTCATGACTTCCATCTAACCCGCCCGGTCTTGGGGGCGGTGACAGCTCAGAGCAGAAAATGTATAAAATCCCTGGCACAATCGCTGCATGTTCCCCCTCCTTCCCACACCAACCCCCTCGTCAACTGGCACTTTGCAACAAGGCAATCCAAAAGCCGGCCTGTCACTCACTCCCCACGCACCTTGCTTGTTTCGCAACGTTTCCCGCCTGCACCCAGCAAACTCACGACCATGCCCGCCAAAACGCACCTCCTCCAGGCTCTCTTCCTGGCTCTCACCTTCCCCCTCTGCCTCACTCTCGCGAGTCCCATCA
>Ga0247780_1000428_pt1 | contig 40214 bp, 48 predicted proteins | sample UWRJL079202R5_FD_179927 | JGI IMG/M metagenome (GOLD analysis project Ga0247780, IMG submission 179927) | Plant litter microbial communities from Arlington Agricultural Research Station in Wisconsin, United States - UWRJ-L079-202R-5 | ecosystem: Environmental > Terrestrial > Plant litter >...
CCCCCCCCTCCATATAATTACTCTTTCTCATGTGCCTTAACGTCTATTCCTATAACTTAAAGATATTTCCTCCCTTACTATATTTTTTATTCCAATATTACAAGCTTTACCTTGCTAGAATAATTACTCTTAACATTAAACATAGCTAACGATATAAAAATTAGATTCTACCATACGCTAGAGGCCTTCTGAGATTACCCCCTTATAAGTGCGCTTTTCGTGTTCCCTAACGATAAAAGTAAGAATAGAGTGCTAGGTTACGCTTACTAATTCCAGTAAAGCATTAGGAAGATGTTTAATGAAAAACGAGTACTTTACTGTATCCTGATACGAGACTTCCATACTAATAGTAAGTTGTCTTACCCTACCTTACTTTCATTTACCACGGTGCTCGAGTTATCGATGCTAGAGGCCTAATATTACATTTTTAGAGCCTGAACACCCTGGCCCCTATCCATATAACATTAAGAAATACACTATCGAGGCATTAGAGGACCTCTGCGATCATTGGCTGAGTAACGAAGCTAAACTCTAGGAGGACCCCCATTGTCGCATGAATAGGTACCCGACTTAGTGCAGAAATTGGCAAGACATTAAGGTTGGTATCTGATCAATTTAATGTCTTGAAAGCCTCCTTGAGCGGCCTAATTCGGGTATGCAGCTTATGAACCTAAGTAAGGAGATGCTTCGCATCATGACCTACCATCAAGTTGCACCTAGATACTTGAACTTGTTGACAGGACGGCGTTGCCTGTTCCTCAGAGCCTTTCGTTCCTTCCTGGAGAGCGGTGGTGTCAGAAACAAGGGGGTTCAGAGCCCCTGGGCATCTAGGCAGCGGAGCTGACTGGATGCCTGGCACTCCCAGAACGCCAGTGAGCCTCAGCCACTGGAGTGACGAAGCCTGAATCCTGCAGAATAGTCTATAAAGAAGCCTCTGGCTTCCAGCCAGAGCCAGAGGAACGGAGAGTGAACAGGAGGCAATACAATCACGCAGTTGCAACCCCTTCAACTCCACAGAATCCAGAGTGCAGTGCTTCCAACAGGTGGATTGGTTGCCTTGGCACAAGCTAGGCACTGCAGCCTAATACCCCGCGACGGCACACATATGCATGCACACACAGAGAGAGAGAGCCCCGAAGGATAGCAATTTACCATGATCAAAAATGATTGGGCACTACACTTTGGGTACTGCACGCCTTCTGATCCCTGTAACCTGCGTTTTTGATGGTTGAGCCGCGCCTATCATGGGCAGATGAGGGCTTCTTGTCCGGACATTGTGCATACTACCGGCAAATTTAACATCGTGTGTATTTCCCCGGATTTTCGGCTGCAGCCGCTCTACATTAGCTGGGCGCCGGGATTCAAAATTCCCCGCGCGTGAATAATCTATTCTGACACCTGGCGGACATGGCGCTCCGTAGAGCATGGGCCTAGCTCTCGACAACGGCTGTATGGCTGTCTCTAGCAACATGGACTGGCGGAGTTGAAAGAAGTTGGTACCTATACAGGTTTGCATCGTTTGGCAGAGTATAGCGCTTGGCATAAGATATGTATATACATCAACTTGGTAGCTGCCGCCTGCCACGTTCATCATCTCCCCTCGATATTGTTTTTATTTCCCCTCTAACCATCAAGCCCCTAGCTCTGAAGATGGTGAGTGCCTCGGTTCTCAGTATTGCCCTCTGCGGCCTAGCGTGCATTTCTAGTGCGCTGGCGGCCTCGACTGGATGCGGAAAAGCCGCGACGATCAGCAGCGGCGTCAAGAAAGTCACGGTCAAGGACAAGACGCGACAGTACACGGTGCAGCTGCCGGCCAACTACGACGCGACACATCCCTACCGGGTCGTGTTTGGCTGGCACGGGGCCAACGACAACATGGACGTCACGGTGAAGGGCTCGTTGGTGCAGCCCGCTGGCTCGTTCCGGTACTTTGGCCTGCAGCCGCTGGCTAACACCAGCACCATCTTGGTCGCGCCCGACGCGCTCAACAAGTTCTGGTACAATCGCAACGACGAGGACTACGCCTTTTTCGACGCCATGCTCGCGCAGCTGTCGGGCGGCCTGTGCCTCGACGAAAAGAAAGTCTTTTCCCTTGGTTTCAGCCAGGGCGGCGCCTTCGTCAAGGCGCTCTCGTGCAAGCGCGCCAGCTTGCTCCGCGGCGTCATCATTTTGGACGGCGGCGGCCCTGTCGATGGCAGCACGGGGTGCACTGACGACCCCATTGCGGCGCTTGTGGTGCACGGCGTCAGCGACGGAATCCAGGGCGGACGCACAACTCGCGATTTGTACGTCAAGCGCAACGGGTGCACGGCAGCGGACGCCAAAGAGCCTGCCGCAAACAGCAGGGCGCCTCACATCCTGACCGAGTACCAGGGCTGCAAGGAGGGCTTCCCGGTGTGGTACATTGCCTTTGACGGCCAGCACTGGATGGCGCCCTATGACGGGGGGAGCGGGAATAATGGCGAAAAGACATTCACCCCAGCAGCGGCGTGGAAGTTTATAACCCAGTTTCAGTGAACTGTAGTGGTAGACGAGCTAGTCCAGAACAAATTCAAGATCAAGCGCGTAATTTCGACCTGGTAATTCGGCGATTTTGGCGGTCTCGAGGAGATTACCGCCCCAAGTTCTTTGCAGATGACATCCAAGAATCGGACATGGAGGTCCCTTGGCGCCCCGCCCTGGCGCTTGACGCGGTGAAATTCCAGTGGCCAGTAATATTGGTTGAGCAGAGGCCATCCAATAGTTTGAGCAAGTACCAGATCTCCGTGAGTAAACCCCGCAGAGGACGCCTCAAAGACCCCTTGATGCGCACTTCCTAGCTGCGGGAGGATGGAAGCAGCATCCAAGGGCAAACCCCTCATTTGGGACGACATCTCCCGAGTCAAATTAACCTGAAGCCGTCTCTTATCAGCTTAACCTTCACTCAGCCAAAGCCTCTTGCATCCCCAACCCTTTCCCCGGAAACATGTCCCTCGACAAGGACAACGCTGTCGTGGAACTCCGGGGTGCCGCCACCGGATTACACCTCCACACCCTTAAGCATAGCCGACGTCCTGACTCGATCCACTTTTCCCCAGACTCAAAGCTCCTGCTCGCCGTAGCGAACCTTGGTGGAAAGGAAACAATCGGAGTGCTCTGGGATACCGCCAGCGGAGAACACCTCCACACGCTTATATTTGCAGATAACGGCCGTTCCATCGCCTATTCGGTCGCCTTCTCCCCCAACTCCAAGCGATTGATGGTTCCGGTTGGTGCCTTCGGCCAGCGTGAAGGCTCTGTTCAAATCTGGGATACCAACACCGGTCAACGTCTCAGTTCAGTTAAATGTTCCTGTGCCATCCATCTGACTGCCTTCTCCTACGACACCCAGTGGATGATACTCGTGCAGCCCCCGGAGGTGACGGTGACGGACAGCATGCCTTTGGTAGCTGGTACTGTAGCTGGAGTACGGAGCACTTTGACGGGACAACGTCGTTGCGTCCTTGACCAGGGCACCACAGTCACTTCGGTCACCCTCGCGCGCGACTCGCGGCTCGCAATCATCATATCAAGGGTGCAGGAGTTTTCATTCGAGTCTCCCAAGTTCCACGTCAAAGTCTGGGATATCGTCGCAGGGAGGTGTCTGCACGGCCTCGAAACCTACGGCCTCACCAGAGCTGTTTTCTCCCGAGACTCAAAGGACATGGTGATTGTGTCGAACGAGTTTGGACTGGATCGTGTGCGGCTAATCCAGGCAGCTGAGGGCTCGGTGCTGCACGACTTCGACTACGGTTCGACGTTCTGCCTGGCGGCATTCTGTCGCAGCTCACCGCTGGTGTTGCTCTATCCATGGATGGCGGCATACCTATCCGCATTGCCCAAGGAGAGTACAGTAAAGGTGTGGGACACCGCTACGGGCATGTACCGGCACTCCCTTGGGAGGGGCCATGGTACCTGGGCTGGAGTCGTCTGTGCGGATGGGGCTAAGACGGTGGCAGTTTGGGATACGGCAAGTGAGGAGACCACGGTCCAGCTCTGGGACACGACTACGGGGAAATGCCGGCGGGAGTTTAAGTGTGGCGGGAATGTTAAGCTGATGGTCTTTTCGTACGATACATCATTGTTGGCAACTACGAGTAATTAGGACATTGTAGTTATCGGGTGTAATGATCTTATAGCATTGGTTTGTAGCCAGAACATCCTTCTCTATAGATCTTTATATAGGATTCACATTAGGTTCTCGTAAGGGCTCAGCCTCACTAAGGTATAGGAGAGCCAACAGCTTCCAGTGGAACTGTCCACTTCGAGATGAAGACGTTTTAAGGACTGCTAGTAACCTAGGTAAGTGCATAGGCACCTGTGCAACTCGCCAGAATTAATGAGGACACCACGGGCCAGGTTGCAGCATAGGCTCTTACTGCAATATGAACGCAACGCAAGTAAGAATGTCATGTCCGCTATAATTTACTAATGTTAATATTTTCCCAGGTGATCTAAGTGAAAGTGTTCTTCTTCTATAGCGATTCTAGTGGTGGTGAAGATTCACGGGTATCGACGCCCTCTAATTTGGCTCCGACCACCTCCGCCACTTCTGATTCACTGTATTTAAGGTCTCTGCTACTGGTGCACAATGATGGTAACTAGATATAAAGATTCATACTCTTTTAAGCATAGCCAGAAACCAGTAGCTGCTGAATTCGCCCAAGCAACCCTAAAACTAGAACCAAAGCACGCAATAGGGCCCCTGTATCGTCTCCCAGCTTCACGCTGGGCGGAGTAGTGGGTGTCATCTCCGCCCTTGGAGATGTTGGTTCCATCCCGTCGCTGTGGGAGTACCCCTTGTCGGGCTGTGAGTGAAGCTTAACCATGTCTGCAAAGGTCTTTGGCTCCACCGCCCTCGGCAATTTTTCGCTCCCGTCGTGGTCCTGGCCATCTCGCAATCCCTCGTCGACATCGTGTGCGGCTGAAAGGTTTGAACCATCAGCCCGTTCATCTGGCCGTTGGTTATAATTGACAGCCCCGTTCACTTTGTTCATGTCCTCGTCAAGCCTTTCGGCAAGCTTGTTCAAGCGCTGCGTTTCGTCCTCAAACCCACGAATAAGCGTGGTAGGCGACTCCTTCTGCGAACCGAACCTGTAAAGGACCCCCTTGACCTTCTCCTTCACCCGATGGCGCGTTTTGCTCAGAGTGCCCTCGATTTCGACTCTCACAAAGAAGGGCTTCCCGTCATTGGCAAAAACAAATGCGGTCCGAAAGTGGTTGCCGTGCGAGGGCTGCCCCTCTGCGGCGTTCTCCTTCAAAGCCCATTCCACCGAGTTCACCGTCCCGTCTCTCGACTTGTGGGGGCACGCACTGCCTTCGAAAACCCATCTTGTTTCTCGAACCTGTTCCTTCTCCTTTGACGCCTCGAGAGCGCTGAACCCAAAACCTGCCGCTTCGATGTATGGCGAGACAGAAAACGTTGTCCTGGAGCTGACGCCAAACGGAGTTCCAACAATGGAAACAGGCCCCAGTTGCTTTACCTCGACGGGATTTTTCATCTCCTTTTGGTCAACGACTTTGTGGTACCGCTTCAGCAAAGCATGCTCCCCGTCCAGAATGACCCGGATTACTGCCGAGTCAAGCACGCAGTCGTGTAGGTTCTTGAAGAATATCTCCATGTGGATGATCCCAGCCGAAAGGGTCCCTTTTTTGTATTCCAGCCGGCCCCATTTTGACTGTTCGTGCAGAAAGCGGCACTCGACTGCCACTTTGCCCATTTGGCGGCTACCAAAGTGGGTGTTTCTGAGGCTGGTTGGTGTGATGTCGGGAATGTCTGCCGGAATTTTGCATAATCGCGAGAAATCGCTCCGGCTGTATTTTGATCGCATCGTGCTTCCGTCGGTAATACCTAGCATTTGTTGACGTGTTTTGATATATCCCTCGTCACGCGTTGTGGACTGTCGTGGACGTGGCTTATTAGGTGCATAGAGCAGGTGTCCGGAAGCTCCAAGTTGGGGGGTGTAAAGTATACCTGACTTTGAGGAGCAAAAGAAAAAGAGCGGGGGCGTTGCCATCCCAAAATGCTAAGACGCAGTCCTTCTCCGCTTTTGAGGCGTCTTTCGCGCAATCCTGGACGCATGCTAATCGTGTGGGGTGGCACAAGAATGCAGCGAGCAAGGGATCCTACGGGCTGCTGCTGCATTCCGCATATGCGACTCGCTACAGCAGCCTCGTCTTCCACTCTAATTGGTAAAAAGGACGAAGCCACCATGTCGGTGACATGCGGCTGCCGGCGGGATGTGCTGCTCACTCGGAGCCGCTTGCAGCTCAGGTGGTCGGTGCCTAAACTCGAACGTAGGTGTCGGTGCATCCTCCCATTTCAACTTCACAAACAGTTCGTCCGAGACAGGAGTGCCTCTACCTAAACACAATTCCGCAAACAGCACCTACGAGGTATGTTACTCACTTCACCCATACCTTAATCGGGGTCGGGGGACTAATACACCTCTCCAGAGAGCCATGAAGCAGGATCACGCATGGACCACCGTGCGTAGCCATTCGGTGGCACGCTGGGACAATTTGGAGCGGCGCGTCGTTGAGACGGACAATCTACCTACTCGAATACGTGAGGAAGAACGGGTGCGAGAACCCCCAAGAAGAGAGAAGTCTTGGGAAGAGCGGACAAGCCCGACGAAGACGAAGACGAAGTTGAAGCGCGAAGTGCCCGGAAAGGAAGTTTTTTATCAGACCGTGACTGCAAGGCGGTCGCAAGACGGGACGAAACGTAATGATCCCGAGGAAGGCAAATGGCGGGAGCGGGACGAAGGAAAGCAGCGGGAGAGTGTTTGGTCGACCGACAAGTACCAAATTTCAACGGCGACTCGGCACGAATCACACAAACACCAAACAATCGACCTCCGGCCCACGCATGAAACCGATACCGACGATATTTGGGGAGCATCGTCTCACGACGAGTTCCATGTCAACCGTGGCAGGGACTTGAATGTTCAGATGGAATTTCCAGTGCATTTGGACCACAGCGATGTTATGGAGCAGTTTTCCGGCCTCCGGAGGCAAGGGAGGTTCAGAGAGGCCCGGGATGTATTCGTTCAGCATCTTCAAGATTATCTGAGTCACCCATTCATCTTTGTTCAGTTCGCCGAACTGCTCCTTGACATGGGAGATTACAAGTCCATGGAGGGTCTGGATCCCAGGCCTGCATTCGGCTCCGGGTATGCTGTTCGGCCAACAGCTTTCCGGGTACGACAATTAGAGGACGGCCGAACCCGCTTCATGTACAAGCAACTCCACACGCGCTTCCAGCCACGGCACAAATTCAGTCGCTATTCCGGAAACAAGGTGCCGACACCGGACTCAAAGGCTGATGAGAACGGGGGCGATGAAAAGGGGACGCCCCCTGACCTCCACAGCATTGGGGCCCATGAGATCCGCTTGTTACATCTGAACTGGAGACTGCTTGAATCATTTTCCACGTTTCACAGAAATGGAACGCTGAACGAGGCACTTGCGGATGCCAAAGAAGCTTTGCACTCGCTTTCTGTGCATGAAGAAATGGGGTCTACAGAGGTAAGAGGATAACTACTCACGACATTACTCTTGTTTTTATTGGGAAATAATACTGGACTAAGGCTAGCCTGCTAATCCATTCCACAGATGCAGACAATATGCCTCGCACTTCAAGTCTTCGACCTTGTACGATACAGCGCACCCGATATCTTCTGGGAAGAAGTGGCACCATTTTGCTTTGAGTGGACTGCATGGCCCGATCTGTATCAAGCCCTACTTGAGCAAGGCCTGATATGGGACTTCAGAGATCTGTTTACCGCTTCAGTCGCCTGCTTCGGGACTGACATTGCATGCCGAATGTTTTCTGGGGAAGAGCCCCCATCAAAAATAGTCATCCACAACTGGGTACCAGACGATGGAGACGAAGGTACCTACCTGGCTCAGCTGGATATGTTGGTGGCCATGATGATGCATGCGTCAAAGCCGAAATGGCAGCGAGAAGCCGCCAAGTCTCTGGTACGCGATCTGGCGCACGGCCGACCCGATTCCATGGGAACCCGCCCCGTGATGGAATGGATGTTGGCGAAGGCTTTCGAATCCAGCTTCACGGATGAAGGGAATGGTTCGATCGTTGATCCATTTGCCTATCTCAGCTACTATCCTGGCATGGTGCTGAAGCGAAACGGGCGCATCAGTCTGCCCATCTATGTGCCGTTCGACTTTGAGGTCCCAGGCTGGTCTGTCCCAGATGCCCCCAAAGAAGCGAGAGCGGCGGTCGAGATGACACTGTCACAAGCAACCCAGCTCCAAGATTACTCGACCCAAGCTCTATGTCTCAAACTGCTGATAATGCAGACACCGCACGACCCGAGCGAACTATTTGCACAACTGGGTGATCTGCAAAAGTCCGTGGGAGACAAAGATGGCTACCTCCGGACTCTCCTTTCCAGCTATCTCGCCTGCAGAGGGAAGGAGGCCGAAATGCGACTCTTGGCAGAGCTGAAACAGCTTCCCAGCTGGACCGAGTCAAATGTTTTGCGAGACGCCCATGTGCATCTCGCCAAGCAGCAGATGGAACGAGTTCTCACAGCAAAAAGAGATGGACGCCGCACATTCCCGCCCTTGAGCAGATCTTCCATGACATACTATCCGTGGCTGTCAGAGGATGCACTCCAGTTCTTGCAGATGCAGTATCCCTCAGGGAAAGATGCTCAGGACCAGGCATCCTCCCCCACCCGTCGTGAACGAGCACGAAGTAGCACGGCCAGGCTTCCGGAAACAAAGCACAGCAACAAGGTAGTTCTACGTGCTGAGAAATCGAGATATGGTGGCGACGATTTGGACGCTAGGCGCCCTTCAAAACACCGCCGTGACGATGATCTCGAAGACACCATCAGTCTCGAAATCCCCAGGACTCTCACATTGGGAAAGTCAGTCACATTTGTAGTCCACGACCACGATTACGACTATGAGCGCGAGCGTGAGCGCGCGCAACCCATCCGCACTCCTCGTGTCGGCGGCCGGTACACGGGCGACTTGAAGATCGAACCCGAAAACACCGCCACCAAAAACACGAACGGCAACGAAGCTGGCGCCCAGCAAGCCCAACCCCTAGGGGACTTCAGGGATCTGGAGGGAATCCGCATGCCTTCAGGGAAAGCCGCAGAAGTCGAGTCGGGAGAAGAGTCGGGCAATGACGCGGCTGATTATGGTACGTAGTGCTGCCCCTGACGTAGATTGAGCGAACTGCGGGCATGTTCGTAGCTAACGGCTACCTTTCGTGGTCCCGTTTCTAGTTCGTAATGAGGACACTCCAATACCACCAGCATCGACACCAACTCCCAGGCAGGAGGATGAGGAGTTACACATTAGCGAGGTTGATTGAATCTCGTTATCGTCGACGGATAGTTCCGGATGGTTACGCTCTTGATTCGAGTTTTCCAGGCCAGACAATCCAGCGTTTAGACCTTTTTCTTGATCAAACTTGAAACCTCTGTGCGTGCGGAGTTCACCTGGCAGCGGGACCCGAAAATCTCGTCGTTCGGCATCGGAGTGGCGTATACCAAGCAGGCGACAGGCATCAAACAATATGTCAGTGAACAGAAGCCGTCTTCCAAAGCCGCGATTTCGGGTTGCAAAAATCTCTCACACCGCAAGATCTCGTCAGCCACGGCGTTCTGCAGTAGCTACGGCCAGAGCCTATCCCTGGGCGTTGGCGCGGGCTACGAGTGGCTAGTTTTGAGGCTCCCTAACTGTCAAATGCATGAGGGCTCGTGCGTCTTTGCCAAGGCCTCTCCTCGATCGACGCTGAAAATCCCGTGGCTGACGAGGTTCTGTGGTGTGGGAGATGGAGCTGCTCCACAGTGGAAGGCGGTGATCTAAACAAGCAGTAGCCCTTACTGTTGAGCAGTGGGCGGGCCTTCCTCAGGGCCAGATAGCATAATAATTAGGGTTAGGGTAGAAGGTCTGTGCGCGGCGCGGCCACATATTTGGGGGCGCGCAACGGCCAACCTCCAGATGAGGAGGGATTAAGAAACTATCAAGACCATTTTCATTACCGACATCGACCCCACATCACCCCCTGCCATGCTTGCTTGTTCTTTCCTCACAGGCTCAGACCAGCACGTACATTCCGTTAGGCTGTCGCAAGCCAAGCAGCGGCCAGTTCGTGACTGGAACCTGAACGATTATGTTACCCCGCTTTTGAAGGAGGCATTTCTCTTCCTCCCAAATCCCCCAACCCCCGCTCCAGGTTTGTCGCAAAATTACCTAATTCGGCCTATCCTCGTTTAACACCACGTCTGGCGTACCATCGGCGTGAGCTTGTGTTTCTACGATTAGTTTCCCTTCGGCGACAACCCGTTTCGGACCCTGGAAGATACCAAAATGGAGAAGCCCGTCGCAACGCCGGTTGGGCCAAGGGTTCTGACCAGCAATCGGGGCGAGGAAGAGTACAGTCTCGACATCATTTTCGTCCACGGCCTGCGCGGCCATCAGGAGAATAGTTGGACCGACACGGCTGCCAAAGTGTTCTGGCCGCGGGACTTGTTGCCGGAGATCATGGGCACTGCGAGAGTCATTTCGTGGGGCTACGACGCGAACGTTGCCAATTTCCTATCGGTCGCAAGTCAAGCCAGCGTGTTTGGACATGCGAAAACTCTCTTGGCTGACCTAGCCGATCAGAGGTTAGATTGCCCAGTACGTTGAATCACTGGCACTTCAAATACCTACCCATGTGCGACTTTGTGTGTGCTGACAGCCGCCATGAAGCCGGACCGGCCGATCCTTTGGGTCGGGCATAGTTTGGGCGGGCTTGTCATCAAGGAGGCACTTATCCAGGGATCACAGCACATGATGCACAGACGCCATGAGGACTGGGGCTCGATATACTCGGCAACCATCGGCGTGCTATTTTTGGGCACCCCTCATCGCGGGAGCAGCAAGGAAGGCTTTGGGCAGTTGGTCGCCCTCGCGGCGAAGGCCACTTTCCACGACCCGAATATGCAGTTGCTCGGCACTCTCGCCGAGAACTCGCACATTCTCGAGAAGCAGCGCGATGAATTCGTCACCATCTCCAAGGACCTGGAGGTTGTCTGCTTCTATGAGGAACTCCCAATGTCAATCGGCATGGTATGTGAGTCCAATCCGAGCCATGGCTCAGATTCGCTAATAGGATTGCGTCAAAGATTGTCCCACAAGCCTCGGCTGTGTATGATGGGGAAAGGGTCAGAGGGCTGGCCATTCACGCTTCACATCGTGACATGGGCAGGTTCTCGGGTCGGGATAATGCTGGATACCAGCGAGTTGTTGCTCAGATGCGCAGGATTGTCAACAGCCAGCAGAAGAGGGCTGCGTTAGTGACGTCTCAGCTAGTTACACAGCCTCACCTAGGTAAATTCTCACCTTGGGTTGGCGCACAGCCGTCGTCCCAGTTGGACCTTGTTGCAGGTCAGCACGGTCTCCGTGCGGAGTCAATGGCTCACCCCAAATAGCTAGACAGGGGCCTTGGATTGTGATGGCCAATGACTGACATGATACACGTAGGACCACCTTCGGCGCAACGTCATTTGATTCTTCGGCCGTGAGGCAACGTATGAAGTCCAAGATATCTCTAGTTTGCACAAGCGCCGCCGTCTGATAAAGGTTCACAGATATCATAAGTTCAATATCTTTCAGCACCATCAATTCGCGAGAGGACAGCATTAACAACGCTCATGGCGAGACATTTCGTTAGATATTTGACAAGAAACCGTTTTACCAAACCATGCGTTTAGGCAGCCCGCCACACCCGTTCATCAAGTGGCTCAAAGGCAACGACAAGCCGATCTTTTAGGTCAGTGGCAAGGCTGCAAGCGGGAAGTCGACACTCATGAAGTACGTCTGGAGAGATCGACGCCTCAAGAAGTGTTTGATGACGTGGGCGGGTGGCAGCACTTTGCTTCTATGTCACTTCTTTCTCTCGGACAGAGGAGACAATCTTCAGAAATCTCGGGAAGGCATGCTAAGGGGTGTCCTACTCTAACTTATCAAAGCTAAGCCTAAACTCGCCATGGTCGGCTTTCCTCTTATCTTCGACTCCGCTGGTTTTGCGACGATGCCCTTGGTTCCCATTGACTGGAAGAGCTTGAAGGGCGCGCTTGATCGCATAATCTCGTTCACGGAGGCGAAAGATTGGAAGATCTGCATGTTCATTGATGGCTTGGACGAGTATCGCAACATGGAGAGGGTGGCGGACTACACCGAGGAGGAACTCGATATCATCACTCACGGTGATAAGGCCGATGCTTCGTGGGGGACGAATACCCTGACATCCGATAATCACAGAGAGATTCTCGAGTTTTTACTCAATCTCGCCAGGACCAGTTCGGGGCTCAAGCTTTGCCTGTCAAGCCGAGAGCTCGCCGCCTTTAAAGAGGCCCTTTCAAGGTTTCCGAGGTTAAGGGTACACAAACACACAAGAGAAGACATTGCAGCGTATGCTCTAACGAGCTTCTCTGACTGTGCCGTGGCTAGCCCTGCGCGCCGAAAAGCCCTCGCCAACGATATTGCCCAAAGATCGTCGGGGGTCTTCCTCTGGGTTCGTTTGGTTGTGGATCATATCATCGCTCTGTACAGCAATAAGGGTGAGCAGGCCGATTTGCACAAGGCTCTCGGGTTGTTTCCAAGGCAACTGGGAGGTCAAAACGGACTGTACATGAAAATGCTTTCACTCGTCGCTGAGAAGGATCGACTTGATGGTCGACGCGTGATTCAACTCTTACTCACAGCTGAAGCCCCTTTCAGTGGTATTGTGATTACATATGCCCTTCGATGCACTAAGACTACGGGGGAGATTAATATAAAAATGGTTGTGGACACGCCGATCCGTCCCGAGGGAGAAATGGACCGGAGGGGAATCAAGCCTAAGGATTGGGAGGATTCTCGAAAATGGTTTCAGAAACGACTTAGGGAATGCACAGGGGGGCTTCTCGAATGCGAAGCGCCCCTGTACCAGGTCACCTTCATCCACAAAACGGCGAAAGAGTTTATTTTACACAGATCTACATAGGATTATATTTACGGACACAAGGACGACCTACACTTTAATGTCACCCTGACGCTATTGTCCGCCCTCATCGTGAGCACGAAACTCCTTTGGGAGCCCCTGAAATTTGGCTTTAGTGAAGTCAACAATACTACTAGCGGTACGATCTTTGGGAAATTTACAGCCTCTGAAACGTGGCGGTTCGCCAAACTGGCCGACGCTCAATGCCGCGATCAAGATACCTACATAGCTCTCCTCGACGAGCTAAGGATATTAATGCAGACCGTTACCAACCTACAGTTACTTACTGATCCACACCCACACACAATCCACGAGTGGGGAACTTACGTCAGTGTTATCCCTCGCGCTTACACAGACCGTTCCATCTACTACAATGATATAAACCAGGACTTTCCTCAAACAGCGGCGTATCACAGGCTGCGGAATCACATTCGATATAAATATAGCCAGTCAGATATCTCCGACCCAACCGGCGCCGTCTGTAAACTAGCTCTTCCGTCCTCAACACTTCGCGGCCTTTTAAAAGATTCCACCTACGATCCGTCTTTCGTTAGTCACATAAAGGGCCCCCATAAGTGGATAGAACTGTGTGGAACGTTTCACTGAGGGTACGGAGCTTATGGGAGCAGCGGAAGTGCAGTTGCAAAGTGACTTGATTAGGTAGAAAGGGTGGGAGCGAAGCTCCCAGACTAAATACAAAAGAGAGCTCCCTGTGTGTGAGGAGAGCACATGACGAAAGGCTCCTGCGTTCCAGCCTAGCCTGGAGCGGTAAGGCGCCTGGGCGCCTGAGCGCCAAGAACTGCCGCTGCAGTTCGACAAACTGCTCCTTCAATCCGGACCAAATCCAGGATGGGCATGGCTACAAATCCTGCGATTGGGCTACTTTTTGAGTTCCCGGCGCGTCAAGAACTTTCAGATACAATGGATGCAACTTGCCAAGATGTTTCTCGGGCATGGTGCTAACCCCCTCGCACTCGTGACACTGGCATTCGTCAATCTAAGCACCGAAGGTGGACATTGGCCAGTGAGTGACGAAAATGGCGTCATCTCAGGTAGCTCATATCGAACCTTTGGCTGGGTCACACATTATAAGATCGGCCTCCCGGAAGTCTTGTTGAAAATCGCGGACGGGGATATCGAGAACTACACGACTTTCCTAGCAGGCTTAAAGATTAGGACGCTGCCGCCTCCAGCACCAGGAGTGAGTATCCCGGTTGTCGGGGGCGTTATGTTCGATACGGAGGAGGGTGTCATCTACAAGGAGAAGAGCCAGTCTCGGCGTTTACTGCTCCGTAAGATTGAAACAAGGAATTAGCCCTGCATAGTAGTGTGGCCTTTATGTGTGGCCTTTATAAGGCCGAGCAAATTCTTCTGCTCAACACGGGGGTCTCAGATAATACTGCCCAATCTGAGTTTCGGGAAAGATAAGGCTTTGACCCTCGGCAAGCGGTTCAATGCACACGCTGGAGATCTCAATGGCACTGTCATGTTCGTTTCGCTGCGAATATCTGTGAACCTTCCCAATGGACGAGTGGTATGCTAAATTTGCTGCAAGCCCCTGCCTGTGCCCCGGCGAACACTACCAAATGCACCCGGGGTTGGCTGATATCGCCGAGGACATAGCGCTTCTTCCGGAAGTGAAAGATGAAATTTCGCAGCTGGAGACTTGGTTCTTGCATGGCATAGCGAATGATGGGGGCGGTGGCACAGGGCTGCAGGGGAGAGAGGAGATGTGCACATACCTATTTAAGGGGGCATTCGAAGATCAAGGGCAGTTGGAGTGGCTTTTGCGAATTGCTCCGCTGGTCAGGAAAAAGGCCAGCATTACTGGTTATGCTGTTATGCTGGGGTGAATTGCTTAATGATTGGCTGCTGCCGATCCGCCCAGCTACCTCCTGCAGTACGGAGAACCAATCCCCTGCAGTACGGAGAGCCCCCTGCAGCACGGGGAAGCCCCTGAGAACAACCAACACATTTCCCACGCCAATCAAGCCCAACCTGCGGATTATAAAAAAAGCACTGGCAAATCCTGGCGTTGATGAAACATAAAGTACGAGAATGTCCATAGAACTCTATCTTCATATTCATCTTCTTTATTGTCATCATCTAGTTCTGCCTTCCAACTATGCCTATCCATAATCTCCCGGTAGAACTACTCGACAGAATCATACACTACGCCATCATCTCGCGCGGGTGCCCCAGGGCTCTGAGATTGAAACTCGTTTGCAGTAAGCATTTGTCTCCCGGCTCAAGTTTGTACTCCAAGTTCGGATCAGGAAACTCACCGTGCATCCCCAGAAGCATTCCACACCTCAGTTGACCGGACCTTCTCTCACACAAGAGTGCTAGACAGCCGGGAATGGCACTATGCCTTTCGGAACTGGGACATCCGCAAACAGAACGGTGCGGACAAGCTCTGGCATGATTACCTCGTCTTTCGATCTCGCGACAAAAGAGACGAGTCGGTGGCGTGTTATGTGGAGATGCGGAGGGTGGTTGATGCCCTTGTGCAGCATCAACAGGGCGAAATTCATAACGACAGCAATGCGCTGGAGTGGGATTGGGACCAGGTGCTCGACAAACTCTGCTGGCTCGCCTTGGAGCGGGAGTGGGATGAAACTTTTGGCAATCGCATTCGTGGATGGGGACACTTGTCCTCCAGCGTATGGCGAGACCAGTGGTGGAAAAAATGGAACGGCTCAGACGACCCAGACGAGACAGACTCGGAGCCGGCAAACTTCGATCTCAAAATGCTCTCGGCGGCAACATACCTCGGATACATCCCTCTGGTTCGGGGGCTGCTCGGCCAGGGATGCGACCCGAGGAAGCACGACGAAATCCTTTTCCCTTCTGCGATGTACATCGCGGCGTGGACCGGCCAGGCAGACATGGTCCAACTACTCCAAGAGAACCTGCCTGCCACCAAGTACCCTCCGAACAACTTCTTCTGGCATTCCAAAGCCAATCTCGAATCCATCTGCGGAGCGGCCGCCCTCGGAAATATCGACCTGCTCCAACTCTGCGTACACCCCCTATCCCCCAACATCCCCGGCTACAATCTAGACACCGGCAAACCACTCCTGGGCTTCCTCCCCGGAGAGATCCCCTGCGACTCGACCCCCGGCATTGCCATCGCATACGCCATGCGGCGGACCAACTCCGTCCAAGTCTACAACTACCTCTCCTCCCTCCTCGACGAAACCAAGCCCCGTGATATTCAACGAGCAGCCTTGCTTAGGAACCAACACCTTCTCACCGTCTCCTCCACAGGCAACATCCCCTTGCTAGATCATCTCCTGACACTCGGCGCCGACCTCAGCCATCGCCCTATTGCCCCCGCTCATTTCGGCACGGCTCTCGCCCTCGCTGCCAGGACATGTAACTTCGACGTCGTCGACTTCCTCCTCTCCCGCGGTGCGGACCCCAATAGACCCGGCTACTTTCCCGGGACGGCACTCACATCCGCCATACAATCGGGGAGTATGGTCATGGTAAAGAAGCTATTGGATGCAGGGGCGGATGTGGGGTTTCCGGATGTGGACAGGTGTAATCTCAAGTGTGCTGTGATGTTGGAGCATGGGGAGATGGTGGAGTTGTTGTTAGACTTGGGAGGGGGCACGGAGATTGGGATGGCGTATGCGCTGTGGACGGCGGAGGAGTTGGGGCTGGAGAGTATGAGTGCGTTGCTGAGGGGGAAGGGGGCACGGTTGGTTCCTTGGGTTAATCCGGGAGCGGGTTCGGGTGTGGGTGGGAGTAGTGTCACGGTGGGAGGAACGGAGAGAGCGAAGGTTGATGAGAGTATGGAAAGGGGTCGTCATGTGTGGAGGGCTTGCTGGAAATAGTGATGGAAATTTGGTAGGGATTTGCAGTAAGGCTTTGGACTGAGTGGCAGCGCAGAAAAAGGCATGTACGGCTTACGCCGGGCCAAACAAATGGGGTTCTGTCATGGATGCGCTATCCAATTGGGTTTTATTTCTATCTGGGTGCCTTGAAAGGAACGTAGCGACCTGAATTAAAGTTTCCATGCAAGATAACTGCGGTGATGAATGAATTGTGACTCTTAACAGTAGGGTACAAATGAACTTTAAACTTCTTGGGTACCTAAGACAAGAAACAGAAACTCGCATGTCTATCAAACATAGGTAATAGTTCTCAAAAAGAAAGGAGCATCTAGCCACAAAATACAAAAAAACATCAGCAAAACCACTAGTACTAGCGATGAACGATCATCCTCCATGCCGTTGCCGCCAACACAAAACGTGCCAATTACTCGTCTGGGTCAACACGCGCGTCATTCTGGCCGTTGTTAGCCCCCCACCAGTAGCCGCCCTGGCTATCCGGGCTGCCGCCATGACAACTGTTGACGATGCCTCCGAGGGCGTTGGCACAGCTCTGGGCATTATAGACGTAGCCGGCGTTGACCTTGATCCCAAGCAGGACTGTGGTTGGGTTGCCTTTCGCATCGGTGAACCCAGCCCAGTTGCCCGAAGCGTCCGGGTACCTATCCCACCTGTCGAACACGGTTCCACCGTTGTCCAAACTCGCGTGCTTTGTGGTCAGATCGTTGCAGAACCTCGTCACAGCGCTCCGAAGCTGGTATTGCACTGAAAGTTATTAGCCATTAGTCATAAAGTTCGGAAACAAAATAAGGGACGAAAATAAGGAAAGAAAAAAATGGAAAAGGGAAACGAAGGGGGAGAGGGGGAGAATAAGAGAGGGAAAGGGAGGCAGAGTGGTAGAAGCGGGAGGGGTTAGCACAACTAGGTGGCAACATACAGATGTAGTGGCCAGCACGGTAGCAGCCAAACTCAGCGCGCTTCTGAATACCCCCTTCGCGGGAGAAGAGTAGTTCCTGGGCGCGGTTTCGCTGCTCGGCCGTGGCAAGAGCCGGGGCTCTATAGCCCAGCACCACCGACGAGTTGACTGGCTTTCCGTCAACCAGAGCGTCGGGAAAAGCATCGATCAGTCGGATCGGTTCCCATGATGACAGCGGTCCGTAAACGGACGCTACAAGCTCCCGGGTGGTGCTTGTCTTTGTCTCAGTGGGGGGACTTGGCATGGCCAAGGTTGTTGCCGCCACGAAGGCGAGAGCGAGAATTGGGCTAATCATGGCTGCGTTGTTGTATGGTTTGGAGTTGGCAATGAATATGTGAATCAAGATGAGAATGAGTTCTTATGCCTTCCAAACGCAAGATGTCTGGCCCTTTTATAAACTATTGTAACAGACAGTGGCCAGGGCCCAAAACGACAAACTCACGAATCAGCCCAATCTCTCTCGTGTTCCCACACACTGCCACATATGGAGTGAAGCCAATTATGCACAAAAGCTCTAGACAGATAATTCCTAAGGAAAATGTGTGCAGATAATCTAGCATCCGGACATTAGGTGCGGCTGAGCGCCTCGTTGAACTGGGCCCTGCTACATACTGATTGGCTCGCGTGGAGTGCTCGGTGGCTAATTTCCAAATCATCGATAAGTTTAGCGATTAGCGATGCTAGAAACTAGGTGAGTCCTAGAGCCTTATCAGTAGTCTGACAACTGGTTACACAAATCTCACTGAGATATATGACCTGAAATTATAGCTGAAACTTACGCAAGGGCTGAACAAGCGCACGAATGACTCGCAACCATTGAAACTATAATACCGGCTCTCTTAATTTTTAAAACTCAAATTAACTCGACTAGATTCAATAGGTTGCGTGTCTGAGCGAGCTACTAGAAGCACTGCTTGATTAGCCGCTTCAAGCGGCAAGGACTAGAACCGGCCTACATCGAAGATTTGCCAGATTCTATCAACTCATTCCGGGTACCAAAGACCAGGTTCCCTTCGCATCCTCATTTTTTTTTTTAGCAAACCTCCCATCATTATCCCACGTCGTCACTATCCCCCACCAACAACCAAGCTCTGACATTCCATCTCCCCTTCATTTCTTCTGTAGAGCTGCTCTGGACCGATACAAGCCTGTGCAAGGGTGAGTAGTGTCGCGTGGGCGAGGTACGAAAAGTCATTTTAATCTCGTGACCCAATTTGTCTCACACAGGTACGGATAACACCCCGCCCGTGTCTTCATAGCCGTCCCGCCGGGGGGCTCGAGCTGTTGCGCCATCCTCTGTGGCGTCTCGAGTTCCCTCCATACGATCAACTTTGAAAGAACCGCGTCTGGTTGGTCAGCGTATATATAGGTAAGCAGAATACTGCCGCCAGTAAGCCCCCGGCTGTGGCGCTTGCCGAACCGGCAAAACTTGATCCTTCTACTTCAATATCTTCCTAATTCTGACGACGTCTCCCCATGTCCAGCTGATCGCTCGAAACATCACAATTTCTGGGCAACAAAGAAAACCGACCTCAAATCACCATCTATCACCGAGACAGCGCATCGCCATCCAGCTGAACCAGGGCAAGAAAGCGATTGACAAACCGTTCCTTGAAATTTAGATTATTAAGTGTGATTTTAAGCTTCCAAGTTCCAAGTTCCAATCCACAGCCCATCGACCAACTCTCCTTCTTCACAGCCCAAACGGCCAAGTCTCGTCAAACTCCAATGCTGTATGGGGTTGGTGCACCTCCAACGCACCAACATGTCTGGTTTCATCAAACCACACAAACCCATCAAACTGCTCGGGCAAAACAGCATTAGAGTAGTGCGACTGCCTCTCCGTCATGGGAGCATAGATAACCCCAATGAATCTTTCCAATCTCTTCTTCATCAGTTCTTGCCGCAACCTCTCATTGCAGCGGCCTTTGCGGAGATCAAGCATGAAGTTCTTGACGGCAGTGGCGTGCATCAGCTGCTCGTAGCTGTTGGGCAACCCGGGCCTCACTTTCATGACGACCATGTCGGTATCCCATCGATGGGCGGCTGCCACGGTCCCGGTGTTGGTGCAAAAACCAATGCTGAGGGCCTGATGCCCGAATCTCTCCTTGCAGAGTTGCCCAATGTTAAGCTCGTCTCGGGACCACCCCATGCTTGTGGCTCTGGCGTCGCCAATGTGGCTGTTATGCGCCCACACGACCGCCTTAGCCTCGGTAAATTGCCCGCGGTGTCCAAGAACCCTGGTCAGCGTCTCGAACATATGTCGGTCTCGCAGGTTCCAAGACTCGTCTCGTGCATAATACATGGTCTTGTAGTAGTTCTCAGCATCTATGAATTATCAATGTCAGCACCACCCGGCGTCAACGCTTCTTCACAACTTGAAAACTCACCTTTCACCAGCCGAGCATTCTGCTCACTCCCATGGAAATCCTCGCCGTCCCACCACTTGGCCGAATACTCCAATCTCTTGGCCAACAAGTCTCTCAACATAGCCACCACCTCTCTCTCATAACCCTTGAAGCCCGTCGCCAGCATCTCCAGCCCATACTCGTGCGGGTCCTCCGCCCAAACCATCAACTTCTCGTACCTGCGTCTCGCTAGCTCAGCCATCTTCGGGTCAACCTTATCAAGATACTCAACCACGGCGTTCATCGAAGTTCCCAGCGAATACAAATCCAATCCATAAAAACCAACCGCTTCCTTCTTCACATCTTTGCCCTTGTTGTAAGTTCGCAGCCACTCCACGAAGCGCTGCACTTCCACATTGCGCCACATCCACGTGGGAAACCGCCTGAACGCTGCCTCCTCGCGTTTCTTCACATTTGCTTCATCCTCTTCTTCCTCGCCAGCGCCGTTCTTGCCAGGGGAAGTGACGCGCGGTCCTGGGCCAGGCCGATGCCTCACATATCGATCTACAGCCTCGGCATCAGGCCAGTCCGCCTCGACAGCAACGATGTTGAACCCATGGTGAGTAATGAGATGCTTGGTGAGCTCCGCGCGGGCGGTGTAGAACTCTGACGTGCCGTGCGTGGAGTCCCCGAGGAGTAGGATCTTGGTTGGCGCTGGGGCGAACGTGGTGGCGAGGAGCTCGGCGACAGCGGAAGGGGAGTCGTTGACGGAGGGAATGGAGATTAGGTTATCGCGGAGGAGCTGGACGGCTTTTGGGTCCGGCTCAGGCTGGTTGGTGAATCTGAGCATTTCAACGGTCTTCTTGATTGAAGAAGGATGGCGAGGGGTGAGTGAGATGAGGCTGGCTTGATGCGCGGTCTGAGAAGGTGGAAAACTCTTCTATGAAGCATGAGAATAGCTTCTCAAAAGTGTAAGGGTTCACCAAAAGAGGCATTCAATTGGTATTGAGTGGGGTTTGCGCGCTGATATCTTGTTCTGGGTGATCGCAATTTCGGTGGCGTGATGGTCATGATCAAAGAGCGGAGGAGAGGCATGACGTCAGTCGCCACATCTGCAACCAGCGATGCAATTAGAAAATAACGTTTTCCGATGAGTGGGCAAACATCATGCGGCGTTTGAATTGAAATGTGCAATGGAAGAAAATAATCTGCAAAAAAAGGGTTCGGCACCACAGCATCAACCATTGGCTGGTTGCCCCCGCGATTTTGGCCTGGGCGACACATCGGCCGGCATTTGTCCACCACAGGAGGAATTTGACTGGGAGTCTTGGCTATCGGCTGATAGTGCTATCGTTCCTCCCAAGGGGCCTACTGGCAAATTCGATGAGCAATTGGGCCAGGAAAGAGCTTCTGACGGACATCCGGATTGCCCGACCATTTCAGGCATAGAACGTTCCAGGGCAGCCGCTGGCAGACAGCTTCTAAGAACACTGCAGGCAATTTCGCCGTTTCTCTCCACTTAGACCGTCCGAATTGGTGGCTGATCCCTGAACGCTAGACGAGGCGGCGTCGAGCTGGGGCTGGAACGTGTCTCAGCCCCTCAGGCTTGACTACCCACAACTCGACAACCACATACTCATACTCAGTAGAAATTTGTATTTAGTGGCCCTCCAGAGCCTCGTGAAACTTGTGAAGTACATGAATAACTTCCTGCACGCGATCTTCAAATTCATCTTCCGGCTCCGGCGATTTATTCTTCCGCCTCCGCTTCGAGGGCCCTCTTCGCTGATTCCGGCATGATCGTCTGGTTGGTCAGCGTGCCTTTTAGCATAATACTACCTCTGGTAAGCCCATTGCTGTGCCGCCGGCAAAAGTTGATCCTTCAACGCCTTCCTAATCTGACAGAGTCTCATTGTAACCAGCTGACTGGTGAAACTGCTCATGATATTTCCCAGGCAACAATCAGTACTCGCCAATTCCTAACCTCAGTCTCACCCCGAGCTATCGCATCACAACCCGTCGTGACCAGGAAAACGGCGCGATTGGTATTACACCAAGCCCCGCTCTCACACCTATTGAACATGGATCCCCTCCAAGGAAACTGCCATTGCGGCCACTTTCGGTTCCAACTTTCGGCCAACCTCGGCGATGCCATCATCTGCGCATGCACCCTCTGCACCAAGCTGGGGTGTCTCTGGCTCCGCGCTACCCCGGACACCTTCACAGTGACGCGTGACGAGGGCAGTCTCGCCGAGTACCAAGGCACCAAGTTTTGCGGAAAGTGCGGCACCGCCGTGACAGGAGAACATCAAGCGGGGCCGCTGCAGGGCCAACTTCTGGTCAACGCGCGGACAGTATGGGGGTTTGATCCCTTCAAGATTGGGTGAGTGTTGGTTATGTCCCGACGCTGGACCGACGCTGTTGATTACGTGTTCGATTATCTCACTGTTTTCCCGTTCAGGTCTCTTACAAAAGTCGATGCACCATCAGAGGACGCGAGGAAAGTCGAGCTGATCGCTGTTGAACCGGGCGTCTTGCCCGCCAAGCATCACGGGTCTTGCCATTGCAGGGATGTCCAAATCGAACTGCTCGCCGATATCGCCGAGGTACAGGTCAAAGAGGACAACTGCAGTTCGTGTGTGAGGGTTTGTACCGTCTAAGTCATGTCAGCCCACATGACCATCAAATCAGGTATCCCAATGACACTAACACTGCCAGAACGCATATATCGGCACCTACCCCAACAAAGACCAAGTCCGCGTCTACGGACGCGAGCACACCTTCGAGTACCTCTACGGGAGGAAGTTCAACGGAGCAGTGCATTGCAAAACTTGCGGTGTACTGGTCTTCAACAATGTCTATGGCCCTCCCATCAGTGTGTTTGACAGCCTCCCTCCCGAGAGGAAGGAGCGGGTGATGGCCGTGTATTGGAAAAACATGGCACTGCAGCCGTTGAATGTCAGGGCTCTAGATGACGTGGATCTCGAATTTTTGAAGGTGGAGAGAACTGATGAGGGGACGGAGGGGTATACTCTTCCGGCTTGATGGCCTGGTAGTGAGATCACGCATACCGTGGCTTGTTCTGGCATGGCAATCAAAGACTAGCCGCTCTGAGGGGCTTCCTGTTTTACAACCCGCTTTTTCCGGCTCAATTTCTATGTTCCAACCACGTTGAATACTACAACTATTTCCCCAATACAAAGCCTGCAGAGAGTGATCTCGTCCGCCCCAGAAATACCGAAACAACTGCACCTCAAGTCCTCCTTGCCACCACCACGCCAAACATCGGTGCCTCCAAATGCTCCCTCCAATACTCCAAGTCCGCCTTGACAATCTCACACTCCTCATCCGGAAGCAACTCGAAATCAGCAAATCCCGCCTGGCGCGGCACCTCATTAACCATCTCATAGCTATCCGCCATCGGACTCACCCCAAACCTAAACGGCGGATTCGTCATCGCCACCGCCGTACAAGTAAACCCCCCCGGAATCTCCGCCAAATCCTCCAATCCCGCGCCATACTTCGCCTCCAGCACGTACGCCGCGCCAATCGCCTTGCCCAGCACCCGTACACCAACAAACCGGCCCCCGGGCTTTGTGTACGCCGCGAGATTCTCCCACATGCCACGCAGATCATCGACGCTCAGCGCGTGGTCAAACACCCAGTTCGCCATGGCGACGTCGTACTGCGCCTCCAAACCGACCACGCCCACGGCCTGCTCCGCAAGCGGCTTCGCTGCGTCGCCTACATGCCAGCGGATCCGCCCCTGGTCAGCGCGGCCTGCTTGCGCCGAGATGGCCCGGCCCTCTTGCAGCATCGCCTCGGAGATGTCGACTACGTCGACTAGCGTAGCGCCGGCGTCGACGGCCCGTCGCGCGTGTGAGCCGCTGCCGCCACCGAGGTCGAGAACCGTCTGGCCGGTGAGGTCGCCGAGGGCGCGCTGGATGAGCTGGGCTTCGAGACGGGCCATAGGCAGGTCAGAGTATGCGGTGTACTTGGGTGCGAAGGTGTCGTACTGCGTTTTGGGTGCGGGGGTGGCCATGGTTGCTGGTGTTTGGGGCTGCTCTGGATTGATGGTATGGTTGACTGGGGGGTTGTGAGTTGGGGTAAGGGGCGAAGATGCCTTCGAGGTGGGGCCTGGATGTACATGTGAGGGCTCCCTCCTTTATCCTCTGCAATTGCGCCGCCCAGACTGCAATTCTATGCAAGGCAGGCAGGTACCTTAGTAATGCCCACGGAAGAGCTTGCGTTGCCCGCAGAAGTTTGGGGGTTCTCGAGGCCTCTGCTGTGGGGGATAACAGTCAAGGTGTGGCTGCTTCCCCGCAGTTTGTCGACGCGTCTCTTTCACGTCACGAGTTCCTCCCACACCATACCAAGCTATGGCTAATCAGGGCAGATATTGTGGGAGTGGGCGGACTCAGGGGTTTTGAGCTTGTAGTCGGCGGAGCTGCCAGAAGCGCTGCAAACTGGATTTGGTGAATTTGAAGTGGCTGTGACTGCTTGATCCTGTTACTTCTATTCTCAGCCATCTCTCTGGTTTTGCTAGAGATCCTTTCCCTTTGACAGAAAAACAGCAGCTACACGGTATTGCCCGAAGTCACATGACTTGCATTTGTTCCGGTAGAAACCATCCCAACCTCTGTCCATCCTGAACCCCCAACTTGTTGCCGTATAACTGGGCACTGACCGCTACTAACATCTAGGTACAATCGGTGAGGCACGAGTCTGCGAATGGAGTCAGCCGCTTGCTTCATCTCTTCAGGAGGACAAGGGGTAGGGATGAGCTTCAGCCATGGCACAGGGCCGTGTCAGACATACCACGAAGAGCGCTACAAAACACCGTGGTGCCGCCGGCATTGACGCAGTCGGTGTAGAACTGGTTGCATCGATCATGGCATTCGTCCTGGGCGACAACAGTAGCGCTGAGCATGGCGATGGTACTGACGAGGATGGCGAAGATCTTCATGGTGACGAGCTAGATGTCTTTATGTGTTGGATTGTTGGTGGCGTGCTTGATGCTGGGAATGGTTGTTGTGGTGGTTGCGAGAGAGAAAGGTAGCTTGCATTGTCTGGCGGGTGAGTCTTTATACTGGAATTAGAAATCCTTCGATGTTGGGCATACATCCTCTCCGGAGGCTCCGGGAATCTGCGCCTGGCTGATCTTCGACCACTTCATTTCAAAGTTTCAAAGTCCGACACCCGGCTCCCGACAGGGTCAAGAACGCGTCCCACTGGTCGATGGAAGGGGCGTAGTAGAGAAACCAGGATTTTTGCTAGGACTAGGTAGGGACCCAGTATTTGGTGCTCCAAACAATACTAGGGAAGGGGTTCCCTCAGCAATCCTTGCTTTTGTAGGACTTCTTCAGTAAAGATCGACAACATATGGTCATTGCATTGCGGGATGCAGAACAACGCCCGAAGTTTTGCGATCCTCTTTTCTGGTGTCGGTCTCTTATTGGAGGATCACTCCACTCTTCTTTGGGAAAGGATCTGGAAGCCATGGAAGCTTTCGCGCCTGTGCCGCGCACAAAGGATTTCAACAAGGTGGCAAAGCCAAGGAACGATCCAACTCCTCGGTTCCTTCGGGTCCATCGACAGCCTCTGGATCCCCAAAACATTGATGCGAGGCCCTTTTGTACATGGTGGATATAATACGGGGGAGGCGCATGTGTTGGACGTCGGGGAATTCAACCGAAGAGTCCGAACCAGTGCTGTGGAAGGTTTCTATTCGTGCAGCGCCTCATTTGTTTACAGTTAGCGGAACTGGACGAACTAGTAATGTTCTATCCTAATAGGTTTCAGATATTTGCATTACTCTGTCCGCCTTAGATATGTCCCATTTCCACGTCAGCCACTTGGTAGAGGCAGCTGGATGGTGTCGTGTGATACAGACACTGGCTACTTTAGGGCTTCGATTAGCGCATTGTTTGAGTCAGCGATGGTCATGAGAGGAAAGACGTGCTATAGTGGTGCTCGCGGGATTCGGTTGATGGATTGTCGGATTGGAACTTTTGCCCTTGCAGACGGCGTTCTCGCCTTAACAGTTGCGACAAAGCGTCCATGTTATCTCCAAGCGCCCCAAACTCCCTGAAGTGGAAAAGGTAACTGACGCATCAGTTGCAGTTCCCAACTTCCAACTTCGCCATCCGCATGGTAGAACCGATCAGACCTGAGTATCTTGCGCAATCAGGGACTTTCGTGCTCAGATAAATATTTAGCACGACAACCACAGGCAGAGTCCAGCTTCAGGGTGGGCGAGCAGATCAGGCGCTTCGACTAAAAGGGTTTTCCAATTTCGCAGAGTGATGTTTGCATCTGTTGATGATGGCACCGAAACTGGCGTCAATCAGAGCACTGTTTGCTGAGAGGGGGCTGCAGGAGGAGGGAAGGTACGACAGAGCCTCGCAACCGTAAAGGGCAACCTCCTCGCGCTTGGAGGTCTCTCTTCTTCATGTCGAACCAGCCCAAAATAACTGCGCCGGGCTGAACATCAGTGAATTGCTCTCGAGAGGGTTGCGAAGAGGTTGAAGGTGATTGGCAGATCCGATTTTGTGGCGCACATGGTGTGATTTCATCATGTGAGGATGGTGGGGTTGGGTGACATGACAGTCAGAACATGGCCATTGGCCATCCGCCGCGAGCAATGATGTTCTGCATTAAAAAGCAGTCGGGATGCTACTTTGACATGGTTCCTTCCCATGGCACCGGGATTAATTAATATCAAACAAATTTTCAGCACTCTGTTTCACCCAACTCGGACACTGTTACACGCCAACTGAGCAGCCTCCATCATGTCTGTTTCTATTACCCTGACGCACTACACTGTGCCTGCCAGGCCAGAGCCCGAACGTCGGGCGGACGAGAAGATGGAGCAATACGCCGATTACATCAACGAGCTCTATCTCCGCCATCCCAAGACATTTGGGAAGTTGAAGAACTTCATCGACAGGGGAAATTGTGTGTGCTCAACCAAATACAATTGTCTTTGCACGACAACTGGCATGGTATGCACATGCAGGAAAGATGCAGACGGCCACATCTGCCAATGCGGAAAAGGGAGCTCGATGACGGAGCGATGCGAGACGCGCCGCGTGGAACACCAGGTTCGCATCTACGACATTGACCGGACTCGAGCATCCTCTCCCGATTTCTACGACTTCCTCCTCCCGACGCAGGGCGGTCGAGAGGGTCAGGACTACTACAACGCCGGCAACCCCGACGAAATCAACAAGCTCAAGAAAAAGTTGTGGGAGGATTATGACGATGGCGATGGTCAGCCGCGGCACGAGACGAGCAGCGGTGATCAGGATGTCCGACTCTGTCGCCTTATTACCGTCAACCATCTGAGCGCCAACGTGGCCAAGCTCCTCGGAAGCCGCTACGACATCCCGGGAGACTTCTTCAATCGCCATCTGCCTGGGACGGAGGCTATATCGGGCAGGTTGATCTCCCGCCTGACATCGGCTCTCCAAGTGGACTTCGACGAGCTGTACGAGTCATCGGAGCCATTCTCGAATCTCTGGGAAGGCTGGCATAGGCTTGATGGCCACGACATCATCGGCGAGTCTCTACGGCAAAACTTTCTTTTTCACGAGCACGTCGGCTGGGATTACTTTCCCACCGCAGCAAAGGATTGGAAAGAAAGCCAGGAAAACACTCCCATGAGCTCCGGAACCGAAGCAGAGCTCAAAAACGTTTTCCAGTTCGATCTCACGCACCGTGTTTCCATCTACTCAAAGCCGCCGCACCACTCCAGCACTGGTGAGTAGAATCCCCTGCTTCTCGAACCAGTCACATTGGGAGTAACCCTCAAGCTAACCCTGCCCACCTAGCCATCATCATCTTCTATCCCACACTTCCCGTCTGCCGAGCGCGACACCATTACCACATTGACAACCAGGGCAAAAAGCGCCATGACTGCCCACACGGAGAGGAGTGCGATCTCGTCGAATTTCGGGCCGTGCCCGACACTATTCCGCAAATGTCGACGGTCACGAAACCAGACCACGACCGAAACCCGCAGCGCTCACATCAACGAAGACTGCCCAAGGACAGGGGCTTGGAGGAAGTAGATGCCAAGGGGCGCAGAGTCGCGAGGATCAAGTGGGACTACGCTCGGGCCTTTGACCGCGAGTTCCAGATTCAGGTCCAAGAGTTCTGGGAGCGGATTAGACGTCAATTGACGGAAAATCCAACCCGCGGTGTTGAGGACCCCGACTTCAGCTTTGTCGACCTCTTTGGCGTCCCGCTCTTCCGTATCATTGCTTCCAACTGGGCGCGGCTGGCCGAGCGGCGCACTCTCGACCTCAGGCTGCTTGAGTGGCGCCCGACCAGGGCGACGAACATCGACACAGTCCAAGGCATCAAGACACGCCGCATCGCCATTGCGCGCCACCAAAAGTGCATAAATACCTGCCTCGCGGTCCTGCGCAACCTACGACAGGAAGAGCGCGTTCGACGATACAAGAAAGAGCTAAGAGGATATAAAGAGCATCACAACCACCGAACAATCTCTCCTGACAGTTCAAGTATCGGCGAAGACCAACCCAGCCAGCATGGGAATCTTGACTTGATGCCCGCAATCGATATAGAGGTCATCAAATCCAGTTATATTACAAGCGACGACAACGAGTACAACAAGGGGCTCAGCAACGGCCTTGTGGGGACTGAAAAGGACGACGAATTCTCGTGGGACCGCGTCTACTACGAATTTTTCGAGCTCAAGGCCTCAATGGATGCGCTCGCTAACCGTGCCGACAAAATCCAGGAGGGAATGATTGGGCTGTTGAGCATCCAGATCTCCCAAAACAGCTCCATGCTCAGTTTTATTGGCGCCCTTTTTACCATTCTCGTTATACCCATCAGCGTCGTCAGCTGCATGTTCTCTCTCGATTCTCAACCCGGCTTTGTTGAAAAGTCATGGGGCATGGTTTGGGGTATGTTTTGGGGCACCGCTGGCGTCGTCGCCCTTCTTAACCTTTTGTTGTACTACGGCCAGAGAGCGATCGAGGTGCGGGAAAGTTTCCCCCAGAAGATCAAACGCATCAAGGGATATGTTGTTGTTCTCAGAGAGCTTGCCGCTGATTGGATAATCGGGCTCGAGACCGGGGAGCCGAGGCCGCGGAGAGTGCACTCGCACCCGGATGCAACAACAGACGAGTCTGACGAGTCTGTGTGAACGGTAGCTCTCTTTCACCCCCTTTCCCTATTTATTCTTCGTTTAAATTAAACGGCTGGATATTTAGATCAAACCCATGTGTAATAGCTTAAACATAAGTAGGATTAATCTGCTCGATAGATATACCAGTTTCTTCATGGGTTTAAACAGTGGTTTTCCTATTAACTAGTGATTTTAACGCAACAATAAGGTTTCGTGTTGTAAGACAAGTGCTTTTTCCGCTGCGGGGCTTCGCTGAGCCGAAAAGCCTCGATGATAGATGAGGGAAGAGCCTCGATCTCCTTCGGCATGCTCGATTGCAGCAATACGTTGTCATTATGGAGGCGGTTGAGTGTTTGGATGAAGCCTGAATGTTACTCACTGGATAAGGTAGAGAAGCTGGTCAGGAGCCGCGCGGATCACTTGCAGTAAAGGGGCTGGCTTACTCCTGTAAGGCATGGAGATGAAAAGTCATTTCCCGCCGGTTCTCGTCCAAGCGGAAACTCATGTGATCAATCAATTGTTTCTTTGCTCCACACAACGGCCAGAGCGGCCCGAATGCTTCCCCGTTTCGAAGGGTGGGGGTTGCACGATCGATACTTATCAAGTGACCAATGATCTCGGCGGCTCGGCGATTGCACTTTGGGCTAGGTCTTCTCGCGGCTGGGCCATTCGCCAACTGGTCCAGTTAGTGAAAAAAGTGACTTTCAAGCCCCTGCAATACCAAGAGGTATGTACCGCCAGCCCCTGCCACCCCACGAATACTCCTTCCAGTTTTCAAATACAAAAACAAAAGCTTATATCAGTGATGCATCGGCCGCGATAGAGTTTTCTATATGTATAAATACAAGCCGGAACACATACTCCAATTTCAGAATTTTCAAAATCTTCAGTTTTATAGGCGGTGGCAGCTGGTTTTCAGCGACTGAATGGCCAGGTGCCGAATGGTGAGCGTTCAAATGGCTGAATTTCTCCACCATCAATCCTTTAGGTGGATACGTCGCACCCCGTAGGAGCTGGACCTCGACCTGCGTTCCTTGCACAAGCCCCTGCTGAGAGGTCCGCCCCTCAACGACTTCGAGGCCTACCACAGACGCTTCAATCACCCGAACTCCGAGCGCAAGTGCTCAAACGGAGCAGTCGTCTCCACATTCCACCGTCGCTCTTGCCAGGCGTAGTCAACACCGGTCTCCGTCACCACCCGCCTCCCACTGGCTGGTATAAGGTGTGTGACGCCAGGCACAAACTTGTCCGGCGAGTGCGTGCCGAATGGTGGCATTGCGAGCGAAAAGGTGATAAAGATTTGATCAGGGCACTATCAATTTACTAACACCCACATGCAGCACATCCCGCCAAATCTTGTTGGATCGCTTATCACGCACGTTACACGTGATGAGCTGAATTGATCGGGCAGTCAGGCATCCCTTCGGATGTCGGGCCGCGACCACAAACCCCGCCTTGCATCGACAGTGACCACCAATCCTCCGACTCTCGCCGCCAAGGTAGACAGGATGGATCCCGCCAGCGCCATCGGCATTGCGAGCGGAGCAATCGCCTTCCTCGAGTTCACGTTCAAGTTTAGCGCCGCGCTCTTTTCCATCGTCACCGACGCTGCACCTGCCAACTACGATGGCCTCGAAGAAGCCTGCCGCAAGATGCGCGATCTGGCATCCGACATCGTGTTGTCCCAGAACGCCACAATACCCCAGTCCCCTTCCCAGCTAGCAGTCATATCGCTCTCGAATCAGTGCCGTCTACTTGCCGAGAGAATTCTTCGCAAATTGGGGAAAACGAAGCCTGCCTGCCGAAAGTTGATCCCGATTGTTAAAGCCGCCGTCAAATATGTGTGCTCCAAGGAGGAGCTCTCTGTTCTTCAGAGAAACCTCGATACAGCCCGCAGCCAGCTGCAGCTGCATCTTTCAACCATCCATGCGTATGTGTACCCGTCGAGCGTCCCAATCACCGAGGGGTTGAGCTAATAGGACTCGACCACATAGGGCGAATGTCCAAGAATCTCTCGGCAGGATGGAACTCGCCTGCGAGGACTTTCTTGAGCGTCTTGAGAAGATACGTGAGCGGGCAAATCAGACAGCAATCCAAAACGCCGTTCACTTCCGTGACTTGTCTGAGAGGTATCACGAAATCTCGGCCGCTGCGGACAATACGTTCAGTTGGATATTTAAAGACGCATCGGGGCAGCTGGCATCGAACAAACAGCTGATTCTCCCCTTTGAGGCCTGGCTGGAGAAAGGAGAGGGCATCTTCCACATTTCTGGGAAACCTGGGTCTGGCAAGTCCACGCTAATGAAATATCTGTGCGCACACACGCGCACAAAGTCAACTCTGAAGCAGTGGGCAGGTGATAAGGGGTTGGTCATCGGCCGCTTCTTCTTTTGGAGTCGGGGGGGTCAAATGCAAAAGTCGCTCTTGGGTCTTATCCGAGCTCTGGCATACCACGTCATCACTCAGTGCCCGGATGTCATCCCCGGCATCTTCCCGCAGCATTGGGATCCAGCCGCATATGATGTTTTGGGACAAGGCCCTGCTGTGTCTCTGGAAAACGATGATATACTTCGGGCGTTCCAACAGCTTGTGGCCGTCGAAGACATCTACGAGAACTACCGGTATTGCTTCTTCATTGATGGCCTGGACGAATTCGATGAGCCGCTTCAGACATACACCGGCTTGATTAGCTCTCTCTGGAGCTGGGTGAAAACATCCCAAGGCCACCTCAAGCTATGCGTGTCAAGCAGGGAGCTGCCTCCCTTTCATCAGCGGTTTGACCCTAGTCAGCGTCTTCGACTCCAAGACTTGACAATAGCCGATATCAGAAGCGTGGTTCGACAAACCATTCAGCAAGAGCAGATTTTCATGAATCAGATTTTGGCCGACAAAGAGGACATGGATCGATTACAACAGGCAATCATATCAAAGGCAGACGGCGTATTTCTCTGGGTTGTCCTCACACTAAAATCAGTGTGCGAGGCATTGCAAACGGGCGAATCCATCTCGGATACCCTACAAGTTCTGGATACCTTGCCGCAAAAGCTCGAAGACTTTCTCCAGTACATTGTGGACTCGATTCCCGTTGCCCTCCGCAAGAAGGCCGCATTTACTTTCGCTTTTGCGCTGGGCGTCGAGAGTTTGCCACTTCCATCCTGGAACTTCGAGCCTATCCCTCAACTACGGGCATTGCTATCTCCATCACTCCTTCGGTACTCCTTTCTGGACGATCTAGCGGACGATCAGGACTTTGCAACGCGTGCCAGCTCTCCTTTATCCGCCGACGCAATACAGGAACGTATGGACAACGCCCAAGTCCGTATTGCTGGGCGCTGTAAAGGCCTGCTAGAGTTTCGGGATTCCAGTCTTGCCAAAGAATTGGAACCTAATCAGAAAATAGTCAGATTTACCCACCGCTCCATTCCCGAGTTCCTCGAGCGCTATCTTGCGAAAGGCTGGAAAGAAAACATGCTAGGTTTTGAGCTAGTCCACGCCTACATTTCAACGTTCGTAGCTGCTCTCAAGCTATTTCGGCTCGACACCTCGCTAAGGACTTGCTACTACATCGATACCGAGATTTACTGCGCTCTGAGAATCCTACACAACGCTGAGGACTGCGACAGTACTGCTCTCACATGCTTAGACAACATGGAGAAAGCCCTATACACAAAACAACTAGAAGCGTCACCCGCATTCCCGAAGCTCAGGTGGGCACATTTCCACACCACATCGGGCGCGGAGCCGGCATTTTTGTCGGTATTCTTTTCGGCACTTCGCTTTCACTCCCACCGTTATATTGAATGGAGGTTGAACAGAGAGCCGACGCTCGTTGCAAATCGCAGTGATGCGGAGTCGTTTATTGCTATCATCAAGGGAATATACTTTTACGATCACCTGCCCGCATCATGGTTCGCTCGAACCACGCCTAACGATGTGCTGCTGGTAACACTAGCAATACTGAAACGGGGGGCGGACCCAAATGTCCCCTCGCTGCATCCAACTTACGGTGGGGCGACCGGTTGGGGCTATCTTCTCACCATGTTGACGAAACATGATGATCACGATGTGAAGGACTGGTACTGGGCAGTCGCAGAGGCCATTCTCCAATTTGGTGGTCCGTTGCCGCAGTGGACCCGCGTTTCTTCGTCATCAATCATCGTTTCAGTCCCAGGAACATCAACCAAAATCGACGTTCTGGACACCGTAACACAACCCTGGAGAGGCGGCAAATTCGACGAATCGAAACTTCCGAAAGTACTCGAGGATGTAGGTGCTACGGCTACGGTTGAAGACTTTGTAACCCATCAAGCCCCAGAGAATAGCGAGCTACTCCTCCAGATCCTAGCTACGAGGGAGAGGGACAGCGAGAAGGTGTGAACGATGCTAGATGATTCCGTTTCTGCTCTCACCAACACCCTCCCAATTGTGGGCATCAAGTCTGCTGGAATAAAATTTGAGGCGGAATGTGGTATCTTGTTTAATTTCATTTCTCTGGTTACTTAAATAAAACGTATTTCGTTCCTTCCCTGGTAATTCGGTGATCACACTTTACATGCTTCATTTCCTGTCTGGCGTTTCATAGAACTAGCGATCTGTTAGCACTCCGGTAGTTAGATTCTATCCATCCCCAGCTAGCTAGGTAGCGGATGCAGCTTAGCTTCGAAGCATGCATGGTAACCGCTGGAACGTATTCTAATTGAACAAGTCAGAATTACAGAGATCAAGAAGTATCGAGCATATTGACTTTTTTTCTTGCCTTAATCCATAGTACTGCAAATACTTTTCAAGAGTCGAATTCACATCCACACGCCACGTGACCCGTCACAACCAGCGTTAACTTGCGACCTGCGACTCAACCCCGCCTTTGCCTCACTGGGATTCAAGAGCGATGCCGAATTCGCCACATTCGATCTAGAACAGCGTTTCTACGACAAACCCGGGCCGTGGACAGCAGTGCTAGCCACGCAACCTCCCTGTTACCAATTCCGGGTTGTTCGTTTTAGCAAGAAGTCGCGCGACGGCACACGGTCCTACCGGTCCTACCTCATCGAATCTCCCTCCGGGACTAACCCACTCTTAGTCGGCGACATCTTAGCGGTCCTTGCAAGTGTCAACATTGGCAAGACGTAGGTGTTGATCCGCACCGCGGGGCTGTGCGCGTCTCGGGCGTAATGGGGCCCTGGGGGGACGATTTCGCGGAAAAGGATTTGGATTGGGAACTGAGCCGAATATGAAGCGAAGTTGCTCGCCGTGAGGAGCTATTAAGAAGACATGGGATACTTGGAGGATTTTCGCGACATTTTCTCGTTGCTCTCGGACGTTGAGGGGGCGAGGAAATAGGGTACGTACATGATATTTCACCTGCGCTGATTAGAAGGGAAAAAGTTCCATGCTGTCAACTGGATAACCTTAAGCATAGGACAACGTTCTCAGCATTTCCAGCTTCTAGCTAACCAAGGCTACAGCGTCAACTTTAACGTTCGCCGCAAGATTTTTCATCGACACAAAACCCAGCATATTTCTATCCAGTCATTCCTCACCCAAGAACACGCAAAAATCACGCAGCCAATCGGTCAAAATGTCCGCCGTCAGTCGTGTTCTTGGCACATACAAGCTCCTCAAGCACCTCCTCCTACAACTAGACAACGCCGACATGCTCGACATAGTCCTCTCCCAACGTGTCAATCGCACTTGGAGGGACGTCATCCGAGACTCGAAACGCCTACGAACAGTTTACTGGTACCAACCCCCAGGAATCAGACCAGCAATGGAAATTAGACCCAGTTGACAGGTGGCAGATGTACCCCGGCTGGGAACAGAAACTCAACCCTGCGCTCACAATGCTGGGGATCGTGGCAGCAGACGATTCCAGCACCATTGCGAAGCGCGACTATGTATTGGACCTGCCCGGGTCGTGGAGCAAGATGCACGCGACGCGGCCAGCCTGCTCAAACTTGATAATTCAACCTCCCAATTGTGGCCCCGACTTATTGCTGGTCATTGCATCTCCCGATAAAGCATGGCCGCTTATCGTCGGCGATATCGTGGACTGCTTCAGGCCCTTCAATTTGTCACAGTGGGCCCGCTGTCGCACTGGGTTATGGCATAGGCGCTGGCTCAGGAGCCACATACGCCAAAAGTCCGACAACAGCAAGCCCGGGCCGGTGAGCGTGAGGTGGAGGCGTAGCACAACCCTAAGGGGTGGGGTAAGGAAGAGATTTCCTGTGAATAAGATAGTGCCTGCGACAATCTGTGACTCCTGTATTCGGCTGCACTGGTGTAGGTACCTGGGGGTCTCGGGGTGTGAGGAGGAATAGGGCAATGAAAGGAGGTTGTAATTCGATACCTACCTGATGCAGAATGCCTGCACAGCGGCTAGCACCACAACTATCATTACAAGGCCCTCTCGGGCAACTTTCCTCATGTTGGACTTGTATGGCATCTAAGCGCTGCTAGTTTGTCTGGCTTTTCGGGGTGTTCCCGTTCCAAGTTCATGGAGAAGTCGGTGAGGCGTATTCGCTACCACACAAATGTTCTGGAAAATGCAACCGGAAATATCTGGAGACTTTTCTGGGCTCGGTTATTGTGTACAAAGCAATTGTCTGTTTCAGCGAATCAAACTCGTCCATCAGAGCCCTCCAATACGACGTCGCTTATTGATACAACGTCCAGAGCTAAGCACGGCTATATATTGAGCCGCGCACCCAGTTGTCTCCCGCCCCTTTCCCTTTTCCTTGATTTTTATCATACATGTACCTACTTCTCATCAACACCCGTGGCAAATTCATCCGCAATGGCAGTTTTCAAAACCTCGACTCTATCATTGGTGGTCCTCGCATTCCTTCAGGGGTAAGTCTCAGAATGAGATTCGCCAGTTCCCCTTCCTTCCCAAACTTTATCTCTGACAACATACAGCGCAATGTCCCAGCAGCTGGAATTCCTCCCCCCCTGTCCAACATGCTACACATCAACCATCTTGATCCCCCCTCCCTGCGCACCACCCATCACCTGCTCGGGACCCTCCACACCTCCGCCAGAGGGCTGCACCAGGACAATCGACATCCGCCCCACGACCTTCACCGTCCCTGGGCTGAATCCTGCCTGCCCGACCACACCTCGCGCCACCTCAAACCTGGGCTGTCCCCCTCGACCCGCGTGCTCGGAATCATTGTGCAGTACGGTGACGCTTGGAACCCCAGGGGAGGGTGGGATATGGACCACTATCACTGAGGGGCCTATGAGGTGCATTGCGACTACCACGTATACGATTCCTAGTTCGACTAGCACTTCTATTTCTTTCGATACAACGATCACCCCGCCGCCGTTTCCGAGTTTCCCGCCAGACGAGGAGGATTAAGTATCATAGGGGGGAGAGTGACCGCTACCAAATCAAATAAATAGGAAGGATTTATATTCAACAGATATGATTATTAAGTATGTATATCACTTGTATGTTTATCTTGACAAAATAAACTTATCGTCCAAATTACCCTATCATCTCCACCATCGGCACCGACAACATATTTCGACCATCATCTTTACACCCCGAACCACGCACACCACACTCAACATCACTCTCTCCACTAGCCTTCCTCCGCCCGCCCTCCCTCTCCCGCCAACGTACTCCCCGCACTAACAAACCTCTCTCCCTCTCTTTCCCTCCCATCCCCCCTCCCCCCCACAGCTATGACGTACCATATCGTCTCAAACGAGAGACATTTTGGATTGGGACTGCTAGCGGGGATATCGAGGGAAGGGGGCGTCTAGAATACCGCGACGGGGGTGCACACCAAAGGGAGAAAAATAGACAGGATGAGCGCCCACGTGGCGAGGGCAAGCAGGAAGAAGAGGGTGAGGTGTCGGAGGACGAGCTGTCAGAAAGAAAGGGGCTCTGGCCCAGAAAGAAGAGTGTGGAAACCACCAGAACAATAGATTTGTAACCATTGCCACTATTCACAGCGATAAGGAAGGTTCTCTGGCTGAGCCAGAAAAAGCAATCGAAATCACGCAGTTGCAACCCCTTCAATTCCACAGAATCCAGAGTGCAGTGCTTCCAACACGAGCTGCGAGAAGATGTGGCGGTATTGCAGGACGATGGAGATTTTAGTGAGGGTAAAAGTTATAAAGGATTATCAAGGTGTAGAAGGATTTCATGTATATGTTTAAAGTAGGCCTTTATGGCTTTAAGTACGGCTTTAAATGTGTGTTCTTTCACTCCCCTGCGTATTATAGTGTTTTAACAATTATTATAAAGGTTTGTATTGTTTTTCTTCTCCTTTCCTTAAGTCACGTTTAACCTGTAAGTGTGCTGCAAGCGCGCCAGTTTGCTTACCCCATTATTCTGAAAAATTTGTCCTTGTCTGTTTAGATGGACGTTTTCACTTATGAAAATGTGTTTATTGTTGGAAGCACTGCACTCTGGATTCTGTGGAATTGAAGGGGTTGCAACTGCGTGATTTCGATTGCTTTTTCTGGCTCAGCCAGAGAACCATCCTTATAGCTGTGAATAGTGGCAATGGTTACAAATCTATTGTTCTGGTGGTTTCCACACTCTTCTTTCTGGGCCAGAACCCCTTTCTTTCTGACAACTACACTGTCAACAACCTGCGCAATACAATCCTTTACATCTCCTGTCCCACAGACCAAAACCAGAGCCGGTTCTGGGAGGCGACAGAGCGCTGCTGCCGTCCCAACGGCGGCGGGCCGGGCACTCCGGTACAATCCCTACTTCTTATATCCTATTTTCCCTGATCTATCTTTTTATTTTTATCGAGCTGACGTCGAAGCTTGAAACTCTCCCAGCTAGCCAACCTGGACTATTGCCGTCGCATTCCCGCGGACACGGCCGAGAGCGGGCTCGGCGGCTGCTGCGGTGGTGGACTATTTGAGTGACGTCAGCAAACTTGTCCTGGGTAAGTGCTGCGGTGGTAATTTTATAGGTTTCGCAACTGCGAGCAGTAGAGGATGAGGTGTTTGGAGGGTTAGGCGGGAAAGATAATAGGAAAATCGGTTAGGGTAGCTTCGCTATTATCTCCAGTAGAGAAAGATGAACAAAGCACTTAAACGAATCGACACACTAACTTCTTTCCCAGCTCGGAAGTAGATTTGACATTACCACCCCCCCAACCTAGCTTCGTCTCAGGCAGTTGTGAGATTGACCAATAACCAGTCTAGCTACTACCGGGCCTAGTAGCAGCCCTTTCTATAGGGGCAATCCCCACCGACACGGGATAGCGCCCTCCTGCCTGCGCCTCGAGCTCCTCCATCCGGAACTCCTCCTCCCCTCTAGAGTCTGACAAGCCCGAATCCTTGACATCGTCCGTTAAGAGGTCGCTATCAAGAATATTCCTCCTCTTCCTCCGGGGAGCTCGGCCTATTGTCTCTCCTCGCTCCTCTTCTCCTCCTGTGTGGCGCTCCCCATCGCCGGACGATGGACCCAGCAGCCGTGGAAACATCCTCGACAAAAGCGGCTTGATGGTCGTCAAACAAGCACAAATCACAGCCAGATTGACCTCGACCATAGTCCAGCAGGCAATGGAGGCGGTTGCGCGGTCGCCCTTGGTGATACCACGCACAAACTGCAGCGTGCGAGCAAGCGATATAATGCATACGCTAAACGCCAGCATAAACACAAACCCCAGCGCGATCCTGTGCCTGCGCGGGACGCGCAGCTTGCGCAGAATGGCGAGCGGCAGCGCAAAGATGAGAAAATCCGTCCCGATGTTGATGCCCGCATGGCTCCAGTACACGCTAAAGCTGTGGCAGTAAAAAGTCCCGGCGGCGCGGCGCGCGGGGTCCCACAGCGCGTCGAGGGGCACGCACACGGTCAGGAGGGACGCGACGATCCAGGCGTGGGTGATGATGACGACGGCGAGCATGATTTTCGTGGCGAGCGTGACGGGCGGGTATCTCAGCGCGCGTAGGTATAGGAAGAGGATGGAGATCTTGACGGCGGTAAGGGCGACGGCGTAGACGAGGTTGATGCTGAAGCCGATCTTGTGATACGAGACCTTGGTGGCCGGCGGGAGGGACGAGTACATGCGCCCGAGGCCGTGGTGTGTCTCTGTGCACCACATGATTCAGCGGTTGCTTCGTTGTATTATGGGTGGATGGGAGTCGACTTACGGACAATATTCCCAACCGAAACGCCCGTCGCGCAGGCCTGAAGATTCGACGCATTTCCATGTCAGCAGCGATCCAGACGCAGTGGGCGGGGAGCGCCGGGACGCAGATAAGTTAGTACTTTTGCACCTACCCAACCGAGCAACAAAAACCAGTCCTCCAGGGAAATCACACGGATGATAACCCCCCTCGACCAGAACCTCATCCCCACGAAGAGGGTCGACAGCACAATGGTAACCACGGCGACAATGGTGACGGGTTCGCCGAAAAACGCGTCGGCCGCTTGCGACCCCGCAGAGCCTGCGCCTGCCGTCGCGTTCATCGTATCTCGTGTTGCAAGCGCTTCTTCAATCTCTGGGCCGTGGTCATCCCGAGATACCGGCCACGCGACGTTGGCCACATTGGCTTCAATATCGCAAAAACGATCAATGACGAGAGGAGAATGTGATGAGAAAGAGCGACAAAATTCTTGTTTCCTTTGGGGATGAGAAGTGCCGCCACCATATGCAGCTTATCGGACATAAGCTTTGCCTTTTCTCCTCGTGGAATAGGGGCTACAGGGCTTAGTTTCTATTACGTTGTGGGGTGGTCCGAGGAAGACCAATCACTCCCTGTTGCATCGCGCCCCTGTCCACGGCGATGGGTCAGCATCATGCATTTGCTGCTGTCTGTGCGTTTGCCTGCTGCACAACCGAGACAGGGAGCTGATGCCACCAACCCAAACAGGCGGGAAAAA
>Ga0247780_1000429_pt1 | contig 40210 bp, 47 predicted proteins | sample UWRJL079202R5_FD_179927 | JGI IMG/M metagenome (GOLD analysis project Ga0247780, IMG submission 179927) | Plant litter microbial communities from Arlington Agricultural Research Station in Wisconsin, United States - UWRJ-L079-202R-5 | ecosystem: Environmental > Terrestrial > Plant litter >...
GGTGCAAGTGGACGGAGGCTGTCTTCATTCCCGGCAAGCGAAACCTTCGCAATACCTACAGCCTTCCTAGCTATATTTCAAAGTTATCCGCCAGTTCTCGCAATACTATCGGTTGGTTGTGGTTATGTGTGGCGCGACTAGTATCAGGCCATCACCCTTCAACAAGGTTCGAGTTGGCAAAGTCAGTTTATTAACACTACCAGAAAGGTGTGAGGAAGTATCACATTAGTTTCTGCCATCCTGCGCATTGAAGCAGAAAGATGTTCCAACTTGCTTCGTACGTAGGGTCTCTTCAAAACACCCCCTCAACTTTCAATACGTGAAACCCCCCATTCACATCCCCCACCGACGACCCCCCATTATACCCCGTACCCAACAGCACATGCTCCCCCGCGACCGCAACACCACTATGCGCATTACTCGTCAGCTCATAATCCACCTCCACCCTCCCGGTGAACTTATTCAATGCCACCAGTCCCCCCTTGGAGGCATCAAATCTCCCGTTTCCCGTCTCATCCTGCCCTGTCCGTGCAACAAGCACCAAATCACCTACTGTCATCGGAGGCGCTTGGCACATCCCTTCTCGCGGGACAGGTATTTGCCAAATGATCTTTCCGTTTGATAGGTTGAGAGCGCCGTAAGCGCTGTTCGAAATCGTGGCGTTCGAGGGTGTCAGTCGCCACTGTAAGTTGCCAGTGTTGATCACCGCGAAGAAGACGCGTTCTTCGTCGACTGCGATTCCCCATGCTAAGCCTCCGCCGATTCCGCCCGGTCCAGCTCGCGTAGACCAGAGGAGCGTGCCGTTTTCTGCGTGCAGGGAGTAGACGTAGCCGTTCTTGCGGCCGGCTACTAGCGCGTCCCGTTCGGGGATGAAGGTAGGGGCCATCCCGAAATCGGCGTCGGGCCCGGGGACTTGGGGGCACAGGGCGGGATTCACCGCCGCCAGACCGGGGTATCCGCACGATGCGAGGTAGGCGTCTACCCCGGGAGGTTGATAGACCCACTGTACCTCTCCGGAGTCGATATCGATAGCCAGGATGCTGTCTTGCCACACATCACTAGGCAGACACGGATCTGGATCGTTCGAAACAAAGGGTAAGAGGCTATTTTCCTTCTGACAGGCGATCACCTCCTCTGGGGCGGTGTAGCTGTTCCCTGTCCCAATGTACACGTGCCTCCGCACGGTATTAATAGACGGCTGGCTCCCCCACACCGAACCACCTGCCCAGCCTTGTGCCTTTCGTGCTGGCGGGATGGTTGAGATATTCCACGCCAGGGAGAAAGTGTTTGTCTCAGGGGAGAATTCCAGGGCGGCAAACGTCCCGGTGAAGGAGCAGCAAGGATAAGCGGCGTCGAGGGCAGCAAAGTGCTCATACGAGGAGGTACCGATGAATAGTTTCCCGTCAAAGAAGGTGGGTGACTGGGTGATGATGGCAAGCGGGTGGCTGTCAAGCTGGAATATGTCGAGGGTTTGGGCATTTGTGCGGTTCAAAGCCACGACAAGGGCGTGGATCTGTGTGCCAAAGAAAAGGACGTCGCCGGAGATCTGGGGAGATGTCCGGGACATGGCGCCGATGAGGTCGGCCTGGAGGGGAGAGATGGGTGCGAAGCGAGCGATGAGGTCGGAGATGGAGATCTGCCAGATCATGCGGCATGTTCTGTAGTTGAGGGCGGTGAGGGTGCCGTCCCAGGTCGGAAAGTAAGCAATGTCGTCGGCGATGACGGGCGTGGCGCTGACGCCAATGGGGTATGACACGGTGCAGTGATGATACAGCGAGGGGATGCTAATGGACGACACTAGGGTGTTGCCGCGTGCCCAGCGGTTGTTAAGAATGCCACCGCCCCATCCTGACCAGTCTGCCGCGAGCGTGGAGGGGAGGAGTAACGCCCCGGTGACGAAGTGTGTGATGGAAATCATCTTGGCTGTCACCTTTGCATGGGGCGATGATCTGGTGTAAAAGTGATTGATGACTAGGGTAGCCTGTGTTCAAGTAATTGCGTCTTCGCCATAAATAAATAACATGTCTGCATCCCGAGAAGCCGACAACTTCATCCTGCAAGGAGATTATATTCTGCAGTTATAGGCGGGTAGATATCAAGAAATATAAGACGTGGAATAAGGCGAGGGAGCTCACTCACTCCCTTGCCTGAACGGGCCCTGTGCTTTCATCGGTGAGATTGAGACGGCCAGTGACGGGAGATATGAAAGTTCATGACCAAATCAGGGTTCACTTTTGCCAACTTGATGCAGGTACGGCCCGCGCATATAGGCTGCCGATTTGGTGCCCGACGGCCAATAAGGACGATCACGCTGTGCCTGCCGTTTCTGTGATACGATAACCGATATCACCCGCCGCTCTCCACTTATGACGCCGAGCCCGACCAAGTAGATAATCAGTTTCCCAACTCCCTGACTGAGGTAATTGACGCACCGAAGCCGAGTCTCAAAGACATTGCAACAAGCACAATGCTTGCCGCCAAAATTACAGCGGTCCAAGGCCTGCCCCTAGAAGTCAAAGAACTCGAGAAATTCTTGTCCCCCGACTCTCCACCAGAATTATTCCTCGGCCCATGCTCAGAGTCTTCCACACTATCCCCGCTCCCATTCCCATTGCCTCTCCCCGTAGCAGGAGCAACAGCATCCACCGCAACCACATTAAAATTTAGCACCTCCGACTCGGGACACCCCTCCGTAATCGCCGGCCCTGCTCTCTCCTCCCCATTTAACGAAACCCTCACCTCACGCACCCCCTTAAACTCCCCCAGCGGCACCTGAAAGAACTGCCTCTTCCCCGCCGCAACCTCAAATTCCTTCTCTCCCGCCCACCGAAACCACAAGCGCACCTTTCTTCCTCCCCATAACAACCGCAATGCTAATCCCATCCTCCAGCCCCTCCTTGGCAGACTGCGTGCCATACTGTCCCCACACCGCGCCGCCATCGCCGCAGGACTCAATTTTCGGAATCGTGCGGTACCAAGCCACTGCTACGCCGTCGCCCATCTCAAGAGGGAGGACTAGGTCCGTCTTGCCCTTGTTCTACGCCGAGATGTAGTACGGGAGGAGCGCGCGGAAGCCGGAGTGGAACATGTCTTCGACGTAGTGCTTCGCGGAGGGGAGGAGCTGGGTTGAGACCATGTCGCTGATGCAGTGGCTGTCGTCAAAGTCGTTCCAGGAGATAATTTGGACGACAGAGGGCTGGAGGGAGAGCATCTGCTCGAGGCGCGTGTGCTAGAGGGAGGCGGAGGAGGAGTACCAGTTTTTGGAGAGGATGTGGATGTCTGGGAAAGGGTGAGTAAGTGAAGAGGGACAGGGGGGAGGGAATAGCTTACTAGTGTAGAAGTAGGGGCTGACGCCCATCATGTAGGTCTTTCCTTTGAGAGCGGCGGCGTAGGCTTCGTCGGCGGCGGAGGACATGGTGAGCTGTCCCGGTTTGGGCCAGGCATCGAAGGAGACTGAGACGTAAGTTAGCCTATTGACTCTTTTCTCGGAGACAAGAACCGAAGCTGAGATCACATACAGTGTCGATCAATCTGGTCAACCATCCTCCCAACACCCCCCGGTTCCAAGCTCGACCAGTCCGGCACGAAGTGAATCCCACCGTCCACCTTTTCCCGGACCTAATTCCAGCCATCCGCAAACTCAACACTCTCAAAGGTGCTCACCAACGGCTTCCCATCAACCCTGAACTGCGTCGGCTCGTTCTTGAAGCTGTTCACCGGATCTGACACCGAGCTAACATTCCATCCCTCATCGGCAGCGAAGTCGAACGACAGAAAGGGCGAAAATTTCCCTACCTCAGCGGCTATATCGTACGCGCCACGAAGCGCATCAACCGTGAAGTAGTCCCTTGCACCAATGTTGAGGGCGAATCCGTCGATGGTGGCGTTCCGGGCGCTGGTGATGTCGTGGTGCCATTGGCTGAGCGTCTGGTTGAGCGTCAGCCCTACCATATAGCGGCAGGAGACGGCTTTGGCGGCGACCATGATCGGATCGACAATACAAGCAAGCACCGAGGCCCCAGCAGTGGATTTACCACGAGGGCGGGTGGCACAGCAGCATACTTAAAAGTTAAGACTGGGACTTGTTCAATTTCCCTTGGGTATTTCCCACGCATCCGAGGTTCTCGCAACCGTGATAGTTTGAATCCGAGGCTTGGAACCCCACTGTTGCTGTTGCTGCCTTGCGCCATCTTGACGATACCATCTTAGTCTTCGTGTCACGCCCTCACTCCACATTGTTGACGTCGTCATTGGGGGATCGATCGGACGAGATGGAGTAATTACCGTCAGTTGATTAAGCCTCGGGGGCTAGTAACTAGCGCGAACGACTCCCGGGCTGTGGCAACGGGTTTGGTGGAGTGGAAACGGAGTTCTGTATCCACTGCAATGTAATGTTTCGGCCAAGTGCCCCTGGGCCAAAAAGAAAGGCTAAAGAGAGAACGGTTTTGGGGAAGGAGAAAAGCTAATATGAGAAGACGCTAGAACGGAACTCGGCACTCTGAAGGAGCGGATTCTTCGCAGCGACGGCAGACAGGGGTGATGTGCTGCGTAGACTGCAGCCATGGCCCCCGCTACTCCCGGGCCGAATCTACCAACGGAGACTTGAGCATGAGATACAACAAAGACTGAACAATCTCCGCAGCTGCCAGGACCGTAGTCTCCCCGTTGTTGTCGTACGCAGGTGCAACCTCAACGACATCTGCGCCGATTACCTTCAGTCCGACCAGCCCATCAATAATCGTCAACAGCTCTCGCGTCGTCCATCCGCCTGGCTCGGCCGTTCCGGTTGCTATCGCCGCAATAATGCATCAATATCACTCTGCCCCCGAAACACGACCGAGACTTACCAGGTGCATAAGCAGGATCCAAAACATCAATGTCCACACTGATGTAGACGTTTGCGTCGCCAACTCTCTCCTTTAGTTTCTCAATGACCCCAGCAGTTCCCAGGCGATCAAGTGCTCGAGCGGTGATAAACTCAAACCCGCAGCGGCGGTCGTTGTCTATGTCTGCGTGACGTGCCACTGGTGCTCGGATGCCGGCGTGGATGCTTGCGTTGGTGATGAGTCCCTGAGCCGGCCATCAGTTTCCGACTTGTGGTTGAAGTCTTTTGGCAGGGGTGGTACCTCCTCGTGAGCGATATGCAGAAAAGTCCCGTGATTCACCCCCCTATTCCGGCCGTCCCAAACATCAGCAAAAAGAACTTATTTACGCCCCGAGAAAGGGTGTTACCGTACGCATAATCCGAAATATCTCCCCCCAACACCTTCGGATCCCACGTATCTGCCCTCCGTCAGCCCAATCCCTCCTCTCTTCACCCCAATACCCCTCATCACAGGCACTGGGCACATACCAATATGCGCATCAAAATGCACAACCGCCACCTTCCCCCACGACCCATACGCCGCCCTCAGCGCAGACAACGTAGTCGTGTGGTCACCACCCAGCACTATAACCCTCGGAACAGGCGAGAGATTCTTATTCGCGGGCTCCTTTGCCGTGATGACTTTGTGGGCATGTTCTAGCTGCTTGAGTGCGACGGTGTTGTCGAGGAAGGACAGGGGGACGTCGCCGCAGTCGATGATGAAGGCGTTGGATTTGAATACGTTCTCGCCTGGTTGGGGTTAGGTCAGACACTTTGTCTATGAGAAGGATGATGTGATGGTGGGTGAGTCGTGGGGGGAAGCGCGTTGGATACCTTAGGTTAGGTACCTAGGGTTGTGGGATGGAAGGAAAGACAGACCGGTGTAAACACTCCATGCGTCGTCGGCGCTGATGCGCGAGGAACCGGCTCTAATTCCCCGGGGGCCGAATCTTGCGCCTGGACGGCCTGTAGTCCCCTTCATGTCATCAAATCTTAGTTTTGCTTGCGGGTTGTGACCGAGTGATGGTACGAACCGTATCAAACGGAGCTCCGAGAATCGCAATGTCATAGACATTGTGCTGATGCTTGGACAGGCATGGGACATACGGCACGTTTGCATACGTGGTTAGGCCCCATGGCGCGTCATCGAACTTGGTATTGAAGCTTGTTAATATGTCGCTTTCAAGGACGAACTGGTTCCCGTGTCGAGTCTGCGCCATGGTGACAGGGGTGAGAGTCCCTGAGAGCAACAGCGCCAGGGAAAAGGGCCAACTTCTCATTTTCAGCTTGGATCAGATTTCAGGGTGGGGTTCAACAAGTGTGTCGCTGGTATCCACTGTTGTTTGTGCTATTACCATCCTGAAGGTAGCGCGGACTTCCCCCGCCCTGTGACGGAATCATGTGGTCGAACCCCGCAGACGGAGACCTCCGGCCTGGGACCGACCCCGCCCCGACAAAGCCACTGCTGTGCCCAATCATGCCAGCCATACCACCGAGCTCGTCCCCTTACCAACCAAAATCTGACGGATCCGTTGTTCGTCAACTCATATCCCCGCTGACATAGCAATGACCGACCCCATCCATATAGCCGCCCACAGTGGCAAAGCTAACTTAATAATCCCGAGTGAATTAAACCCCTTTCCGGCACTTGTACCTTGTGAAGAGCCGCCGCTAGGACTCGAGGGCGCAGCTGCTGAGCCCGTCCCTGTTTTCTGACCACCTGAGCCTCCCCCAGGAACCTCGCCCCCGCCTGAGCCCTCACCGTCACCCCCAGCCGGGGCATGCGAGCCATCAGACGGTTTCGCGCGACTCCCCCCAGACGCCGTCGAGCTCGCAGCAGCCTTTGCGTCCCCTCCTTCATACACAACGGAAGTATGCGCAACGACCTTCCAGTTAGGGTTGGCTTGGACGACATACGGTGAGGCAAGATCGCCTTTCTTGCAGGTCTTGACGACCGAGTGCGGCATGTTCGGGTTGTCGTCTGGCAGTAGGCCGATCAAGTCCACGATTGCGACCGCCTCGGAGTAGCTGGTTTCGTTTCGCAAGCCGTAACTGTAGCCCCACCCGAGAGGGTCGTTCGGATCAAAGTGGCTGGATAGGTTCCATGTTGGTTGGTTGAAGCCCCAGACGGGCTGGGGGTTGGTCGCGATGTCAAAGGTCTTGTTTGCGCCAGAGATGCACTTTGCTCCCGAGGAGCTGTCGAGTTGGTAGGTGCCGACAACGGTGTAGACGTCGGGAAATATGAGGAAGGGAGTGGGGTAGGCGCTGTGATCGCGTTGTCAGAAGCGCTGGCAGCGGGCAGACCGGGGAAGATGGGAGCACATACATTGTTGTTGTCGAGAGGGTGCCGTGGCGCGAGAATGTCACCGAGGCAATCTTCGTTCCGGCCGCGTTCGTTGGCGGAGGGACGTAGTTTGAAGGAACTTTGTTTGCGATAGTCGAGTAGCTGGTGGTATCCAGCACTGTATTGATGACTTGCACGACTACAACTGTTCCGGTCTTGTCCTCTTCGCTGTAGGCCTTCTCCGCCCAGTAGGTGACGTCGCCTTTGCCAGATGCGGTGCAGGACGCGGTCGCCGCGCAAGGGCCTGCTGTCGTGGTGAGTGCCGACATGTCTTCGAAACTGGAAATGCGCGTGAGGGTGCGTGGAAGGGGGTGATGTTGCGATCGAGAGAGGGGGCGTAGACGGACACAGGGGATCCAGAACGTGGCAGCATTTTGGTGGCATCTGGGAGCTTTTGAGCAGCAGCGGACCGCGCGAGGCTCTGTTGTCCATGCGGGCGCTGGATGGGGGGTGGCAATCTCCGTTCTCAAAGGAACTGCCACCAAGAAGTCAGGTTGAGGGGCAAGTGCGTGAGTCTTTCGCGCGAGCTAAAAGTAGCGCATTCCAGACACTCAGAAGTCCAAGGAGGCGTTCAATATTTAATTGGCGAACCGCCGCCACCTCATGTTATGCAGGAACAGATTGGGAAGGCGCGGTTAGCGTATTAGCTTGAGAGCTGCAGCCCTTCGGATATTGGATGCATTGACGCTGGGCTAGGCCGTTTGCCTCCGGGACGCGGGTCTAGACCCCACGATTTTGCGTCAGAGCCTCGTCCAAATCAGGCGTCATACCAGCTGGGGAACCCAATTTCTCAGTAAAACCACGGGCACTTTCTCCCCGAGCAGTGCTCGCACCTGTCTTCCCCGCCAACCCGCAAGACAACTCGGCTGTCGTCAACACCCCGCACGATGAAGCAACTGCGGTTGAGACTGGAAGAGCTCTTGCTCCAAGCCGGTCTCGTCATCATTTCCTCCTTGCTATTTGTTGCAATTATTCTTTTTGTCTTGACAACCACATGGGCAGAATTCTCCTCCAGTCGCCAGCAGGCCTTGAGTTGGTGGGTGAGCGCGGATGTTGGGACATCAATTCTAGTCGTCCGCGTCCTTCAGGGACTGTTGACCGTGTCTGCCACCGCCGCGATATGTAGCTGCTTTACGCGTCTGCACTGGCGCGGGATGCATAAAACAGAGGGACTGAAGCTTGTTGATCTCGTTGCTCTCTCGCCGACGACGCTCTTTTCCGGGACTGTTCGCGTCATTTTCAGTCCGTATTCGGGGCGCAGTGCTCGCTTCTGGGCCATCACGCGGTATGTTGAAACCACGCATCCAATGTTCTAAGTGCGCGCCTGCTGACGACTTACTACGCCACTTTAGTCTCTGTCTTACGACGCTTCCCTGGCTCGGAGGGATTCTGCTTTTTGGTAGGCCGACACAGCTTCAAGACGTCGACTCATCACTTGCTGAACGATTTCACAGCACGGACATCCCTCGTGACAGTTTTTGATACGGCAACCGTCTACGATGTTACTGCAGGGATCGGACCATTCAACGCCTCCTATGTTGGCCCGTTCCTCGAGGCCCTCACCAGCGACGGGTTCACAACTGTTCCCTACACCTATTCCTCTTTGGTTCACAACCTTATCACCAACAACCTATTCTCTACAATTGCAGAACCTCTGGGATGCGAGCGGTCCGAAAGAGACCTGGACTGTGCATCTTACATCGTTTCCGGAGGACTCGGCATGGTAGCACCGTGGACGCCACTTGGGAACCCAGACCATCAGTTGGTGAGGATACCAGAGGTTCCAGCCATCCAAGTCGAGTTTCAAGGCCGATCCGGTGAAAAAACCTTCAACAGCGACGAATGCGTCCTTTTCGGCTCAAACGACACCCTCATCGCAGCCGAGCTCTGCCTTTCTGTCACCTCCAACGGGTCTCTGCACGCAGGCAAGTCTCCTCCCAACTCCCTTCCAATCATCACTAACCGCTCCAGGCCTGTTTCTCTGCAACGGCATCTCCTCCGGGACCTGCATCACCTCCTCCCCAATCCAGCCAAACTATACTACAACCCTAAGCCTCCACCATCTCACAACCACCCTCCTAACCTCCCGCTCAAACCTAACCATTCTCTCCCTCTCCTCCCTCTCCCAACTAACTCCCCTCCCTTTCACCGCTTCCTCCCTCGAAGCATACCGTTCTGCCCTGTCCTGGCTCCTCGACTACCCCCACTCAGGCATCCCGGCTCCGTCCTCGATCCTAGAGATCTTCTGGAGTAACCAAGTGACTCTGGACGATCCGTTTATCGACGGCGTCATGCTCCAAAACTTCCGCAGCCTGCTCGCCTTCCCGATCTGGCTTTTCAACGCCAACAACTACGGCAACACGCAGGTGAAGGGGAGGGTGCTGAATCCTAACCTACCAGCAGAGTTCTATACCACTGCCGGGGTTGTCAAGCCTTTGGTCAAACTAAAGTTTGATAGCACCCTTTTAACTCTATTTGTGGTCCTGGAAGGGATTGTGCTGGTTGTACTGTGGGGGTGTTTGGTGTGGTTGTTCTTTCCGTGGGGAGATGCTCGGGGGAGGGTCACGGTCGCGACGGCGTTTCCGGTGGTGGACTTTCTGTTCAGGGCTGAGGGGAGAGTTGAAGAGGAGGGTGAGGGAGAGATGTTGAGGGAAACGGGGAGCAAGGGTGTTGTGGAGAGGTTTGGGGGTGTTAGAATTCATGCGGGAGAGGTGACGAGGAGAGCGCCAGTGGGAAAGGGGGGTTTGGATACTTAGGTACAGGGGGCGAATGACTGGCGAAGGAGTTGCAGGGCGGGATACGTAGCGAAAGAAATGTCGATTTGGATTTATACTGTCTGGGTTCGTACTGTGTCTTGAAAGGCATTATGTGGTATTTGTGATAGTATCTGCATGTATTGATGCATCATGTGCTGGACAGCCAGGGCCTTGGCTCTCAGACTCAGTCTCTGGTAGCTCGTGTTGAAGAGGCTTTGATGCGGGGAGAAGGACAGTGCGTAATCATGTGTAATGTGAGACAAATCTGGGCACACAAAATTTCCTTTTTTTCGCAGCTACGCACGTGACGCTACTCACCCTAGTTAAGACGGCTGCTCTTGATTCGACGTGATTTTTGTCGCCGGAGACTGTCTCCCGGTGGTCGAGGACAGCTCAAGGCTCTTCGGCCCACACCTGTTCTCGCATCATTATCCCCAGTTTCTCGACCGCAATCTATCAATATGGGATACGGTGTGATAATATGCGGGCATATTACAGGGGGTAAAGGATAATCTAAGTATATATAACCTTAATGATATTTTAGCTACTTTTAACTTTAATAATGCAGATATAGAGAATAATTAGATAACTTGGATAGTTCGGATAAAGTCTCTGACACCGAATCTAACAAGGGTTGAAATCTGGATCATAAATAAAGTTACACACTCCTGCTTACTTTTAATAAGACTCTTAAAATCGATATCATCTAGCCCACTAGTAACTATATAAGCTGCTTCTATAAACCTAAGCGAGATATACCTCCCTAAAAAGAGGATAGCTTAACTGAGAAGATTAAAGAACTCCAGGAACTTCAGGCTTACATACGCTGGTACTGAAGCACCTATGCTAATTTAATAATGTAATTCTAATGTGAATTGCTAGATATAAGCCTGATTAAGAGCGTAGCAAGATTAATAATAACCTTAAGATGTTGTATATAATTTTCGCTCTGTGGTTAAACGAGGATAAGAAGCTTCGCAAATTTTATAGAGACGTCTGGTTATATGCGAGAGGAAAGCTCTCTTTCATTACGAAAATAGGACTTATTAGGGTGGTCGAGGGTTAGGTGAAGGAAGGAGAAATTATAGTACTGGTCTCTGGGATGAATGCAGCGCTGGTGCTCTTGCCGGCTGGAGATGGGTATAAGCTCATTGGCCCAGTGTATGTGCATAGGCTTATGGACGGGAGATTTGTGGACTGATTTATTAGATGGGCTCGAGATGGTGAGCATTGCCTGAAATTTCAGGTGAGTAAATATGCAAGTGTCAGTGGTTTCTATCCACTGTTGTGGGATCCTCATCGTCCCCCGGTGGCATCGGCAACGCTCGTCGACAGGGTAGCTAATCTTCGACGAATGCGATGTAAAGGGTGTCAAGTTGAAGAGATATATACTACCTGAGTAACGAGCTGCAAGTATCATTTCCCCGCATTGGTATGACTCTAGACTACGACTGGCTCAATTGACTGCACACCACGCACAAGACACACGTTTTCTGCCCTCTGGCTGGGGCATGGCCTCCACGTCAGGTGTGGGCGCAAGCCAAAACAGAGATTTCCAGGGGCTAGAGATCTCCCCAGAACAGAGAAGACAGTCAGTTCAAGCCATCCTGCCCTGAGGTGCGCAATTCAAGAGTGTTCTGTGTTCTGGAGAGATCCCCAGCCTGTAGGAATCTCTAGTCTGGCTAGTATACGAACCCCCTAACATGGAGGCCACGCCTCGGCCAGCGGGCTCCGTGCAATGTCTTGGTGTGTGGATTTTCTGACAGTTGTGCGCGAAATCTGTCAATGATTTCTGTGGATTATTCGTTAGCGGTATCCGCGCGCTTTCTCAGAAGGCAACTTTGGCCAGGGCACAGGAATTGGGCCTCTAGAGGTGTCCAGTGACCACGTGTTGGATCACCCGAACTAGGGAACATTTGCATCAATTAAGGAAGGATATACGGCACTTAGGTATGTATTGGTCCTCTCAAGAGTGAATGTTTAACCAACCTTTTTTGTCTATCGAGTATTCACCAGGATAAAATATACAGGAGCATGCCATCTAGCTGTAAGTTTCTCCATACACCTTAGCCATCTGCCTATCTCCTAGCCTCCAGTCTCGGTACCCGCCGCCGGGCGCTGTTCATCACGCGGTCAAGTTTGTCGGGATGCCACGGGCAATCGATCTTATGCGCGCTGTTGTCGCCTTTAAGGATGGCTTTGTAGTCTGCCAGACAGTCGTAGCAAAAGCTGTGCTTACAGACGATGCCTACGGGGAAAAAAGATGTTGGCCTCACAGCTTGACTACCTAAAGTTCCCTTTGTTCGCAAGAGGAGCGCATTTGGTGATGCTAGGTTGTGGCTCGCCAGGACGCGCATTCGGCTACGACCTATACGCATCTGCCGTGTGTAGCCCAGTTTCTAAGGCACCTCCAGCAGAATTCATGCGAACACTTGATGCCTAGATATAGGTGGCCAACTTAAGCCTCGCACTTGGAAAACCAACCGACACGGCTGTGAATGCAGGGAGGGGGGAGCAAGGGTTGCAGAGCGAGGTTTTTTTCATTCTTTTTTTTTCCAGGTATCTTTGTTGGGATGGCGGGAATGGAGGGGAGAGACTTGATGAGGAGAATGGGGCTCTTACAGGTCATATGCGCGCTACGGACGACAAATCAGAATTAGAACCACCAAAGACAGCAGACAGGGGAGAAAAGCTTACCATCCTTGATTCTTTTCAATCGGCCAACCGCACCCGGGGCAGTTCTTCGTCGTGCGCTTCACAAGAGCCACGCTGGCGTTGTTTTCCTTTACTCTCCTCTTGGCGTCTTTGGCGGCTTGGGCTCTTGCCGCCGCATCGGCCCGTTGCTTGGCGGCTCTTTTCTCGGCTTCCCGCCGTTCCGCCTCTGCCCTAACCGCTTGCTCTGTTCTGGCCCGGGCCTCAGCCTCAGCACGAGCCTCCTTGTCTTCAAGCAGGCTCTGCGCTAGCCGGTGATCAAAAACTTCCTTCTCGCGGCGAAGGCGTTTCTCGGCCTCCCTTTCGCGCTCCATCCGCTCGTTCTCAACATCGAAGGCGCTGCGGAAGCCGTCCGGGTCGGCTAAGAAACGGTCATACTCCTCGCAGCTCAGGGTCTCGTGCCACAGTACGTGATGCCGGAAACAGTACTTGCGGCGACATCCGATGCAAGTGACGATAGGAGCAGCGTCGGCGGCATCGTGGATCTGGCCTGAGCCGCAGCCAGCACCGGGACAGCTGAAAAAATCGCTTTGCATAGCAATTGCGTCATTTAAAACGCGGGCGTCGTACGTTTCGAACGTCGCCCGGTTAGCATACATCTGTACCTTGTCGTACTCCATCGCGCTGTTGCATTGCGGGCAGGTGACAGCCCGAGCATGCCACGCCTTTTCGTTGACTGCTGTCTTGATGTGCCGCTGCAGACAGTCCAAACAAGTTTCCGGCGCATGGTTGCAACTAGGGCTGACGGGCAAGACGGGGAAGCTGGCTGTTCCCTTGGTCTCAACGCAGATGATGCAATCTCTCTCCTCGACAACCTTCCTTGGCGTCTGGGCCGTCCGAGCTTCTTCGGCGACACTTGACTGTGGGAACGGCCAGGCATCCGTGGCAACGCTAGATGACACCGGGGCCGCCCAAGATGCTTGATGAGCGACGGTCTTTGGCATGTGGCTCGCCCAGGGATTCGTGGCAGCTCTTCTCGGCACCGGTGCCGCCCGAGGTTCATCAAAAACACCTCTGGACTGTGGGAAAGGCCAGGTATTTGCGGTAAGGCTACCCGACATCGACCCTGCCCAAGCATCTTGGGCGACACTCTTTGTCATGTGGGCTGCCCAGGGATTCGTGACAGCTCTCCTTGGCGCCGGGGCCCGTTGAGGGTTTTCGGCAAGACCCCTTGCTGCCGTGGCCGCCCAGGGATCCTCGATAACTCTTTCCGACACCGGAGCTGGCTGGGGTGCTTCAGCAACGCCTCTGGACTGTGGAAACAGCCAGGTATCTGTGCTAAAGCTGCCTGGCACCGGCGCCGCCCAAGCATCTTGGGCAACTCCGTTTGGCACATGGGCTGCCCAGGGATCCGCGATAACGCTCTTTGGCACCGGAGCCACCGAAGGCTCTTCGGCAATGCTCCGTGACTCTCGGACCGCCCTTGGATCTGCGGCAGTATATCTTGCTGACGGGGCGGCCAAGGGTTTCCTGACGACACTCCCAGGAACCGGGGTCGCCCAGGGGTCCTCAGCCAGATGGTTGGATAGGGGCAGTCGCGGCAAGCTCGGCGGGTGACGAATAGGACTGGTCGTCTCGGCTCGGGTCTCGGCTTCGACGACGGGGGCGAGAGGTGCCTGGGGTCCTGGCCTGTGTTGTGTATGACTAAGACCACGGCTAGGAGGTCTAGAAGAGGGGCGGGTGATGGGTGAAAATGTACCATGGGAGAACTGGAAGTCTGAAAAGAAGACCCATTAGGAGATGGAAGCCGAATTTGGTTTGGGGGCAAAGGCGGTCTCTTACGATTATGAAAAGCAGCTGAAGGTGTGGAGTTCACGGGCTGGGCCGGTTCCCATAACTCCCAGCTCTGCGCCGACTGTTGAGGAATCAAGTCGCTCTGGCTTCGCTGAAACGGATAGGAATTGGCCCAAACAGGGTGGTGCAGAGTCTCATCGGCAGCGTTGCTTGGCAGGGGCGATTTGAGATCAAACTGGCTCGAGGCTTTGGATGCCCCGTATCCGGCGCCCCGCTCTTTGTGGAATATCGAACTGAGCTTTCGCGTGAGCCAGGGCATGTTTGAAGCCTACCGGGACGATTGCGAATCGTTATGCCGGGGAGAGTAGGTAGGCCTTGCGAGCAACAAGGAAAGAAAAAAAGAGGGGGAAAGAGGCCACATCACACGTGGGCAAAGGTGAGGACGACGAAAGTCTGGGTGGCGGGGTGGTACCCCTGCAGTTGTCTCTGGTGATGTCCAAATTAGCTGCGTCGTGGCGGCCATCTTGCGAAATGTGTGGCTCTGTGACTGACACTAGTGACTGCTAGCTCAGTCAAGCCGACGGTGAAACAGAAAACCCCGCGAGCAAGTAGAATCGTCGAATTAAAAGCGCCTGAGGATAGCAGTTTCGGCGGTTCCAATTGGTAGCCGTGTCCTTGATGCAGGTTGCTGTGCTGTGACTCATGCTAACTTGGGAGCCTGGAGCTCTAGCGGTTCGTCGGATAGGTATTACGTTCTGTTGCGCCGTGGATTTGCCCTAAAAATGGCTCAATTGCGTGATCCTTTGAGCTTGTGCAGACGCGGAGGAGAGTACTTCGAGGTCACCTGAAAGATCGCATCTTTCGCGACTATGATTGACCACCTAGTGTTTACGCCAGGTATTAGCGTCCTGTAGTGGTTGCTGTCCACGCAAGTGTGTCGCCTCCAAGGAGGACACCTGGAAGTGCAAGATCCATAGATACATTTGGTAGAGCTAAAAAAAAAAGTCCAGCATGGCAATCGTGAATGGGCTACGGCTATCCAAGGGGTAATGTCACGGCATCATCCACTTGCATGGCGAGTAGTCGCTTCAACTTGGCTCAACGGTGGCCATGGTAAGCACATGGTGTATCCTTAGCGGCCAAGAACGCAACAATGCTACCGAGGCCGAGGGGCACGGTTGGGGCATCGAAATCTGATAAAAATATCCAACACTCGGCCCTGAACAGATAAATCCGGAAGCACTTCCAAAGAGTACTACTCCCTCCACTATAGGCGATTTTGGATATCAGTAAGATAACTAAGACAGTGGTGAGCACCTTGACGACATCGGTTAGTTCAGTCTTCTCGGACGGCCACTCAGAAAAGCCACTCAGAAAGAGGGGGATAAGATCGCACCTAGACTAGGCAGCCAGATAGAAGTCGAGGATAATTCCAAGGATTAGCAGCAAGATTAAACTAGATCCCAGTGTACGACGTCGGTCCGGCCGGCCACCCTCACCGGATATGGATTTTGATTGCCGAGGACTCTAACTCCCATGCAGATTACTGTTTAAGCTTGCTTGGGCTTGTCGTCATAAGGCCGCATCTGCCAAGGAAATGTCTATAGTTTTACTATTTTCAGGCTGATTAAACTTGCTTGTCATGTCACTAATCTCTTCGGCACGTGCAGGATAGACATATCTTAGACGTTTTTCGTAATACCGCAATGGCCGAACTCCAATGAACGAATTGATATCTCTAATACGGCGGGCAGTCGGGGTATTTGGGGGTGGGGAGGGGGGCGGAGGTGATAGTATGATAATTGGCTATGCCCGTACGGTAATCACGGGAAGGGGCGACACAACAGATACGAATTTAACGACGAGGGTAAACAGCACATTCCGATGTGTATTATGACAGAGAGGTTTTCTGTTAAACTGCTAACGAGCCCAAGGCATGCTGCCCCAATCGAATCCAAGCTAGGAACCTAGGTTACGATCCACGTACCCAATCTGGAGAGCCACTGTCTGCTAGTTCTTTCAACAGCCATCACAAGTGCTCCAACAGACTGCACGGATAAATTTATATCAGTATACATTCTGTTTTTGCCTGCTTACACAGTATGCCTGGGGGAAAGGAATGTGTCGCCTACCTGATGGGCAAGTGAACGATTCTGGGAACGCTTCGCAAAGGAGCTCAAGGCAGACCAAATAGCCACACTCATTGCGATTGTTACAGCAATTAATATTGTTGCAATCCTTGCGGGCGACGAGCCCGGCCTGGTCTTTATAAGTTGCACATGTTAATGAGGAGCTCTTGGTTAATGACCAACGTTGGATAGAGGAGTGAGATGCAACGCACCAGGGCCTGACTGGGCCGGAGCGGCCAGGGCTAGGGCGACATAAAAGGCGATGGTGGCGGCGGAGGACTTCATTTCGAAAGGTGATCAAGAAATTGAATCAACTTAACGAATATAAGCTGTCCGAGAAAATTGTCAAGTCGGCTGGGCGTTATTTCTGACGATGGATTTGATTCAGTCCCAAAATATACGGCGTAGAGGTCTTTATAATATTTAGCATTCTCTATCTATTCACCGGGATCTGCGTAAAGTCTCCTTAGAATCTGCTTTGTTCTTAGAAATGGATGTCGAGATTGCTAGCCGTCCTGCGTGTTATATTAAATGGCTGCCTTGTAAACCCCGCAATCCTAGCAATATACAGCGTCAGTAAAATGCAACCCTACGTCTCCCTAAATTTTGTGGGCACTCAATTCCCACATCCTTAATCCTCAACGGTGTCGCAATCCTTACGGAAGAGCGTTACCAGTTCCCGTGGTAACAACACAAACCCACGTGGCTCCAGTGGGTGTCCCACTTTCTTGTTCCGACCAAGCTGCCTAACTACACCATAGTACTAACAAGAACGAGATCTTCATCCGATTTTGCCGGAAATTTGTAAGGCTTGGCGTAGGAGCTCGGTAACTTATACCCTAGATTTCCTTCCCTATGCCTTACCGAGACTCCTATCTATCAAGCCAGCCATCTGATCCTACCATCCCGATTTTATACCGAGGCTCCTATATATTCTCGATGTTGGCCAATTCGGTCCTTAGGAACTGGTATTATAAATTGCATCCTTAAAGCGCTCCCTACCTACTTCCAGGTGGTAGTAACCGCCTACTCTAGGATTAAGTGAACACCTGGTAGAGCGTGGAAACTACAGTTCCTCCCGCAGCCAAGATTTCATCTGTGCTTTATTGTGATATCGGTCTATCACAGTACAGCAGCTTGAACACATATCGCGACAACTTGCCTTAGCATTCAGCCTTGGACCAACCCCAGTTTTAGAAGCCCTACCCTCAGCTTAATACCCTTCTAATCGCAGCTCCTAACAAATTTTCCCGCTTACACCAGCCTAACTGGTTAAGATAAGCCGCTTGGCAAGGGTGCCTGAGATTTGAGGTGTTGCGGGAAGACTAAAGAAGAGGTAAGCACGCTTCCAAGGGTAACAGGTAAATGTGAGCTGCTTCTCTGAAGTGCACAAGTGAAACTGAACAACAGAACCCAAAAAAACTAGCTATTTCTTGCGTGAGGTACCGGAATCCTCGCAGATCGCTGACATCATGAGCTGTCTATCCAGTAGCTTCCGATTAATTTGGCAACACGCCTATACTATACATATTTTCTTCCGTCCCGGTTTCTATTCATCGTTCAAGTGAATTCTTGCCAGCAGTGCGGCTCGACATGTTCGGGCGTTGATCCTCGACACGCCGATCCTTTCGTATACCAATCCAGACACTTCCTTCCAGGGGCTCTCCGCTCTCGATCTAATGTATCGAGCTACAAGAATATCAAGTCTCTGACAACAGCCCTCGTGATGGTGGGGTGCGCCAAGCCAGTCTTTAGTGCGTGCACTGATGCGGCCAATCATGAACCGACCGAAAATGTTGGATCTTACGCAGTTACGGTGGTTCTGAACAGTTGCATTGTTCTGTTTCTGAGGGACCCTCTGGGCCACCGTTTGGCCCTGAAAACACCGTGTTTTCGGCCCACTTTATCCAACCAATCGCTAATTATCTTGGTACTTGGCTCCAAACTGTGGCTGGATCCAACAGAAAATGAGGCCCGCCTACAACAGCCGCTCAGCCTCAGTAATATTACTTTGACCGGGGGGTCACGTGCTATTCCGCAGATCGTGAAACCAGGGCCGGAAAAAAATAAAAATCAATAACCCGCCTTCCACCCCTCATGACTAGGGGGATGCGCAATCTCTGGCTACCAATCCATTAAAATCGCAGTTTGACTCGTGATCATGGCGGCATCTCCATCGGGATTTGCTCTCCGCCTAAACGGCACGTCGTGTTTGAGCCAAGAAGTCGACTGCGGACAAACCGTCGCGCCATACCGCGTCTGCTGCCCCGCCGGCTCTTTTTGTCCGGCGCAATACAACGTCGATGTGAGTGTGATACGGGCTATCTTGAGTCGCAATTAAGGAGCTAACAGCAAAAGTGTTGCCCCACGGCCGCGAACTGCACCGCAACATTGGTACAAAATCCCCGTTGCGCTAACGAAACCTGGGATCTCTACGACAACGGGGGCTTCTTCTGCTGCCTGAAGGGGCTGTTTGGCTACGCTGCAAGAGTGACCAATAGCAATGGTTGCGGATCGGAAGGATATATCCTCAAGAGTGGCGAAGTACGACTGCCCATCGTCAGAGCTGGACAAGGTATGATCTTCTCAACCTTTCCAGCTAGGATCGTAGTTATATTAACACGAGAAAACTAGACCTACTCACCACATCCTCGCTCTCCTCGTTACAAAGCACCACATCCACGATTGCCTCATCTTCTCCACCACCATCAACATTACCGCCACCGGTAAGAGAGGAGGACCAGAGCTTGAGTACCGGTGCCAAAGCAGGCATCGGCATTGGCGTTACGGTCGGTGTGCTCGCTTTCGTCCTCTTCGCATGGGCGGGGTACAAGTACCACAAGCGGAGAAGTGCGGCAAGCAGCGAGGGGGACAAGCCGTCCACCGCATTCCATCTGCTAGTTTCTAGTCCCAAGTCCAAGGACACCAAGTATCATCAGGGCATCCAATATCATCAAGAGCTGGACGGGCGGCAGATGCCAGCCGAGATGGCTGGAGAGAACACACATGCTTTTGAATTGGACACTCGTCGCTAGAGGGATGAGTTAATGTGCACCGTGCTGGATGGGAGAGGGGCTAGGAATTTTTTTAGTTTGGGAATATTTTCATCGGTTATCATCTAAGCCGGCGCTGAACATGGGATTTGTGGAACGTTTGACTGAGGAACGAAGGGCTCGCGAGCAGCGGAAGTTCAGTTGCAAAGTGATTTAGGTAGAAAAGGGGAGTGCGAAGCACCCCCCCAGTTATATACAAATGGAAGCTCCCTACGTGTGGGGAGAGCACATGATCCAAGGCCCCTGCGCTCCAGCCAAGCAAGGGAGCGGCAGGGAATAACGTTATATCGGTGAGTGTTGTAAGATAGTACATGACACCCTAGTCTAATTCCTAGGACAGTACCTAGTATCCTGGCACTTAGAATATGCCAGTATATGATTTACCAGTTTAGAATATACTAGTATATAATATACCAGCCTAAAATATAACAGCGTAATATCTATGTTTCACCACCCTAAAATCGACAACCACTTATGCTTATAGTCACGTGACTCTTCGTCACGTTGATCAGCCTAGATCAGCCCCGGCTCAGTTTTGGCGAATATCTGCCCATTAAACAGCACAGCCTTATGAGAAGGTGTAGTTTTTAGCAGAACTTGGGAAATTAGCACCTGCAATAGCCACTACCCAGAACTTTATAGATACCTATTCGTCTGTGGGGATTCCCAGTGGGTCTCCCCAGTGAATGGCAGCCCACCACTGTAGATTCGTAGCGTAGGTTTCCACTCTGGGGAAATTTCTTTCCCCAGACAACTATAATGAACACCAAGATTCGCTACCACTGCATTTCAGCGTTCTCGCGATAGTTATGTGTTTATTTCACTGTCCCCCATCGTCCCTCCTTCCGCTATACGAACCACCACCTTGCAGTGCAACCCCCTATCCTCATCATCCTTAACGCAGCCCGCGTTACAACTTTTGAAGCTCCCACGAAGGACCTCTTTCATATTAAGATGGTGGAACCTAGTATCACTTCCAGCCCTTATGACACACCCCCTGAGCTGCCGGAGCCAAGCGCCACCGTCAGCTATGAGCTACCATTAGTGCAACGAATTCCTACGACGGGAATCGACAAACTTATTAACCTACTTGTAAGTGGCCAAGTGCAACTCAATATACCAGAACTCAAACTAGCCTTAAAGCGCCAACAGCAGTTCAATTTATTTACCAAAGCTCGTAATACAAAGAGTGTAAGGTAGGACTGCGTTAGGGGTAATGAGGATAGGGGGTTGCACTGCAAGATGGTGGCTGGTACGATAGGGGGTTGGGTAAGTGATCAATTGAAGCCTGCCTTGTTACGGCCTGCTCCTGACTCGAGGACCGAGACAGGTAAAGACAGATCGTAGGGTAGGGGCAAGATGACTAAATGAAGGCTAGCGCAGCTCTCACAGGCGGACACTGTCAAGCAGGGCGTTGATCCAGAGGCTCGTAACTGCTTTAGATCACAGATGAACAGTGTATTGCCAGCGTGAGGAACCAAGATTCCTCACACTCCATCGTGGACATGATGCTAGGCGTCGGGCCGCTCTATCCCTGCGGCTTGCCCTGCGGGTCTTCACATGCCTCCCTCGCTCTCCGGCCACGCCAGAGAGCTTGGCGTCATGGATGCGTACGGTGTGACTAGCACATCTGTAGCTACGCTAGGGTTGATAACATATCTACTGGGCTTGGCCATCGGAAGTGTCGTCGTCGCGCCCCTTAGTGAGTTGTACGGACGACGGGTTGTCTACATCGTGTGTATGGTCGTCTTCGTTCTACTGATCATGCCGTGCGGCTTCGCGAAGTCGCTGGCCGTGATTCTTGTGGTAAGGTTCTTCTGCGCCTTATTCGGCGCGGCATTGGTGTTTAACAGCCCCGGGAGGGTTCGTATGGTTGATTCCGGTATCTCCGTACCGGCGTCTCCGCACCGGCATCCCCGTATCGGCATCCATATATCCGTATTGTCAGAAAGAAAGGAGGTTCTGGCCAGAGGCCGGAACCTGGAGATACGGTCAACCAAGCTGAACAGGACTCAGCTGGGCTAGAGCCGAGTGTGAGGAAGTGAGCTGAATTGACGTAGTTACCGGCATCATTGCGGCACAACCGAACCCCCTGGGCTTTACTGGCGCGGCGCTCGGCGTCACGCTGGGGGCGTATAAGGCGGCGACCTGCGGCGGCGATGTCGAAAGCGACATCATGGCGACAGCCTTCCTCCGGGCATTCGACGACGGCAGCCACGTCATCAACCTGTCGTCCTCTCTGGGCAGCGGCTGGAACGAGGACCCGGCCGCTCGTGCGCGTGCAGCCTCTCGACGACCTCAACGCCTGCTCGAACGCCGACAAGACCAAGGCCCTCCTGGCGGCCGGGGCCAAGTACGTGCTCTTCTACTCCCTGTCCGAGACCACGGCCATTGCCGACGGCACTTAGCTTGACCCCGGCCTCGTCGGCACCGGCATGGTGACGGCCGCCCAGGCCGCGACGTGGGTCGGTCTCGTCAACGGCGGCCACAAGATCGGGGTCAACCTGGTCGGCATCTCGTCAGCCGAACCGACCGTCTACAGCGTGCCTAACACGCAGTCCGGCGGGCTCGTGGCCCGCAGCAGCTCGTGGGGCCTCTCCCAGGAGCTGGGTATCAAGCCGCAGTTTGCCGCGCCCGGCCAGAGCATCGTGTCGACGTGGCTGCAGTCTGGTGGCGGTAGTTACCGCGTCGACTCGGGCACCTCGATGGTCTCCCCCTTTGTCGCCGCCGCCTACGCCCTGCTGGCCGAGGCCCGTGGCACCCACGACCCGGGCCCTCCTGGCTAACCTCCTCTCCTCGACCGCCAGCCCCGTCCTCTGGTCCGACGGACGGCGCCCAGCCACCGCGCTCGCCCCCGTCGCCCAGCAGGGGGCCGACCTCATCCAGGTCTACAACGCCGCCTTCGTCTCCACCACCGTTAACGTCTCCAGCTTCGCCCTCAACGACACCGACCACTTCATTCCCCGCCACCTCTTCACCCTCACCAATAACTCGACCCAAGAGGTCTCGTACAACCTCGGCCACCTCCCCGCCGCGACCGTCTACTTCTCCAGCGGCTCCTACCTCGTCGACCCGGACGAATTCAGCGCCTCTTTCCCTCCCTCCCTCCCTCGCCCCTTCTTCCGCCTCCACAACCCTCTCTTTCTCCCCCTCCGGCCCCGTCCGCCTCGCCCCTCTTTCTTCTACCGCCATCGCCGTCACCTTCGTGCCCCCTGCCGATCTCGACCCGGGTCGTCTCCCCTGGTACTCGGGCTACGTCACCATCAGTTCCACCACCACCACCACCACCACCTCCTCCTCCTCCTCATCCTCCTCGGTATCTATCCGCATCCCCTACGCCGGCATCCTCGGTTCCCTCCATTCCGCCCCCGGCATCTACTTCGCCAACTCGGCCAACCTCCCAGGATACACCTACCTAGGCACCTGGTCCCTTTCTCCCATCGAAGCCGTGCCCCCCAACACGACCTTCACCATCCCGTTTCCCTCGGGCCGCCAGCACGGCGAACCGTCCCGGAACATATCCTACCCCACCGCTGGAGTAACGCGCCACTTTGCGAGCAAGCTAGGTAGGTTGGATGTCGTCCCCGTGCGAGCCGACGGGCCGCTGAACACCACCGTCGTGCTGGGGGTGAAGATTGCCGGGAGCGTGTGGGAGTACCCTAAACGGTGGATGCAGGTCGGGGGGGACGAGGATGCGTTTACGGGCATGCTGGCGGACGGGAGGGTGGTGCCGGAGGGGAGGTACCGGTTCTTGGCGCGGACGGTCAAGATGTTTGGGGATGAGACCAAGGAAACCGAGTGGAATATGGTGTGGTTAGATGAGTTTGAGTTGCGGTACCGCTCAGGTGCATAGGAGTGGTACCAAGTTTCAATTTGCTTTTTTGCTTTGTACAATTTTTGAGCATCGGGGTCCGCCAGGAACATATATATATATATATATATATATATATATATATTCTGAGAACCTCCAAGTTTGCAAACCTTGCTATTACTGTGTCATTGTTGGGAAAAAAATAAATAAAAAAGAAGACTGAATATAATTACCAAAGATCTCTGTTGACCAAAATGAACACGCCTGGAAAGAAATGGCAATGTGAGTCGTCGAGCCCCATGGCCCACTCAACCCCAGTAACTCTCCAAGCTACCAGGTGTTTACTAACATTAGCTGACAGAGGCCTTCATATAAGCCCTTCCCCAGAGCAAGACACTTATCAAAAATGCTAGCAGCTCATCCAGACACAGCTACCTCGGTACCTTTGTTGTTGTTTTTTTTCTTGCACGACATTTCCACTGCATTAATTTACCTCCCAGCTTTCGCTCTTACTCGCCAAATCCCTTCGTTACGCAAGTGCCGGCTAATACCCACCGAACATGGCCCAATCTGCCTCGCTTATCCGAACCTTCATCTCGCGCAGGTTTGGGCTTCCGTAATGCCATTCACGCCAGGCGTTCTTGGGGTCGACCACCTGGATGTCGAAGGCTCTCATCAGCTATTTCATCATATTAGCACCATATTGTCTCCCCCGATACACCTATTTCGGTCTTTGGGGCTAGGGGGATGATGTGAAAGAGAGAAACCAATAAGAGATTCAGGCAGCGACTCACTTCGAAAACCGTCTTATTCAGCTCGTACAGCGCCACCTGCTTTCCCGAGCAGGTCCACCTGCCGCCGCCAAAGACGATGTCCAGACTTCGGACCCGGTACGCTCGCGTCTCGGCATCGCACTCGGGCTCCAGAAACCTCTCGGGGCGGAACATGTCTACATCCCGGCCAAAGACGGATGCGTTGCGCGTGAGGGCTAGGGTGTTGTGTCCGATGGCCGTGCCGCCGGGAAGGAAGACGCCGCGGATGGTGTCGCCCTCGGGCGGGACGGATTTGTAGTGTCCGAAGTTGACCGGGTTGCGCATGCGGAAGCCCTCCCAGATGACGGCCTGCAGGTACGGCAGCTTCTGAGCTTGCTCGAACGTGATGGGACCATCGGGCGCCACCTGTCCGCTGTGGATTGCGTCGTAGATTTGCCGCTTGAGGCGCATGTAAGCGTGCGGTGCCGTCGCGAGATGGATCAGCGTCGCCGCAAGCGCTGTAGCGGTGGTTTCGGAACCTGCGAGGATCTGCAGGTTTGCCTCGCCCTCCACTTCCTGCTGCGTGAGTCCGTTGCGGATGAAGCCGCCAATCATGTCATTCCATGTCCTAGACTTGGTATCCTGTTGGAAACGCTCGCTCACCAGGTCATGGATCGTCCTGCCGTCAGGGGGGGCGGGGGTCAGCCGAGCAGCCCTACATACAGCCAAAAAAGATGTGACGGGGAAAATAAAAAAAACGTACTTGAGAATTCGTCCTGGGCCACGCTTGTCAGTGGGCTTGGGACCAAGCCACGATAATCCGAACCGGGAAAACATGAAAGAGCGCAGCAGTGGGACCTCGAATACAACGGCGACGTATTTCAAGGCAACATCCAGATAACCGACGTACCCCGTCACGTCGGCGCCTTCCTCGAGGTGGCCGAACGGCTTGCCGTAGCCTAGACGGGTGATGACATCAAGGGTGAAGTAGCGCATAAGGACAGAGATTTCAGCAACTCGCAGACGGTCAGATGTCGAGAGATGCTTGCGCCGTATGAGAGCGGCTAGCGCGGCAATCTGCGCATCGATGGCAGGCTCGAAGTCGGGGCCGTTCTCGCGCCCGCTGTAGCTGCTGGCTGTCTTGGCCTTCAGCGCGTCGTGTTTTTCGTTGTCGATGATGCTGGCTACGTTGCCGTATTCGGGGTGGAACTGCGCTCCCTCGTACCAGGCATCCCTTCCATACCGAGTCCGAGCCGCTGCGATCTGGCGCAGAATGTCCGGGTCATTGGTGACGACGGTGTTGGGCGTGATGCGAACAAAGGGCCCCCCGCCTGCATACCGGTTGTGCAGACCCGCGTAAACAGGCCCACCGTTTCCTCGGAGGAGATAGTATATGTGCCACAAGTAAGAGAACCGAGCCACGGCCGGACCCGGGATATGCCGCAGCCGCCACCATGCTACGGTGGCCGACACCACATACCAGAGTGTGAACAGCACAACCGCTGCGACCAACGGGTGGCCCCTGGTTTCTGCCAGCATTATTGCGTACCTGGGCTAGCAATCAAAAAAGGGAAGGGTGGCAGTGGAGAAGGACATCATCGTCGACAGACATGGGATACAGCTGCAGATATATTGTCACCCTACAAAGGCACCCACCCACCTAGCTACATATAACAGGGTTTGTTCTAACGTATGCAGTACAAACCAAACCTGGGAACTTTGCGGCACTGATTACCTTGCATTCATGCTCGGGTGTCTAATCACCCCGCCATCGCCCAGCAGCTGTTGTCTCATTGGCTCGGCCTGTACACTTTAGTTGCCGCGCCTGCAGATCTGCGGCCTCAAAACCAGCCCCCCTCTGCTCTTCGCTGCTTGCATACATTATGATGCATCCTGGACAAATGGGAAACGGGCCACCTACATCTAGAGCCCCAAGTTGTTATCGCCTAACGCCGTGTTCATCGAACCGCCTTCTGCTGCTTCCGGCCCCGCATCCCGAACCATGCCAGTAGTTTCGAGCTGCCGTATGCAGAGCCTTCGCGTACATTGCGGAGGGCTGTTCGGTAACAACAGAGCACACATGTTGGGTCAGACAATTCACAGCGGGAGCCTGAAGCATTCACGGCTGGCTGGTGCCGGTGTCTACTCGGGTGCTTTCGAGGGCATGTTCAGGCAAACAAGGAATATGCTTGGGTATCTAGGAGACGATTGGAGATGAAAATGGACCAGGATCTTGACGCTGGTGTATTCCAACCTTGCGTTTTTCTGGCTTCTTTTCGTTGGCATCTTGGCGTGGCTGCCCATTGTGTGGTGATTGTGCATTTGGGGCGTCTACCGTCAGGGACGCCGCTGTTTTGGGGGCCGGGGGGCTTGCTCAGCCGTTATAGCTGCGTCTTGCCATTTGCCTGACGCTGATCAAACATCAAACATAGTACCTTAGGGTGTGGTATTCGAGAGTAGAGCAGATGGATCTATATCTAAACCCTCGGTATCTACCAAATGTCCCGCAAAATGCCCCCCCGTCCTATGCGAACTGATCACAGCAATATTGCAACGGTACAAAGACCTTCTCAAATAACTCCTCTCGCCGCTTATCCAACATTGCATCCGAGTTGCCGCTCCCGGGCATGTTCTTCAAGCACCATTCCACCGCCTGTGCAAACTCAGACCCAGCCTCTTCCACCACCTGAGCGGACCACTCCAGCGCCGCAGCCATGTCGGAGAATGGGTTGCTCGCCGCCTGTGCGTTGCTCACCCCTCCGTCGTTCATGTATCTCTTCCATAACTCGTGCTCCTCGAGCGCTGTCCCAAAGCACAGTTCGAGAAGCATTATGCCTAGGCTCGCCAAGGTGCGGTCCCCGTGATTAGCACGGCCAGCGTTGGGTCTGGCGTGTTCTCAAATTCCACTTTGCTGATAGCTGTTGGCGTACTCCGGGCACCGTTCAACGTAGGGACGATCTGGATGGACCCATCTATAGCCATGGTATCCCAGTACGCCTTCCTACCTCTCCCCGTCGACATCTACTAATAATCTGGCGTTACGCCTCGACCGTTGCAGGAACCACTACCGGTGTGTGTATCTTCACCCTAGTCATCTCGTTCGGCGCCTTATAACGCGTGTAAAACACCCCGCTCATTATATACGAATAGCCGAACCCGTCGTTGCTCCAGGCCTTTACAGAAGCTTACACCGTTATCACATCCTCCCTGCCCATCCTCCCCTGCTTAACAGTAAGGTTTGTATCCGACTAGGTGTACCGCTGCCTCAGGTACGTGCTGTAAAAAGAAGCAAAAACTTAAAAGCTCTAAGTTACTACAATAGCTTTAATTAAGTAGAACTTCTATGGAATTACAGTAGGAACGGCTTAAGTCACAGCGGTAAGCCGTAATGGGGCTTAGCGCTGGCAGGGCTGTATTAGTTAGATTTAGAAATTTGCTATTATTATAGCTAACTAACCACCAAGGTATAAATAAGTCTATACTGAATTTTCCCCCAGAGATATATGTATTCCGTCGAGCTACCTAGAAGCCCAGGATTGCTTGCCCACCTCTTGGCGCCCATCGTCTTTCTGTGTGGCATCAGCTATCTTCCAAGATTGTCGCCGCATCTTCTCTGGTCCGCGCAGGCGATAGGTTAAGATATCTTCCCAAGTAGTCACTCATGCTGCTGATTGTCAAGCGGGAGACAACGCTCATGGATGATCGGTTGATACGGCCGATGCGGTCACGCAGGTCAGCGAAGCGCGAGTAATCTGAAGAACTCAGCGACGCCGCCATCGAAGGGCCAAAGAACGAGCCTCGGCTCCCTGGAGCGCACAGGTCTGTGGAGTCCCGCACGAGTGATGGGCGCCGGTCTGACCCCGTCGAGAGGCAGTCTGGATCCGCACTGGTTGGGAGCCCCAAGGCCCTTTGGAGGAGATTTTGGGCTATGGAGGGAGGGACCCGGGGGAAAGGCCCCACGTCGTTCGGCCATGGAACCAGGCTATTTCGTCGGTGGAAGCATCCCAGGAATTCCCGGGCGAGCTCTTCGTCTGTCGCTTGCACCAGTCGCTGCACACCAGACTGCAGGCGCCGCTCAATCAATGAGGGGCTGAGCGAGTGGTCGGACTCCACTGGCTTCCATAAACTGCCGGCGTCGCATATCATGTGACAAACCATGACGAGGAGCTCAGTGGGTGGGATTCCCATGCGACGCTCGGCCTGCTCGATCCATGGCATCTGGGAGGTTTGGCGAAACCTCCCGGTGCCGGCCCAGACCCCCCAGAGGTGGACGAACATGGCCACAGACGCAACCTCGTAGCACCGGACGCGCGAGGGCCCGGCCATCTTGCTGTTCTTCGACGTCACGGCCTCCCGCTCCATAAGTTTCCAAATCTCGGGTACGGCCACTGCGGTGTCGTACTTTTGAATTTCCTCGTGACAGGATGCCAGACACTGCCGGAGGCACGGATTTTGCATAGTGCTGTCGACTAGCTCAAACGGTCCTGGCCGGCGCTGAAGTAGCGTGTCGGTGTATTCATGGACCGCCCATGATGACCAATCCTCCACCAAGCCCACGCGGCCAAAGTTGTAATCGGATGAGGAGGGGTGGTGCCGTAGATGGAGGAGCTTAGGTCCGGGGGGCGCTTGGAGACGAACGAGTTGATACCAAGTCAGCAAGTCCAACGAGCGGTCATGGTCAGGCAACTTCTCGAGGAGGCTGCCGAGGGTGGAGGCTGGCAGGCTGGCCCACCGAATAAAGTGCTCGGCGTTGCCGTCGGTCGGTTCCGACCCGTACGGCTGACGCCACGTAAACACCTTGCAGTCGGAAAGTAGCATGACGGCAAGGAAGGCTTCTAGGGCCGATCCGGTCCTCAAGGCATTGTCTCGCTCGTGGCGCAGGAGGTTTTGGGGTGTGACGCCGTCCTGTCCCATCATAGCTGCATGAGCGGCTATGAAGGCACGATGACAAGTTCGGTGGTCGTGCTCCAGCCACCCCACACGGTCGCGCTTGAGGAGGAGGGCGTGGAGACGGAAAGCCTCGTCGTTAAAGCGACAAGAATGGAGGAGGTGAGCAGCCATCTGGACGCGCGCTGCCTCCTCTTCGGAGAAGCAGCCAACGGGTTTATTCAGGTCCATTGCCGACATCACGGATCTGGCCAGCGGTCCCACGGACGCCAGAGTGGATGGTAAGAGGCTCTCATAAGCTGCCACATCTGTCTGCGGCCCGATCATGTGTCGGCTGGATACCGACCCCAGGCTTTCATCGGTCCTCAATGACTCTGCCGTGGTACACTCACAGGGCTGGACAGATCCAGACATGGCCGCCCCGACTTTTCGCTTCTTGGTTGGAGGTTGTAGGCCACTGCCGAAGCATTCCCGATCGACACTGTCATGTCTCGCCCGGACGGTAGGGCCTTGCGCTGGCTCAGCGGCTGGCTCGGGTCCTGAATGGTTTCTGGACTTGTCCCATTTCTCGAACTGGTAGGCGAGCTGCTTGCGCCTGCTGGGCCATTAGCGAACTGGAGAAGAGTGGGGGTGATGACGCGGCAGGGACTGTAGACTCACGTGGGAGCAAAGCCGTACTTCACTTGCATGGTGCCAATGATGTGGCTCACCGGATGCTGGCTCTGCCGCATCTCTAACAACTCGGCCCTATGCGCCTCCCACTTCTCCCGTGGAATGTGAGCCGCGCGCTGCGACTTGGCTCCATGGACAAATCGAACTGGGCGTGGTAAGTCCATCCCGACTCACTGCGCGCAAAATGAAAATAAATCAGGGTTGGAGCCTGTGGAAGCGGAACATCAAAGACCACATTTGGGTCGGGTTGGGTTGGGGGTATGTTTGACATTCTGGAAAATACCATTGTGACGAGACAACATGCATGCACTGACTCGCGCCAAGGATCGAACTTTGAATACCCAGACCGGGTCGAGAACAGCCAGATGCTCCCCACTTGGAGAATGACCTGATTTGGACTAGCTTATCCTAACTGTCCAAGCTTCTAGAGTTAGAACAAGGTGCGCCAGGATGTTCCGACAGCGCCAAGGGGTGCTAGGCCGGGGACCCAGATCCGGTCAACAAACTACGAGGGTTCTTCCCAGGTTGCCACATAACACAAGTATGCCTCTGCCATGGGTTAGCCACGTTAGCTCGGCGAAGATCGGACAAGAATGGCCACCATTACCCTCCTCGCGGGGAGATTTTGTTGGAATTCCCCCACAGTCGACCCTCTCCCCCGCCTTGAGCTGAGTAACGTTTCAGCCGTGGAAGAAGTGTAACAATACACCAGTACTCATCTCCGAGTGGTTCACCTCATGCATACCCAGAGTAGATGCAGAAATGCACTTTCGCGATAACGTGGCGTCGCCCAATTGAGGCATTGGAAGCACGTACATGTGGCGCCGGTGCTCACCGGTACCGCTTGGACCAGGCACGGCGGATGCGAGGCTCCAGCAGGACCGAGTTTGAATGAGTCTCCCTCGCGAAAGCGCGTTCCTTCTCGATAGCAAACACAGCACCAAAAAAAAAAAATCACAGGAGATGAAGTATAGCATAGCTTTATGCTCATTTGACTGTCGAAATGACTGGGGGACGAGATGAAATTGGGCGGTTGCGTCGGTTTCAGACAAGCCTTTTTACTCAGAGCACAGATGTTGTGGGATGGATTCCTGAGCTTCCGAAAAGCTTTGACACCTATTACCAGGCCTCCCTGTCATCTCATCACACCCCACATTTCATATGCCGCGCTAGCACAGGCACACTCTGCCACAACATGCTAGTCTGACCCGCATTGGGACCTCAGTAAGGTCAGATATCCCACATCGCAAGGGGTTGAGCCGTCAGCACTGAAGGATTTCACGAACCCGACAGTCAGCCACCAGCGACCTGGCCATAGCTAGACCGCTGCCAGCCTCTGACCCATTTAGGAAGTTGGGAATGTCCCACCCGTTTCAAGGTGGCTAGGTGATGAGAAAAGAGATGTCTAATGGACCACCTGCATCTATGTAAAAAGAGTACATCCCCTTTATTTGAATCATAACTCGGCTCCATTGGGATCTACCAGCTAGCATCTTCTAGTTCTAAACGGTAGTAATATTTCGACATCCAAGACTGGGGGTCTGTCTGTCGAGATATCCATCCCTTTAGTCATCATCTCCTGCTCGTGGTCGCCATCATGGCCGAAAACCAACCCAACGCACCGCCTCCCGACATACCAAGCCATCCCCCCAAGGCACATGTCAGGGGCACTGAAGCTAGAAAAGATGTTCGATCCAGCACTAATGTGTTGCTAGCCGACGTCGGCTCCTGGTCCACGGATGGTCAACGAGCACCAGAGGTAAGATCGGTCCGTCCTTGAGGCCGACGAACACCGCTCGAGAGCTCAACGCCCCGCATTACGTTACATATGTTTCCGTTCTAACATCCTCGCTCTCTTGTTCCAGAGTAACGCCCATGGGAGCAGATCCGCGACGGCTCAACTCCCTACTAGAACGGGCAAGCCCGTTACCGCTCACGCATCCGGTGAACTTTTGCCCAACGGTAGTCACGATCCCCCGGCGCAACATGTATCAACCTCTGCCGCTCAGTGGGTTCGTGATCAGACGAGTGTGGGGCCGTGGAATCAGTACAGCAACCGTTGGAAGATTTGATGAAAACGGCAGCGTTAGGATAAACGACGCGCCGACGAGGCGGCGATTGATGAGAGGGAGGAAGAAGCGAGGGAAGAGAGATAGGGGGCTAGCTTTTGAGGATTTCGGTATGTTTTGTTTAGGAGCTAAAGGACCTAACTGGTATATATCAAGGCAGCTGCAATAGACATTAGGCGAATTGGAATTCTTAACCTACAGACATAACGTTTGTTACACATATCTTTGGGCGAGTTGCAAAAGCATGTCAATACTCCTAGCGGCTTCTACTATAATCTATCATCTAGGCAACGAATGCGAACTATAATAATACTCATTTCATGCTCTGTCAATGCTCGACCGCATTTCTCTTTTTGCCGCATATCCCTTGCCATCGAAAAAGTCGAAATCCGTGACCTCTACAACATGTACCGGAAATCGGGACTCAAGTCCTAAACTAGCGTCAGTAAACAAACATCTCAGGTCGCGGGGTATCACTTACTCCAAGTTCGCTCTTCGCTGCCTCCGACATGCCGACATCACGAAGCGACTTCTCCTTCTTCTTGTTCTCATACGTGATCGCCAAGGCATACGCAATACAAGAAACCGCCGCAAAGCTAATAAACGCAATGCAAATGGTGTACCCGTTTCTGTAGTGATTCGGTAAGTCACTCGCTAGGAAGGAATACGTGGCGATAATGCCACCAATGTTTCCGAAACCTGTGTAGCGTCAGAAGTCGTCCCGACGGGAAACACAGCTTAAACTCACCAATCTGCCACGCTGTTCCGATCGCACGACGGTGGTGCCCCCCGAGATTCATGTTGAACCAGCACACGATGACCGGCATGGCCGAATATGTACCCAGGCACACCAAAAACAGAGCCGCGTACTCGAGATCCAAATTGTCGTGCACGTTCAAGAGTATCCCCAGTCCGGCGATGGAAATGAAAATCGGGCAGAGTGCGTACAGAAAGCGATGCCTGTGATAGTCACTCGCCACCGCAATCAACATGCCGAAGCCAAATGCTGCTGCCCAAGGTGGGACAGACCGCAGCTGAGTCTGGATAGGGTCGTAGTGGAAGCTGGAGATAATAGTCGGTGAGAAGTAGGCATATCCGTAGGCGGGAACGATCATGCCGAAGTACATAAAGCCGCCGAGCCAGATCTTATAGTCCTTCATAACGGTGATCACATCGCGGAACGTAATCTTACGCTCGGCTGCGTTGCGCCCCTGATCGGCCTCTAGGCGCGCCTTGATGTAGGCTCGTTCGTCCTCGGTCAACCACTTAGCCTCCTCGGGGAACGTGGGGAACGTGAAAAGGAAGATCACGCCAATAACGAATGTGAGGATGCCTTCAAGAATGAAGATCCATCGCCAACCGCTGTAGCCTCTGATACCGTCCACTGTCATTTGTTAGCGCCCCACTTTCCCACAGTCTGTCTGATGAAGGAACGCACTCTTTCCAATCGCAGAGGCCAAGAGACCACCAAACGCGCCAGCCAGTGAAGTAGACGAGAAGAACAGCGTGTATCTCTTTTGGGCCTCATCGCGCTTGTACCACATGCTGATGAGATAGAAGCATCCCGGGAACATGCCGCATTCGAAGACTCCCAGGAAGAAACGCGTGGCAAGGATCCCGGCGTAGTTCTGTGCCAAGCCCTGCAGCGTGGTGACCAGACCAAACCCGATGCAGCACAGGGAAAGCCAGATGCGCGGCGAGAAGCGCTTGAGATAGATGTTTGACGGGATCTCAAAGACGATGTAGGGGACGAAGAAGATGGTCAGCACCGTATTGAACTGCGTGCCGAGAGGGTCAAGACCCAGGTCTTTTTGCAGGTTGAAGGATCGAGCATTGCCGACGTTGACTCGGTCTAGGAAGGCGAGTAGGTACAGGATGATTACGAAGGGGAGGATGTGGTAGTCGATCCGGGCTTTGAGGTGCTTTTCGGTTGTGTGAGGCGGGCAGCGCACTCTAAGTTCGTCGCGCTTGATCCCTGACTCGATGTTCGCATGGCCGTTTGTGATGCCGACCGCCCCATCTGAACCGGCCTCGTCAACCGGCTTCTCTCCCAACGCTAGCATCATAATGAGCGACACGGAATAAAAATCTAGGGGTCAATAATAGGGAATGTGAAGGATGTGAAGGATGAGATGAATGATGAAGGCTGAGGATGGGATGAAAAGGCCGGGGAAATCTGCGAGTGCAACTTACGAGAGCTCTTTCCAAACATGGCGGCTTAATCAGGCAGTGCTGCAAACAACTTGAAGCAAGCCAACCGGTCGCGATCAGTGCTGCAAACAAAACAAGCAAGCACACCGATTGCTCCTTCCACGACCGCACCTTGAAAATTGGGCAGCCCTCACGAACGTCAGCAACACCGGGTGGCGTTCAAATCGAAGTTTCTTTTTGACTTCCGGGCACAAAACTCGGGAATGCTGAAAAAAACCGGAGGTTCGGCGAACATAAGTGTAACCTCACCACCGACGATCCCTCCCCAATATATACCTTCTTAGCGTCACACGATGTGCATCGTCGTCGCACAATCTTCTTCGCCCCTGTTCGTTAGTCAGATTCTCCGTGCGCGATGCTCTCTCGTAGCGCATCGGTGCATTCAACCGGCAATGACAGTGGCGTCGTTACTCATCAGGACTACACAAAAGCCGAGGTCGACGTGGCGATTTAGTACGCCGGAGTACACGATCCTACAGAAATACCACCTATCATCCTACCCTGTTTACGATCTGTGCCCAGAGGGGTAACCGCAGTCTCACTCTTCCCCGCACAGGTGCTCCAATGCATCTGGAGAAGCTCGGGGGATAGCTGCAGCAGTTCGTTTTCTAGTTCCGTCCGAGCGATCCAACCAAGTGGATTGGAGGTTGAGGGAAGATTGGCCAGAACATTCGGCAGTAATGACAAACAGCCGACCGACGGCATGGGGTCCACAATCGCATCGAAAGAAGAAGGTGCTCGAGATTCGCGACTTTTCGACCCAATTATTGTCAAATTACGTAATCGCGCCTTGGCGCCACGGAACCGCAGCGCGGCCGGGCACCAGAGCTTCGCTTGGCTGAGAGGACGGCTCCCGCAATAGAATAAGACTGGATGGCGGCAATTACTGTGTTCTTGGTTGACTGCGTTGAATTCAACAATCATTCCGGCATAGCGTGTCAATAGTTTATGACGCTTTCCCTGATCGCATCAGCGATGCCTGCTGCAACACCGTTGTCAGAGAAAGCAGGGAAGAATTCGGCATTGCATCCATATGAGGTCAGCGGCTTTCGCCTCTCCCCCCGTGCATATTGGCAGTTTGCGCTGTCTTGGCGCACAGCGGAAATGGGCTTTCCCGTTGTCGTTAAATCCGGGACCACCGAAGAGCACGAGATTGATGCACCACAGTGTTGTCACAACTTTCTAAACATACATGGAGGATATGCAAAGAATTTATCCCAAAAGGCAAGCGGTGAGGCCATGATTTGCCAGACTGCAAAACTTGAGGGTACGGCCGTCTCAGCTCTCAATCATCCTTCCTCATCACTTCTGCCGCCCTTCCACTTATACAAGTCCCTTCCCCTGGTGTTGTTTTCCAGTCAAACCCAACAGACAAGGCACCGTTTCGCGCCGACATGAAATAAACACCTATCTTGATTGTCATGCCATAATCAAGCATATCATCAACTGTACCATTCTCCTTTCTGCCGCTGCGAGTGCGCGTGCCAGGCCCGGAGCCTGCTTGCAGCATATTGCCTTGTGATCTCGATTGCTACCCAAAAACGACCGAAAACAATGGAATCCCGTCTTTCGTCCATACGACCTAGTTATTTGGAGGCATGTTGGCTGAATTGTCGAAGAAGCCAGTTTATGCGGAAAGCGGGATAGCGACAGCTGAAGATCAGAAAACCCGGGCCGGGGCAATCCCTACAAAGCGGGGATTGGCCGAGGGCGGCGGCCAAGACGGACACATTGCTCCACCCCAGTCTCCTCCTGAAGAAATGACTTCTAGAGGGCGTTGTACACCTGATCAAACGAAGCCCCAGCGGCGAGTCTTGCAGGCCCTGCATCGCAGAGCTGGACGTTATTGGCCACGTCGCTAGCTGCAAGGTGGGTGGGATTGTAAGTTTCGTCGTGCTGGGTGGGAGGGTAAACACATGTTGATGCAGGATTAATGCTTCAGTGGGTGGACAGATGGTTGGATGTGCGACTGCTTGGTTGGTCGCCCTGGGGCAAATGCGACCTCCCCCACGCCCCTTTCCTGGGCACCGGGATCAACCTAGACCTCGGGAAAGACATGACCGGACTGGTGGTATTATGTCCGAGTTGCGGGTGTTCCGTGTTTAGATATTGGAGGGGAGGTCTTGGACGGGAGCACTGACAAATTCTCAGCATGCGCTGTTGGTGACAGCTTCAGTCCTTCATCTCCACCACATCGCACCAACAACACGTACCAGGGAGTTCAGACGACACTCTGGGGGAGACTCCGGGGTATCCCAGGCCGATGTGGTGATGGTGTGCATTGTGGGCGCAGCTTTTGTGTGGTAAAGGATTACCTTCGCCGCCACGCCGCATCAATAGAGCGGACTGGCCAAGGGCTGAGCGGCGCAGGTCCCGAGGGAAACAGCCTGGAATCCCCCAAGGCCAACTGCGAGTCGCTGCTTTGGGCAGACGCAATCACCACGAGACCAGAGCTGACGCCACGCATAACCTGAAGCCGTTGGTCAAGACTCGGCGGCCGCCATCACTGTGCGGCGTTACCGGTGTGTGGTCCTTTTGTGAGATATTTTGGCCACTAGTCTGTCCCAGTTTACATTCTGACATTGCAGTACAAACACTACCTTCTGACTTTTTTGAGCCACCGGTACTGACGAAGTCAACCCTAGTTGCGGCGAGATGACCTGTCATAAAACGCTCGGTCTCGCATCGCGATTGATCTAGCACGCACAGCTGATCGGTACGGCCCGTCAAGAAGCTCGTTCCCAAGCCGGGGGCATACCCAAATATTAGGAAGCGAGAGAGCGCAACTGTGTCCGAGCACACCCAACCTGTCCGGGGCTGCGCCGTAGAGCCACAGATATGCCAAGGGATTTCCATGGCAATCCTCACCACACTCACATTGACTCTGCGCTACTCGTTGAGAATCAGCCAATTAACACTCTGATCCTACGGCTGGAACTTGGCGGTCCAACCTTTTTGTTCCCCGACCCCTGCTGCACTAGCATTAAGAAGTGTCAGGGGCTGCATCGAAGGATCTTGAACCAAGGTGATGGCTCTGCGAGTGTGCAGCACAGCATCGGGCTCACTCGTAACTTGGATATGATGGAAGCGAGAATTAGTCCGAAACCTTGCGTAACGTCGCGACGGTAGAGATAAGATGGAGCCTACTCCCCCCAGCCCGACAAAGCCTTCCTGTCTCGAGCTCCAGCCTTGCCTTCACACGCTGCGGCAAGAAGGCGATTGCAGCCTTTGAAATGTCCCCACAAGATACCGAACCGCTTGACGGCGATGTCGACCGTGGCCCGATCTTGCTGGCCGTCACCATCGTGAGCACTTCGCTTGCTCTGATCGTCGTCGCTTTACGGATGTTTGTGCGCATCAAGATCGTCAAGAACGTCGGCTGGGATGACCACACCATCGTGGCCGCAAGCGTGAGTCTTTCATCCCCCAACCCCCATCCTCCTTGTCCCTATCCCAACATCCACCGCCCTAACACTCACCACCCAGCTCCTCGCCATAGTCGTCATGATCTTCGAAATCCTCTCCGTCACCCACGGCATCGGCCGCCACATGTACTACCTCTCTCCCACCTCCATCCCCCCCGCCTCTAAATGGTCCCGCGCCACAACTCCCCCAAACCTCGCCGCCTGCGCCCTCGCCCGCATCTCCGTCTGCCTCTTCTTCATGCGCATCCTCTCCCGCGGCGACCGCAAGAAGACACTCATCTTCCTCTGGGCTCTTATTGCTCTGAATATTAGCGTTAATATAGTCTCCATCGTGGGCATGCTTGTCCGCTGCCGCCCGATCGAAAAGCTGTGGGATCATAACGTGCCGGGGGTGTGTGGCCCGGCGTCGACGTCGGTGGTGACGAGTTTGGTGCAGGGGGTTGTGTCGGTTGGGACGGATTGGGTGATTGCGCTGTTTCCGGTGGTGGTGTTGAGGGGGCTGAATATGGCGGTGAAGACGAAGGTGGTGTTGGGCGTGCTGATGGGGATGGGGGTCTTTGCAGGCGCGGCGGCGCTGAAGAAGATGATGCATTTGAATAGCTTGGCGGTGAGGCCGGATGTGACGTGGGATGTGGTCGATTTGACTTGTTGGTCGATGTTAGTCTACCTCTTTGAAGCATTCTTGTCACTTCAGTCCTCCTCCTTCCCTCCTTCTTCTCCTCTAACTACCGCCGCCTGCCCTTATGTCCAGCAGCACTGACCACCCTCTTCCCACAGAGTCGAGCAAAACGTGGGAATCATCGCCGTATCCATTCCCGCCATCCGCCCGCTCTTCTCCCGCGTCTTCAAAATCGGCAACAGCAGCGGCGGCACCCCCGGCGCCGATCACGGCCGCAGCTACGACCTCGGCGTCATGGCCGGCCGAAAGAAAGGCCCCTTCTTTCCGGGTAGTACGGCCTTGTCAGGTGGTAGTGCGAGTGGGAAAGGGAAGACAGCGGATGGTGGGGGTGATACGGGGAGTGGGAGTGAGTTGAGTCTTGTTAGGGAATTGGAAGGAAGAGGGGGGAAGGATGGGATTGGGAAGACGGTTAGTGTACCGTCGCAGAGTCGTGGGTTTGAGGGGCAGCAGAGGAGGGGCGATGACCTGGGTGTGAAGGGGAGGGACAGGGAGACAGATGTGGATGTTGAGACCGGGAGTTGGTTTAGAGAGTGAAGGGTTGGGACTTTCTTGTTTCTTTAGCTGGAGTTTCAGGGGCGGCAACTTCGTTTCGAGCTCGGGCTCGGGATAGGACAGGTACAGGTAACCTGACCTAGAGCGTTGGAATAAGGTATAAGGAGAAGGAACAAGGCTGGGCAACTGGCGGTACGAATTGAGTTTTAAGAAGATGAAGTGGTTGGCGCTGGCTATGATACCAGAAGGAAGGGATTGGCGTTCAAAACATAATGCCGGAGAAACAGTAATTACACCACCCTAAAATCGACACCACAAATCTCCCTTTCCTTCTTCGAAACTGAGCGTTTGCCGCCTTAGGCTGAGCCAGACTGAGCCAGACTGAGCGAGGGGTCACTGTTCTGGGCTGCCTCGGCTATAGTTGCCACGGTCTGAAATGGCCGTGGAGTTGTAAGGACCCAGTTTTAGGTCCTTACACCACCAACATCTAGCCGCACTTTGCTTCACTTAACGACAGAGAAAAAAACCTGCCATTTTAACACTGTCTCTAGGTTAAATTGTCCATTTTTCTTAAAAAAACAACCTATCATCGCAGACACTTCTTTCCTAGTAATGATGGCTAGATAGTGCTAGAAGCGTGGCACTCTGGATTTGATGGAAATAATGGGGGTTGCAACTGCTTGATTGTATTGCTTGTTCAACTCTGTCTGTATGGTTCTGGCTTCCAGCCAGAACCTCCTTCTTTATAGACTAAGCTGTAGGATTCAGCTTCGTCAACGACCTAGCTGAAGCTCACTGGCGTTCGGGCAATGCCAGGTATTCAGTCAGCTTTGCTGACTAGAAGCCTAGGGCTCCTGAACCCCTTTTCGTACCCCTTTGTTTCTGAAAGCGCTGACTGATTAGATGTATTATGGGCAGCAGTCAGTATATAAGCTAGTGTTTGTGAAGGATACAGAGACCTGGGAGGTAGTGGGGCTAGAGGTACCTTTTTTAAGGACTGGCGTAATAATGAGGGTGGAGGGAGTTTGACGGACGACAGGTGAATGCTTTCTTGTGATTGCTCACTCGGGATCGACGGTGAGGGTCTGGAATTAGCGAGTTAGACATCGGTGTAATGGTAATATGCTTTGCCTAGGTTTGACCAAAGTATGACTTTTTCAAGCTTTGACGGAGTCATGGTCAAAGTTTGAAGAGTGAGGAGAATGGGGTAAATCCCCTTAACCCCGACCTGCCATAAATCTATTTCAATCTAGATAGAAAAACCTATGTTTCACATAAAACAATTATTTCTGCAAATAAATTCCGAGCAGGAGTGTTTAGCAGAGTTCAACCGGCTATAATTTGGTACGCCATCTTTCACAGCTCTTATTCCTCTTACCTCAAAGGCCCAGTCCCCCTTAAGCACCATGTGACTTGGTGTCTTGACACTGGAAAATTCCAGATTATAATCGAGGCACCCCCGTGAGAATTTTCCTCTTTTCTCTCCACTCTGAAATGCGAGCGCCCAGCCTTAAAAATACGCCAACCACCCATGCACGAAATTAGAATTCGCTAAGGAATCTGGGTGGGCATTTGCTAGCCGCCTTTCCGCCTTTCCACCCTCTCTTCTCATGTTCCAAG